>CERN01002625.1_pt1 | contig 336303 bp, 287 predicted proteins | sample 530761 | NCBI WGS metagenome assembly CERN01 (sample SAMEA2620947, study PRJEB7988) | marine metagenome | isolation source: saline water (ENVO:00002010), including | reverse complement strand
TCTCTCTTGACCAGCCCCATACGATTGATCTCGGATGGGGTTTTTTATTGCGCAATCATTCTAAAGTAACTACGGGGCGTAATTTCTGAAGTGTCTTTGGCCCAATGCCACGAATATTTGTTAGCTCATCCACACTGTTAAATCCGCCATTCTCTAAGCGATACTGAATAATACGCTCAGAATAAGCAGGTCCAATTCCCGGAAGTAGTTGAAGAGTAGGTCCATCAGCAGTATTAATATTGATAGGAAACATCACATTTGTGGGGCTGCCTGTGTCTACTTCGTCTGTACGTAAATTTTTAGTACCGATTTTTTTCGGATTCTTCCAAAAACCTGCGCCACTTTTTTGAGCGACTTCTTCGTAGGTTTTAAACGCTTCTACAGAATCTCGGTTTTGCCGGTAATAGACGGAAGTTGTTGCGAAGCCTTTTTCTAAAAGTATTTTATTCAGGCTGACGGGACCCTCGTCGTATTCCATTTGCACATAAGCCTGGAAAGCATTGTATCGGGCTTCCGGTTCTTTTCCATCAAAGCCAATGAGGCGCACTTTTCGACCCTCCAACAAATTTTGAAGATAATCAGCCGCAGCACCGGAATAATAGTCTGCAGAATCCCCTCCGGCATATATTGAAGGGACATCAATACCTAAGAATCGAACTCCGTATCCGAAGCCCGGGGCAACTTCAATTTCAAACCGGCTCCCATCAGAAATAGCATACACTTCGTACCACTCTTCTGTATTAATGGGTGGAGCGGGAGGGTAATCTTCCTCTTTTGCGCGTTTCATCACCCCCATGAAATCCTGGTAAAATTGGTTGGTGATTTCATCAGAGTAAATAATGAGGGTGTTTTCATCATTATTCATCTCGGCGTTCATAGAGAAGTTATAGGATCCTGCTACTGTAACTCCAATGTCGGATGAGTCGGGGTGTTCGGTGTCTAGTAAAATTACTTTATGGTGAAGTTTACGTAGTTCGTTGGCAGGTAAAATAGTTCGATTTCCGGTACGGGCAGCTTCGGAGCCCCAAATTTCTCCGGCACTTTCATATCGGCTATAGAAACTACGGTCGATGGCTCCGCGGAGTAAGATTTCTCCCGAAGAAGTTTGATTCCACATCTGTTGGCTGATTGGAATATTCGGGGTGATAGCAAAAGCCTGGAAGTTGATATCATGCTGGGCTTCTTCCTGTATTAATGAAACAAGTCGTTCGCTCACACTCGGTTTTGTCCGATCTCGATTAATGGGAGCAAAGTAGACTTCAACTTTGGTTCCTCCCACATCAAAAATATTCTGACTTACATTCACTTTATCTTTATGAAATACAGAACGACCAGCTTCGGGAGTGTCGTCCGAATCGCCCCACATTTGTTCAAATTCTTCGGTGTAAACCTTAGCAACTTCTGAATCTTTAATAACAATGGTGTGATTTGTATTGAATGCTCCGGTGTAGGTCATATTGGTAGACCCGGTCCAAACGTAGTCGTCGTTAGGGGAAGGGCTCAGGTAATCAATAACCGCAAACTTGTTGTGCATGTCTGAGCCGCTATTAACCAGATCATTATCAATAATTGAACCATCCGGGCTGTAGATATCTCCATCGTCATCAATGGAAATAATACCTCCTGAAACCAGAATTTTCCAGATTTCCAGGTCGTAATCACCGCCGTCTGTCCGGTTATGATCATCTGTAACTACCCGGATACGGACCCCCCGATTTTTAGCACGAACCAGAGCTTCGGCAATGCGGGGATGTTCGAAATCATAAATACAAAAATCGATACTGGTGGTAGCGGAATCAATTACTTCTTCGAGCGAGCCAATTAAATCCCAGTTACTATTACTAAGGTTGTTATCTGTAGCTACAGAATGATCAGCAGGCATATTGAAATACACTTTAATCCATTCCTGATTTTGACCATAAGCAGAAAAGCTATCAAAGAAAAAAAGCACAATGAAGAAGGGGTAAATAAAAAAGGTTTTGTTTCTCATAATCAGGAAAACACAGGATTGTACTTAATAGCCAAATTAATGTATTTTGATGTACAAACGGAAATCTACGGGCTTATTGATGAACCTACAATTTTTAAATCCATTACGTTGGAAAAAGTCTTTTCTTGCGCTTTTGTTGACCGCATTCGTGGTGGCGTGGTTTACCTTTATTGACTCATACAGCCTAAAAACCCGTTGGGATTTATACTCACAAAAGCAGGAGCTTAAGGAGCGTACCTCAGAGCTAGACAGTCGTTCCGCTGAGCTTAAAACAAAAATTGATAATTTGGATAAAGATCCTGCTCTGCTCGAAAAAATTGCTCGTGAGGAGTATGGGATGAGAAAACCCGGAGAAACAGTGTATAAAGTAAAACGTGAGAAATAGTCCTGTTTGGTTCAAGCAGGTTAGCCTGCTATCTTCTCGAAGTAAAAAACAGTAAGTCTTCTAAACGTAATTGAATGAAAGCCATTGGTGTAGATCTTGGTGGTACCAACATTAAAGCCGCCGTTGTTGATGATGAAAAAGGAATAATTGAACAGGTAACCACCCCCACTCAAGCTAATCTGGGAAAAGAACACCTTCTAGATCGAATCAGTGAAACGGTTAAAGATTTAGTCAAAAAGAATGAGATTATTGGGATAGGACTTGGACTTCCGGGGATGGTTTCCAAGGATCAGACAACAGTAAGAAACCCACCTAACCTGCCCGGATGGACGGAAGTAAATGCATCCGAGGAGATTTCAAAAAGAACGAATATTCCGTGTAAAATAGAGAACGATGCAAACATAGCAGCATTGGGGTCGCTTCACTTTGGCGTTGGCAAGAAGTTCGACAGTTTTATTATGGTGACCCTTGGAACCGGAGTAGGTGGTGGAATCATCATGGATCGAAATCTATATAAAGGGACAGGAGGAATGGCCGGAGAGCTGGGTCATGTGATCATTGACTATCATGGTCCTCTTTCAAATAGCGTGACTCGTGGAACCGTAGAGGCTTATTTAGGGCAACGCTTTTTAAGTCGGTTTGCTACAGATCTGATCACCCAAAACCCATCAAACCCATTATATAAAAAGTTCTCAAACGATTTCGATAAACTGGAACCTGTTGACTTAACTGCAGCTGCTAAGGAAGGCAATGAATTAGCCATCGAGATATTAGCCAAAAGTGGTTATCGGTTAGGGTATGCTATCATTAATTATGTGCATATGATGGATATTCGAAAAATTGTGGTAGCTGGTGGTGTTTCCAGAGCAGGTGATTTCTTATTTGAACCAGCAAAAGAGATAGTACGAAAACATATGATGGAGCCGTTTAAGGAGGGCTTTGAGCTGGTTTATGAAGATCTTGGTAACGATAGTGCATTACTAGGCGCGGCCGGACTGGCTTTCGATTCGTTTTCTTAACTAAATATCTCCATGCTTATCGTCATTAAGACATATACGGGCAAATACATAATGGGTATTTGCCTGTTTTTTTTGATGACGGGAACTCTTTCCGCTCAACAGTCAGACAGTACGGCCTCTTCTTCAACTCCCGGTGGTAGTAATTCTATTCCTGAAAACGCCGTTCAGTTTCAGTCCTCAGATTCTCTGATTATTGATTTTACAACAGGAAAGAAGGCATTTCTATTTGGCTCAGCTAAGGTAAAACATACTTCGGGCGAGCTGAATTCCGGTGAAATCAATATGGATATTGATAATTCTACCGTAGAAGCAAAAACGCTGACTCCGGAAGATACTCTTTCACGGCCCGTGTTGATTCGCGAAGATGATGAGATTAAGAGTACCCGAATACTATTTAACTACAAAACGAAGAAGGGAAAGTTTGAAGCGGCACAAGTCCAGATTTCAGAAGGAAATTTAATTGGCTCCAAGATAAAGAATGTGAATGAGAGAGAAGTGTACATTCAGGATGGGATTTATTCTACGTGCCCGCCGGAGTATCTTTATTACTACCTGAAAGCCAAAAAGATGAAAGTTGTTGATCAGGATGAATTATTTTTCAGCAATGCGCGGCTATATATATTGGATATCCCATACCCTCTAATATTCCCTTTCGGATACGTCCCAACTGATATCGAACAAAAGAGGTCCGGACTATTAACTCCCACCTATGCTTTTCAAAATCAGAATAATCGAGGACTTGGTTTACAAAATGTGGGTTGGTTTCAGTACTTCAACGACTACATAACCGGACAGGTAGACGGCGATATTTATACATCAGGAACCTTCTATTTAAATGGGTTGATGCAATATCGGAATACGGACCAGTATAGCGGGTCTTTGAGGCTTGGGTATTCTAAAGATCGCGGCTTAGAGCCAACAGACCCTGACTTCGAAGAAGCGATTCAAAGGTCGATAGCAGTTCAGCATAACCAGACTATTTCACCTTATGCTTCAGTTTCAGCAAACGTAAATTTAAGAACAGCCGACTTCCTTAAGCGTAATTCATACGATATCAATGACCGGGCTCAAACAAACTCGAACTCAAAGGTAGCATATAACTATAACCATCCTGAAAATTTATTCACCTTTAGTACAAACGCTCAGTTAAACCAAAACTTCACTAATTACTCTACCAGGCTGAACGGGCCATCAGCCAATTTTAGGCTTAAGACGTTTTCTCCATTTCAAAGTAATGGTTCGGGAACCGGCCAGCAGTCGTGGTACGAAAGCATAAGTATGAGCTACAACAATAGCTTGCGTTCTCGCTTTAACTACGACCCAATTGATGCAGACAGTTCAGAGGTTTCCTTTTTTGATGCTTTAACAGACAGGGATCTCTATGAGCAGGCCACTGGGAATGAGAACTACATTCAGGCAGGGTTCCAGCAAACAGCCGGCCTCCAGGTTGGTCAACTTGTGCCAAGTCAATTTTTGAACATTTCAGCCAATGTGAGCTATAATGAATATTGGTATCCGGCGACGATTCGAAGGACATATGACCCGGACTTAAAGGAAGATGTAAGTGAAAAAATCTATGGTTTTGAAGCAGCCAGGGACTTCAGTACTGGATTAAATTTCAGTACAACGGTATATGGAATTTCAAATGCCAGAATTGGAAACCTTCAAGGCTTTCGGCATACAGCTCGCCCAACCATAGGATTTTCATATCGACCGGACTTTAGTAAAGAGCAATGGGGGTATTACAGAACAGTTCAAACAGATAGTGTTGGTAATACTCAGCGTTATTCTATTTTTGAAGACGCGATTTTTGGAGGTCCCGGAAGAGGAGAGCAGAGAGCTATTAATTTTTCACTAAGGAATGTATTTGAAACTAAAGTCGTAAAAAGAGATAGCACGGGAGAGGTTTCAGAGAGAAATCTGAGGTTTATTGATAACCTTTCTTTGAGTAGTTCTTATAATTTTGCTGCCGATAGTTTGAATCTTAGTGACCTTAGGGCATCTATAAGTTCAAGTGCAATTTCTGGGTTGAATTTAAATGCCTCTGCAAACTTCTCTTTCTATGATACGGATTCAACAGGGCGTGAAATTAATCAATACCTGATTGAAGACGGTAAAAAGCTTGCTCAGCTTCAATCGTTTTCTTTGAATGCGAGCACATCTTTTCGAGGTGGTAACGGAATACAGGTGTATACTCCAGAGTACCGACGAAGATATGACCCTTATGATCAATCAATATTTCATCCTGTTGACTCAAGGTTTGGGTTAGAACCGGTTCCGGATTTTAGCTCGCCGTGGAGTGTATCACTTAATTTTAGCTATAGCTGGAATTACCGTTTTGGTGAAAAGCCGAATAAAAGAGCAACATTAAGAGCTTCTCAAATTTCCTTTAATCTTACCCCAAAATGGAAGTTTAACACGGATGTTGGATATGACTTTATAGCCAAGGAGTTTACGCCGTCACAGTTCTCTCTATCCAGAAACCTTGAATGCTGGAACCTGTCTTTTCAGATTAATCCATTCGGAGAGTTTCAGTACTACTTTTTCCGTTTAAGTGTAAACAGTTCTCAAATCCAGAGTTTATTTCAGAAACTTCCAGTGCTGAAAAACCTAGAGAGAAGCTCAAGCCCTTCAGGAAGAAGCTATGGTTACTAAAAGGAAGTTCTTTTTACCATCCCCAGGTACAATCAGCTATGTGCTTAGGTGAGTGATCTACAGCGAATCTCGGCCAATGTTGGCCAAGTATTTAACTACATATTTGCCAATCACATCGAATTCTAAGTTAACCGAGTCTCCGGCTGACTTCTCTTTTAAATTAGTGTGATTCCATGTGTAAGGTATGATGGCAACAGTGAAATTGTTCTCAGATTCTCTGGCTACGGTCAGGCTAATCCCTTCCATGGTTATGCTACCTCTTCCTACAATCATATTTGTGTATTCATCGGGATATTCTATGGTTAACAGCCAGCCTGTTTCTTCCTTTTCGATATGTTTTATTTTACCGGTGGTGTCAACGTGACCTTGGACTAAGTGTCCTTCGATTCCTTTTTGAAGGGTGAGAGAGCGTTCAAGGTTTACGGGGCTTCCACTTTCGAGTTCGCCTGTTGATGTTTTTCTGAGGGTTTCTTCAACAGCCTGTACGGTAAAGGTTTTTTCATCAAAAGCAGTAACGGTAAGGCAAACGCCGTTTACAGCAATGCTTTCATCTTCGTGGCAGGTCCCAGCAAAGGAACATGAAATGATGAGTTCTTTACCTCCGCCATTTAGAGATTTAATTTCAGCTACGGTTCCAACTTCTTGTACAATTCCGGTAAACATGATTCTAAAAATATCCGGTTAATAACATATCATCACCCACTTTAGTCCATGAGACTTCTTTAAGTTCGGCAATTTCTTTCATTTTATTGATGCCAATATTAATCAGCGATCGGGTTCCTGCACCTAACAACTTAGGCGCGATAAATAGTTCGAGTTTATCGACTAAGCCTTGTCTTATCAAAGCAGAGGAAAGCTGCTGTCCTCCTTCAACAAGTACTGAAGTAATTCCCTTTTCTCCTAGTAGCTTAAAAGCCTGACGCAAATCAGCATGTCCGTCTAGTTTGGAAACCTGAAGGATCTCACCCCGAAAATAGTTTTGCTGCATCATCTTAAGCATGGGATCAGCATCCGTTGCCGAAGCTTCTTTATTCCAGGTAATTATAGATGTCTTTTCCTCAAATTTGTCTGAAAACAGGTTGAGTTCTTTGGGGAGTTCATAGGGGCCATCAATTACGATTCGGCGAGGCTGCCGACCAGATACATGCCTTACCGTAAGGCTGGGGTTATCAACCATAGTAGTTGTCCTTCCCACCAAAACGGCATCATATTCTGATCGCCATTTGTGTACTAATTTTCTGGACTGCTTCCCCGTAATCCATTGTGACTCACCGTCAGCCGCAGCCAGATACCCATCAGCTGTTTGAGCAACTTTTAAAGTGATAAACGGTCGCCCAAAAGTTTGGTGGTGAATAAAGAATTCATTTAGCTTTTCAGCCTCTTCTTTGAGTAACCCTGTTTCCACTTCAACCCCATTGTTTCTAAGATGAAGAATGCCCTTTCCATCTACTGAAGGGTTGGGATCCTTCATGGCTATAACCACCTTTTTGATAGGTAATTTAGCAAGCATGGGTGCACAAGGAGGGGTTTTACCCTGGTGTGAACAAGGTTCAAGCGATACATAAACGGTAGCATTTTCTAAGTCAGCCTTATTTGCAATAGATTGAACAGCATTGACTTCAGCATGTGCTTCACCAAACTTCTTATGGTATCCTTCTCCGACAAGCTTTCCTTCCTCAGAAACAATCACACACCCTACCATTGGGTTAGGAGCAACGTATCCTTTTCCCTGTGCAGCCAGTTCGAGTGCTTGCTGCATCCAATGTTCAGGGGTATTTGGTTCGTGTTTGCTCATCATAAAAGCGGTATTGCTGTTGTCTAAATATAGCGTAAACAAAAAAGGGTGAGAAGAAACTTCTCACCCTGAATATAGAATCAATAATAATTATTGGCGAAGGAGTCGGGCGCGGTTGTCAGTAATACTCGCTTCGGCTTTAAGCTGTTCTAGCCAAATAGAAGTAAACTCTTGACTTTTCTGCTGCTCTAATCGCTGGCGAATTGACTGTCGCTGAGTCTGAGTTAGGTTAGCAAGATCTGCTTCAGATTTACTTACCAATTCCACAACAAATGCGGCGCTATTGCCAACTAAAGCGTTTGAAGTTTCACCTTCGTTCATAGCAAAAATAGCCCCAATAATTTTTGGCTCCCGTCCTGCACCTGGCAGAACCGTTGCGCTTGCAAGTAAATTGGTTTCATTTACTATTTCTTTTTCGGTAGTACTCGCCAGTCCCTCTAAAGTTGGGTTTTGGCTGACTAACTGCTGAACTTTTTCTTCCGTGAGTTCTTTACGTCGCTCAATCTTGACCAAAGTCTCAACTTGAGATTTAACTTCATCAAATGGACGATAACCTTCAGGGGTAACTTCCAAAACTTCAAATACTACGAAGTCTGAACTTAATTCAATGGCATTTGAAACATCGCCTTCATCAGCCGTTTCAAGAAAGTTCATGATTTGCTGACTGCTTCCTAATCCGGAAATAAATTGATTTCCTTTAGTAGCAAAAGCTTCACGAACTTCTAAACCCCGGGTTTCAGCTTCTTCATCGAAGCTGCTTTCTTCTGAGGCAAAGAATTCGAAGTCTGCAGCAGCTTCATTGGCAGCGTCAACAGTGGATGGCAGAGCCTGGATGTTATAGCTCATAATCTGGAACTTGATTTCGTTGCCATCTTCGTCGGTTTTCTTAAGAATAGCGGCTTGATTTGCTGTCAAAATCACGTCAGAAACTTCTCCAACTTCAAGATCAAGAACAGCATTATATTCTTCACGAATGTCATCTGTATCTACAAATGCATTTCTATATTCTGTAGAAGAACCCTGTCGGGATAAGAATAAAGAATCATTTTGAGCTTCTGCGAAAGGAGTTCTTAGCTCGCGGATATCCTCAATAATCTGAGATGTATCGTTGGCCGTAGGCAATTTGCTAAAAGTCACGTATTTAATACGGTAGCTTTCGTCACGGCTGTAACGCTCTCTATTATTGTTATAAAATTCTCGTAACTGGCTGTCTGAAATCTCAAGCTGTTGCTCAGTCACTTCACTGTAAGGGAAACGAATGTAATTAACTTCTGCGCGACTGTTGTTTTTGATGAACTCTCGTTCAACTTCAGCTTCTGTGATTTGTAGTCCGGCAGAAATATAATTGTTCAGCTTTTGCTGGCGGCGTTGTTCTCGGAGTTGCATTTCAAGAGCTATTGCTTGCTGGCTAAACTGGCTGGATGACATTACCTGCTGGATAGCACCACGGTCAATGGAGCCGTCTTCACGGGTAAAGTTTTGCCGGATGACAGGAGCCGGATTATCACCATATACCATATCAAGAACTTCTTGGTCAGAAACGGTGATACCAAGCTCATCCATTTTTTGGCGGAGGAGTCTAGAGTTCACTAACTCATTCCAGGCTTGAGTTTCATAGTAAGCGCGCATTTCCGGTGTTAAAGAATTTCCGGTTTGCTGGCTGTATGCGTTAGTATAGTACTGTATGCGGCTTTGATATTCTTCATTTGAAATCTTTTCACCATTTACGGCGCCTAATGAACTTGGGCCGGCCTGCATGGCGTTAAAAAAGTCTACATCGGATAAAACCCAAAGAAGGCCAAAAGATCCAATCAGCACCCATAAGATGACTCCGGTGCTGTTTCTCATTTTTTCCATTACACCCATAAAAGGTTACCTCTAAAAAACATTAATTAAATTGCGATTTGATTACTGCAGGTGTCTATTTACCTCTGACAGTAAGCTTAGAAATATAAGCGAATACAAAAGGAATTGAAAGCACATTAAACATTAAGGTGAGGCTTAAAATACCTCAATAAGGCGCATGTGTTTCAGGTACTTTCCCGGGTCTTCGTTAATACTCTTAATTAGTTGGTTTATGTTAACAGACAGGCTGTCAATGTTGTTATACAGGGAAGGGTCGTTGACCATTTTGCCAAGCGTGCCTTCACCATTATTTATCTTCGTTAAAACCTCATTAAGAGTGAGATTAGTTTCGTTTAGTCCGGCGCTGAGCGTCTCCAATTCTGCGCTTGTAGCTTCCAGATTAGTGATCATTGAGTTTAGTTTCTCTTTATTTTCTGAGCTGATATCATCGAGGTTTTGCATGGTGTTCTTAGCTTCCATGATCATCGTGTCCAAATCATTTTGCCGTTCCTGAATAAGGGAACTCAGAGAGCCGGTTGTTGATTTTAGGTCACTCACAATACCACTGATGTTCTCTTTATTCTTCTCACTCAGAGTTTCATTTAAACTGGTTACCAGCCGTTCAACACCTTGGATTGAGGCAGAAATATCATTGCTAAGCTTTTCGCCTTCTTTTGCAAAAGTATCCATCATACCCTGCTCAAAAACTCCTTTTATAAAGCCTTCATCAGGAACCATTTCTTCAGAATCAGTTTTCTGAATTTCGATAAACTTCCCGCCTAACACTCCTCCTGATTTGAGTATAGCGATAGATCCTTTTGGAATCCCATATCCTTCTTCAATATTCAATGTAACCTTGGTAGAATCTGAGGCTAGGAGGTCCATTTTCTTAACGGTTCCGATTTTAAAGCCTTTCACATTTACAACATTGCCGGGAATAAGACCCTGAACCTGTTCAAACTTGGTATAGATTGTTGTTGAAGTTTTAAACAGAGGGATGTCTTTCATAAAGCTATAACCGACAAAGGCTACAGCAATGGCCACAACTATTGTTAAACCAATTTTAAGTTCGTTAGAAACTTTCGCCAAAACAGTTCTCCTATGCAGTTTTAGAATTTATTTGATATTCACTTGCAGAAATGAAGTCAATCAAATTTTTATTATCGCTGTGCTTCATGTCTTCGGTTTTGCCAAACCAGCTTAATTGTTGTTCATCTAAAAAGGCCACTTTTTCAGCCACTTCCAGCACACTGTGCATATCGTGAGTGATTACAACTGAAGTGATCTCAAGGTTGTCGGCCATTTCATTTATTAGTTCGTTTATTTCTTCGGAAGTTCTGGGGTCGAGGCCGGAAGTAGGTTCATCATAAAGCAGATAGTCGGGCTTTAAGATGATGGCCCGAGCCAAACCAACCCGTTTTCTCATACCTCCTGATAACGCAGAAGTTGGTTTTTCAGCGGCATGTTCCAGATTTACCATGCCGAGTGCTTCAAGTACATTGTGCTCAATTTCCTCTTCACCTTGATCTGTAAAATAGCGAAGTGGAAAAGCAATATTCTCGAAAGTGCTTATGGAATCAAACAGAGCACCACCCTGAAAAAGAATTCCGAACCTTTGCCGCACTTTTCTAAGCTCTGAGTAACTAAGTTCAAACACACACTTTCCGTCTACCAGCACATTTCCTTCATCAGGGTACAGCAGAGCATTTAAATGTTTGAGCAACACCGATTTTCCACAACCTGATTTACCTATCACAGCCGTAGTTTCGCCATCCTGAATTTCAAAAGAAACATCTCTCCAAACCAAGTTATCACCAAAACTCTTAGTAAGATTTTTAATCTCAATCATGGCTTATAATAATATAGCGGCTAGTGCAAAATCTGCTAACAACACAAAGATACAACTTAAAACCGTTGCTTGTGTGGTAGCAGTTCCAACTCCTTCTGCCCCGCCAAAAGCATAGTAGCCTTTGAAGCAGGAAATGGATGTTATCACAAAGCCAAAAACAATGGATTTAATAAAACCGAAAATAATATCAGACTCAAAAAAGAAGGCTCGGGCACCTTCCATAAATTCCGCTGCTGGCAGGATTCCATCTAATGCGCCAGCAGTTACACCACCAATAATACCAAAAACGCCAGCTGTGATATAAAGTATAGGAAACATAAGCAGACCGGCTAAAATTCTGGGCACAACCAGAAATGAAACAGAGTTAAAACCCATAGATTCGAGCGCGTCAATTTGCTCACTAACGCGCATGGTTCCCAGTTCAGTAGAGATTCGGGCACCAACTTTTCCGGCTAAAACAAGAGCACTAATAACAGCAGCCAACTCAATCAAAATAGACTGAGCAACGATAGAGCCGATGATTGTGCTAGGGTAAATGTCGGTATCAAGCTGGTAAGCCGTTTGAAGAGTAAGCACAGCTCCTGTAAAAATCCCAACGAGAAAGATAATAGGAATAGATTCATACCCTACTTTCACAAACTCCTGAAACAGGTTTTTGCGATAGGTACTAAACTCGGTAGAAGAACGTAATGCCTGATATAATAGCTGGGCGTATTGTCCGAATTCTTTTAATCCGGCAGCCCCTGGAAAGTTGGAAATCATTTGTTAATCAATATTCTTGACGTATTGCCGAAGCATTTGATTATATTACAAAACATTTCAGCCAATTGTGATTTATAAATAGTTAAATAACGTGCGACAGTTAATACCGTTATTGATGATTTTTCTGGCCACACAAGTTACAGTGGCCCAATCAAATACATCAAGTATTTTTAGATTTTTGGATGTGACACCCACTGCACGAACTGCAGGTTTGGGAGGAAATCATGTGGGTTTGTATGATGCAGATTTCAGCCTAATACACATTAACCCAGCATATTTAAGCAGCGCAAATTCAGGATCTATCTCAGCTTCTTATCTTAACTTCTTCTCGGATGCGAATATGGCTTTAACCAGCGGTGCCTATAATTTTGAAAAGGCTGGCACTTTTGCCGGAGCTATACGGTATGTTGGTTACGGTGAATTTAATCAATGGGATGAAAATGGGAACAGCTTGGGCACATTTAATCCCGGAGATATTGCGATTACCGGGGCATATAGTATTGAAGTAGTTGAAAACTTAAGAGCGGGAGCCTCAATGGATTTTATTCACGCGTCTTATGCACAGTTTAAATCGAGCGCGGTAGCTTTGTCGGGCGGGGTGTTTTATCAGGATACAGCAAGCCATTTTAGTGCAGGAATTTCAATCCGGAATGCAGGAGCACAAATAACAACGTTTGAAGACGAGCGAGAACCTCTTCCTTTAGATATCTCTGTTGGTGTAACCAAAAAGCCGGAAGCCTTTCCTTTTCAATTAAGCCTCACCCTAAAGAAATTAAACGATTGGGATTTGAGAGTAGTTGGAGAAACCGAGAAACCCTCATTAGTTGATAATGCTTTTCGCCACGTCATATTTGGTGGCGAAACCAATTTTGGAGAAAATGTCTCCGTACGCATTGGGTACGATCATTACTTACACGAGCAAACCCAAACTGGTCAGGACTTTGATTTAGCTGGAGTCGCCTTTGGAATTGGCTTTAATGTGAAGGCAATATCGATTGATATAAGCAGAAGTTCGTATTCAAGGCTGGGTGGTCTCACAAGGCTGAGTTTGAAAGCTGACTTGAATTAACAATTAACTGTTGATGAAAGGATTTTACTCACATTCGATTGAGAATCCTGCACTGTTAAGGATTACAACGGCTTCTATGATCATGATATTGATTTTCGTGGTTGGATCAACCGGATATCATTATTTGGAAGGGATGAGCTGGTTTGAAGGTTTTTATATGACCTTCATCACTATTTCGACTATAGGGTTTACTGAGTTAAAGAATTTATCCGTAGAAGGGCGCCTCTTTACTGTGGGGATTTTTGTGCTCGGCATCGGCGTTATTTCTTACATTGCATCACAGACAACACAGCTTCTTTTTGAAAGTGAATTGTTCTTTAAACGAGCAATGAAAAAACAATTACAGAAAATGGAAGATCACTACATTATTTGTGGATATGGACGAATAGGTCATCGCATAGCAGAAGATTTGCGAAGCGCTGACCTACCGCTGGTTATTGTTGAGAATAGAGATACGAGTATCGACCGAATTAAAAGAGACAAACTTGCTTTTGTAGAAGGAGATGCCCAAAGCGAAGATTCGCTGCTTGAAGCCGGTATTATGAAGGCAAAAGCCTTAATATGTACGCTTTCCAGCGATCAAGACAATGTATTTACAACGTTGCTTGCGCGAGAACTTAGATCAGACATCTTCATACTCGTAAGAACAAATGAGAAACAGAATCGCCGTAAAATCTTACGGGCCGGTGCCGACAAAGTAATTTCCCCATATGATATTGGTGCAGACCGAATGGCCAATGTTATCCTCCGCCCTAATGTAGATCAATTTATTGATAAGATGACTCGGGGAGATCAGCAGGATCATACTTTTGAGGAGGTCTTAATTTCCGAGAAATCCGAACTGTCTGGGAAGTCTTTAGTAGAAGTTAACGTACGCAATAAATACTCCGTGCTTATAATTGCCATTCTTTCGGAATCAGGAGTAATGAACTTCAATCCCGAAAGTAATACAGTTATCAATTCAGGTGATTCTATGATTATCTTAGGAGACCCTTCCAAAATTCAGAAATTTAGAACCGAAGTGTGCAAAGATTTACGATCACTTTCGGAACGAGCAGAACAAATTCAACAATAGTCAAAAAGACGAATGATAAGATATATAACAGCTGGTGAATCACATGGACCGGAATTAACAGGAATCGTTGAGGGAATGCCGGCTGGAGTTCCACTTAGTGAAGATTATATTGCGACACACTTGGTTCGACGACAACAAGGTTATGGCCGTGGCGGAAGAATGGCATTTGAAAAAGATTTTGCCACTATTACTTCCGGCCTTCGGTTTGGAAAAACTATGGGCGGGCCCATCGCAATGACAATGCCGAACCGCGCATTTCAAAAAGATGATGCTGGATGGCCAACAGTGATGAACAAAAAGGAAGAGGCTGATGGAATCGAAAAAATTACCCTGCCTCGTCCGGGACATGCTGATTTAGTGGGTGCTCAAAAGTATAACTTTGACGACATCAGGCCTGTCATTGAACGTTCCAGTGCTCGGGAGACAGCAATGCGTGTAGCATGCTGTAGCGTTGCCAGGCAATTTTTAAAGCATTTTGGAATCGAAATTGGCGGTCATGTACTCCGAATTGGCTCAGTTGGTTTTGATGGCTGGGAGGATATCCGCAACATTGCTGATCCATTAATAGAAAATGGTGCAGAATCTATTTATAAGGCCGCTGATGAATCAGATGTGCGCTGTCTTGACCAAAAACTTTCAGAAGAAATGCGCGAAGAAATCAAAGTGAGGCGTAAAGAAGGGTCTTCGCTAGGTGGTATTTATGAAATTGTAATTACAGGTTTACCTGCAGGCTTGGGAAGCTATGTGCATTGGGATAGGAAGTTGGATGGTCAGTTAGCTCAGGTAATAATGGGAACTCAGGCTATGAAAGGCGTGGAAATTGGTTTGGGTTTTGAGGCAGGCCACCGCCCCGGCCACGAGGTGCATGATGAAATTACACACGATGGATCTTCTTTTAAAAGAAGAACAAACAGAATGGGTGGGATTGAAGGCGGTATGAGTACAGGTATGCCTATCATCATAAAAGGAGTGATGAAACCTATCCCAACCATGCTGAACCCTTTAAGCACAGTAGATATGATCACCAAAAAAGAAACAGAGACCCGATATGAACGGTCAGATGTTTGTGCGCTTCCGCGGGCAATTGTGGTTGCTGAAAGCGTGGTTGCTCCCGTCATAGCTAATGCATTTTTAGAGAAGTTTGGTGGAGATTCATTAGCTGAAATTGAGGCAAATTTTAAAAGTGCCACGCAATGAGCTCAAGGATTTCAACGTTAGCAAAAGCGGTGAAGGAACATCCAGATGATTCTTTTTATAAGTTCACATTAGCTTTAGAGATGCTAAAGATTGATGAGACTGCGAAGGCGAGGGTGTTGTTTGAGGCCATTGAAAACTCAGACCCTGAATACGTTGGAGTCTATTACCATTTGGCAAAATTATATGTTGAATTAGGAGAGAACAAAAAGGCTTTAGAGACCTATAAAAAGGGTATAGAAGTGGCAGAAGAACAGGGTGACAACCATACAAAATCAGAGTTGTCTGGCGCTTTATTGAATCTTGAAATAGAAATGGAAGATGAGTCATGAGAAAAAAAGGTTTTTTAAAAAAGGCATTGTTTGCCGTATGTGTCTTAATGTTTTTCGTCAGTGTAACTGCAATTGCTCAAGAGCAAGCAACCTACAAGGTGAAGTCGGGAGATACCTTATATGGTATTTCTAAACAATTAAATGTGACGATTGCTGAGTTACAGCAATGGAATGACATTGAAGGCAATGATATTGAGCTGGGGCAAGAACTGGTCTATTACCTTCCATCACCAGAAACAACTCAAACAGAAGAACCAGTTGTAGAACCTTCAGATCCTCTGGTAAACCGCACTCCGAACACCCAAAATGTTTTCTACATAGTTAAAAGCGGAGATACCTTGTACGAAATTGCAAGAGATCACAACATGACGGTAGATCAGTTGCGGACTTTAAATAACATATCAGGGTCAAATTTAAGCATTGGACAAAAACTGGCAGTTAAAAAACAGGCAAGTGCAGCCCCATCAGTTTCTAAATTTTCAGAAGAATCATCACCCCAGGGAGTTTTCTCAATTTATGAAGTGCAGCAAGGGGAAATACTGAATGATTTACTTACAAAGTTTAGGATGACGGAAAGAGAATTCACTTTGCTTAATCCTGAGCTGCAACCTAATCTTTTAGCTGAAGGGCAGGAGCTGACGGTTTTACTCCCTCCTTCAAGGACATATGAAAACCCTTACTTACAGAAAGCAAATCTCCAGGATTTAGGAGAAGTAAATGTGATAAGGTATGATGATTCCGAAGTTGGTGAAACAACAACAAATGGGGAGTTATACGACCCGGAAGCTCTTACTGCCGCGCACTCAAATATTGCATTGGGAAGCATCATATTTTTAGAGAATACAGAAACAGGTAATGGGGTTTATGTTCGAATTAATGATCGTATTACAGGCTCAGGTCTGAAACTTTCACAGAGCGCATTTAGTACACTAAGGCTCAATCAATCGGCGCAGCCTGCTGTAACCATTTACACAGAAGTGAATGAGTAATCCTGTTAAATCATATTTCGAGAATACTGACAATCTCCTTTATAGCTTTCTGGTAAGTCTGCCTCTATTTATTCTTTATGAATTCCTGATTATAATTTCACAGCCTGAAGGAGATGCTATTGTCCGAATCAGCGTAGATGTTTGGATCAAAAGTTTATTCACATACCTGGGTGTGAATGCAGTCTCATTTTCTTTGCTTGTTGTAGTAATAGTTGGGCTTTTTATTATTTACAGGGAAAGAGATCGGTTAAAGACACTCAAGTTTTCGTACTTTCCCATACTGATATTAGAGTCTACAATCTATGCTATTGTGGTTGCTATGATTAGTCAGTCGCTGGTGTCTTTGGTCCTCAATCTTGCCGCCAGTGATCCTATCGAAACACTAACCATGATGCAGAAACTGGCACTATCTTTAGGAGCCGGTTTGTATGAGGAATTATTTTTTAGAGTGATATTGGTGACGGCGTTTATACTTGTTTTTACAAAAATTTTAGGGAAGAAATGGGCAGGTGTTACCGCTGCGGTAGTCCTTTCAGCGCTGTTATTCTCTGCGGTGCATTACATTGGCGATATGGGTGATGCCTTCACGATGGGATCCTTTTTATATCGCTTTTTATTTGGTTTAATACTCAATGGGATTTATGTTTGGAGAGGATTTGGTGTGGCAGCCTGGACTCATGCCATTTATGATATAATGGTGATCACATTCTTGGGATAAAATAAACCTGAATGAGTCGATCAATATAATCTATTTAATATTAAAGCATTCTTTGGGTACTATAGGAAACCGTTAAAGATATAAGAACGTAGTAGTAATAAGTACGGTTCCGTGTATATTGAAGAAATAAGGGATGGATAAATGTCTCAATTAACGAGAGATGAACAGAAAAAGCAGAAAGACTTTGATGAGGAAATTATTCCTCATATGGATGCGCTATATAATTTTGCACTGCGGCTCACCACAGATCCTAATGATGCTGAGGATTTAGTTCAAGACACCATCGTCAAAGCTTATCGGTTTTTTAGCAGTTATGAGAAAGGCACCAATGCTAAGGCATGGATGTTTCGTATTCTTAAAAACTCATTCATCAACAATTACCGTAAAACATCAAAGAAGCCCTCACAGGTAGATTATGATGAGGTTTCTTCCTACTACGAATCAATTCGGGCAGAAAGAACGGAGACATCAGATTTAGAAAGCCTAATGTTTCGTGAAATGATGGATGACGATCTTTCTGAAGCATTGACGCGACTGCCAGAAGATTTTAGAACGGTTGTTCTGTTATGTGATGTGGATGGTTATACCTACGAGGAAATAGCAAACATGCTGGATGTGCCGATCGGAACTATTCGTTCACGCCTGCATCGTGGCAGAAATCTTCTCAAAACAGAATTGCTGGAATACGCTAAGAAGCGTGGCTACACGGGTGACTGATCGATGAGCGGCTGAACCTCATCTGCACTGTTTTCGATAGCCAGCGTAACCCTCATTGTTGTTCCTTCATTAAGCTCAGACCGTAAAACAAATACGCTGCCGTGGTGATATTCTTCAATAATCCTTTTTGTAAGACTTAATCCTAATCCCCACCCTCTTTTCTTGGTACTGAAGCCCGGTTTGAAGATGTTCTTGATATTCTGAATCTCTATTCCGCTTCCCGAATCTTCAATATCAATAATGACCTCCCCCTCTTGTACTTTTGAAGTGATAGAGATGTAAGCGTCATCTTTCTGATCCTTTAGAGAATCCATTGCATTTTTAACAAGATTCTCCACAGCCCACTGAAGTAGTTCTGGATTAGTGCGGACTTTAGCTTTGGCATTCAGGTTCTTCTTTACTTGAATAGACTTACCCAAGCGAGGCAGTCGTCGCTCCATATAAACCATGACCTGCTCTAAGATAGGTTCAATATCTGTAGACTTTAATTCCGGTTCAGAACCAATCTTCCCAAAGCGTTCAGCCACACCACGAAGCCGCTGGATATCCTTTTCAATTTCATTGGCAATGTTAGTAGCTGTTTCTTCATACCGATACTCATCCTTCAAAAGTTGAAGCCAACCGTACAAACTTGAAATAGGTGTGCCAAGCTGGTGAGCAGCCTCTTTAGCCATTCCCACCCAAAGGTTAGATTGTTCAGAGCGTGTTATACTTCGATAAGTGGTATACCCGATTCCCAAAAGTAATCCCAATAATAAAATCTGGATGTAAGGAAAATAACGGAGCATCTGGACGGTAGGACTTTCACCATAATAAACGAACTGCGTTATTTGCCGGTTTTGATCTCCAATTACAAAATCAATTGGGTTGTTCAGGCTTTTAAACTCGCGGACTAATTCGCTTCTCTTTTGTTTAGAGTTCATGATTCCAGGATCAATATTCCGCTCATGCAAGATAACATCGGTTGAGTCGATGACGATTGTCGGAATTTTAAAGCGATCTTCCAGTATGATTTCTTCGGTTACAAAATCCGTTGAGTTACGAATGGACTCTGCATCCTGAATCATGGCTATAACACTGTCGGGAACTTCTTCGATACTCCCTAAGATTTGAACAGCATTGAGGAGCTTTGTGGAGGCTTGTTCATCCACAAGCTGACTGTTGAACTCAATAGCCCGAGTCCATAATTCAACACTGGAGCGTTCCTGTTCAAGGATTTTAGCAACAAGATATTGGTTATAGATAACCGAGCCCACCCCTAAAAAGATGAGCAACAATACTAAAATCAGCTTTATTCGATTAGAAGGAACAAATAATTTCATAAGCAGAGAAAATCCTTTAGCTGAATATAGGAAAGGAAATAGAACAAAAAAGCCTCTCATGTGAGAGGCTGATTTTTAAGCGGAAGCTTTTTGCTTTTCGTAAACCGGAGGAGCTTGTTTCTCTATCGTCTCCTCAGTTATTACGCAACGTGCTATATTCTTCATAGAAGGCAGACTAAACATAATGTCGAGCATGGCTGCTTCCATGATAGAGCGTAATCCACGTGCACCCGTTTTCCGAGCTTTTGCCTTTTTAACAATTGCCTTTAAAGCTGCTTCTTCGATCTCGAGCTCTACATCTTCCATGTTAAACAGTTTCTTGTACTGCTTAACCAATGCGTTTTTAGGCGTTTGAAGGATATCAAGCATAGCATCATCTGAGAGCTCATGTAATCCACTGATTACCGGAAGTCGGCCTATAAGTTCAGGTATTAGGCCAAAGTGCTGAAGGTCTTCCGGCTCAACGTGTGTGAAAATCTCAGGATCCTCTTTATTGAATTTAACCTGGTCTTTGGAATGGAAGCCCATTGAGCTTGTGGAAAGCCGACGGGAAATGATTTCTTCCAATCCGGAAAATGCTCCACCACAAATAAATAAAATATTAGCGGTATCCAGCTGTATAAAACTCTGTTCCGGATGTTTTCTTCCGCCTTTTGGTGGAATGTTTGCGACGGTGCCTTCTAAAATCTTTAATAAAGCCTGCTGGACGCCCTCTCCGCTTACATCGCGAGTTATTGAGGCATTATCACTCTTGCGAGCTACTTTGTCCACCTCGTCAATATATACGATTCCTCGCTTTGCACGCTCAACATCATAATCAGCTGCTTGTAGAAGATTACTCAAGATGCTTTCAACATCCTCTCCTACATAACCGGCTTCTGTTAAAACCGTTGCATCAGCAATGGTGAAAGGGACATCGATAACTCTTGCAAGCGTTCGGGCCAGTAACGTCTTACCACTACCCGTAGGTCCAAGCATCATGATGTTAGACTTCTCAATCTGAGTATCATCAATTTCAGCAGTTTCAGCAGAAATACGCTTGTAATGATTGTAAACCGCTACAGATAAGGTCTTTTTAGCAAGTTCCTGTCCGATTACATATTCATCCAGCTTGTTTTTGATCTCAACGGGCTTAAGCATGGGCTTGAAGCTCTTCTCTCTTCTTCGAGCTAAAGAAGCCAAGTCACTTTGGATGATGCTGGAGGCGTCTTCTACACACCGGTCGCAGATATAAACTCCAGGACCTGCTACCATACTGTTCACTTCCAGACTGGAACGGCTGCAAAAGGAGCAGTGTACTATATCACTATTTTTCTCTTTGTCGCTCATAACAAGCTCAATTTAATGAAAATGCCGATTATTTAGAACTGCTAGGCTTTGAGAGTACGTTATCGATCAAGCCGTAGTCTTTTGCTTCCTGTGCAGTCATCCAGTTGTTGCGGTCTGAATCTTCCATAATTTGCTCAACCGTTTTGTCACTGTGATCCGCAAGGATTTGGCTCAATTCCTTTTTGACACGCAGAATTTCCCGAGCTTCAATCTCAATATCGCTGGCCTGACCTCTGGTGCCGCCGAGTGGCTGGTGAATCATAACTCGTGAGTGAGGGAGGCAACTTCTCTTACCTTTGGTTCCCGCAGTCAACAACACAGCGCCCATACTTGCGGCCATTCCCATGCAGGTAGTGGCAACATCACACTTAATGTGCTGGATGGTATCATAAATAGCTAAACCGGCTGAAACAACGCCACCGGGACTATTAATATAAAAGTTGATGTCTTTCTCAGGATCTTCAGATTCCAAAAACAGCAGCTGAGCCATGATAGAGCTTGCAACGGTATCATTTACCGGAGAACCCATAATAATAATTCGGTCCTTAAGCAGACGAGAATAAATATCATAAGCACGCTCGCCCCGACTGGTTGACTCAACAACCATTGGTACAAGGTTATTCTGGATAGATTGAATGGAATCTAAATTCGGGTCTTCAAAAAGCGGTTGATCCTTAATCATAGTGTCCTGAGTGATCGGTTATTTGTTCTTCTTTTCTTTCTTTTCCTGCAATTCGCGGTACTTGTCTTTGCCGAGCTCTTTAATAGCTACTTTACCCTGAAGGATATCAAAAACCTTATTCTCACGAATGCTGCTTCGAAGCTGCTCAAGCATATTCGGGTTTTGAGCGTAATATTGCTTCAGCTGATCAGCACCCATTCCGTAACGGGCCGCTTCAACAGCTAAATGCTCATCGATATCTTCGGGTTTTATTTCGATTTCTTCAAATGTTTCTTGCAATTTGCTGCTAATAAAAGACCACTTAGCTTCACGAACAGCTCTGTCTTTCATTCCATCTTTATAAGTGGTTGCATCAAAGTGCTCAGGAAGCTGTCCGCCCTGTTGCTGCTTCAGCTGATCAACATAAGAACTCTGAATTTGAGCAACGAACGTATCCGGTACTTCAAAGTCATGAGCTTCAACAAGTGCATCGGCTACATCATTCTTGAAAAGATCATCCGCTGTTTGATCATAGTACTGCTGCATGCGGCTTTTGATGTAGCTCTTAAACTCATCTTCATTTTCCGCCTCGCCATTACTTTGCTCTTTTATGAGCTCTTCGTTCATTTCAGCTTTATGAAGCTTCTGAACTTTTTTAACAGTGACTTCAAAACGATCAGTGTCATCACCTTCGCCCATTTCCATTTTTACGACGTCACCAGGCTTTTTGCCAACTAACTCTTTCTGGAATTCTTTGGCGCCTTCCTGTCGAAGATCTATTTCCTGATTCTCATCCATTTCTCCCTCAACAGGATTTCCATCCTTATCCAGAGTTCTAACGTCAACAATCAGCTTAGATGTTTCTTCTGCTTTCTCATCAACGTCTTCCCAGTTCCCTTCTCTCTCCAGGGTGCGTTCAATTTCTTCGTCAACCTCTTCATCTGTTACATCGTGAACCATTTTGTTCACTTCAATTTTGCTCAGGTCAGAAACTTCAACTTCTGGTTTTGAGCCAATCTTGAACTTCACTTCAAGCTCATCGTTCTCCCACTGGAAATCAACCATTTCTGTTTCACCAACAGGCTCATATTCAGGCACTACTTCTTTTTCAAATACCTTTTGAACAATGTTGCTGATCTCTTCTTGCTCAATCTCTTTGCCAAAGCGTTTCTTTACAAGACCCATAGGCACTTTGCCCGGACGAAATCCAGGAAGCTGAATTTGGCTTTTATATTTTTTGTAGGCTTTATCGAAGTCTTCTTGAAGGTCTTCTCGATTGGCTTTTAAAGTAACTTCTTTATCTACAGATGTGAGCTCTTCTACAGAAATATCCACGTGTTCTCCGCTTTAATTATGCAATTCAATAAATGAACAGGATTTCAATTTTTATTAGGAAGGAAGTACGAGAGGGGGGACTCGAACCCCCACATCGGTTAAAATACTAGATCCTAAATCTAGCGCGTCTACCAATTCCGCCACTCTCGCAAAATTCAGAGCTTGCAAAGATAAGACTTTCATTTTCTGAATTCAACTTTTTAGCCAGATAAACTGTTAGTTGAAAAGAACTTTATCACTTGAGAGGTAAAGTCATGAAAAAAGATTGGAATTTGGACGTTGAAATAGAATATTTTGAATCATTATGTATAGAAACCTTCGTCTCCTTTACATTACGACTTCAGACAAAAAAGAAGCCCAAGAAATTGGCCGGAAATTGGTAGAACAAAACCTCGCGGCTTGTGCTAATATCATTGATGGAATGCAATCCATTTACAAGTGGGAAGGTGAAGTTAAAGAGGATAATGAATGCGTATTGCTAATTAAAACACATTATTCCCGTGTTAAGAAAGTAACCAGGTTGATAAAAGAAATGCACAGCTATGATGTGCCGGCTATTGTTTCTTTAACGATTACTGAGGATGAGGGGAACATGGAATATCTGGAGTGGCTTGAAAAGATGTCAAAAGAACCGTTTGAAATATAGTATTCTACCAGTGGAGTCCACACTCCGTTTTATCTGAATCATCCCAGCGCCCATCTCGCCCATCGCCTTTTTTTGTACAGTGTGTACAGCCAATTGAGTCAAAGCCGAATCTTTCTAAGGGGTGGCGTGGAATTCCGTAACTCTCAAAATAATCATCCACCATTTCTGGCGTCCAGTCTATAAGCGGATAGTAGCGGTGGAGGTCATCTCGCTTTTGCAGAATTTCAAGACCGCTGCGGTAGCTATTTTGGTAGCCAATGAGTCCCGAAATCCAAACAGTGTGGTTTTCCTTAATCTTTTCCAGGGGTTCTACTTTATTATAATTGCAGCATAAATCAGGATTTGATTCCCACAACTGATCGTCTTTTGAAGTCCGGTGTTTTTCTTCGTCAGGAATATGATCTATGATATTTACGCCATACCGCTCCACAAGCCGGTCTTTATATTCCAGCGTTTCAGGGAACAGGTATCCGGTATTGATAAAGTAAATAGGATGATTCTGCCGAATTCGGCTGATCATGTGAATCAGAAGAGCAGAGGTCGTTCCAAAAGAAGTAGTAATCAAAACCTTCTCCCGATACTTATTCAGGATATGAGCAATCCGCACATCGTTGTGTGCGGAAGAAAGTGTTTGATTTATTCTTTTTGTTGGGATGGATTTCATGCCTAATTATGTCACATTTCACAGGTATTTTCAATGATTTAGAGGCAGAAAAATATCCCAGAGAGTGTGTAAGCGCTTTTCTGTTGACCTAAGTTGGAAATAGTTCAAAACTTTTTTTGAAAATAGGTCTGTGTAAACGATTAATATTTCTATTTTGAAATAAAAAGCTATGAGTCTCGAGCAAAAAAGAGTTTCTGAACACATACTTTGGGCCACTATAAATAGACCCAAAGCAAGAAATGCGGTCGATTTTGACGTGATTGAGAAGCTGGAAGAATTAGTAACTCAGGTTGAGAGAGAAGATGATATTCGGGTGCTGATTTTGAGTGGAGCTGGTGATCAGTCTTTTGTGGCGGGTGGAGATCTAAAAAAATTTCACACTATAAAATCCAAAGACAAGGCCGTGGAAATGTCGAAGAGAATGCATGACCTTTTCAACCGAATTGAACGGCTGCCTTGCTGGACCGTTGCCTGCATAAATGGTGATGCCTACGGAGGTGGAATTGAGCTTATGCTGGCTTTTGATTTTAGGATCTCGGCACCAAAGGTGAAATTCGGTTTTACCCAAGGTCGGTTTTACCTGGTGCCCGGCTGGGGCGGTTTGACTCGTCTGGTTGAAAAAGTTGGCAAGGCTAAAGCATTAGAGTGGTGTGGGAAGTCGGAAATAATTTCAGCAGAAAGCGCACTGAAGAATGGAATTGTAGAATTTATCCTAACCGGAATTGATCTTGAAAAAGAAGCTCTGGAATGGGCAGAGAAGCTTACAAAAAATGACCGGGTGTTTATCAAAACATTGAAAGAGGGAGCGTCAAGATTTTCGCCTCAACGAAAAGAAGCACTGGAAGCAGAGATCGAACCCTTCTCAAGTTTGTGGGTTGATGAAAAGCACCTTGAACGGGTGGAGAAATTTATGAGTAAGAAATAAAAAAGGCACACTTCTTTAAAAAGTGTGCCCTATAAATTTAATTATCGATGCTGATTTACTGGATTGTAAAATCAGCTTTAAAAACGGTGTTTCCCCAAGCGAGATTTAATTCTCCACCTTCTTCCGTCTCTTCAACCGAGATCGTAAAAGCTTCAACCATTTCATCAGTAGTTGCAATTTCCATAGGCACCCGACCCAAATCACGGCTTTCGTCATAAGAGCGACCATTTTGCCCGGTTTGCTTATTGATGATGAGTGTGCCACCATCTTGTTCAGGAATAGTAAATAAGGTGTATTCTCCAGCCGGTACCTCAAGATCACCAAACATTAGATCTTCAGAGGTATAAAAGTGAGTAGCTCGGTTTGCCCCAGTTCTCCAGCGTTCGCCCCAAGGGACAATATTGCCGAATAAATCACGACCGCGTTTTTTGGGCGAACCAAAATCTACCCGAAAATTAGTACCCTTGAATACAAACTCAGCGCTAACAGCTCCTGATAATTCACCAACGGGCTCATTTCCGAATTGATTAGCCAGAGCATTCATATCTAAAGAATTGGTGCGGGTAACTTTCAGTTTTCGGGTTGTTAAAGCCGCATCCAGATGTTGAATATCACCATCCGTGTTTACACGGACTCCCATTACTCCACGGGTTGGGTGGCGTACCGTCATTGAGTCTCCTTCAATTTGTGCAATAACGAAATCAGAAATACGGTTTCCTGAAAGAAGAGGCTGAATCACGGTGTCTTTGTTGACTTCTGCAGCTCGGTTAAAAGCGAGTTCGTATGGCCAGTGTATCATATCTATAAAAGGCAGAACTCCTTCTTCGTAGGGAGCCATGTAGGAAATGAGTTCTTCGTTTCGAAGAATTTCAACTTCCAGACTGTCCCCTACTCTGTTAATTGACCGAGCAGTAACGCCCATGTCTTCAAAACCGTTAAGTGGAGAGTGATCTGTTTGAACCATTCGTTCAATACCACCTGTGCCATCTAAATGGAGTAGATAGGTTGATATTTGAACTTCAGGGCTTCTCAAAATAACACGAGCCGTAAGGGTTGAGTCCGTTTTTTCAAACTGCTCAACAGCAAGGGTGTCGTTGCCAAGCAGAGTCACAAATGCAGCATTATCGGAATTTTCAGAAGGTCCGCAAGCTGCCATCAAAGAGGTTAAAAAAATAGCTAATACAAGATTTCTCATAACGAAAAGTTGGTTTCAATTAGAATTAAAATCTATTCTAAAAACTGAATGCGTACAAACAGCAGAGATTAAATTTTGCAAAAGGAAATGCTGTTCGTCGTACTTGATCATTAAACAGAACTTAGTCTGTAATCATTTGGAGGGCAATGGGTAGCAAATTCTGTGTTTTTATCAGGAATTAGCTTCTTTAGCTATTTCAGTCAACGCTTCGACGAAGACTTCAACCGGCTGGGCTCCGGAAAGGCCATATTTTTCGTTGATGTAAAAGAACGGTACTCCCTGAACACCAATTTTATGTGCTTTTTCTACATCCTCCATAACCTTGTTAGAATAGGAGTTGTTTTGAATGGTTTCTTCGGCTTTAGATTTATCGATGCCAACCTGCTCTGCAATTTCGGTAAGCGTTTTGGTATCGCCGATATGTTTGCCTTTTTCGAAATAGGCCGAAAGTAAAGCTTCTTTCATCTCATCCTGTTTGTTCTCTTCTTGAGCAAGGTGAATGAGTTGGTGAGCATTAAAAGAGTTGGTTGGCTGAACATGGTCCATGTCATAGTTCAAGCCGACACTAGATGCCATTTGAACCATATTATCATTCATTTGCTTAGCCCAGTTACGATCCCGCCCATACTTCTTGGCTAGGGTGTCATAGATATCGAGATCAGAATTTACGGGCGCATTGGGGTTCAGCTCAAAGCTCCTCCAGGTAATATCCACCTCTAAATCCGGGAGTTGCTCCAGTGCTTGCTCAAGGTGTCTTTTACCGATATAGCAGTAGGGACAAACAACGTCAGACCAAATCTCAATTTTCATTCCAAATACTCATTTTTGTGATGGTGTTAGTTAAATAACTGCAAGTCCGAACAGAAGGTTCAAAAGGTGGAGGTTAACTTGCGGTGGGTTGCTCTTTTTCGGATGAAAGTCCTATAAAAGCCAGCCCTGTTGCTACTATGACCGAACCAATAGCGGTTAGCAAGATCGTCTCCATGGGAACATGTTGATCGAGCATCCATCCCATCAAGAAAGGACTTATAGCGGTACTGAAGACCATAATAGAGGCAAATAATGAACGAACGGTGCCAATTACATTTTCACCATAAAGTTCCGTTAAAAGCGCCGATTTTGTCGTGCTTCCAAGACCCATCGTAATTCCTACTAGTGCCATATAGACAAAAGCAGACCAAACGCCTGATTGAAGAAATGCTATAAATAAACCAGCGCCAAAAGGAATTAGGTAGAAAGGGTAAATGGTTGATGCACTCCACTTATCTATTAAAGGGCCGATGCTTAGCGAACTTATAATTCTACTGCCCGCAAAGAACACAAAAGCTGAGGCGATAATAGCAGCTGTCCAGCCCAGTTGTTCAGCAATGGAAACCTGATACAAGAATAACCCGGTTACCCAAAATGGAGGGAGTAAAACTGCGGGAAGGATTAACCAAAACCTCTGTTCCGTTAGTACTTTCCTATACACGTGAGCCGTAGATGAGTCGTCTTGATTAGAAGCTTCTTTAGCTTTTTGGTTGGTCTCCTCAATTTCGGTTTTATGCAAAACGTAAAGTAAAAATGGAATGAAGGCCAAGACAATTACTGCAGCTATAATTCCCCAAGCCATTCTCCAGCTTACAACGGCTAATAAAGCAGCCATCAATAAAGGTAAGATGCCTTCCCCAAGTGGATAGCCAAGACTGGATACACTCAATGCTTTTCCACGCTGTAATTTGAAATATCTTGCCATTGCCGTTTCAGCAGTGTGACCGCTTAATCCTTGTCCTGACAACCGGAGCATTAAGATTGCGGCAAAAAGAAAAGCAATGTGCCAGGATAGGGACATTGTTAATGCAGCCACAAACAGTCCCGAAGCTACATAAAGACTGTAGCGGCCAATTGGGAGGTGATCAATCCACTTACCCATGTAAGGCAGAATAGCCGCACTTGATAGCGTGGCTAAAGAATAAATGGAGCCAAAAGCAGCATTAGAAAGGTTGAAGTCCGCAAGGAAAAAAGGGACAAAAAGTGAAATCAGGAATGTCTGTCCGAAACTGGAAAAGAAGGTGAAAGACAATCCAAAGCTCAGAACTTTTCTCTCTCGAAGAACGAAGCTGATGTAGTTCAATGTGTTAGCGTACTTAAAAATTATGAGTGAGTGAGCTCCAAAGATACCGCTATTTCTATTGAACCAATATTATGAGGTGGCAGTATTACTCTATGCTTAGTATAAACCCACTCTATGTAAGCGCTTTGGTTAGGCTAACAAGCTCTTCAGGCTATCTATGCCAACGGGCTTTTGAATGAAGTCAGATACTTTTTCATCCCACTCAACACGGAAAAGGTCTTCACTTCTTTTATCAACTTGTGAGCTGATAACAAAAACTTGAATTTCTTTATCCGCTTTGTCTCTTATGGATTGAAAAGCCTTCAGGAAATCCCAGCCATTCATTTCTGGCATATCAATATCCAGTAAAATTAAGTCCGGCAGTTCTTGATCGGAAGCCTGTATTTCTTTGATGCCTTCGAGCGCTTTTCGTCCATTTTCAAAGGACATAATTTCATTATCAGGAAGGTGATTCTTGATAATCTTTGAAACCCCGTAGGTGTAAATTTTGTCGTCGTCAATAATACAAACGCTCTTCATTGAACTCATGATAGTTTAATTTTAAAAGTTGTCCCCTCGTTGGGTTTGCTTTGGACGTCTATAGAACCTCCCATAGACTCAATTTGGTTTTTGGTAATGAAAAGGCCAATCCCCTTCGAATTCTTATTTTGGTGGAAGGTGTTATACATTCCGAATAATTTCTCCCCATGCTTTTCGAGATCTATTCCTAAACCGTTATCCGAAACTTCGAGATGCACACTGCCTTCCCGTTCTTCAGCTTTAACAGCAACCTCAGGCTTACGATCAGGGTGGCGGTATTTTATAGCATTTGATAATAAGTTGAGAACAATACTTTCCAGATAAGCAGGATTATATTTCAGACTAAGATTGGCTGGAATATCTTTTTGAATATTCACATTATTAGCGAGCCGTTCTGTAGTGAGGATTTCCTCAATTTTATTAACAGTCTCTTTAAGGTTTAAGGTCTTCATCTCACCTTTAGAGCTGTACTGCTGATCAATGATTTCATTTAAGTCTGAAATGGACTCATTCAGTCTTTTTGAGGCAACTCCAAGATGTTCCAGCAACTCTTCTTTTTCGGTATCTGATTCTTCCATGTCATAAAGAGATAAGAGCATAGAAATATTGCCCGCATGATTCCGAAGATTATGAGAAACAATATGTGCAAAATTCATTAAGTGTTTATTTTGCTCTCCAATGATATCAAGGCTACTATTTAGCTCAATCTCTTTTTTCTTCAGCTGTGTAATATCAGTAACAACAGATAAGACGGCCGGCTTCCCGGAATCAGTATTAAAGAAGGGGACTTTAATAGTTTGATGCCAAACCTCAGAGCCGTCCTGTAGTGTAGTTTCTTCTTCAGGAAGGTGGTGCACTTCTTTGCTCTGTATAACTAATCGATCAGCTTCCAAATAGTGTCTTGCTCGCTCTTCAGAGACCCCGATTTCGACATCGGTTTTTCCAACAATACTGGTCGTTGTCTCTCCAAAAAATGTTGCGGCAGACTCATTAGCCATCAGATATTCACCGTCAATATTTTTGATGAAGATCAAGTTTGGCGCAAAATCGATGACTTGCTGAAGCTGCTTTCGGAGACGGGCAATACTTTCAAAAGCCTCCTTCTCCTCTGTGATATCGGTTATATATCCATAACCTATTACAGAACCATCAGGCTGCTTTTCTGGACGCGCCTTCCCGCGGACCCAACGGAGACCTTTTTCGGGCAGAACTACTCTATAATCAATATCCCATTTTTCCAGTGTTTGAAAAGACTGTTCTATAGATTCGGCTACCCGGGTCAAATCTTCTTCATGAATTCGGTTAGCAATGGGAGTAATAGTTTCTTTTACATCTTCAGGATTTAGCTCATAAATATCTCGAATGCCGGCACTTGCATAGGGGAAATAGGCCTTGTCTTCTGTTGTTTGGTGGTAGAGGTAGAAAAACCCTGGAACCTGATCGGAAAGTCTGGAAATCATGGCTTCATTGCGCCTTAATTCTTCCTCTGCTTTTTGCTGACTCGTTACATCACGCGTAATCCCAAACGTACCTACTACTTCTCCCTCATCATTGTACAAAGGCATTTTTGTGGTTGATGCCCAAGTCTCACCTTCCCCGGTTTCCGAAACAGACTCTTTTTCAACTTTATGGATAATGGGTTCTTCGGTCTCTATAATCCTTTGTTCATCATCATAAGCTGCTTGAGCGTGGCGTTCTTCAAAAAAGTCAAAATCCGTTTTACCCACTACATCTTCTGGACTATCCAGCCCAAATTTTTCAGCACAGCTTTCATTAATAACAGTAAAGCGGCTCTCAAGATCCTTAAAATAAATGCTGTCCGGCAGGTTGTGCATCAGCTTTTCAAAAAGAATAGCCTTCTCCCGGAATGAAATATATTTATGATCGGGGTTAACTATTTTTTCCGCAACTCCGGCTACTACGAGAGGTTTATCGTTATCCCAATCAATGACTTCACCTCTCCATTCCAAGGTAAATGCTTCATTATCATGAATGTCATTGTGGGTAGTTTTTACATGAAATGGCTTTTTTTGATGACTACTCAAATGTTCTTCAAGAGTGGCTTTTAATTTTTTTAAGTCACTGCTGCTAAAGAAAGACTCTGCCTCGTTGAATTGATCAGGTAAGTCATCGGGGGTACATCCAAAGAAAGAGGAGAAGGTGTTACTAAGCGATAAAGTATCATCAGAGACATCCCAAGACCAATAAGCTTGTTCAATAGTAGTTTCTTGAGTTTTGAGATCTTTCATAGTGCTGAATTTATACTCATCTGCAGGAAGAAAAATTACTTATAAATACTTAGCAGAAATTAAAGTGATTGTTCCTTATCGGCTTTCTTCTATCATTCGCAAGCGGGTAGCTTCAAACTCGTCACCGGCATTCCAGGTTTGTAATTCATCGGCATTCAAAGCTCTGAAGCCGGTTAGAAAGAACAATCGAGTGTCAACTTCAGCCCCTGCTAAATCCCAGTATTGGTTAATTTCGTCATTCACGGTGTGGTAATTTGCATCCGCCACGCTGTCTCTCAAAGCTAAAAAGTTGTCACCCTTTCCAATGTACTCTGTACCAGCGTTGGGGAATATTGCAGGGATTCCAATTTTGGCCATGTTGAAATGGTCGGATCGGTAGAAATAGCCGCGCTCGGGGTATGGGTCTGGCTTTACGGTGCGGCCTTGCTTTTGAGCTTCTTCTTCAAGCAAGTCGCTGAAAGAACTCCTGCCATAGCCAATAATAACTACATCCTTTGTCTCTCCATAAACATTCATTCCATCCAGATTGATGTTAGCTGTAACCTTTCCGGGAGCAACGGTAGGATTTTCAGCCCAATATTGTGATCCCAAAAGCCCAACTTCCTCAGCACTGACCACCAAGCCAATCACACTTCTTTTTATGGTGGGTTGAATGGATTTATACGCTTCCATCATCTCAAGTAAAGCACTAACGCCAGCTGCATTATCAGAAGCGCCGTTATTGACGGAATCTCCTTCCACAGATTGGGTGATACCAAGGTGGTCTAAATGGGCTGTTAGAATGAGATATTCGTCTTTAAGCTCAGGATCATTGCCTTCTACTTTAGCAATTACATTTTGCCCATCTATGCTGCGATAGTTGGCGTCCATCTCCATATTTACTCGAACGCCATTTAGCTCAACAGGCGCAAAATCGCGGCTATCAGCAGCTTCCATTAAGTCAGGTAAATTAAGTCCCGCTTCCTCAAAAAGTAATCGAGAAGCCTGATAAGTTAGCCAGCCGTTAAATTCAGTAGCAGAAGTTGAGGCATTGCCTGCTCCTTCCAGGTAGAAACGCTCGCGGCTCCAGCCATTAGCAACCACGTTCCAGCCATAGCCTGCGGTCTCGTCTGTGTGAATAATGATGGCACCTAACGCACCCATTTCTTTAGCCTTTTCATATTTGTAAGAATACCGACCATAGTACAGGCGGGTGGTTCCGGCAAAAACATCTTCAGAAAATTCAGGATCGTTATTTTTTATAACTAAGATTTTACCCTTTACATCCACACCTTTAAAATCATCCCAGTCTTCTTCCGGAGCTTGAATTCCATATCCAACATACACCAACTCAGCGTTACGTATGTCTACTTCTTCGGCTTGATTTGCAGGCCAGGCCATGAATTCATCATAATATTGCAAAGCAAATGGAGAACGACCGTTTGTAGCCACTGACATTTCAGCGTTTGAAGTTGTTTGCCCAAGCAAAGGGAATTCTTGTATATAGCTTCCATTACCGGCGGCAGGTTCAGCACCCATACTTTCAAATTCAGAAACAAGGTAATCAACCGTCATTTGCTCTCCTTCAGTACCAGTAGCGCGGCCCATGAATTCATCAGAAGAAAGGGTCTCGATGTGCCGAAGCAGCGAATCTTTATTAATACTTTGGGCAGCTTGATCTGCGGGGGAGGTATTGCAGGAAACCAAAAATAGGGATGCTGCAATTATCGAAAAGAATGATTTCATAAAGGAAATGTTAGGCTTAGTTGATGTGCTGAATGTAACTGATATAGCTCACAAAATGTATAAAAAAAGGCAAGGGTGTGCTTAAACATATCAGCACCCTTCGCCTGAATAACATCAGTAATCCTGATAAAAATACCCCAATCCAGAACGGAAGGGTTGATTTTTAATCAAAATCACAAAATTAGTTAGCCGCTTTCAGTTCAACCGTAAACTTTTGAACCAAGCTGCTTACAAGCTGATCATTTTGCATTCCGCCAATGAGATAAAATTCATTACCGGCTTTGGCGATGCCCCGGTGATCCATAGTAGCAGTTGGCATCTCTCCAAGTTCCACCCATTCTTCAGTGTCTAAGCGGTAAGCAAAAGCTGAACCTTCAGCGAAAGCAGGTTGCTTATTATAACCGATAGCATTGTAGTTGTAAGGATTTGTTGAGCCACCTACAAAAACAACCATTTCTACGGGAGAGTCTACCCCAACAGCAGCCATTCTATAGCGTGCTTTTCCAGGATGTTGTTTGATTCGGCTCCAGTTAATCATTTCTGGATTTTCGGCATCAATTTCACCTTTAATACTGCCGGGCGACATTAGGAAAATTTGTTCACCTTCATCAATAACAGACTGTACTCCGTCCGATAAAACCATGGTGTTTCCAACAATTCCACCTGCGTGCCCAAATACCGGAGGGCCAGGATATGGAGTAGCATGCTTCCAGGAATTAGTTTGGGTATCGTAAACCTGTACATTCGATACATTGTTCGTGTTGTTCCAGCCACTAATGAGATAGATGTAGCGATCTTGGTAAACAAGTGATACAGCATCTTCTACAGGAAGGAGCATATTAGCTACCTCTTCATAGGAATTAGCAACGGGGTCGTACATAAAGACTTCCTCAGTAGAAACTTCGGAGCCATCTTCTGCAACTGTATAACCACCGAAAATATAGACTTTGCCATCTACATATTCTGCTGTACTTGCTAATCGGCCGGTTTCGTCAGGAACTCCTGGAATTTCATTCCAAATGCCTTCGGTAACATTATAGCTTGCAGCATAATCGCTGACATCTTCAAAGGTCTTTCCTTTCTCAAGTCCTAAGAAGGTGTATAGGTACCAGTCGCCATCTACCTGAGCAGCAGAAACAGCATTATTGGCGATCTCAGTAGGAAGGGAGTCTGCCTGTGACCAATTCAAAGTAACCTGCTTAGGCGCCTGTTGGCACGAGGCTACTAAAATTGATAGTGTTAGAAGTAATAAGATTCTTTTCATTGTATGAATAATTGACTTAAAGTCTGATTTTTAATTCTGCCTGAACACTTGCACTTTGGCATTCCAAAAAAGTGTTCAGTATTTGTTTAATTTCAAGCCTTAAATATACGGTTTTTCTATGTCTTCTTTTAATAATAAAATAGTTCTAATAACTGGCGGAGCCAGCGGAATAGGCCTTCTCATGGGGAGGAAATCACTCGAGCGCGGTGCTCAGAAGTTGGTTATTTGGGATGTTAATGAAGATAAAATGCTGGAAGCAGCAAAACGCCTTTCCAAAGAAGGAAATACCGTAGTAACCGACTTGGTGGATGTGAGCAATGCTGAAGAGGTGCAAGCAGCAGCCGAACGGGTACTTCAAGAGCACGGCACCGTAGATATTTTATTCAATAATGCCGGAATTGTTGTTGGCGAGAAGTTTGAAAACCATACCATGGACCATATCAAAAAAACGATGAGTGTGAACAGTCTTGGCCTGATGTATGTAGCCCGTGCTTTCTTACCAGCCATGATTGAGAGCGGATATGGATATATAATTAACATTGCCTCGGCTGCAGGGTTGACTCCAAACCCGGGAATGACGGTGTATGCTGCAAGTAAATGGGCAGCAGTTGGGTGGTCAGAGTCATTAAATCTCGAGCTTCAAAAAAATGAACAACCCGTAAAAGTACTCACGGTGATGCCCAGCTATATTAATACTGGAATGTTTGCGGGAGTAACGGCCCCGTTGTTAATGCCGCTTCTTGATCCGGAAGATATTTCAACTAAGATCTTGGATGCGGTAGAAAGGGGGAAAGCACGTTTGCGAGAGCCTTTTATGGTGAAGCTGACCCCTTTTCTGAAAGGCATACTGCCGGCCAAGGCTTATGATTTTATAGCAGATAAAGTTTTTGGTGTTTATGATTCTATGAATACTTTTATTGGCAGAAAAACGGATCATTAAATGGACGGAATGAAATTGTTGGATCGACAGCGGACCTACTTCAGATCCGGTGCAACAAAGTCGGTGGATTTTAGAATTCACCAGCTGGAAACTCTGAAGAAAATGCTCACTCAGCATGAACAAGAGTTTAATCAGGCGGTGTACAACGACTTCAAAAAGCCTGAGTTGGAGATGTATGCTACGGAGATTGGCATTCTTTACAATGAAATCAGCTATGTGCTTAAAAAGCTGAAGAAATGGACCAAACCACAAAAAGTATCTGGGTCGTGGGTTAATTTTCCCTCCAAAAATTATACCGTAGCTGAGCCGTATGGTTCAGTGTTGATTATTGCTCCCTGGAATTATCCGGTTCAGCTGGCTTTGCTTCCTGTAGTAGGTGCAATAGCTGCAGGCAACACGGTAGTAATCAAGCCTTCTGAACTAACACCGAATACTTCGCGTGCATTAAAAGAAATCGTAGGGAAATGGTTTAAAGAGGAGTTTGTGGCCGTTGTTGAAGGAGGGGTAGAAACAAATAAAGAGCTGCTTGCTCAGGATTTTGATTATATATTTTTTACGGGAAGTACCCGGGTTGGCAAACTTGTGATGGAGGCTGCTGCAAAAAATCTAACACCGGTAACCTTAGAGTTAGGCGGTAAAAGCCCGTGTATTGTCGATGAAAGTGCGGACTTAGAAACAGCTGCTCGAAGAATAGCCTGGGGTAAATTTGTAAATGCCGGACAAACCTGTGTCGCTCCTGATTATCTTTTAGTTCAGTCATCTATCGAAAAGAAGTTTCTGGAAAATTTCGAAAACGCAGTCACTGAATTTTACGGTAATGATCCAAAGAAAAGCCCTGATTACCCGAGAATTGTGAATGAAGATCATTTTAACAGGCTTGTCGGCTATTTAGATGATGGGAAGGTGTTTTTGGGAGGTGATACTGATTCAAACGGTAGTTACATATCTCCAACTGTTTTGACAGATATAAGGCAGGGAGCGGAAATCATGGAAGAAGAAATTTTCGGCCCTATTCTTCCAGTGCTGACTTTTGATGAGCTGCCTGAGGCTATTGACATGATAAAATCAAAGCCCAAGCCATTAGCGCTATATCTTTTCACTAAGAAAACGGAAGCCGAAAATGCAGTATTAGAAAAATGCTCTTTTGGAGGCGGAGCAATAAATGATACTCTTGCTCACCTTGGGAATCATAATCTGCCATTTGGAGGAGTTGGAAGCAGTGGGATGGGAGCATATCATGGAAAGCGAAGTTTTGAGACGTTTTCACACACTAAAAGCATCATGAAAAAATCCTTTTGGCTGGATATTCCATTTCGGTATGCGCCATATGAAGGGAAGTTGAAATGGATAAAACGAGTTCTAAAATGAGTACAGAAACATTCAAAGCATTTTTTGTTGAAGAGGTATCAGAGGGTGAATTTTCGTCATCAATAAAAAGTATTCCCATTTCTTTTTTACCTGAACATGAAGTGCTTATTCAGGTTCACTATTCCTCACTGAATTATAAAGATGGACTCTCTGCCTCGGGGAATAAAGGGGTGACCAGAAATTATCCGCATGTTCCGGGAGTTGATGCGTCCGGTGTGGTGTTAGAAGATGCTTCAGGAAAATTTAAAGAAGGGCAGAAAGTGATTGTCACCGGGCAAGACTTAGGCTCTAATACTCCGGGAGGATTTGGAGGGCTTATTCGAGTGCCTGCTGATTGGGTTGTAGAACTACCCGAAGGATTGGACCTGGAAACAGCAATGACTTGTGGCACTGCCGGCTTCACAGCGATGTATGGGCTTAAGCGATTGCAGCGGGAGTTAATTTCACCCCAAAATGGTAAAATTTTAGTAACCGGAGCAACGGGTGGAGTGGGATCACTGGCTGTGTTCTTTTTATCGGAATTAGGTTACGATGTAATTGCGGCAACAGGAAAAATGGACGAGCAAGATTTTCTAAAAGACCTTGGAGCTTCAGAAGTTATTCACCGTGATGAGGTGACAAATGTTAAAGACAGCTTTCTGTTAAGCAGGGAGTGGAATGGAGCTATCGAAACGGTTGGTGGTAAAATGCTGGATGCCGTAATTCGGCAAACTAATCATGATGGAGCTGTAGCTTGCTGTGGTAATATTTTGGGTCACAATGTCGAAACGAGTATTTATCCTTTCATACTTCGTGGGGTGAGCCTGCTGGGTATCGATTCAGCTATTTGCAAAATGCCCATGAGGTTAAAGATTTGGCAATCTATAGCGGAACTAAATTGGGGAAAACTTCCACAAAAATATGCCAAGGTTGTGGGCTTGGAAGGTTTGCAAGATGAAATTGATCGGATTCTGCAAGGAGGCCAAACTGGAAGGGTAGTTCTAAAACACGACACAGATTAAATAAAAAAAGCCGACACAAATAATTGCGTCGGCTTGGTAGACATAAAAGCAGCGATCAAGCTACTTTATGTAGTTATGGGTATATGTTTGATCTAAAATTTTTATGCAGCAAACTGATTTTCGGAATCAAGACGGTGTTCAGCTTTTTGTAATGAGATGGAAAGGTCATCTTTTGAAACCGGCTTAAGCAAGAAGTCGATGAACTCAATATCCTTAGCCTGATTTACTATAAAGGAGCTGTCATCACCTGATAAAAAGATGACAGGAGCATCAAATTTTTGCATTCTCAGTTCGCGTGCTGTTTCAATACCACTAAGTTCTCCGGAAAGCTGGATGTCCATTAACAAAATGGAGGGATTATATTCTTTAACCTTCTGAAGGGCTTCTTCTCCACTTTTAGCTTTACCTACCACTTCATACCCAAGCTTGATTACCAGTTTCTCCTCTACTATTGAAAGTAAAGGGTCATCTTCTATGATCATTACTCTTGTCATGTCTGTCCTAACTTTTAAACCCACAACGTTAAAATTCTCTAACATTAATATATTAGAGTTTTTTAATAAAGGCAATGTCTAGTAAAATTATTTATCCTGTAGGGTGGTTAAGCTAATTTTAAATAAACTAAATATTAGGTTAAAACATGATTCTATTGCACATGAAAGAAGGAGATCAAAGCTCAATGAAGCTAAAAGAGCAACTAGATGATTTGGTTATTTCTTATAAAACAGAAATTCATGGTGCTGAAGAAAAGGGTTTGCCCTATATCGAAGAGAGTGGCAGGGTGTATAAAGGAGAGTCACATATAGAAAAATGGGTTGATGAGTTGAAGGCAGAATTAAATCAGCAGCGATCGCTTAGTGGGGATGGATGTTATATCAATCCTGAAACAGGGAAAGTTTGTTAACGGCTTATCATTCCTGAATTCGTTTTCCCTTTGGTTGATAAGGTATTGTCTCGTCAAGGAATAAAGCCTCGTTGATGACCTCACGAATTGTGTTTTTGGGGATTTCGTCAACCTTTTCAAAATCTACGCTTAACACTTGTTTTCTTCCTTTGCTCTCCAGCAAACCTTGCTCATTGGAAAGCTCGTATCCCCGGATAAAAGACAAGGAAACTTTGCCATTTTTAAGCGGACTTAGGTAGCACACCCAGGTTTTCTGATCATAGAATGGAATCCGATATTTAATGGATGCAGTAACCGTTGGGTAGGCCGTAAGCAGGTTATGAAAGTAAAGCATCACTTCCCGCTGATTTCCCTCGTGGCTTTCAATAAAATTTAAAACCACAGACATACTTGTCGCTTACTCTTCTAGTTGTTGTTCTAAAAGCCAGTTATATAAGTCATCGCCTCCATAAATACGTTTCCATGCATCATGCCCCATATCTTCATGAGTTGTGAAGCGGACATTAGTGTGCCCCAATTCTTCTAATTTATTGATCCCCGGATAGAAGTATTTGGTTCTGACAACTGGGTCTCTACCACCTGAAAAAGCCCATACCGGAATATCATGTTCAGCAATCGGTTCCATTAAATCTGGATGACCCCAGCCAACAACGGGTGCAATAGCAGCAAAACGGTCAGGATAGGAACTGGCTAAATGCCATGTACCGAATCCTCCATAACTAAGTCCTGAAAGGTAAACACGATTAGAATCTGCTCTGTAATTACCAAGAACATGGTCAATCATACCCATTAGATCCTGATCTACTTTATCCCAGCCATTTGGCAGGGTAACATATTCAGCTAGTTCACTTTCGGCACCATCCATTGTTTCGGGGGTTCCAAAGAAAGGTTCTCTGTCTGGCAAGCCCTCCTCCAGTCTGCGAGGGATAGTAGTTGTATCTCGATCATTCAGGTAGGAAGTTGTTTCATCCATTCCAAACATATGAAGCTGAGGTGAAATGATGATAAAAGGAAGGTCTTTCTTATAAGCCCAGGCTTCCATCAAAGGTCCGTGTTTTAAAACGAAATCAAGCTCATTTTTGCCATTTCCACGCTCTCCATTTCCATGTAAAAAGAGCAGTACGGGCCAGTCCTTATCCGAGAATTCATATCCGTTGGGGAGATAGAGGTAATAGTCCCGCTCCTCTCCTTCAATTTGACTTATGTAGGATACTCGTTCAAGTTTATCGGTTTGGCATCCCGTAGAAAATAGAGTAACAATGAGCAAAGTTGATAGAACTACCAGGTGGTAAGCAGGTTTCATGGAAGTGACATTATATATTATCAATGGCTAGCAATATAGCAGAAAGAAAATTAAAGAGATGCTCGCCATTGATTAAGTTCAGAGAAGGCTTCAACCATCCCGGATCCATACCAGCTAAACCACTCACCATTAACCAGTTTTATCTTTGAATCAGGACAAGCCTTCTTTAATTCTTTCACATGCTTTTCTTTGAAAGGGAAAGGCTCACTGCTTAACAAAATTAAATCAGGATTCTTATCTGCCAAATCCTTCAATGTGGTTTTGGGATATCTTTTGCTCAGCCCGTACACATTGTTGAGATTATACTTGTGAAGGACATCATGAATGTAAGTGTCGTTTCCTATCGTCATCCATGGATCTTTCCAGATTAAATAAGCTGCAGAAAGTGTTTCTGTTGAAGGTCGGTCATTAAGCAAGCCGGTAATCTTTTGAACTAGACTCTGTGCAAGATCACTTACTCCAAGCTTTTCGCCCAGAGCACTAATTTCAAGAATAGCATCCTGAATAGACTCAATTTCAGTAACCCTCACTTCAGAATACTTCTCCAATACCTCAATGTCTTCTCTCCGGTTTTCCTCTTTGTTTGCGAGGATGAAGTCTGGCTTTAGTTCGACAATTTTTTCCAGGTTAGGGTTTTTTGTACCCCCAATAATCTCAATATCCTCCACTTCACCTTCAGGATGAATACAAAACCTGGTTCTTCCAATAATCTGGTCTTTTAACCCCAGGTCTATTAACAGCTCGGTGAGGCTAGGAACTAAACAAATAATGCGTTTGAAGGGCAAGTCAGGCATAACGATTTATGATGTTCTCAGCCTGGCGGCAGTAACTCCCGCCAAATAAATTAGCGTGTACTAAAATCGGATATAAATTATAGATGGATACCCGGCTGTCAAATCCTCCGGAAAGGGGGAATTGTTCGTTATATCCTTCATAAAAGTTAGCCGAAAATCCACCAAAAAGGCGAGTCATAGCAAGGTCCATTTCACGGTGACCATAATATACAGCCGGATCATAAATGCTAACTCCACCGGATTTTGTAAACATGAAATTTCCACTCCACAAATCGCCATGAAGTAAAGCAGGCTTCTCCGTTGGTAGAATGGAGCCTAGTTTTTTATAGAATCCTTCTACACTTTTAAGGATGGGGCGTGAAAGCTTTCCGGACTCAATTCCCATCCGAACCTGAGGCTCAATCCGCTCCAAGGCAAAAAAGTCGAACCAGTTGGAGTGCTTGGTATTTGATTGAGGAAGCTTGCCGATATAATTGTCGTAATCAAGCCCAAAGTAATCAGAGGTTGACTTATGAAGTCGTCCTAATTTCTTTCCAAATTCTAAGGAAGAGGTGCTTTTTCCGCCTCCTTCTTCCACCCACTCAAGCACAAGAAAAGATTCTGTAACCAATAAGGGTGATGGAATTTCAATCCCTGACTCTGCTGAATTAAGCAGCTTCAAGCCCTGAGACTCAGCTTCAAACATGTCGCTTGGAGCAGAATCATTCCACTTAACAAATAGCGTTTTCCCTGAAGACAGCTCAACTTTTCCAGCCTGATTAATATCGCCGCCGTGGACGGACTTTTGTGAAGCTACCTCCACATTAAGTTTAGACTGCAGTTGTTCAATAATTTCCTCAGGAATCATGACTCTTTTTCTATGAGTGGTTCGAGTTCTTCCAGCAGCGCTTCGGAACTTCTGTTCAGGACTTGAAACACATTTTCAAAACCTTCCAATCCACCATAATAAGGATCCGGTACTTCACCGTTGCCGGGGCTGGGGTCAAACTCGCGCATCATCTTAATTTTATCCGAAAAACGATTTTTTCGGTCTAACTCCTTGATATTTGATAAGTTTTCGGAATCCATTGCAAGGATAAGATCGAAATCTTCAAAATCAGCATACTCAAACTTCCGGGCTTTTGATGGTAAGTGAATACCATGCTTGTTTGCAGTTGCCTGGCTCTTACTATTAGCTGATTCGCCCACATGGTATGCAGCAGTACCTGCGGAGTCGATATAAAAATAATCTTCCAGTCCAGCCTCTTTAACTTTATGTATGAAGATGCCCTCAGCAGTTGGGCTTCGGCAAATATTGCCTAGACAGACAAATACGAGTTTATAGGGGTTCTCTTTTGAAATGGGATGATGATAAGGTTTAGACACAGATAATTGTATTTAGTTTTTACGAAAGGTAGCCCTTGAAAGCCAGCATTTCATCCTAAAAAAGAAGCTAATTAACCATCGCTTAAGCCTTATGGTCAAACCCTAGATTTTTTTGAGTGAAGTGGGTACATGGTTTTCTCTGATATTTTGTATATTTGAGGCTTATAACTATTCGCCGGAACTAAGTTTTTTATGGCAAAAAAATTCGAAGAGATTAAGCAGTTAAGCTTCCCAAAATCAGAAGTAGAAACTCTGAATTGGTGGAAGAAGAACAAGATATTTAAGAAAAGCCTCCAAACGCGTGAGGATGGGATTCCCTTTACATTTTTTGAAGGTCCCCCTACCGCGAACGGTAAGCCGGGCATCCATCATGTGATGGCCCGTACGGTTAAGGATATGTTCTGCCGTTACAAAACCCTCAAAGGGTTTAGGGTAGAACGCAAGGCCGGCTGGGATACTCACGGACTCCCCGTTGAGATCGAGATTGAAAAAGAGTTAGGCCTTGAAGGTCGCGCACAGGTTGAGGAATATGGCATAGAAAAATATAATGCCAAGTGCCGCGAAAGTGTTCTCAAATACAAGGATTTATGGGATGAACTTACATCCCGAATGGCCTACTGGGTAGACCAGGAAAATCCGTACATCACCTTCGATAATAATTACATCGAATCAGTTTGGTGGGCATTCAATAAGCTATTCGAGAAGAACCTCGTTTACAAAGGATATAAAATACAGTGGTATTCACCGGGTAGCGGAACCGTGCTTTCTTCTCATGAAGTGAGTTTGGGATATAAGGAAACCCAAGATCCGTCTATTTATGTGAAATTTAAGGTGGATGGCGAGGAAGACACGTATTTCCTTGCCTGGACTACCACTCCCTGGACCATTGTTTCTAACATGGCGTTGGCCGTTAATCCCAATCTGGATTATGTAAAGGTTGGTCATTTTGATGAGACCTTTATCATGGCTAAAGATTGTGTAGAAGAAGTTTTGGGTGAGGATTACATCATTCAGGAAGAAATGAAGGGCTCAATGCTACTTCACAAAACCTATGACCCTGTTTTTGAATATGCTTTTGAGGAATATGAGAAATCAGATGCATGGAAAGTAATCCCTGCTGACTATGTGACTACTGAAGACGGAACAGGTGTGGTACACACGGCTCCTGCTTTTGGTGCGGATGACTTTGAGTCATGTAAAAAGTCTGACATTCCAATGTTTAACCCTATTGATGGAAACGGAAAATTCACCGAAAAAGCTCCTGATTTTCAAGGGCAATGGTTCAAAGAGGCGGATAAAGATATTGCCCGAGCCATCAAAGAAAAGAACCTCATGTATAAGCATGAGACGATGGTTCACAACTACCCGTTTGACTGGAGAAAGGGAACTCCGCTGATGTCCTATCCCGTAGAGTCTTGGTTTATCGAGACTACGAAGGTAAAAGACCGGATGGTCGAACTGAATAAAAAAATTAACTGGAAGCCGGAAAGCACCGGAACCGGTCGCTTTGGAACCTGGCTGGAAAATAATGTTGACTGGGCAGTTTCCCGACAGCGTTATTGGGGAACACCCATTCCAATTTGGGTAAGTGATAAAGATCCTGATTATGTAGAATGTATTGGGAGTATGGCGGAGCTTCGGGAAAAAGCCGGCCTGGAAGAAGATGCTGAAATTGATCTTCACCGCCCATTTATAGATGAATTGACTTGGGAAGGCCCTGATGGCGGAACCATGCGTCGTATCCCGGATTTACTGGATGTTTGGTTTGATTCCGGCGCAATGCCTTTTGCCCAATGGCATTATCCTTTCGAAAATGATCATGAATTCAGCTACAACTTCCCCGCGGACTTTATTGCTGAAGGGGTTGATCAAACTCGTGGTTGGTTTTACACCCTTCATGCACTTGGAACCATGCTTTTTAATGAGGAGGCCTACAAAAATGTAGTTTCCAACGGGCTGGTTTTGGACGAGAATGGCGAGAAAATGAGTAAATCTAAAGGAAATACCGTAGATCCTTTTGAGGTTATTCAGGAATTTGGAGCCGATACTGTACGCTGGTACATGATGAGCAATTCTTCCCCATGGGAGAATCTCAAATTCAGTCATGACGGGCTCAGAGAAGTTCAGCGTAAATTTTTCAACACCATTGTAAACACCTACTCTTTCTTCGCGATGTATGCGAATATTGACGGGTTCACTTTTTCAGGAACAGCAATCCCAATTGCGGATCGTCCTGAGATAGATAAGTGGGTGATTTCAAAGCTGAATTCAACCGTTAAAATGGTTGAAGAGCACTACGAAGATTATGAGCCTACAAAAGCCGCCCGTGAATTAGAGAATTTTGTAGAAGAACTGAGTAACTGGTATGTGCGCCGAAATCGACGTCGTTTCTGGAAAGAAGGAAACACACTTGATAAGACGGCAGCCTATCAAACACTCTATGAATGCCTGAGCAATCTCAGTAAGCTGATTAGCCCAATTGCGCCTTTTGTAGGTGAATGGCTCTATCAGAAGCTGAATGAAGTTACCGGGCAGGATGAAGAGTCGGTACATATTTCATTCTTTCCAACTGTGGAGGAAACAGCAATTAACAAGGCGCTGGAACACAAAATGGAAATGGCTCGCCTGATATCATATATCGTATTGAGGGTTAGAAACCAGATTGAAATGAACGTTCGTCAGCCACTTGCAAGAATTATCCTCCCAATCAAGGATGAAAGCGAACGACAAGCCATTGAGTCGGTTCGTGACATAATATTAGAAGAGGTGAACGTTAAAGACATCCAGTTTGTGGATGACGACTCTGGAATAGTTCGTAAGTCAGCGAAACCTAACTATCCTGTTTTAGGTAAGAGACTCGGACCAAAAATGAAGGCAGTTGCCGCGAAAATTGGAGAGCTTTCAACGGAAGAAATTACGAACTTTGAGAAAGAAGGCTGGATTGATTTAGATGTTGATGGTGAAACTATTCGTATCGACTCTGAGGGCTTGGAGATCGTAAGAACCGGTCTTGAAGGCTGGACCGTTGAAACGGAAGGCGGCTTAAGCGTTGCTGTTGACACCGATCTGAGTGAAGAGCTTGTTCAGGAAGGTATTGCCCGTGAATTTGTGAACCGAATTCAGAATATGCGTAAAGAGGCTAATTTTGAAGTCACAGATCGTATTTCTATCGGTTTTACCGGTGCGGACAAAATCAAGGAAGCCGTTGTTTCAATGAGTGACTATATTAAGAAAGAGACACTGGCGGAAGAAATTCAAATCTCAGAATTAGAAGTTTCAGACTTCACAAAAAACTGGGAAATTGGAGAGGAAGAGTGCACCATCTCCATCCGACGAAATATTAATTCATAACTAAGCAGCTATGGCTACTAAAGATTCAAATAACGACGAAAGAAAATCTCCATACAGTGATGAAGAGCTGGAATATTTCCGTGAAATCATTATCAAAAAAATGGAAGATGCCGAAGAAGAGTTAAATGCTTTACAGCGAACACTGCGCGAAAGTATGGAAAATGCTTCGGATGAATCCGCTTATTCATATCACATGGCTGATGCAGGAACCGATGCTCAAGAGCGTGAAAAAACATACATGCTTTTTAATCGAACCCGCAAGTTTGTGAAATACTTGGATGACGCGCTCAAGCGCATCGACAATAAAACCTATGGTGTTTGCAAGGTGACCGGCAACAAAATTGCCAAAGGTCGTCTAGAAGCTGTGCCTCATACCCAGCTTAGCATCGACGCAAAACTTAAACGCCGATAATCCAGACGGTTTGACCCAAAAAAAACTGCTCGCTTTATTTGCTCCGGCTACTATCGTGCTGGTTATAGACCAGATTACGAAATGGATGGTTCGGACGACTCCTGAACTGCAAAACAAGGTCCTCATTGAAGGATGGCTACAGTTCTATTTTACCAAGAATCCTGGGATGGCTCTGGGTTTAGATTTTATTTCTACACCCGTGATAAGCACTATCGCGATCTTAGCTGTTTCCGGAATTCTGATTTATATCTTGAAAAGCCTGAATGAAGCCAGCTTGGGCTACTTGGTTTGTATGGGATTAATTATAGGTGGTGCTTTCGGGAATATCTCTGACCGGCTTTTTATGGCTTTGATCATGGATTATGGAGGAATGCTGGATGGCCACGTCGTAGACTTTATCTACTTCTCTCTTAAAATTGGCGACTGGACCGTTTTTCCTTATATCTTTAATGTAGCTGACATTGCTATTTCGTGCTCCATTATTGTGCTTCTGATATTCAATAAACGATTCTTTATTGAACCGGAAGCTGAAAGTGATTCTGAAGCAGAACCTGAGATGGAGCTTGATGAACCAGCCAAAGACCCTAAAGGAATAGTTTAGTTAACTGAAGAAAGTCTTTTTATTCTTTTTCGAAAGGATATTTTTGAGCGGAAAAATCGAAATTATCTTCAATTTCAACCTGATCTACTATTTCCAGCCCAAAGCTCTTTATCCCAATTCTCTTGACGGGGTTGTTTGTCATTAGCTTTAGCTTTCTGATACCCAGGCTGCGCAGAATCTGAGCTCCAACTCCGTAATCACGGGTGTCTCCACGGGGACTGATATCTTCCTCATTACTTCCAACTTTGCCCTGCTGCAAGGCCTTGAGCGTTTTGAGCTGATTTACTAAAACCGAGCCGCGCTGATTTCGATTCATATATAAAACTACACCCTGTCCTTCGCGTTCAACCTGTAGCATGGCTTGATGAAGCTGCTCACTTGTATCTTTATTTCGGGCTCCGAAGATATCTCCAATCAAATCTGAAGAATGTACTCTTGTAAGAACTGGTTCTTCTTTGCTCCATGTTCCTTTAGTAAGTGCAAGGTGAATGTCTCCGGTTAGTTTCTCTTTAAAAGCCCGGAGACTAAAATCTCCATACATAGTCGGGAGATTAACATCCATAACTTCGTGTACTAACGACTCATTTTCATTGCGATAGGCGATCAGGTCTTTAATGGTTATGATCTTCATCTTGAAATCATCAGCCATTTTTATGAGATCAGGTACACGAGCCATTTCGCCGTCATCCTTCATGATTTCACAAATAATGCCCACGGGTTTTAAGCCTGCAAGTCGGGCAAGGTCGATAGCAGCTTCGGTATGTCCGGCACGTCGTAATACTCCGCCTTCAGCAGAGAGCAATGGAAAAACATGCCCCGGTCGGCGAAAGTCTACGGGTTTGGAATTATCGCTGGCTAATTCTCGAATGGTGTTTGCACGATCTGCTGCCGAAATCCCGGTAGTCGTCTGTCGTTTATGATCTACTGAGATCGTGAAGTTTGCCTCATCAGGGTCGGCTCCTTCCTGCACCATATGGCGAAGATGGAGCTTGTCGGCTTTTTCTTTAGTGATGGGGGCACAGACTAAACCCCGACCATGGGTAATCATCAGGTTAATCGCTTCGGTAGTCACCATCTCTGCAGCCATGAGGAAATCACCCTCATTCTCACGGTCTTCATCATCTATAACAATGACCATTTTGCCATTCTTGATTTCCTGAATGGCTTCCGGGATGGAGTTAAAGTGAAATTCCTGACTCATAGTGTTTTATTGAATTTAGTGTATGATTCAACTAATTGTCATCCTGAACCATTGGGAAGTCAGATTATGAACCATTTTTTAACGCGAAGGATTTCAAATTCATAACGATGATATTCATCAAAGTATGAGACTCTTTGCGATGACTTTCTTCTCTGAAGATCTAGCGGGCGCAAAGAGCGAAAACATTGAAACAGTACTTAATCTTTATCCTGCTTATTCGGATTTACGTCAGAAATCGCTGATTTTAGCATGCGGATTTTTGTTCCACTGTGAACATCAACAAGAAGTTCGGTTTCTTCAATTTTATCAACAATGCCGATGATACCTGAAGAAGTAACAACTTTGTCACCCTTTTTCATCCCATCAACTTTTTCTTTAATCTCTTTTTGGCGTTTGCTCTGTGGGCGGATAATAAAGAAGTAGAAAACCAGAAATATAGCACCAAGGAATACCAGGTTGATGATGCCGGCACTTTCGTCGCCGGGATTTCCCATAAAAAATAAAGGTAGAAATTGCATAGTCATTGATTAGTGTGCGGTTATCTTTTTGCATGGAAAAGATACAAATTCCTACACTCAATGACGATATAAAACCTTTTCTATAAACCGTGTGCCAATTCCATTTAGGGGAACAGAAAGCCAGAGCACTTCTGTAATGTAGAACCCTAGCTAAACAAGGTCTTAAGGAATTTTTGGTGCTTCTGCTTATTCTTAACGATGAGTAATGGGATACCGAAAGAATAATAGGTCATCTTGTCAATGAAATCATCCCGCAGGATACTGGTAATTTTTTTATCTGACTTCGAACCAACAATGATTAAGTCAGCCTGATTGCGAACCGCTTCATCATATACTTCATCGCCAACCCGCCCTTCTTTATGAAGTGTAAGAGTGAACTTCACATCATCGGGGAGATTATTCTCTTCAATGAACTCATTTTTTTGCTCTTCAATGTGATTGCGGATCTTTTTAGTCTCATCCTCACTTGGCATGTAAGGGAAAAATTGCGATGGGTATTTAAAAACATGTTGTGCCCGCACAGAACCATTTTGTGATTCTACCATATTTCGAGCCAATTTAACGGCATTAGCAGATTGCGGAGAAAAATCGACCGGCGCTAAGATGGTTTCCATTGCATACCGGCTGTTCTCGGTTACAAATAATATAGAAGAAGGGACGTATTTGACAATTCGGCGAGCAATAACCCCTTCACCAACATATCCGGTTTTCTTACCCATCAACATCAGATCAGGATCCATGGTTTTCATCATTTCGATGATTTCGTCAGTGGGACGGCCTTCCTTAATAATAAGTCGGGTTTCGATGTCAGAGTTTTCAAAATGCTCATCGACTTTGTCTGATAGTTCTTTTCGAATAACATCCTCAAAATCATCACTGTTTTCAATTTCAGGAAATAAATCCACCATCTCTTTTGCGACAGAGCCTGACTCCACAACATGTAAAAATGAAATGGTTTTAGGTTCAATTACCGAGGTTAAAAATTTGGTATATCCAACAAGAATATCATCCATCTTGGATAAGTCTAAGCATACAAACCAATGGTCAAACGAATTCATAATAGGACTCCTTTACTCTTGTTCTTCTTTTTGTTTCTTGATCGCTTTTTTGACAATCTCTTTATAATCGTCTCGATCCTTGTCTTTTATTTTTAGCTGATTCTCTTTGTACTCGCGCCTCAACCCCTGGTATAAACTGTAACACATCACTAACAAAATAAGGGCGAAAGGCAGGCCGGTACTGATGGATGCGGTCTGTAAAGCATTTAGTCCTCCACCAACTAATAAAATGGCAGCAACTAATCCCTCGGTTTGAGCCCAGAAAATCCGCTGCCCAACCGGAGCATCAAGTTTTCCACCACTCGTTAGTCCATCAATAACCAATGATCCGGAATCGGAAGAGGTTACAAAGAAACTGAGAATCAATACGATGGCGATAATAGAAGTCACCATCTCCAGAGGAAACTGCTCGAGGAATACAAAAAGTGCGGTAGCTACATTATCATTTACCGCATCTCCAATATTTCCTATGCCAGCCATTTCGAGGTTGATGGCAGAACCACCAAAAGCAGACATCCATAAAAAAGTGATGATACTTGGAACAATAAGCACGCCAAGTATAAATTCTTTAACGGAACGGCCTTTTGAAATTCTGGCGATAAACATCCCAACATAAGGAGACCAGGATATCCACCAAGCCCAGTAAAAAATAGTCCAGGAACTTTGCCAGTCGGTATCAGAGTAAGATTCAGTCCAGAAGCTAAACGTACTGACGGAACTTAAGTATCCTCCAAAGTTTTGGATAAAGGAATCAAAAATGAAAATAGTAGGCCCAACTAATATCACAAAAACCAAGAATAGGGCTGCAATCCGAATATTCATTTCACTTAAAACGCGGACTCCTTTGTCAATTCCGAGAATAACAGATCCGGTTGCTACAGCCGTGATGGCTATGATAATACCAACCTGCATATAGATATTATCCGGTAACCCGAAGACGTGATCGAGGCCGGCGCTGACTTGTAAAACACCGAGCCCAAGGGAAGTAGCCAATCCAAATAAAGTGGCTAGTACAGCCAGGGTGTCAATTACATCTCCCATCCATCCCTTAATGCGATCACCAATAAGTGGGTGAAACACAGATCGAAAAGAAAGCGGAAGGTTTCTGTTAAAGGCAAAGAAACCGAGTGAAAGACCTACAATCGCATAAATTCCCCAGGCATGAAAACCCCAGTGGAGATAGGTTAAATTCATAGCTTGCTGTGCAGCCTCGATTGTTTCTCCTTCTGCCATAGGTGGTGAGAGGAAATGGAAAATCGGTTCAGCAACACTCCAGAACATAATACCAATACCCATTCCTGCACTAAAGAGCATTGCAAACCATGCCATCGTGCTGAAATCGGTTTCGGCATCCTCCCCACCTAAGCGAATATTTCCAAACCGGCTAAAGGCGATGAATAAAGAGAAGATGAGGAAAATGTTAACGGAAATGATGAAAAACCATCCTCCTGCATCAGTAATAGCTGTTTGAACAGCACTAAAAATTGATTCAGCTTGATCTCCCAGTAGCAGGGTGGTTACGATCATGGCTGTAATAAGAATTACAGACGGCCAAAAAACAGGCTTATGAATGTCGAAATATTTGTTAATCCCGGTTTTTTTACCGGTGTCCTTTTCATTACCGCGAAGTGCCATAAGATCTTATTTAATAATAATTAAAATTAGATATTCCGGTTAGAGAAGTCGTTTCAAGTATCTAACCACGCCCTTTAGAAATAATATCCGATATTGATATTGAAGCGGGTGTTAAGTCGTGGGTCATTTGAACCTTGTGCCAAACCGGTTCCAAACTGATCGGTTAGCCAGGGGTGATTAAGTCCCGAAGCTATATCGAAGTAAACATACATATCCCCCATAGAGGCCAGAACGCCCAAAACATTTTGGTGGGTATCGTTGAACCCTGAAGCTGCCTTATCGAAATAAGTATAGTCATCATAGAAATTCAAGTTTGAAACCGGGCCAAAGTCAACATCCCAAGAATAAGCGATCCCCAATGTATAGATATTCATTTCAGAAGCCACGGCATAGGGGTCTCCATAAGCAGCCATGTATAAATAATCTACACCCTGCCCTGCATCGTTAATTACCTGATGCTCCATGAAAGCGTATTGAGCTTTAACATTGAAGTTTCCGTAGTTGCCATCCAAATGAGTAGCTAAAGCGATGTGTCTTTTAGTTTCTTCTTGCACCGAGTTATACAACCCGCCAAACTGGGCCGAAACCCCAAGTTTTGTGTTGTTATTGTTGTGGGCAAAGTCATAAGTATATCGCAGATTAAATTGATTTTTCTCCTGATTAGACTGGGGGATTTCATTGTCACCAAGTACATAATCCCAAGGTTTGTCTCCGGTAATTGGGATAATATCGTATGAGTAACGGCCGGAACCTCCAATTCCAAAAGAAGCAGATCCGTAAGCCGGACCGGAAGGCTCTGGCTGCACAAAGTAAGCCGCCATGAGAGTCCAGTTATCTTTGGAGTGAGTCAGCTTAAAGCCCATGTCGTGATCATCTTCAAGACCTACATAATACCCTCCCTGAAACCACCAGTTATGAGAATTATACTGAAGATTACCAAAGGGCACCTGCGTAATTCCAACTTGAAGATTGGTCCGCTCAGAAAAATTATAGTAGAACCAACCCTGCTTTATAAAATGGGTATTGAAAGTGGGATAGAATCGATACTCAAAATTTATCCCTACACCGTCTTTTTCACCGTGGACATTGATTCTCCAGGTGTCAAAAGTAAACTGGGTGTCGTTAGGGTTTTTGTCACCCCCATAATCTGTATGAAAGAAGTTGAGGCGGAGGGCGCCTCCAATGTCAAGAAAGTCATCAGATTCTTCGGATTCCTGCGCCTGCAGACTAAATCCAAAACTTGTTAAAGAGAAAAAGAGAGCAGAGAAAACAATCTTTTTTAGGAAAGATAGTGGCAAGTCCATGATTTTATACAAAAAGTTAAAATTTTGAACGAAGATTAACTTAATAAAAACATTAACTTATTGCATAGCGCTATCTTTAAGTAGCAATCAGGGGCTTTATTAGTATGGATTATTACCCATGAAATTTCTTCCCTTCTTTCGCATAATCCACTAAAATTTGGGCGGGTTTGAAGCGCGGGCCAAACTTGTCAACGTAACTATTCAGTCGGTCGACTACATTCTGGACTCCTTGCTGATCGATATATCGGAAAGGCCCACCAAGGAACGGCGGGAAGCCAAGACCGAGAATAGCACCCAGGTTTCCATCGGTTGGATATTTTAGAATGCCTTCTTCCAGACACCAGGCTGCTTCATTGACCATGGTCAAAGCCATACGAAGCTGAGCCGTTTCCTTATCAGGATTAGTTCTGTTTGAGCCTCCAAAGTATGAGTAGATTTCGGTATTCACTTCCTTCTTCTTTCCAGAAGAGTACTTGTACATTCCTCGTTTATTCTTTCGGCCCTTAAACCCGGCTTCCAGAAGTTCATCGGCCTTATTTGTGGATTCCACTCCTCGTTCTGCAAACATAGGCGCCATAGTTTCGGCTACATGAGCACCAACATCGATTCCCACTTCATCAAAAAGGGCCATTGGCCCTACGGGATAGCCGAAGTCTTTCATTATCTTGTCCAGGAATTCGATAGAAGCCCCTTCTTCGAGAAGAGTCAAAGCTTCGTTCATATAAGGAGCTAAAATTCGGGTGGTGTAAAAGCCGGGGCCGTCTCCAACCACAATCACATTCTTGCCCTGTTTCACCCCAACCTGAAAAGCGGTTTGAGTAACCCAGTCAGCTGTATCTTCTGTGGTAATGATTTCAAGCAGAGGCATTTTTTGTACGGGAGAGAAATAGTGCATCCCAATGATATTCTCTGGTCGTTTTGCTCCTTCTGCTATTTTAGAAATAGGTAATGATGAGGTGTTAGAGGCAAAAATGGTATGATCAGGAGTTGAAGACTCGATCTGTTTAACGATGTTTTTCTTGAGATCCAGATCTTCAAATACAGCTTCAATAACCACATCTACAGAATTAAATCCATCATAGGAGTCTACTCCCGTTACTTTGCTTGCCGTTTGATCTCTTTCAAATTCCGAGATGATTTTCTTATCTGCTTTTTCATTTAGGGATTTCCAGATTTCCTTTTCTCCCTGAGCAGCATTCTCAATGGTCTGATCTTTCAATAGTACCCGATAATCGCCCTTATCTACGCTTACTTCCGCAATGCCTGAACCCATTAATCCAGCGCCTAATACACCGATTTTTTTAACCGGCTTAACAAGGTCCGAGTTTGGGACTTTCTTGGATGCGTTCATACCAAAGAACAGATTCACTAAGTTTCGGGATTCTTGAGTTGCACCAAGTTCCCCAAACAGAACCGTTTCATTCTCCAGACCTTTATCGATTCCATTTTTATATCCGTACTCAACGGCATCTATAATTTTAGGCGGAGCGGGATAGTTGCCTTTGGTCTGACCGGCTGTTTTCTTACGTGCCTGAGAAAAGATGATTTTTCTTCCCAGCGGATTTCCTTCAAGAATCTTATGCATTAAAGGTCTTTTGTCTTTCCGGTCAAACTTACCGTCTACGATTTTGTGTACACCCTTGATAGCAGCTTTTTCGATAGCGTCTTTATGAGTTACTTCATCAACCAATCCCATGCGTTTAGCCTGCCGGGTGTAGATGTTTTTACCGGCCAGCATATAGGGAAGGGAGTTTTGTAACCCAATCAATCGGGGAAGGCGTTGAGTTCCTCCGGTTCCCGGCAGAATCCCAAGTTTCACCTCAGGAAGGGCAAAAATTGTCTTTGAGCTATCAGAGCAAACCCGATAATGGCAAGCTAAGGAAAGCTCAAGTCCGCCACCCATACAGCTTCCATGAACGGCTACAGCAATTGGTTTTTTGAAGTCAGCAATTCGATTCAGGATTTTATGTCCGTCTTTACTGAGTTGCTCTATTTCCTCAGCCGTATCCCGAGCCTGAAACATGTCAATATCTGCCCCGGCTATGAAGGTGTCTTTTTTCCCGGATATCAAAACGGCTCCAATCAGTTCGTCGTTTGCTTCCAGGACATCGAGAAAAGTGGAGAACTCATCCATCATAGATTCATTGAGTTTATTCACTTTTTCACCCGGCAAATCCAGCGTGATGATGGCAACAGAATCTTTATGTGTGATGTTTAAGTAGCTCATGGTGTTGAGTTTAAAATGTGTTTTTAGATTAGCGCCTGATTTCGAAGCCCAAACTTCGACCTCTCCAAACCTCTCCTTCGCAAGGAGAGGCTTTTTCTAGTCTTATAATAGTTTCGATATATGTTCATGGTTACGAGTTTTGTCAACGCGTCTTTCTCCTTGATAAGGAGAAAACAAAAGAGGTCGAAAGTTCTGGCCTCTTATTAAAATTAGTTCCGATACCTCTCCAGTACTATCGCATGCCCTTGTCCACCGGCAGCACATGCAGAAACCATTGCAAAGGTGCCATCTTCATGTATGAGGCGGTTAGCGGCCGTAGTTACAAGCCGTACGCCGGTTGCTCCGAAAGGGTGACCTAAAGAAAGCGAACCTCCCATAGTGTTCAATTTATCCATAGGGATCTCGCCAACTTTCTTGTCCCGGTCTAATGATTGTTTAGCAAATTCGTTAGAATTCAAGGCTGTTAATACCGAAAGGACCTGTCCGGCAAAAGCCTCATGTAATTCAATGACATCCATATCAGTGAGGGATAGATTCATGGCATCCAAAGCTTTTGGAATGGCATAGGCTGGGCCTAAAAGAAGTTCTTCTCCCGGATCTTGTGATACAAAATTGTATTCCCGGATGTATGCTTTTGGCTTGAGCCCCAGCTCCAGCGCGGTTTGTTCTTCCATAATAAAACTGGCAGAAGCGCCATCAGTTAGGAAAGAAGAATTACCTGCGGTAACAGTTCCGTGGGGTTTTATGAAAGCCGGGCGGAGTTTCCCCAATTTCTCCATAGAGGTATTTTCCCGAAATCCATTGTCGGTTTCTACCACATTAAATTTTGGAGGGATTTTAGCGGGGATGAGTTCCTGATCAAGCAAACCCTCCTTTGTGGCCTTGGCTGCCATTTGGTGAGAACGAAGCGCATACTCATCCTGATCCTCACGGCTCACTCCAAACCTTGCAGACATACGGTCGGCACTTTCCCCCATCACCTCTCCGGTTGAAAACTCAGCAATAGCCGGTAATTCAGGAAGAAAGTCTTTAAACCCCAGTCCTTTGAAAAATTTCAGAAAATCTAGTGGAGATTTATACTTGCGGGCCTCTAACACTTTTTGGCGGAATTTCTTTTTGAAACGCACTGGGATATCTGACATAGTCTCTGTACCCGCGGCCAAAATAATTTTAGCCTGCCCGGATCGGATTAAATCGACCCCGCTGGTAATGGCTTGGTTGGAGGATATACACGCCATAGTAGTAGTAAAGGCCGGGACAGAGTTTGGGATACCCGCACCAAGAGCACTTTCGCGCGCAACATTACTGGTTTTAACTTCCTGAATTACGGTTCCCATTATCACTCGATCGATAGTTGCAGGGTCAACGGCATTACGAGCCAGCAGGCCTTCAATAGCCATTCGCCCCAAGTCGTAAGCCATGAGGTCATTATAGGTGGTTCCTGAGCGTTGGAAAGGGATTCTGCAGCCATCAACAAGGACGGCGTTGAAAGAATGTTCTGAATTGTTCTTCATAGAATAAGGCTGATTTGTTTGCCTTAAGTTAACAGTGTTAACTAATAAATCAAGATCAGTTGTCTTTTTTCTTTGTCAGAGATAGAAATGTTCTTATATTTGTCGCCCTTCGAACAAGTCGGGCGGTTAGCTCAGTTGGTTTAGAGCACCTCGTTTACACCGAGGGGGTCGGGGGTTCGAGTCCCTCACCGCCTACTTTACAAAAAGCTTCTCAGAAATGAGGGGCTTTTTTTGTTTTAGCTAATCTCTGCACTTTGGCTCTCACCGCTACTATGCAAATAGTTTTATATTTATTAGTTTGGTTGAATGAGAATTCAATACCGGCTATTTATTATTTCACTTGTACTGGCTGTCAGCTACGGATGTGAAAAAGAGAGATCCATCGAGTTGGAAAACGTTGCCCGTTTTAGTATTGAGGAAGCAGACCCAATCACCATAACAAAAGATAGGTCTTACTTTGGGGCCTTACATTCTACAGTAAAGAAGATTGGAGATGTAGCGGTTGATTCAACCGGCAATGTGTACATGGTGGATGAATACCGAAAAAGGATACAGGTGTATAATTCTTCCGGATTAAATATTGGAAGTATTGGGAAGGCCGGTGGTGATCCTGGGGAGTTTCTGAAGCCGGGTAAACTCACCATTGGAGGGAACACGCTGTACGCTTACGATGAATCTTTGTACAGGGTAAACAATTATGATTTGGATCGTTCGGTATTCGAAGATTTCATACAATTGAATGTTGCTGACAGCCTAGGAGTGGACTCCCTTCAGAATACGGTTCCAAAACAGTTTTATGTAATGGCGGATGGCAACTATTTGGTGGCTTTTCAAAAAGTGAATGCTCCGGACGATCGCTCCCTTCATTTTTATAAGGTAAATACAGAAGGTGAAGTTATATCTGATCAACTGATGACCTTTAAAAGCAAAAGCCTGTATATAGATAATACCATGACCAATCAGGTGATTATGATGCTGCCTTATGAAAAGGAAACGCTGTTAGCCACCGACTCACAAAACAACATATACACCCTGAACACGGAAGATTTTCTGATTAAGGTTTGGGATGCGGAAGGCAAGTACTTGCGAGCCTATGAGTATCCCTTTCAAAAGAGAGATTTAGAGGAGTCGGACGTGGTCGAGATGTTTACAAATGTATTTCAAAGGCGTGCAATACGGGGGGCCGAGTTACCCTCTGAATGGCCTGCTGTGGCACGTTTTCTGGTTGATGATAAAGACCGATTTTGGGTAGCCACAATCACCGAAAACCTTGAAAACTATCGCTGGTATGTGTTAGAGAATTCAGGGGAAGTACTGGGGACTTTTGATTTTCCCCGGAAGTCAAAAATAAAGACGATTCAGGCTAATTACGTCTATGCCGTAGAGTTAAATAGAAGATACTATTCCGAAGAGGTAGTGAAATATATAGTAGAGTTTTGAAAAATCTTTAGCCTATCTATAAACACTCTTTTATCAAGTATAAATAATGGGATTCCTCATTTCATGATTTATGATTATATTTAAAAATGATATTATTATTAAAAAAGTGATTTTCTCATGGATATTAAATTTGTTAAACGAGATAATGTAAAGTCTTCCAAGAAAAGGACTTCTAAATTCAAGCCTCTTTTAGATGCCATCGAAAAGTTGAAACCGGGTGGACAAGCCGTAGAAGTGAGCTACACGAACGAGAAGAACATCAATTCGATGCGAACGGCTGTTTACCAATTTGGCAAGAAAAATGACTTTAAGGTTAAAAGCCGAAGGGACGCAGACAATAAGAAGATTTATTTTTATCGGGATAAGTAGGTAAAACAAAATTTCGGGTTTCGGTTTCATTCGGTACATTCTATAGAAGTTAAATATCATACCGTTATATGAGCGTTATTACCGATAAGAGAAAGGATTCTATCCCAAGAGAGGAGTTGTCAAAAAAGAACTTATTACGGCACTTTAAAGATGTTCGGGCATTTAGTAATTACTTAGTTGAGCCACTAGAGACTGAGGATTTTGTGATTCAAGCGTCCGAGTTTGCCAGTCCTACCAAGTGGCACCTTGCCCACACCAGCTGGTTTTTTGAGACTTTCGTGCTCGAAAAATTTGAAGATGGCTTTGAAAGTCTTCATCCCCAATACGCTTACTTCTTTAACTCATACTATTTGCAAACCGGTGTTCCATTTACCCGGGCAAAACGGGGAGTGTTATCACGCCCTACGGTTAAGGAAGTTTTTGAGTATCGGCAGTATGTGAATGAGCAATTAGAACTATTTATAGAGTCTGCTTCTGACGGCGTTTGGGAAGAAGCGGCTAAAGTGGTAGAAATTGGGATTAATCACGAGCAACAGCATCAGGAGCTTATTCTTACAGATCTGAAATATATGCTGGGCCAAAACCCATTGCTCCCGGTTTATCGTGAATTAAAAAAAGAAGCAGCTCCGAAAGCAGAATCCATTAATTGGATTTCTTTTGAAGAACAAATCACAGAAATAGGAAATGTGGGTGATGAGTTCACGTACGATAATGAACACCCTCAGCACCGGACATTAGTTCAGGACTTTAAGCTGTCCGATCGGTTGATCACAAATGGGGAATATCTTGAATTCATGAATGAGGGAGGCTATTCGGAATCTAAGTTGTGGCTGGATGAGGGATGGTCAGCCGTGAATAATAACGAGTGGAAGGCTCCGCTTTACTGGTTTAAAAGAGATGGAAAATGGATGCAGTTTACCCTTTCCGGAGCAAGAGAAATTGATCACAATGAGCCGGTTACGCACGTGAGTTATTATGAAGCGGATGCGTTTGCGAGATGGAAAGGGGTAAGACTTCCCACCGAACAAGAATGGGAGCACGCTTGCGGAGATTTAGAAATAGAAGGAAATTTTGTTGAGAAGGGAAGTTTTCATCCTGCGGGTGTTGAATCATCACCCCAACAGCTAAAGCAGATGTATGGTGATGCTTGGGAATGGACTATGAGTGCCTATGCTCCCTATCCAAACTATAAACCTCTGCCGGGAGCTTTGGGTGAATACAATGGGAAGTTCATGGCAAATCAGTATGTGCTTAGAGGAGGATCTTGTGCAACTTCTCAAACACATATCCGCAAAACCTACCGTAATTTCTTCCATGCAGATGCTCGCTGGCAGTTCAGCGGAATTCGCCTCGCCAAATAAATAATCGAGTAATAAATGATCGGGTAAAGACATCTGTTGGTATAGTACATCCGAAAATCATCTACACAATAAATGACCAAAGTTGAACAGAAAAGCGTAATGCTTGATGAAGTACTGGAAGGGTTAAGTCACCCACAGAAAATGCTCCCCAGTAAGTTTTTTTATGATGAACGGGGATCTGAGCTTTTCGATGAAATTACGGAGCTAGAAGAATATTACCCGACCAGAACAGAGCGAACAATTCTATCTGAAAATGTATGTGAAATCGGTGAGTACCTAGGGGATGAAGTTGCACTTATTGAGCCTGGCAGCGGAAGCAGCGATAAAACCCGAATTCTTCTGAATAAGCTAAGCAACATTTCGGCCTATGTGCCTATAGACATTTCCGGGGACTATCTGTTTAAAGTGGCGGAAAACCTTCAGGGCAAATACCCGGATATAAAAATTATCCCTCAACAAGCCGATTATACTTTTCCTTTTGATTTGCCTGAAATTGATCCTTCACTCAAGAAGGTAGTTTTCTTCCCCGGATCCACCATCGGTAACTTTAAGAGGGATACGGTGAATCGATTCTTAAGTGTGGTAGCAGATATTATTGGATCACAGGGAAGCTTTCTGATTGGGGTTGATCTGAAGAAAGACGTAGATATTTTACTGGCCGCCTATAATGATTCGAGAGGTGTTACGGCAGAGTTTAACAAGAACATTTTACGACACATTAACCGGGCGTTATCTGCTGATTTTGATCTCGATAGATTCACTCATAAATCAATTTGGGACGAAGAAGAAGGTCGTATTGAAATGCACCTTATCGCTAAAGAAGCTCATGAAGTAAATATAGCAGGAACATCAATCTCATTTGAGAAGGGGGAATACATTCATACCGAAAATTCCCATAAATATGCTCTTGAAGAATTTTCGGAAATAGTATCTCCTTGGTTTGAAGTGATGAAAGTGTGGACGGATGAGGATAATTTATTCAGTCTTCAGTATTTGGAGCCTAAGTAGTCAATTTTAGTTTACACTGAAGCTCGTCATTGCTCAGCACGGCGAATATCCCGAGCCGTATACTCCGACCTCTCTAAATCTCTCCTTCTCAAGGAGAGACTTGTCCTAATCATTTAACAGTTACGATATATGTTCATGATTATAAATTTTATCAACGCGTCCTTTTTAATATTGAAGGAAGCTTGTGCTGAACTTGATTCAGTAAAGACAGAAGAGGTCAAAAACTCAAAAATTATTCTTCAACACCAGCCCATTCCAGGTATTTTTGCCTGACTTCTTTCACATGCTCATCGATGGTTTCCCGGGACCAGTCTGAGGTATCGATAGGCGGGTAGATATGGGCATTTATGGTTCCGCTTTTAGCGAGAAGAGATCCGCCGAGACTCAACTCCTGATTGCCTTCAAAATAAATAGGGACGATAGGAAACCCTAAATCTACAGCCATGTGGAAAGCTCCTTTTTTAAAAGGCCCGATTACGCCCGGGTGTTTTCTTGATCCTTCCGGAGCCACCATGATTGAAAGGTTATCACGCTTTAATCGGTCATAGGCACTTTGAATACGCCGGATGGCTTTTTCACTTTGTTTGCGCTGAATGAATACCTGCCCGGTTATCCTTCCAACAATAAAAAAGAGCGGATTGTACTGCAGCTCCCACTTGGCAACAAAACGGATGTGTGGCATACCAAGGGCAATCATAGTAACGAGATCTAAAGTAGAGCTGTGATTGATGGTATAGATCACAGAAGGCTCTACCGGTTCTCCATGCTGAATAACGTTAAACTTGATGCCGAGCGTCCACAGCACAGGATAGGCTATAAAAGGACCGAAATTTTCAATGGTGAAGTTGGTGGCTTTCCCGAAAGAGACAATCAACAGAAAAGCGATAAGGGGTGTGGAAATGGCAAACATGATGAAAAACACGATTACCGCTAAAAAGCTTCGAATGTATTCTATAGGAGTAAGAGAGGTTGCCATAGGATTTATTTTGATCCGAATATAGGGCAAGGAAAGCTTGCCTGAAAATCGGAAATGGAATACGAGTTCTTTTCTGTATAGTTTTGTGCGGAAATGAAAGAGGCTATGCAAAAGGAAGTTCAAGACAATATATCACTGGAACCGTTCAACCCCGTTTGGTGGGCATGGAATGCGCATGTACATACTATTGTAGCGTCACAGTTTTCAAAAGTAGCAAAGCCGGAGCATAAACGGATTGAGATTGAAACTCCTGACGACGACTTCCTAGAAATTGATGTTAGTATAGAAGATTCAGACAAACCCATTGTTGCTCTTTTTCATGGACTGGAAGGCTCTACCGACCGCTACTACATTGGCAACCTGATGGCGGATTTGAAGAAAGCCGGGTACTCATCAGCGGCACTAAATTTTAGGGGATGTGGAAGCCGTATGAATAATCAGCCTCGATTTTATCATTCCGGAGAAACACAGGACTACCGTACTTTTTTTAAATGGATTTCAGAAACCTATCCTGACAAAGAGATTTTTGCCGTTGGGTTTTCATTAGGAGGGAATGCTCTGGTGAAGTATCTGGGGGAAGAGGGCACCGACAGCAGCGTTAAGCGAGCAGCTGCTGTTTCTCCACCTTACGACTTGAAAGAAGGATCGCTGAGGTTGAACCAAGGGTTTAACCGGCTTTATGAAATCAACTTCCTAAAAACACTGACTCAGAAACTGGATGAAAAAAGCCAAAAGATGCCAATACCCGAATTCACTGGCTCTTCTATATATGAATTTGACGATCAGGTAACCGCCGAGCTTCACGGCTTTAATGGGGCTGATGATTATTATCGCCAATGCTCCAGTAAGCACTTCTATGAAGGGGTGAAGACAGATCTATTGGTCATACACAGCAAAGGAGATACGCTGTGTCCATTTGAGTTTGCCCCGTTTCAGGTAATGAATGATAACCCCTTTGTGCGGACATTATTTACGGATGAAGGCGGGCATGTTGGGTTTTTGAGTAATCCCGAAGGCTGGCTTTTTCGGGTGTTAATTAAGTGGCTTGATAGAAACAAGATGTGATGGAGTTTGTCATCCTGAGCATACCTGCGAAGGATCTCAAATTCTAAGAGTCAGCTGTTGAAAGTGATTGTAGATCCCTCGTGAAATGCAGAGAGGCTTTTTATAGTATTTTCACTCGGGATGACAGCCTCTAAAACTTAATAACCAACCCATTACTCAGCTCATACGTCCAGTTGGGAATGTCGATAACCGGATCGGCATCATAAGAAGCGGCAAACTGAACACTCAGGGAAATATGCTTATTAATCTTGACCTGCAGCTGAGTTTCCAGAATAGAACGCGCCTCGAAGAACTCTGATGGGCGGGCTTGGTAATAACCTATCAGTAAAAAAGAAGTTTGAGGATTTAAGATACCTCGTAATGAAAGGTTACTGGAGCTCTTTATGTATTCATTTTCAACAAGAGGGAGTCCATCTTCTTGCCACTCTTCATACTCGGCCATAACTGATGATGAAAAGCTTCCCTCCCAGCTATCAGAATTGAAGAGAGTATATCGGAAACCGGCTCCGGCCAAAAACCGGTTCTGTAATCCCAGGTTGTTGTTGTATTGATACTGCAGAAAGAGTTCGGGCGAAATTCTGTTTTCTCTCACAAAGGTAGATCTTAGATGACTATATCCGCTGCTGATAACGGAAGCCCCGTCCAGATTTACCAGTTTCAGTCGGTTTAAGAACAGGTAGGCATGCTTTTCAGAGAAAAAAGAAATATTGGTGTTGTTGGTGAACTGCAGCACCTGATCATCATACTGGCTAAGCGAAAGATTAAAGTTGAGCTGACCATACCAGCCTGAAGTATCAGCATCGGCGCGGATGCTTTCTACATTTAAAAGCTGAGCCTGAGCGAACCCCGATGAAATAAAAATGATAATAAAGCCGAGTAATAAGTGCTTAGCGTGCTGGATCATTTATAAAAGAATAAAATGGAGGTATCAATTTATCACTCAAAGGTACGACATCTCTAAAAGTTCCAATAAGTATTTATTGATCATTCTGATTCCCATTAAAAAGCTAAACGATTCGTATCTTCAGGCTGTTTATACGATTCACTTACTCAAATTATTTAACTACAAGAAAAGACATGGTTATCATCATTGGTGCAGGTCCCATAGGGCTTGCAACGGGAATTGCACTTCAGGAAAAAAATATTCCATTTAAAATTATTGAACGAGGTTGTCTGGTGAATTCGCTTTTTCACTACCCAACTAATATGACTTTCTTTTCGACTTCGGATAAACTCGAAATCGGGGATATTCCATTTATTTCACACGGACCAAAGCCAACCCGTGCCGAGGCGCTTGAGTATTACCGAAGAGTGGCGGAGTATTATGAGCTTCCAATCAACCTGTATGAAACGGTTACCTCGATGGAAGGTGAGGATGGCAACTTCACCGTAACCACCGATAAAGAGGTGTACAAAGCAGAGAAGGTAATTGTAGCATCCGGTTTTTACGGTCAGGCTAACATGATGGGTGTGCCGGGAGAAGACCTTCCTAAAGTGAAGCACTATTATGATGAGCCACACCCTTACGCTTGGCAAAAAGTACTGGTGATTGGCGGTGGAAACTCCGGGGTGGATGTTGCCCTCGAATGCTGGAGAGGTGGTGCTGATGTAACCATGTTGCTGAAGTACGATCAGATTAAACCCACGGTGAAATACTGGGTAAAACCAGATATCGAAAATCGAATTAAGAATGAAGAAATCCCGGCTTATTTTAATTCTGAAGTAAAAGAGATTCGGGAAAAAGAGGTAGTCATTGATACTCCGGATGGAGAAGTGATTCTGGAGAATGATTTTGTACTGGCCATGACTGGTTATCACCCCAACTTCGAGCTGATGGAAAGTTTAGGCATTGAACTTACCGATGATGAGAAATGTATGCCGGTTCATGATGAGGATAGCCTCGAGACCGAACGGAAAGGCGTTTATGTAGCAGGAGTTGTTTGCGGGGGAATGGATACCAGTCGGTTGTTTATTGAGAACTCACGCGTTCACGCTGATCAGATAGCGAGTCATATTCAGGAGAGTTTGAAGGGGTAAGTTGTCAGCATTCAGACTTTAGCTGTTAGCTTTTTCTGGTCATTTCATTAATAGCTTCTAAGCCGCATTGTCATCTTGAGCGCAAAATCATAAAATTAGGTTTGGGGTGGAAGACGCGAAGGATCTCAAATTATAGTCTGGCTTGTATCTTAAACTTTGAGATCCCTTGTGTACTTACGAAGATTCCTTTCCGGTTCACTTTTCACTCGGGATGACAGCTTTACTCCTTATAGGTTTCAAACTAAAAAAAGCCTTCAGTTTTCACGCTGAAGGCTTTGGAAGGACAAAATTCTCAATCTTAGGTTAGAATTCCCACTTTACCTGGAATAAGAAGTTGGTTCCTGCTTGTGGGTAGTAATAATTGAAATTCACAGGGTCGCCATCCTGTAACCATCCGAAGGTATAACCATTGGTCTCATACTCATGGTTGAAAATGTTATTCACCTGCAGGGTAGCTGTTATCCCTTCAAACAAAGGCACTTGGTTAAAGGCATAGCTCAGCCTTACATCATTCACAAAATAGGGATCGATGGATCGGCTTTCGGTTTCTGTGTTATCCAGGTATTGGCGAGAGACATATTTAGAAACCAGTTCAGCATTAAGTCCACCTTTTTTATATCCGATTACACCGTTTGTAATAACTGATGGTGAGAAGGCGATGTCGGTATCTTCATAAACCGTTTCCTGCTGACCCAGAAAGTTGAAACTGGCATCATATTGATCGGTGAATTGTGTGTACTCAACAATTTTATTCTGACTGAAGGTAGCATTAGCTGAAAGACTCAGATACTGACCCAGGCTTACTCCACCCTGAAGCTCTACACCTACACGATAGCTTTCCGGCACGTTCTGGCGTACAATTTCACCAACATCATTAATGGCTCCCGTTGGGACCAGCTGATCTTCGTAGAACATTCCATACAGATTTGCTCCAAGGAAATAGGAAGTGAAATCGCCACGATATCCGGCTTCTACGTTATACAGCTTTTCGGCGCTAGGTCTGCTGTCCGGTGTTGAATTTACGTACTCATCGCGGGTAGGTTCTTTCCCTCCTACACCAAATGAGGCATACGCTCTTTGTCCGTCATTCAGGTTATATACCAGTCCGAACTTTGGATTGAAGAAGCTGAGGTTGTCTTCCTGTCTTAATGAAACCAGATTATCCTGAACATTCGGTGGTGTTCCTGTTTGAACGATATCGTTTCCTAAGAATTCATAATTGATGGTACGCACCTGAAGATCCAGATAGGAGTTCAGCTTCTCGGTGAGCTGGTACTGAAGCTTACCGTAGAGATTGAAGTCTTTCTTGATACCATCATTGTCATAATACCGGTCATTATTTTCACTGTCTCCGGCATAGCGGGCCCAGATAACTTCCCCAAAGTGGGCGCCATCATAATAGCTGTATCCACCACCAAAAGTTACATTCCAAGTGTCAGATGGTGCGTATCTTGTGGCGAAAATGGTCCCGTAATAATCATTGTCTAACCAGCGCCGGCGGACTAAATCAGATTCGGTAGGCGTTCCGGGTTCAATGGTACTTATGCTATAATCGGCCAGGGATTCTTCGGCTTTATATTCTTCATAATACCCGAAACCCTTGGTATAGAAAGCCGAAATATTAGCATTCCAGTTTTCTTGCAGCTGGTAGGAATAATGTAGCTGGTAGTAATTCTGCTGATAATCATCCACCTGATCTTCGTAAGGCTGGCCGCTTTTTTCAGTTCCTGCCTCGTTAAAGGTGCGGTTATTTTCCAGCACACTTTCTTCGATGCCATACCAGGCCTGATAGGTGATTTCTTTTCCTGTGAAAACATCAGCGCGAAGCAAACTGCGTTCTCCATGATGAGAAGCTGATAAGAAATAAGAATCCAAATCAGAACTCGCACGGTCGATAAAGCCATCGGAGTCAATTTTGGAAAGGCGGCCTTCAAATTGCCATCCATTTTCCATCAACCCCGAGCCCAAACGGACATTGTATTTCCGGGTGTTGAAGGAACCAATTCCGGTATTAATTTCACCAAAAGGTTCGGGCGAAGAGGAGCTGGTTTGCAGGTTGATGGTTGCCCCAAAAGCACCGGCGCCATTGGTAGATGTGCCTACTCCACGCTGGACCTGAATATTTTCGATGGACGAAGCCAGGTCAGGTAAATCAACCCAAAAAACTCCATGGGATTCTGCGTCATTAACGGGGATACCGTTGATGGTTACGTTAATTCGAGCCGGATCAACTCCACGGATTCGAATACCGGTGTAACCAACGCCGGCTCCGGCATCAGAAGTGGTGGTTACAGACGGAGTGTTCTGGAGTAAATAAGGAACATCCTGACCTAAATTTCTGCGTTCAATTTCTTCCCTGTCAACATTAGTAAATGTGATAGGAGAAGTCTCATCGACCCGAACGGCGCTTACAAAAACATCGTCGCCTATGTAGGTTTCCGGATAAAGGAATAACTCCAGGTCTTGTTTTTCATCGGATACATCAACTTCTAAATCTTTGTAGCCAAGAAAAGTTATCAGTAGCTCTTCTTCTCCATTCTCAGAAAGCTGTAGCTCAAAAGAGCCGTCATCTTGTGTTACGACCCCTCGGGTAGTTCCTTGCTGCCGTACGGCTGCACCGATTAATGGGTCTTTGGATTGAGCGTCAAGCACTGTACCTGTAATGGTTTGTGCTTGAATATCAGGTGAAAAGAGTAGTGGTATTGTAAATAGAAAAGCAGCGAATGCTGATTTCCTTAATAAGAATAGATTAAACATAATCCTCCATTTAAAACTTCATGATTAATGGAGGAGGTTAACTTGCGTAACTGTGCGGTAAACAGGTTTCCCTACGCCGGTATTATCCGGTTCAGGTATTAGGGTGTAATCTCAGCCCGCTATGCAAGCACCCCCAACCTTGGTTGTGAATTTCAAGATACGGAGGATGTTTTGATAATGTAAATCAAAAAATACCAATTCTGTTAATCATTAGGAGTTTTGACTTCTGGTGAACTAAAAGGTCGATTTTTGATTATAGATTTTATCATTCTAAAAACGCTTCTCAAATGTTATCTTAAATAAGCTCAAAAACTCAATTAATGATTAAATAATGATCAAATATTTCCCAATCGTTTTACTGGTTGCCACACTGGTTTCCTGCTCTACTTCTGAAACCGAAAAAAGTACCACTGCAGAGATATCGAAAGATGATGTTTTAACTCATATCACATTTCTGGCGAGTGAAGAAATGCGGGGCCGGGAAGCAGGAACGGCAGAGGAAGCTGCTTCTGCAAATTATATTGCTGATTTATTCCGAAGCTATAGCTTGGACCCTGCTGGTGATGGGGGTACTTATTTTCAGGAGTTCACCATAAATACGGCTGTTTTGAATAATCCGCATGCCAGTGACTCTGATACATCCGGCGAAAAAAGGTTGTCTAAGAATGTGGCTGGACTTCTTCAGGGAACCGGTGATTCGGAAGAGATGATTATTATCGGGGCGCATTATGATCATTTGGGTATGGGTAGCTTTGGCTCTTTGAGTAGCAGTGAAGACCCGCGAATTCATAACGGTGCCGATGATAATGCATCCGGGACGGCGGGAGTGCTCGAGTTAGCAGAGTATTTTTCAGCAAACCGCCCTGAGACGGACATCTTATTTCTTGCCTTCTCGGGGGAAGAAATGGGCTTGCTTGGATCTCAGTATTATGTTGACAATCCTACTGTTGAATTAGGGAATTCGCTTGCCATGATAAACATGGATATGGTCGGGAGAATGAATGATAACCGACTCATGATATTTGGAGTTGCCACTACTGATAATTGGGAGTCTATACTGACTGAAGCAAATACCGATTCACTGGATTTAGATTTGATTCCTGATGGAACCGGCGCAAGCGATCATACCAGCTTTTACTACAAAGATATTCCGGTACTTCACTATTTCACAGATACCCACGCTGATTACCACCGCCCTTCTGACGATACGGAATGGATTAATGAAGAAGGAGAAGAATTGATGCTTAAGCATCTTGTTCGTGTGATTGAAAAACTGGATGGGATGAATAAGGAAGAGCTAGCCTTCACCGAGGCTCCGGGCGAACAGCAGCGAAATATGACCATGAGTGGCCCGACTTTAGGTGTACTTCCTGACTATGGATATGACGGAGAAGGTTTTCGGATAACAGGTGTGAGTGAAGGGCGTGCTGCAGACAATGCTGGCATGGAAGGCGGGGATGTGATTATCAACATTGCCGGAATGGATATCGCTGATATCTATGGTTATATGGAAGCATTAAATGAGCTGGAAGAGGGACAAACAACAAGCGTCACTGTTCTCCGTGATGGCGAAGAAATGACGTTTGAGTTGCAGCTTTAGTTGTTGAAATAAAGCACAGGCGGATGCTTATGCTCTTTGATCTTCAGCTATAAGACCCAACTAAAAAGTCGTCATCCTGAATTTATTTCAGGATCTTTGATAGGACTTTTAGGTTGAACAAACTCAAATATGCATTGATCATCCTTGCCTTATAAAACTAAAAGCTAATACCTAAGATCCCGGATCAAGTCCGGGATGACAACAGAGGTAAAGGGAGTTTTTACCAACCAAAAGCAGACTTCCCGCCAACAACAGGCAGCGTCAATACAGTACCATCTAGATCAACAGTCAGCTCCGTACCGGGATCAGGATGAAGGGTGTATTCTTTATCGCTGCTGAAAATCATGAGTCCAATTTGCTGTCCGGAGCGAATAATCTGATCATCCGGCTGTAGTTCAAAACTAAATTCGTAGAACTTTCCGGGCTCTAAAGGTTCGCTTACTGTAAGCGATTCATGGTTTTGGGGGTCAGCCCAACCTCGGGTTATGATGTTATCTGTAATTCGTCCGTTTCTGCGCTCATCCCATGGTAATGAAACCAACCATACTGATAAGTTAGCCGCCGGTTTACTACTGGCAAGCTTGATAGTTAGTTCCGCTAATCCTGAAATATGAACAGAATCTTGAAGAGGCGGTGTTAGATATAGCAGGCGATGGTCGGTAATCTCTGCACGAGCTAATGATTCCCCATCAAAAGAGAAGTTATCAACCAAAGTTTCTGTTCCCTGATTTTCTGGTTTATTCAGTGAAAGCTTTCCCTGTTGAGGAGCACCTGCATTCAAATACATTTGAACAGGTTCAGCTTTTGGGTTAGGGAAATCAGCATAGAAGGTTGGGTTTTCAGGCTCGTCATATTCCCGGACAATCCACGCTCCGCTTTCGTTTTGAATTCCATTATCAACCCCAAAAAGGTAATGGGTAAACCATCGGTTCATCATTTCTACAGGAGGTGGTCCGCCGTGGCCAAATTGATGATAGTAAATCTGAGTATGCAGCCCCATTTCCTTCGCTTTTTCATAAATGCGATAGCTGTGTTCCGGCATCACATTCCAGTCGTTGAAGCCGTGACTCATAAGCATAGCCGCTTTCATGGGTTCCATATCGTTCAGATAATCCCGGCTGGCCCAGAATTCGTTGTAGTCACCGGTTCTGCGATCCATGTTATTAGCCATTTCAGTATCACGAATGACCCGATTATTTCGCGCACGCATCGATTCTTCCCCACTGTGAATGAAATCATAAAGCACATCAATGTCTTCCCCTAAATAACCGCCCGGACTTCGAACCAGCCCATTTGAGCGGTAATAGTGATAGTAGGAAGTGTTGGGTGCGACGGGAATAATAACCTCAAGACCTTCAACACCGGTGGTTGCTGCGGCAAGTGGAAGGGTTCCGTTATAAGAGGTCCCCGTCATTCCCACTTTTCCGGTTGACCAAGACGCCATCACTTTCTCATCACCATCCCGGGAGGTATATCCATTGTCTTTGCCGGCAAGCCACTGAACTACAGCTTTGGGTGCAAGGGATTCATTATCACCACCAACAGTAGGGGCTCCATCAGAAAGTCCCGTTCCCGGTGAAGAAGAATGGACCACAATGTAACCACGCGGAATCCATGTTCTGAGTTGTGAGTTTGAGATCACGGGCCGTTCACCTCTGCGGATAACTTCAGGGTGTGCGCGGCGGCTTTTATTTTCACCCACTTCGTTAGTGCCCAGCTCGCCTAACTCATGCCGCACATCCCAGAATAAGCCCTCAACCATACCTGCGGTTCCGGCATAATAAGGACTCGTTTCATAAACGACGGGCAGTTTTAGCCCATCTTCGGTTTGCTTGGGTCGGGTTACATCCACATGAACACGATCAAGTTTTCCGTTACCATCGGAGTCAAATTCAGTTTCAACCCAAAGATCTTCACGAATCCAGTTCTCAGGGTTTTCAAGTTCGGGGATTACTTGCGCTCTCCCATCTTCAATAACAGGAATTTGAATATCCTGTGCTGTGATTGGACTGCCTGACAGTAGGGCTAGTGTCAGTACAGTGATTGAGAATATAAATTTCTTAAAAGTACTCATAATCTGAAAATCTGGTTTTTAAGTGATGGATGAATGTAACGGATAATGAGAAAAGTGTTGTGCAAAAGATTGTTTGATCGGCGGTCGAAAGTGTTGGCAAGTTATGATGTAATCTCATCCATCAATAAGTTTGCTCTGGCCCCTGTCCGGCCTGTACTCGGGCACTCTCCTTCGCCTCTTAGCGAATTGACGATAGTTTGAATGAGGGGTTGCTGAACATACTGAGGGTAAGGCAGGTCAAATGTTTCAGTGCCATGATCAGTCTTAAGAGTTACAGGTGCGTTTCCATCAAAGCAGCTAAATTGAATGGAGCCTTTTCTGCCTGTGATAATGACTTCATCTTCCTTTTCATCAGGATGTGCCGTGAAGTTCCACAAACCAGTTCCTAAAATGTCATTCGTGAATTTAAAGCTCGCGGATAGAACATCCGGCGCATTATACCACCCCATTTTATTGATGGAATGACCCTCTATATTCTCAATTTCACCTAATAAAAATTCAACTAGGTCTAACTGATGAGAAGCTAAATCATGGAAATAACCACCACCTGAAATCTCAGGTTTAGTTCGCCAGTTATTATGCGCTGATGAATATTTAAGGTCATCTGGTTTTGGAGGTTGAATTAGATTTATCTGCATGGAAGTTATAGTCCCCACCGCACCGGTGTCGATCAACTCTTTTACTTTAAGGAAATAGGGAAGCGCCCGGCGGTAGTATGCGACGAAAAGTGGAACACCTGCTTTTTCACAGGCATCGATCATTGCCTTACATTCTGTATAACTGAGCCCCATTGGCTTTTCAACATATACGGGCTTTCCGGCTTCGGCAGCTTTTTGTGTATACAGAGCATGAGAACCCGGAGGAGTAGCAATATAGATTGCGTTTACTTCGGGATGATGGAGGAGTTCATCGGCATCAGAAAACCAAGTGGGTACATTGTGTCTTTTGGCATAGTCAGCGGCTTTATCTCCATTTCTGCGCATTACTGCTACTAATTCGGAGTGTTCAATTTTTTGGAAAGCCGGACCGCTTTTAACCTCACATACATCACCACAGCCAATAATTCCCCATTTAATTTGATTCATACTGAGTTTGGTTTTTGAGTTGATGGAGGAGTATAGCCAAAAAAAATCCCTCACATAAAAAGTTTATGTGAGGGATTAATGCAAGTAGTGAAGACCTTAGTCCTCGTTTGTTTAGTTTACTTGTTCATTAGTTTTTTGAATTCTTCCAAAGTACCGCGAACGGCTTTGGCTGATTCAAGCATAAGATCTTGCTCTTTTTCGTTTAATTCAACTTCAATTACTTCCTTGATTCCACCGGTACCCAGCTTAACGGGAACTCCAATGTAAAGATCATCAATTCCATACTGTCCGTCGATGTGTGCACATACCGGAAAAATTCGGTTTTGGTCAAGCAAAATAGCTTCAACCATTTGTGCAGCAGCAGCACCGGGAGCGTACCAAGCTGATGTTCCCATCAACCCAACAATCTCGCCACCGCCTTTCTTAGCTCTGTTAACGATCTCATCTAAACGGTCTTCGTCAATGAAATGCGTGATTGGCATACCGGCTAATGTTGTAAAACGCGGAAGTGGAACCATCGTATCTCCATGACCACCCATTAAAAGTGCTTGAATGTCTTTTGGAGAACAATCCAGCTCTTCAGCGATGAATGAACGGTAACGAGCGGTATCCAGAATTCCAGCCATACCCATCACTTTTTCATGCGGAAGTCCGCTGGCATCTTTTGCAACCTGTACCATCACATCCAGGGGATTAGAAACTACAATAATGATGGTATCCGGTGAGTACTTAACCAATTGCTCGGTTACACTCTTCACAATGTTAGCATTGGTTTCGAGCAGGTCATCGCGACTCATTCCCGGGCGACGTGGAACACCTGCCGTAATCACGCAAACATCAGAATCTGCGGTGTCAGCATAGTCAACAGTTCCATTAATTCGGGTATCAAAAAGGTGAATAGGAGAAGACTCCCACTGGTCTAAAGCTCGACCTTTTGAAGGGTAAAATGTTTTGTCTCCGTCTTTACGCTCCAGATCTACGGCAACCACTTCTTTAGCAAAATCGCGCTGTGCGACTGCATGTGCTACGGTTGACCCAACGTTTCCTCCAGCTCCAACTACTGTTACTTTCATTACTTTTCGTTTTTAATGTTCAGTTTTCAATTAAATACTTCTTCAATGTGAATTTGATATAAAGATAATAAATAAGAACTCAGGAGTCAGACCTCAGTATTATTCTAACTCCTTGGCTCTTACTTTTGATTTCGTCTTTTATCCATGCCCCACATGAGCTTATTTCTTAAAGTTTCAAAATAATCTTGTCCGGGAAGGTGTACCAGGTCAAACGTTAAATCTGATTTCAGAATTTCAACTTCAAACGGGAAGGTTTCGATTTCATGAATTTGTCCGTCGTACGAAAACTGAACTTCACTCTGTTGCTTTTCGATAGTGATTCTTAACGGCTTCTTAGAGTTCAACACTAGCGGACGTGTAGTAAGCGTGTGCGGGTTGATAGGAGTAACTAAAAAAACCTCTGTTCCCGGAGCTACAATAGGTCCGCCGGAAGCAAGGTTGTATGCAGTTGATCCGGTTGGTGAAGCCACAATCAATCCATCAGCCCAATAAGTATTGATGAGACTGCTATCATATTCCGCAGTTACGTTCACCATTGAAATGGAGTCTTTCCGGGTAAACAAAAATTCATTTAGGGCGTGATATTCATTTCCTTTGGAATCTGTAGCTCGTAGGAATGAGCGCTTATCAAGTGTATAATCATTATTGAGAAGGCAATCTAAGGCACGCTCCAGATCTTCATTTTGCGTGTTGGCCATAAATCCCAGCCGCCCGCTGTTAATGCCCAGGATCGGTTTGTTGATGTCTTTTGAAATCCGAGCCGTGTATAGAATGGTGCCATCGCCTCCCATCACCAAAACAATATCTGAAGCTTTTATGGAATCTAGGTCAGAGTCCGTTTTTTGAATGACTTCTGAGTGATTTAGTTCTGTTTGTTCGCAAACCTCAGTGTTTATGAATAAGGGAATACTCTTTTGCTCAGCCCATTTAATGGTACCGGCAAGCACTTCACGTACTTCATACTTTTTGGGATTTGCAATGATTCCAAGCTTCATCAGTTTGCACCAGAAATTTTTAGAGATGTAAAACTCAGGTTCCAAGGCTCATCATCAACCTTCAAACCGGAAACGCGATTATTGCTGAGGATATAAATGGGCGACTCCCAGCTTAAAAACTTCTGAGTTCCGGGATAGGGTCTTGTAGTAAAAGTGACATTATCTGAAATGGCATAAGAGGCATTCATTGAAAACGAAAAGTTTGCTCCCGTTGCTTGGGGAGCCATATTATTCAGTAAAAACAATTCGAAAGGATGCTCAGTCTGTGTAACAACAAACTGCCGGGTGGCGGTGTTTTGGTTTGAAGTTAAGTTGACTGAATCAATTTTGACAGATCCCAGGGCTTTATTTTGAAGCAGAGCTTCGGGTTTCAATGCTGTGAAAAACTCGCTTAGTTGATTATCCTGACCTGAGCTTGTGTTGTAGTAAAGGTTATAGCTTGAAGTGGCTTCTGCTTTACTAAGGTTGAATTGATTAATAAAGCTTTGATTTAGGTTTCCGGAAGAATCAGCTACAGTGAGTAATGTCGATGCTCCTAGCTCTACTAAAGCGTCAATATTACCCTGAGCAAACTGCTGGTATAAGTCCTTCTCCGACAGTCCTGAGATAATATCCAGGCGGCTTATTGCTGGGATGAATCCCCGGTAGTCTTTGTTGGTAGTAAGAAGATATGCGTTCCCCTCTTTTTTTATGAAGGCAAAACGTCCTGTTCCTGCCGCTTTTTGAATCAGCCCAGTTGTAGGAACCGATTCCTTGGCATAGACAGAAGCCATAGGGTGTGCTAAGCGCTTCAGGAAGTCAGGCGCCGGTTTATTCATATGAAAAATGACGGTTGAGTCGTTTCGGACTACAATTCCTCCAATCGAAGTTAATACTCGTTTTGCGGGATCTTTTATATAAGTCTGTTCATTGTGATAAGCAGAGAATCCACGAATGTCTTTGAAATGATCAGCTGTGAAATCAGGGACATTATTGTCAGTCATCCGCTTAAATATGTAGCTGACATCAGACGCTTTGAATCGGCGTCCATTTCCACCTTCAAAAACCGAAGAATCATGAAAGTAAATATTGGTTCTTAAGTTAAAGATGAAGCGGGTTGAATCGCTGTTGACATCCCAGCTTTTTGCCAGTCTTGGCGTAGGGGAACCGAGGCCGTTTAAACTGGTGAGCCCTTCATACAAAAGGTTAATCGTCCGGAATTCACTATTTGAAGAAGCATAAAGAGGGTCGAGCGATTCAATGGTTGCGATTTCACCAAGCCTGACTTGTATAAAATCATCGCTATCGGAATCGGGGACATTGAATAGAGAATCAGAAGGTGCTTGTAAAAGGTCTTTAGCGTCCGACTTTACCGTAACTGTTTCGAGGTCCTTACCACAGGAGGCGAAAACGATCAGCGGTAATAAAAAGAGGACAAATTTATTCATGGAGGTGTTCTTTTTCAGATTTAGTAACAGAAAATAAGCAACGTAGAAATCATTCCTTTTAACATAGCTGAGTGTTAATTTTTACTCCCTTTTAACCCTTTGATACCTTTTAATGCTTTTTCACTCAAAAGATTGGTTTCATAGCTTCTTACCCGGCCATTTTTTGCCCGGTGTTGCTGAACGCCGATTTCAATCAATTCTTCCATCAATTGCCTGAAACTAATATCCGATTTCTCCCAAAGGTAGAAGGAGAAAGAACCCGGAATGGTATTGATCTCATTGAAATAGACTTCTTCGGTATTTGCATTCACCAGGAAGTCTAAACGAGCTAAGCCGGAAGCATCCAGTGCAGAGAAAGTTTTGGTGGCCAGATTCTGAATTTTCTTAGTGAGTTCTTTAGAAATATCTGCCGGAATAACACGATCAGCGGAGGCCATGCCTTTATCAGCACCGTCACCGCTTTGGTATTTATCTTCAAAAGAAAGGGTTTCTTTGTGTCCCAATGGTTTTTCGCAAACGCTGGGCCGGCAGTCGTCTGGGGTTCCCATCACAGAGCAGTTTATTTCCATGAGAGGATTTACGGCTTCTTCGATCAGCATGTGTGCATCGTAACGGAAAGCAGTTTCGACGGCATCAATCAGTTCGGCTTTATCATTGGCGATTGCCACGCCGATGCTGCTTCCCAGGCTTACCGGTTTTACAATCAGTGGGTAGTCAAAGTCTTCGGCCACCGTAATAATATCTTCCTGTTCTTTCTCCCAATCACTTTCATAAAAATTCACAGCTTTAGTAACCGGAATTCCATTGGCTGCTGCAACAAGTTTAGCCTTCACCTTATCCATTCCCAAAGAAGATCCTAACACTCCGCTTCCGGAATACGGAACATTCATCATTTCACAAACACCCTGGAAAGAGCCATTTTCACCCTCACTTCCATGAAAAGCACAAAGCACAGCATAAACCGGAAAGCTTTTTGGCTTAGAAAAGAGTCCGCCGCCCTCTTGTTCTTTGAGGTGAGTTTTGCCGGTTTCATATTTCACAAACGCACACGAAACAGACTCGCTTTGGAGCTTTGAGAGTTCTTTGTAATTGCTCAAATCCAGAAGTTTTTCACCAGTAAGCCACCGCCCCGATTTCGTTACATAAAGAGGAATGCAGTTATATTCACTTTCTTCGAGGGCTGAAATTGCCTGAATGGCCGTTAAAACTGAAACTTCGTGCTCCGGCGAAACACCGCCAAAGGCCACAATGAGATTTTTTTGAGACATATCGTTTAAATAAGTTTATAGCCGAAAATAGGATTGTTTACGTTCAATTGTTAATAGCAGTTAGTTTTTAGTTAGATGGTTTTAGGGGGTTGGTAGTCTTGAAAATCTTAACACCTAAAACCTCGTATCTAATACCTATCTTATAAAACTTGATCTTGTTCCTCAAACTGATATTTTCAATATTCGTTGTCCTCATCAACCTTAAAAAAATTCGTGCATGAGTAAGGTAATTACATCCGTCAATCAATTGGATTTTAACGTCTCTGAGCTGGAAAATATGCCGGCGCCAGAGAAAGTTCTTTTGGTAAAGCCAACATATTTTTCGGTGGAGTATGTAATTAATCCGCACATGGAAGGCCATATCGGCGACGTTGATAAATTGGCTGCGCAAAATGAATGGGAACATCTTAAGGCCGCTTACGAAGAATTAGGTTTTTATGTGCATGTGGAAGAAGGAAGGCGGGGATTTCCAGATATGGTTTTCTGTGCAAATCAAAGTTTGCCGAACATCACAAAAGACGGCAAGAAGGAAGTGATTATGAGCGTGATGAACTCAGAGCAGCGGAAAGGTGAGGTGCCATTCATTCAGAAAGTGTACGAAGAGACCAGCTATGAAATTGTACATCTGGATAACACCCGTTTTTCCAGTTTTGAAGGGATGGGCGATGCCATCTGGCATTTCAAAAAAAGATTGCTTTGGGGAGGGTACGGATACCGATCTTCCAAAGAAGTGTACGATGTGATTTCAGAAACCTTTGATACTCCGGTAATAGCGCTCGAGCTGGTTGATGAACGGTTTTATCACCTGGACACCTGCCTGTGTATGCTTGATTCCGAAACAGTGATGTATTATCCAAAGGCGTTCACTGATAACGGAAAAGAACTGATCCATACTCTGTTCAAAAATGTAATTGAAGTTTCTAAGTATGAGGCTGAAAAGTTATTCGCCTGTAATGCTACCTGTCCCGATGGAAAGAATGTATTTATTCAGCAAGGCTGTGTCGATGTAAATCATAAGCTGAAAGAAGCCGGGTTTAAAATTCATGAATTCAGCACCTATCAATTCCTAAAAAGCGGCGGTTCTGTGTTTTGCATGAAAATGCTGTTGTGGTAGGATGTAATGTTGTAATTTTAAATGTTAAGTGTTAAATGAAGAACTCCATTTAACACTTAACACTGAGCATTTAAAATTTTCTGTATGAACTATGTAAAGTCTGGAATCTCGTTTCTCATCCTCCTCGCTCTTATCATCTCCTTAAACACAAAATTTGGTTCAGTTCCACCCTTAGGTAAGTTTTTTGATCCGGATGCCGGATTTTGGGCAAACGCTGAGACTTCGGTTCCTAACTCAGAGGAGTTAGATATTCCCGGCTTGAAAGAGGACGTATCGGTGTATTATGATGACCGTCGCGTACCACATATTTTTGCTAAGAATGATCATGATTTATACTTAGCTCAGGGATATATAGAGGCTCAAGACCGGCTGTTTCAAATGGAGATGCAAACCTATGACGCAGCAGGAAGATTAGCTGAAATTGTGGGTCCATCACTACTAAACCGGGACAAGAATACGCGTCGCTGGGGAATGCCTTATGGGGCAGAAAAGGCTTTGGAGGAAATTCAAAAAGAACCAGCCATGCTCGAAGCGATTACGGCATATGCAGATGGGGTGAATGCCTTTATTGATGAACTTTCCCCTGCCGACTATCCGCTAGAATATAAAATTCTGAACACTGCTCCTGAAAAGTGGGTGCCGCTTAAAACGGCCTTACTGTTTAAAAACATGACCCGAACATTGGCAGGAAGAAGCAATGACGATCGCACCAGCAATACGCTTGCTTACTTTGGTGAAGATTTTGTAGAGCAATTTTTTACCCGCGATCCAGAACTTAATGACCCGATTATTCCTCCCTCAAGAGAATGGGATTTTGAAACCGATATTCCAGAAGCTCCTGATAGCTTATACGTTCCTGCTTCAGCTAAAGAGGTGCAAGCTTTTACTGTTGAAGAAGGAATCGGGAGTAACAACTGGGCGGTAAGCGGAGATAAGACGGCCTCAGGTTATCCTATTTTGGCTAATGATCCACACCTTTCTTTGACGCTTCCCTCAATTTGGTATGAAGTTCAGCTACATGCCCCCGGAGTAAATACGTATGGGGTAAGTTTACAAGGCTCACCTGGAGTGGTTATAGGCTTTAACGAAGATGTAGCATGGGGCGTGACAAACGTCGGCTCCGATGTATTGGATTGGTATGAAATCAAATTCAAAGATGATAACAAGCAAGAATACTGGCACGATGGGAAGTGGAAACCCACATCAACCCGAATAGAAGAGATAAAAGTACGCGGGCAGGAAACGGTGATGGATACGGTTATATACACCCATCATGGACCGGTAACTGAAGTTCAATCTAATGTAAATGATGAACGGGCTCCGGTGTACCATGCGATGCGTTGGATTGCTCATGAACCTTCTAATGAATTCAAAACTTTTTATGAATTGAACCGGGCAGAAGATTATGAGGACTACGTGACTGCTCTGAAAAATTATAAGGCGCCCGCTCAGAATTTTGTTTTTGCGAGTAATGAAGGTGATATAGCTATCTGGGTAAATGGGTTGTTCCCGAATAAGTGGGAGCATCAGGGGCGAACGGTGAGTGATGGGACAGACCCTGCTTACGACTGGCAAGGATGGATTCCCCGAGATCACGTTCCTCATATTAAAAATCCGGAAAGAGGTTTTGTGAGTTCGGCTAATCAGGAATCAGCGGCACCGGACTACCCCTATTACCTGGATGATGATTTTGCTCCTTTTGAACGAGGTCGAAGAATCAATGATCTGCTGGAGTCCATGGAAAACATCACACCACAAGATATGCAGGAAATGCAGATGGATGATTACAGCTATTATGCTGCTACTCTGTTACCAAGCTTGTTAATGTGGACGGATCAATCCAGCCTGTCTCCCGAAGAACAAGTGCTTTATGACTTATTGGAAGAGTGGAATTATCATATGGATGCAGAGGAATTAACTCCATCAATATTCCGGCAGTGGGCAAGTAATTTCTATGGTGCTGTGCTGTACGATGAATATGAAACCACAGAGGCCAGCCTCCGCTACCCCTCTCGTGATATCTTTGTTGAGAGAGTGAAAACCGATCCGGATTTTTCATTTATAGATGATTTGACTACTGAAGGAGTTGAAACCAGAGAAGATCTTGCTTTAGCTACCCTAAAAGAAACTTATTCTGAACTTACTACCGCATGGGGAGCATTAGGAGATCAATGGAAGTGGGGAGTTGCTATCAACAATGATATTGATCACCTGGCCAACATTCCCGGATTAGGAGCAGAGAATTTATTTAGCAGTGGTTCTTCTGATGCCGTAAATGCTACTCGTGGTGGCAATGGACCTTCCTGGAGAATGGTGGTTGAGTTAGGTCCTGAAGTAAAAGGCTGGGGAGTATATCCAGGCGGGGCTTCCGGAAACCCGGGTTCGCCAAATTATGACTCTATGATTGAAACGTGGCGAACAGGAGGTCTTTTCGAATTAGATTTTTTCAAAGAAGAACCTTCGGACTTTAACTACAAGTTGAGCCTCAAATCTGCTGACTCATAATGAGATCATCTTCATCTAAACAAAGTAGAAACTTCATCCGGTTTAGTATATTTCTTCTTGTCTTGCCGGTTTTATATTTGGGATTGTGGTTCTCCATTTCAGCGGATGACTCCCTTTCCTATTTTGAGCAGGTACAAATGTTGATGAGCTATTTTCCTGAGTCAGTCAGGGACCCTTATAAAATCACTTTATTCTTTTTTGTAGAAAGTCTGTCAGCTACAATCCTAAGCTTTTATGGATATTTGAAAGCCGAATCAAAAAAGGCACAGCTGACAACCATTATAATCTGCTGCATATCAACTTTACTTTCCGCATGGTTCGGAATGACATTAATCTAAGTCCACTTCAACATTCAACATTGAATGTTCCTTATTCAATGTTCATTCGCCTCTTTCTTCATCATCACATACTTATTGATGGCGAGCATAGTTGGGGAAGAGATCATAATTAAGACAAGCGTAGAGGCATGAGCAATGGTTGCGTATGCAAGTCCCGTAGCTTCAGGTACAGCGTAAAAAATGAAGAGTGCTTTGGTAATAAAAAGGTGGTATGTGCCCACTCCGCCCGGGGTTGGGATAGAAAGCCCAACAGCGCTTACAACCGTTAGCACGATAGCTTCAGTGATACCCAAATTATAGACTTCCTGCATGTCAAACATCCAAAACCCGATGTAGGTCATAGCAATATAGAAAGCCCAGATAAGAAGCGAATAAAAGATAAATAAAGGCCAGTTCTTGAGTTCTTTTATAGCCAATAAGCCGTCTACAAATGTTTTAATAATACGCTGAACGCTATGAGCAAAATCAGCGATTTTTCCGTCTGTTTTTTCAGCTGCTTTTTTAAAAAGCCAGAATAATCCGGCCAGGCCTGCAGCTGCGATCAGCCCAAACTTAAGCAGCGTTAAAAAGAAACTAAGCTGTGTTTCTGAACTGGTGATATCAACGCCAAAAAGCCGTGATAAAACCTGAGGATCGGCAACCAGGAAAACAACAACAAAAGCCATTAAAAGCAACATCCCAAGTAAGTCGACAACCCGTTCTAAAACAATTGTGCCGATGATTTTGCTGTTACTTTCATCAACCTGCCGGGCAACATAAACGGGGCGGGCAACTTCGCCAACTCTGGGTAAAGGGATATTTACGAGATAGCCAAACAGTACCCCGGTAAAAAGCGTGGTTTTTGAAGGGACTTTCTCTTTATTGGTAAATAACATTTCCCATCGAAGAGCGCGGATATAGTGAGCCAGAAGCGTAGTAATGACAAATGGTAAAATCCAGAACCAAGTCATGTCGCGGGCTGACTCAACAACTTCCGAAAACTCTACTTCCTTAAAAGCTAACCAGAGGAAAAGAATCCCTAGTAAAACACTGCCAACAACTTTTAGTACTTTTTTTGTATCCATTAATAAATTTAGTGCATTCGTTAATGGTTATTCGTTTTCCTCCAGATTAACGAATAACGACTACCGAAATTAATATCTCATATCTACCACTTCGGCATCTTCGGGATAGGAGATTTGAAAAAGATCTTTTGCCGGATCAAGAAAAGTGCCGTTGGTAAAATTAGTTTCAATTTCATTGTCAGAAATATCCCATGCAGTAATCTTAACAGGCCTTGATTGACGATCAATTAAGATTTCAACCCTGGAAAACACTGCAAAGTCATCGTCCGTTGTAAGAGTGATTTTAGTACGCTGACCGGCTTGCTCCTCAGAAACAGAGTAGGTTGAGTCAATACCGCCTAACATTCGTGAAGGGGCAAAATCGTCTTCCTCAGAATCATAAAAATCAATGATGACTCGGTTTCGGGAAGGGTCGTAGACCTTTGAGGTTTCTCCATCTACAACTACAACCTGGCCGTCTGCTTCGAGTTTATAGCGGATTTTATCCAGCCAGATTTCTCCCTGGCTTTCAGTTACTTCTCCCGTGTAAGAATCGGTAAAGGTTTGACTGAAAATAGCCCGAAAGACTTGACCGTCATCGAACTGGTTTTTAAGCCGGTCGAAGTTGGGTGTTTGGGCTAATAGAGAGGTTGTTAGCAGTCCAAAAATAAGGACTAAAAAAGGAGTTCTGATACGTTTAAAATTCATCCAATCCATCTAATACTTCCTGTAGTTCTTCTTCATCACTGACAAGTACATCGCGTGCTGTACTTCCCTGATAAGGTCCAACGATGCCGGCGTTAAATAATTGGTCAATAATTCGCCCGGCGCGGTTGTAGCCAATTTTTAATTTACGCTGTAGCAGAGAAACGGATCCTTGTTGATGGAGAATAACCAGCTTTGCAGCGGCTTCGAAATATTCGTCGATATCTTCCAGCGGATCGGGAATCTCTGCTACATCATCTTTAATGATGGGCAGATGGAAAGGTTCCTTGTATCCGGCCTGTTGTCCAATAAATGTGTTTATGGATTCAACTTCTTCCGTAGAAACAAAAGCATTCTGAATACGGATCATCCCGGTTCCGTTATTAAATAACATGTCACCCATACCAATAAGCTGGTCGGCTCCGCCTTGATCCAAGATTGTTCTGGAATCCACTTTTGAAGCCACCTGATAAGCAATTCGAGCTGGGAAGTTAGCTTTGATAGTACCGGTAATTACGTTTACGGAAGGTCGCTGCGTTGCAACCACCAGATGAATACCAATAGCTCGTGCAAGCTGAGCAAGTCGGGCAATAGGTTCTTCAATTTGTTTACCAGCGGTCATCATCAAGTCGGCAAGCTCATCAATAATAACTACGATATAAGGCAAGTGGCGGTGGCCAAGATCTTCGTCGAGTTCTCCGGTCTTATATTTTTCATTGTAGGATTTAATGTCACGAACCATCGCCATTTTTAGGAGATCGTAGCGGTCATCCATTTCCTTACATAAACTTTCCAGCGTTTCCTGAGCTTTGGAGGTATCCGTAATAATTGGCTCATCTGCATCCGGAAGCATTGCCAAAAAGTGATTCTGAATATTTCGATACAGGGAAAGCTCGATTTTCTTCGGATCAATCATCACAAACTTCAGATTATCCGGGTGGCACTTGTAAAGCAGACAAGTAATAATAGTGTTGATACCAACCGACTTACCAGAGCCCGTTGCACCTGCAATCAACAAGTGAGGCATTTTGGTGAGATCGATCATAAACACTTCATTCTCAATCGTCTTACCGAAAGCAACAGGTAGCACAAAATCAGTTTCAACAAACTTCTTGGTGTTGATGACCTGCTTAATGTAAACCGTTTCTCTGGTGCTGTTCGGTACCTCAATACCTACTGCTGATTTTCCAGGAATGGGTGAAAGCATCCTTAATCCCTTGGAAGCTGTTGCCATCTTCAAGTCATTGGAATAGCTTTCAATCTTCGAAATTTTAACATCCGGAGCGGGCTCCAATTCATAAAGCGTTACCGTTGGGCCAACAATCGCATTGATGCCAACAATCTCAATTTTGTGCCGCTTCAGCTTATCTAAGATAATGCGCTTGTTCTCTTTGATCTCTTCAAGATCAACTTCATTTCCCTCGTCTGGCGGAGAATCTAACAAATCAACTTTAGGGAACTTATACTTTATAACCGGAGTCTCTTTCGCCTTCTCGCGATTTTGTTTGTCCAGATCCTTCTCGTCGGCTTGTTCTTCGCCCTTCCCTACAAAAACGGAAACCTCTAAATCATCCTCATCTTCATCAACCACTTCCTCTTTTTCGAGAGAAGCACGCTGACGCGTGTCAATTGATTTAACCTGCTCTTTTTCTTTTTCCCGCTGCTTGCGTTCTTCTTCCTCAGACTTTTCGACAAGCTCATCAATCGAAGGTGCCGGTTTTACTTCTTCTTTCTCATCTTTGGGTTCAGCAATTTCTTTTTTCTGGAGTTCTTTGTCTGACTCCTCTTTTTTAGCTGCTTCTTTTTCTTCTTTATTTGATTCTTGCTGTGCTTTTTTCTCTTCCTTTTCAGCTTTTTTCGCGGCAATGCGTTCTTCACGTTCCTTAGCTTTCTGCTCTTTTTTGAGCTGACGTTCAGCCCGCCAGTCTTCTATCTTATCGCGCAGATTATCCATCCAAATTTTGACACTGTCGATGGTTTTCTGAAGGTCACGGTCCACAAACATCAGCAAGGTGACAATCATCAAAACAGAAAGAATAAAAATAGAACCCAGTCCGGTTATATTTTGCAGAACCTGAGAAATAGCAATTCCGGCTGAACCACTCCAAATAGAATCAGAAGGGAAATCAGCATTGGTATTTAACCAGCCGATAAAGGTAGAAAGGAGAATCATTCCCCAAACAGAAAGAACCGTAAGCCAGCCTAAATCTTTGAAGTCCCGACGGCGAAAGGTGTGCCAGCCGTGATACCCGGTAATCAGAGCCAGAATAATACTGGTGTAACCGAACATGCTGTGAACTAAATAATGAGAAAGATACGCACCAACGGGACCCAGCCAGTTTTTAACCAATCGGGAAGAAGCATCAGGGTTGAAGAGATCCATAAAGGATATACTCTTGGCGTACTGATAATCTTCAGGAGTGTAGGATAATATACTCAAGCCCAGCAAGATGGCAATCGACATCACAATGATGCCAATAATCTCCACTTTGCGATTAGAGTCTAGTCCCGTAGTTGTAGATGTATTTAGTTTATTAGCCATTCAAATTTGTAAGGATGCCGTCCTTCATTCCGGGAAGCACATCGAATTCGTTTACTTTGCAACAGAGTGGAATATCGCCATTTGGAACCAGTTCAGCCAATCTTTTTGCATGATCACTTTTACTGATTGCGCCTTCTAAATCATCCCCAAATTTTTCGAAAAGACCAAATGCTACTTTCGCGCCATCTTTGGCAGAGTCAGGGAGGTTTCCACCCGAAATATTATGAACAATAGAACCGGCAAATAAAGTGTCTTCGATGGAAAGACGTCCCTGCCAGCCTGAGCATACCAGTACGATCTCGTCATCGTGTTCCTTCAGTGCATTTAAAATGCTTTGCTGATTCAGAAAAGTGCCTACATAAATCTGGTTAGCCAGCGATGCTTTCTTGATCGCTTTGGTTCCATTGGTAGTATTAAAAATCAGGGTTTTTCCCTTAACTACTTCCGGAGTGTACTCAGCCGGGGAATTTCCTAAATGATATCCTTCAATTTTAGATCCGTTTTTCTCTCCGCAAAGCAGAAAATCTTTTTGATCCATAGTGTTAGCAATCTTCATGGCATCACTCATGTCAGCTACCGGAATAATCTTTTTTGCTCCATTGCTAATGGCGGTAGTGATGGATGACGATGCTCTTAAAACATCAATGATAACAGCAGTTTTTCCACGCAACTCTTCTTCTTGAAAAGCCTGAACGGAAAAGAAAACGTCGATATAACTTAAATCTGGCATGTTTTTTATTTCTCTCTCTTTAATTCTTTTTGATAAATGGTGGGCGGGTCACGGTAGCCGGGGCCGTCTTTTTACGAATACTGATCTGGATGTTTGTGCCTTCTGCTGCATATTCTTTAGCAACATATCCCATCCCTATACCTTTACCTAATGTGATGGACATTGTTCCGCTGGTAACCTCTCCAATGGCTTCTCCAGCATCGTTTTGAATCTCATATCCTTGTCGCGGAATGTTGCGTTCGCCTTCTACTACAAAACCTACCAGCTGTCGGTCTAATCCGGCTTCCTTTTTCTGCTGAAGGACCTCTTTGGCAATAAAATCTCCTTTATCAAATTTCGTAATCCAGCCAAGTCGTGCTTCAAGGGGATGAGTGTCTTTAGAGATGTCGTTTCCATAAAGTGCATATCCCATTTCAAGGCGAAGAGTATCGCGGGCGCCTAAGCCGCAGGGTTCAATTCCAAATTCTTCACCGGCTTCCATAATTGCATTCCAAACTTTCTCCGGATCAACGTGACTCTTATCAAAATAAAGCTCAAATCCTTTTTCACCGGTGTAGCCGGTAGCTGAAAATACAATGTTCTCCATTCCAGCAAGGTTGCCCATCTTAAAAGAATAAAACCCAATATCACTGAGGTCAAGGTCGGTTAGCTTTTGCAGCGTCTCCACTGACTTCGGCCCTTGAACAGCCAACAGACAAGTGTCGTCGGATTGATTGTGGATATCCGCATCAAAGGAATTGTTGTCGGCAATCCAGTTAAAGTCCTTCTCGATATTAGAAGCATTGACTACAACTATATATCCGTTGCCGTCAAACAGCTTATATACAATGAGGTCATCAACAATGCCGCCATCGTCGTAGCACATGCAGGTGTACTGCGCTTTGCCATCTACAAGTTTTGAGGCATCATTTACCGTTACGTGTTGAATAAGATCGAGTGCTTCCGGTCCGCTTATATAGAACTCGCCCATGTGTGATACGTCAAAAATACCCACGCCTTCACGCACAGCGGCATGTTCAACTTTAATTCCTTTGTACTGAACCGGCATCTGATATCCGGCAAAATCAACCAGTTTAGCACCGGCTTGTTCGTGTATAGAATAGAAAGGTGTCTTTTTTGACATGTAATCTGCTAGAATTCGTTCGTTCTTTTGTACAGGCTACGGGATCAGAGATCAGATCAAACCCCATTAAGCGTTTGTTAACCAAACCATTGTAGCCGAATATACTCCGATTTATTGTTCCCTTAAACTTACTGATTTATTGGCAAACATCATTGGAAATACGGGATTTCTAAACTTTATGGTGGATTTATTTTTTGATGGCAACTGTTCCTTATATCCCTCTGTTAAGTTCCTTATCTTTGAGAGCTAAACAGATATGCTGAATCCAAAACGAATTTAGAATTAAACAATCACATGTCGATTAATAAAGAGCAGGTTAAATCAGCACTAAGTCAGGTTTTACACCCAAACGAACAGCGCGATCTCATTTCACTGAACATGGTTCAGGATATCGTTTGTCAGGATAAATATGTGTCGTTCACCCTGGAGTTCCCCGAGAAGAACGAAGATCTTGAAACACAGCTTCGGCTAAAGTGTGAAGAAGCCATCCATAATTTTATTGACAAAGAAGCTATTGTAGACATACAGGCGGCGGTAAATTTGTCTATGAAGCATGAGATGGAAGCTTCAAAACCGGGAAAAGAGCAAGAACAACAGCAAGAGATTTTGCCAGGCGTTAAGAACATTATTGCTGTAGCCTCCGGAAAAGGTGGAGTAGGAAAATCTACAGTAGCCGTTAATATTGCTGCCTCTTTAGCAAAACAAGGTCATAAAGTTGGGTTGATGGATACCGATATCTACGGACCGAGTATCCCGACGATGTTCAACATCCACGACCGGCCAAATATCACCACACAAAAGAAATTAGTGCCTCATGAGAAATTTGGCATTAAACTGGTCTCGATGGGTTTTTTGGTGGATGTAGATCAGGCGATGGTCTGGCGTGGCCCAATGGCAACCAGTGCTGTGAAGCAATTTATGACCGATGTGGAGTGGGGTGAGCTAGACTATCTTATTCTGGACCTTCCTCCCGGAACCGGTGACGTTCAACTTACGATTGTCCAAACCGTGCCTTTAACGGGAGCCGTTATTGTATCAACCCCACAAACCGTTGCACTAGATGATGCCCGTAAAGGAATAGCCATGTTTAAAAAAGTGAATGTGCCTGTGCTCGGTATGGTCGAGAATATGGCTTTCTTCACGCCTCCGGATATGCCGGATAAGAAGTACTACATCTTTGGAAAAGGCGGGGCTGCACATCTTGCAGAAGAAATGAATGTCCCGGTACTGGCTGAAGTGCCCCTTCAACAAACATTGCGTGAAGGCGGAGATTCCGGAAAACCGATTGTATTGGAAGACAGTGAGTCACCGGCAGCAACAGCTCTGATGCAGGCTACCGGGAACATGCAGCAGCAACTGGCGCTTCGGCTTAAGGAGCAATCTCCAACTAAAAAAGTAGATATTAAATTTCGGCCTTAAAACGTACAAGCCCCAAATCCCAAGCACCAATTACCGAAGCTATTCTTTATGCTGTTCATTGTTCATTGTTCATTGTTCATTGGTCATTGGTCATTGTGATTTGGGACTTTTATACTAACTCTCCAGGATAAAAATGGACCTGATCTACCTTTTAGACCTCATCGGTACGTTTGTATTCGCCATAAGCGGTATTCGAATTGCTTCTCGAGCGAATATGGACGTGTTTGGGGCATCAGTGGTTGGGTTTGTAACAGCCATTGGTGGCGGAACGGTTCGGGATCTCCTGCTTGATAGTCATCCCATTACCTGGATGGCTGACATGACTTACCCTCTTGTGATCTTAGCAGCCGTGCCATTTACATTTTTGGTGGGAAAGCGTCTTGATAATTACAGTAGAACCATCTTTATTTTTGATACCATCGGGATTGCCCTGTTTACTATTATCGGGATGGAAAAAGCGCTGTCTTTTGGCTTCAATCCATTTATAGCCGGTATGATGGGGATGATTTCTGCAGTAGTTGGTGGAATTACCAGAGATGTTCTTTGCCGTGAAGTGCCACTTATTTTTCGGAAAGAAATTTACGCAACGGCTTGTTTGGCCGGAGCTGTAATATTTTATCTGGGATTAGAACTCAATCTCCCCGAAAACCTGAATTACCTGATTACCACGGCCGTAATTATCACCATCCGAACGGTTTCTATAAAATGGAATTTATCGTTACCAAAAATGAAGAAGGTGTAAGCACTGATATTCAGGCTTGTCATCCCGAGTGGAAATAGGCGGGGAAGTGAAGATTTATTTTACGAGGGATCCGCAATTGTTTGATTCACTTTTATAGCTTGTTCAAGAGGTCATCTCATTACATACATATTTTGCTTTCTCGCGTCACTCGAAATGACAGAGTATTGATCATTGGAATTTGAAGCTCGGACTTTAAATACCTACTCCCTCGTCAACTCCTCAAAATGCTCTTCCAGTTTATCCGGAGTTTGTGTGATTTTACTGACTCCCCATGTTGCCAGCCAGCTTAGGGTGAAGGCAGGGATCAATTCGTAAAGATTGTTTTTTAGGACGGGCACAAAATACCAGATCATCGTTACGATAGTACCTGTGAGGAGCCCGGCAATAACTCCTGCCTTTGTCGTCTTCTTCCAATAAAGAGCCAAAATAGAAGTCGGTCCGATAGAAGCACCCAATCCCGCCCATGCAAAAAGCACAAGCCAGAAAACAATATTCTGAGCCACCAACCCAAAAATCAAAGAAATGATGACCAGCAGAACGACTACAATTCGGCTATAAAGAACCAGCGTTTTCTGTGGGATTTCCTCGTCTTTTTTGATGAGCTTATCATAAATATCCCGAACTACGCTGGAGGCGGCTACTAATAACTGGGAATCAGCGGTCGACATGATTGCCGCAAAGATAGAGGCGATCACGATTCCAAATAATACAGGGTGAAGTTGATTCTGGGCTAATAACGGATAGAGGTTTTCAGTATCAGAACCGGGCAGCATATCGACTTCGGGAAAATAGGCACGGCCAACTAATCCAATTAAAATGGCACCGCCAGCCATCATTACATTCCAAACGGTGCCAACAACGGCAGCATATTTGAGCTGCTTGGGATCATCAATCGACATATACCGGGATAAAATATGAGGGTTACCAGGCGAACCAAGTCCAATTCCGATAAACCCTATAAATGCACCGAAGCCTAAAGCAGTGGGATCTACAAAGCCGATATCCTGCATTCGAAGTTCGCCCATCACAATACTCCATCCGCCCATATCGTAAATGGCGATGATGGGAAGAAAGACAAGAGCAATGATCATAAAGAATGCCTGGATTGTATCTGTCAGACTCACTGCCAGAAATCCTCCCAAAACCGTATAGAGCAAAATGATGGCAGCTGTGATCATCACCCCGGTGTTTTGGGCAAGCCCAAAGCTGGAAGCAAAAGCCTTTCCGCCTGCCACAAATTGAGATGAGACATAGCTCACCATAAACACCAGAAAAATAACAACGAGTATGATGCGAAGGCTGCCGTTTTTATCATCAAAGCGTTCAGCGAAAAAATCAGGGACCGTGATGCAATCGTAGCGTTCTGAAAAAGTTCGGAGTCGTTTGGCGTAATACATAAACAGAAACCATTCCACGACAATATATCCTACCGCAGCCCATAGTGCAGAAGCACCTTGAGCATAAGCCATGCCCGTAACTCCCAAAAGAAGCCAGGCACTACGCCCTGAGACCACTGCAGATAAGGCAACAACCAGCCGATTCATTTTGCGCCCACCGATAAAAAACTCGGCTATACCTTCTGAAGAAAACCGAGCTGAATAAATTCCAATCCCAAAAAGAATGACCAGATAACCAACAAAGGCTGCCAGAACGTATCCACTTCCATCTTGTATAGTAATTGTATTCAGTTCATCCATGAAATGAAGTTAGTGCTTTGAATTGAAATTACCAGAGATGAAAAAATGAAGGGGAATAATAATTGGGAGAAGAGGATTCTATCGAGGTGTTTGAAGGGCATAAAAATAGCCCGCCGATAAGTTCGTGGGCTTGTTTTTTGAATAACTATCTCCAATATACGGCGGAAGTGGAGCCTCGACCAAACTTAATTTCTATTATATAACTAATGTAAGGTAATAGAAAATAAAAACAGAGTAATTGGTATTAATCACTGTTTTTAACTCATTCATAAACTTATGTTCAGACTCTAAACCTTAGCCAAAGTGAAGATTTTTGGTATGCTTTTGTGCTTGTTCATTTTTTGTCGGGTGATTCCTTCCCGGAAATTTATTGAATAAAAAAAGGCGAACCCTAAGGATTCGCCTTTTGTAGTAAAACAAGTTGAGCAGATATCAGGGGAAGATTCCCATTTGCTCGTACATAATGCCAATCTTGTTAATAGCATTGATGAAGGCCGCGGTACGAAGATCGTCCAGATCGTGTTCTTTACGAATTTCAGATATCTGCTGGTAAGCAGTAATCATGGTTTCTTCGAGACCGGAATCAACCAGGTCATATTCTTCTGCTCCATGGGCAAGATTATCGATCTCATCATCAGTGAACTTTCGATCAGAAATGTTTTCAATGACACCAAGAATTTTCTTCATGCTGTTCTCATCAAATCGTTTGCTCATTCGGCCATATCTTACGTGCTGAATGTTTTTTAACCATTCGAAGTAGGAAACAACAACACCACCAGCATTTAGGTAGGTGTCAGGTAGTATTAGCGCCCCTCTTTCTTTCATAATATCGTGGGCATCAGCAGTCGTAGGACCGTTAGCGGCCTCTGCTATTATTTTAGCCTTCACATCTGCAGCATTATCACCGGTAATCTGACTTTCGAGGGCTGCCGGGATAAGTATATCACACTCCGAGGTAAGTGCATTATCTCGGTCTTTTAATTCTTTGGTGTTTCCAAAACCAATAATGGAGCCCGTTTCCTTCCGGTATTCCATGAGTTTTTCAAGGTCGATGCCATTTTCATCATAGATAGAACCTTCAATTTCAGCAATCCCTACGAGCTTAGCACCAGCTTCTGTCATATACTTCGAGGCATGATATCCTACATTACCCAGTCCCTGCACAACAAAAGTCTTTCCTTCCACACCGGGTTCAAGCCCGATTTTCTTCATGTCTTGTTCGTTATTGCAAGCTTCACGAATTCCGAAATAAACTCCTCGTCCTGTAGCCTCTGTACGTCCCCGAATACCGCCTTGTTCAATAGGCTTTCCGGTCACGCAACCTTCGGCATTAAGGTCATCTTTCATCTGGCGATAAGTATCCAGAATCCAACCCATCTCCCGGGCTCCGGTTCCATAATCGGGTGCAGGGACATCAATTCCAGGTCCAATAAATCCTTTTTTGATCAATTCGTAAGTGTACCGACGGGTTATACGCTCCAGCTCACTTTCGGAATATTCGCGAGTACTGATTTTTACCCCGCCTTTTGCTCCACCGAATGGAACATCAACAATGGCACATTTATAAGACATCAATGCCGCTAGCGCCATGGTTTCATCTTCATCTACTTTGTGGCTGAAGCGTATTCCACCTTTGGTAGGGGTTTTGTGATGACTATGCTCCACTCGCCAGCCTTCAATAACTTCAATCGTACCGTCATCTCTGCGAACGGGGAAGGTAACGTGATATACGGTATTACAGATTTTAATCTGAGCTAAAATCCCTTTGTCAAAGCGAGTGTATTTGGCCGCTTTATCAAAGTTTTTATTAACCTGCTCATAAAACTTATATGTAGACATATTCCTTTTTTCTCCAGTCTAATTTGATAGTGACTGATGGTCGCAATTATATCACAGAGAAACAAGGTAAAGCCGGTTTTAATGCGAAACGGGTAAGGCTACGTGAAGGTGGTCAGCGGTACCGACGTGGCGAATGGTTTTAAGCCCCATAAACTCAAGGGAAGTGCGGAGTATAAAATTTCTAAATTCATTTCGGCCAATTGTTCGCAGATCAATGGCGTGTACATAACCGGTTGGTTGGGGAAAGTGAAGGGATCGCTGATTTACCGGAATGCCCATCGCAGCATAATCTTCCGGTTGGCGCTGGATGTCGGTAACTACGAGGTCACTGTCTGCCAGTGTTGTAGTTGCAACGGCGACTCGTAAAATAGGATGCATAGATCGATAGACTTCCCGAATGTCATCACTTTTAGCATTAACAGAAGAGAGGTACATCAACCCATAAAAACAGAAAGCAAGTACCAGTGCACCCACTCCGCCTAAGCTGAATCGCAACAACATTTTCTTATTTGAAACCCTTCGGAAAAGGTAGAATATGTAGAATAGAAGAAATAGTACGGTCGCAAAAATACCACCGCTTAGAGCAAGCCAGCCATTCCAATCGTAGGACAAATTCAAAAATACAGAAGTCCGAATGAGAATAAAGAAAGGCAGAACTGACATTCCGAATACCATTAAGAACCAGAACAGGATTCTAAAGCCAAGTTTCTTTTTGGGGGGCGAGGGTGGAGCAGAAGAGGCATTAGGGAGATTTGAAATCCCGGATTTATCCATATTCAGCAGCCAGTCAATATCTTTTTGAGAGACGTTATCCATAGTTTTTGAACGGATAAAGTAGTACAGTGTTACACGCTACGGTAGGATCGTCGCAGTAAAAAGGGAAAACTTTGAAGCACTACAACCAGAACAATAACAATAGGGATGATTTCGTATGAGTTATGCAAAATTGCCGAACCTAAATTCATTAAGTGATAGGCGAATAAAATTCCCGAGGTGAATAATGTGAAGCCGTAAGTCCATGCTGCACGAGTCCACATAGAAAAGCTGCTAATCAGGGATGTAAACCCTACAGTAAGAGCAGATGCGATAGAAAGAGCAGGTAAATTGTTGGATTGAAATTCAAAAAGGTTTCCCGAAAACTGTCCGCTTTGCAGAGATCCAATCAGCCGGACAAATTGATATAGCCCGATAAGCAGAAAAAATAGTTGAAGGAAAAGGTGAATTCTGCGGTCTTTAACATTCATTAGGGAAAATAGTTAGGGTTTGGAAGGTCTCTCTGTTATACCTAATTCCAAACCCTGAATTTTGTTCCCTTAAAACCGTAAAACCGAGAATAGGATCAGACTTTTTCGGTTTCAGTAAAAATAGGTTCTTCTTGCCGGAATACATTTACCGTAAAGAGGACTCCAATAGCTCCAACGGCCGCATAGAAAGCAGTTCCTGCTAAGCCCACTGTTTGCACAATGAAACTACCGGCTAATGCGCCAAGAACTCCAAAGGCCAAACTTGGCAACATTGTTACTCCTCGCTGTTTAGTAAGAAGCCGACTGAGCCATCCGATTACAAGTCCTATTGTTGCATATGCTAATAAGTACATAAAAGTCATGGTGGCTTTGGTTTTGTTAATATGTATTAAATAAATGAGCTACAGGGGGTTTACGTTCCGATGGCTTTCACAACTATCCCAAAATTAACATAGATTATATCTCTATAATCACCTTAACAACACTGTCTTTAATTATGAAATTACTAAGCTCTTCCATTTTAGCCCTATTGTTGATTGCGGGATGTGCCCCTAGCGAAAAAGAGATTTTTGATAAAGCTATGGATATCCATGAGCGGGTCATCACTCTTGATACGCATGTAGATATCAACGTGAATAACTTCACTGAAGAAACTAATTATACCCAGCGACTAGATACACAAGTTGATCTGGTAAAGATGAATGAAGGTGGGCTGGATGTTGTGTGGCTGGTAGTTTATACCGGACAAGATACCTTAACGGCTGAAGGCTATGCAGATGCTTATGATAATGCGATAAGCAAGTTTGAAGCCATCCACAGGCTAACCGAGGAAATAGCTCCGGATCAAATTGAGCTGGCTACCACCTCAGAGGACGTACGAAGAATTACCGCTGCAGGTAAAAAAGTAGCTATGATTGGTGTTGAAAATGCCTATCCCATCGGAACGGACCTATCCAGGGTTGAAGAATTTTATAATCGCGGTGCACGATATATGTCGCTATCTCATAATGGCCACAGTCAGTTTAGTGATTCCAACACGGGGGAACGTGATGATGTTTGGATGCACGACGGACTCAGTGAAATGGGGCGTGAAGTTGTTGCCGAGATGAACCGGTTGGGAATGATGATTGATATCTCACATCCCTCTAAAAAAGCCAATATGGAAACCATGCGCCTATCAAAAGCACCGGTTGTTGCTTCTCATTCTTCCGCAAGAGCGCTGTATGATCACAGCCGGAATCTGAGCGATGAAGAACTGATGATGGTCAAAGAAAATGGCGGAGTAGTACAGACGGTTGCTTTCAGAGGATATGTAGATGGAGAAAAACACAGTGCCTGGCAGGAAGCTTCGCGCACAGTATTAGAAGAAGAAGCCGAGAAAATTGGATTTGAAATGGTTGGCTGGAGTGATATCCGCGAAATGAATGACGAAGAACGCGATGAATACATGGAAATGTATCGCACGGTTCAAGACAACGCCGAACCAAGAATCGAAAATGAAGTAAATGCTAATACTCCTCCGGTAAGCGTGGCTGATTTTGTAGATCATATTGATTATATGGTCGATTTAATTGGTTTAAAGCACGTTGGAATCAGCTCTGATTTTGATGGTGGTGGTGGAGTTTATAATTGGATGGATGCTTCCGAAACCTTCAACGTGACCCATGAGCTGGTGAAACGAGGATATTCAGAAGAAGAAATCGATATGCTTTGGAGTGGAAATTTACTTCGGGTGTTGGATGAAGTGCAGGCAGTAGCCGACGAGCTGTGACCTATTTGCTACGACGCAGAGCGATCGTAGCAAGTCGACTTTAGTTTGCTTATACCTACTCGTGCCGACGCTCTGCGTCGGCACGTTTTTATATCCAAGAATTTATACTGCTGTAAACTAATTAAAGCCAAATTATCTAATTGCTAAGAAAAATTAGAAAGGGGATATAAATTTTAAACCGGCGCCTAATCTTTTTAACTTTAGGTCTAATTTTAATAAATCAAAGAAAGAGTGATTGCAGAAGCAGACGTTTCAACCGACGTCAAGATTTTAAAAGCCGATTTAAACAATACCAAGCACGCCTCAGATATAGTCAAGATTGTTGATCTTTTTGCACGCGATCCTATGGGGCAGGATCAGGCACTGGACGAGGAAGTCCGCGTGGATATGATTGCCGAAATGAAGAAAGTACCCACTACCATGACTTACATCGCTTATGCCGATGAAAAAGCGTTGGGCATTGTAACCTGCTTTGTAGGATTTTCTACCTTCACCGCAAGTAAAGTATTTAAGATTCACGATGTAGCGGTTCATCCCGATGCACGGGGAATGGGAATCGGTACCATGATGCTGGAAACCATCGAAGAAGAGGCCAAAGAAATGGGCTGCTCTAAAGTTACGCTGGAAGTTCGGGAAGACAACCCGGCGCGTCGCCTGTACGAAAAGCAGGACTTCGAATATGGAGATCCCAAATGGTACTTCATGACGAAAGATCTCACGTAAGTGAAAAACGAATATTGAACATTCAACACTGAATGTTGAAGTGAAGCCTCTTCTTAGCGGAAGGGGCTTTTTTTATGAATGTGAGTTTGGTTTAAAAGGTGAAGGTCAAGCCAGGGAACATCGTCTGACCGCTTGGGAAAAGAGTGGAAAAGTGCTGGAATTTTCAACGGTCCGACGATTGGAAAGTATCTGAGTTGGAGAAAGCTATCCAGCTTTAAAAAAATTCATCAGACGAACTGGAGTCGTCGGATGAACTCTGGTTTTCGTCTGCACCCTAAAAAAAGATTTTTTATTTAATTCTCTTCTTGAATCAGCTCTCCATCTTCAATACGGGTCTGTCTTTTTATATTCCCGTCTTCATCATAACTAACCCAAATAGATTGCTGGCCGGATGAATCTCTGCCACTTTCGATTTCCATCATCAGGTTTCCATTTGGGTACCAAGCTTTTTGATAGGTCCATCTATTTCCATCTTTGATCTCAGTATATCCATATGATGTAAGCTGACCGTCGGGTGAGTAATTTCTGGTACTGTTCTCTGTATATTCAATTCGTTGAATCAGTTCATCATTACTGTCATAGCTGGTTTGGGTTACATACCTGCCATCCTCATATTCGTATAATTGGTATGCAACACGATTGCTTTCGATCATTTTTTTATTCAGGTACACTGTTTTTGTAATAATACCATCTTTGATATGGTCTTCCCAGCCAGGGTTTTTGGGACTTCGGCTATAAAATGTACGTTTGCCGGTAAAGATTTCACCTTCTTCATTGTGCAATATCGGGTCAAAGGGGTAGTAGGGAGGATAGGTAGCCTTCTCTTCTTTGATATATAATATAGGTTCCGACTTATAATAGCCTCCAATAAAACTGCTTCGGAGTTCAATTGGTGTCAGCCCATTTTCTGCATTTTGATCCGTACAGAACATCAAGGATAAACAGATGACTACAGGTGCTAGAAAAATCTTGATGGAGTTTGACCGGAATTGGGAGATATTCTTGCCCATCATCCTAAACCGCTTTTTGGTCAATGAGAAATCGATATGGCTGGTAAACTGTTTCATAGTCGGTTATTTGATCTTTTCTACAAGTTCACCATCTTCATAGCGCTCCTGCTCAATAATAGCCCCATTCTCATCATACACGGTGGCTAAACCTTGCCTGCCTCCGCCCGGAATCTTCATCTGAAACTCCCAAGCCAGCTGTCCATTAGGGTGCCATGCTTTGTTGATTATTAGCGAGTCCGTATTAATTTTTTTCATACTAAGGGTCAGACTATCAGAAAGCCTGTCGTTGTAAAATGTAGAGACAGTATTTCCATCTTCATCCAGAGACGGAATAACTACGGATTTGTATTGATAAGCTCCTGTGCTGTCATACATATGAAACTCAGTCTGAGTTATTTTTCCATTAACAACTGTTTCCTTTTGGATCATAGATTCTGTATCGACACTGTATGTATTTCTTTCTCCGGTATATGGCTTGCCATTTGGCCCGATCAGTACACCGGAATGCTCATCTAGTGGGTGATATAAACCAGAGGGTCCATCGTATTCCAACTCAACATCCTGATAGGTTGTGGGAGGCATGGAGTCCCATATTTCCTGCATACTTATGGTTTTAGGGTACTCATCTGTTTGGGCTGAAAAAACAATAATGAGAGCTACAGATAGTGGAAGGACAAAAAGCCAAACAGCCCCAACTTTCACCTTTGAAATCTTTTTGCCCATCATTTTGATACGCTTTTTGGTCAATGAAAAGTTAATGCTGCTGGTGTTATTTAATGAGGTATTTCCGGCACTTACCCGAATTAGCATTTCCTGATAGTTGCTAACGGATGAACCGCTGCGGACTACAGCATCATCAGCCAGAAACTCATGGTTTAACTGAATGGCATGCTTGTAGAGATACATTAGCGGATTGAACCAAAAGATGACTTTCAGGAATTCGATAAACAATACATCAAATGAATGGAGCTGGCGGACATGTATGAATTCGTGATCCAGAATCTCAGGTTCTATTTTTTCTGATTCAAATCTTTGTTTTTCAAGAAATATGTAATCCAGAAAAGATTGTGGTACGATCGGCTCATCCAGCAAAACCAGCGTTGCATGATCTGTTTTTGTGTGATTTCCGTTTTTGATTTTATTCCTGATTTCAAATAATCCAACGGCAAACCGAATCAAAAGAAAAAGAGTGACCAATCCGTAGATTCCCAGTAGAACATCTAAAAAGCCTAACGGCCGGGATGCTTTTTCAGGAGTCGTTGGGGTGATGCCGGGGTTGGCAGAAGTTTCTTTTCGGGGCACAATCAGGGGTTCAACAGAATTGCTTACGGCTTCTGCCGGGGCATTTACGATTCGCTCCATCTGTTGCAATTCGATTCCAGCAATAGACTGTTCAGGAGAAACTTCAAAAGAAATGAGGGGTGCGGTGAGGCCGAATACCAATGCGAAGAGTAAAAAGAACCGATTGAAACGATGCATCTTTTCATTTTCAAGCAAGAGCTTGTAAACACCGAGCAGCAGTCCAAGCAACAAAGTAGATTTTATTAGGTAGATGATCATTGGTTTCTACTCTCTATTTCTTTTTCAACGATGCTTTTCAACTCCTCTAACTCTGCCTCAGATAAATTGGTCTCAGAGGTAAAAAAGGAAGCAAACTGAGAGGCTGAATCATCAAAAAACTTCCTGATTAATCCATTTACATGCTTCGAGAAATAGTCTGTTTTATTCACCAGCGGGTAATACTGACGGGACCGTCCCATTTGTTCATAGCCTATGAAATCCTTGTCGGCCATTCTCTTCAATAATGTTGCGACAGTTGTGGAAGCCGGTTTAGGTTCCGGATACATCTCCAGCAGATCTTTCATGAAAGCCTTTTCCAGCTTCCATAAGTACTGCATCAGCTCTTCTTCTGTTTGTGTTAAACTCATTGGCCTTCTACAAAGTTAGAATTGTTTCTACAAATGTAGAATAAAATATTTAAAAATCAAAGTTCAGGTTAAAAATCTGATACTGCATCTATAAATGAGTGGTCATCTTCTGGCGAATGCAACTGATCTGTTTGTTTAAGAACAAAAACGACTATATATGTTATGGTGAAATTTCGGGTAGTAGAAACAGATAGTTAAATGATTTGAAAATTTCAGAAATATAAAGGACTCTAAGATTGCCAATAATAATTGAAAGAGGGAGTAACCATGAAAAGAATGACAATCGCAGTACTACTTGCAGTTTTATTTATATTTATTTCACCCACAGCTACACAAAGCAACGACCGACTCAAAGCCTGTATTGGAGTTAGCTGTGGTACGCTGGGTAACGAAATTTGTAGCATCACATGGTATCCAAATGCTGATGGCACGGTATCGTGGTATTGGTGTGTGATGATAACAGTTAGAGGAGATCGAATTCCTGATATTTCAAAAGCTTAGATCTTGAAGGCACTGACCACAATAATAATTCTCTTTGGGAGTCTGATAAGCCTTGCTTCCTGTTCAGAAAGCACGGAAGGTGTTGTTGTAGAATGGCGAGGAGAGGAATATATATTCCCTTATAAGTACAGACTTGAAGCTCAGCAAAACACAGAGCGAAGCTTCATTGATGTTGAGTTGCAAAAAAGGATGCAGATAAGTGGTCTTGACTCTTCTTCTCCATTTACCCCTTCATGGCTTGACTTGGATAGCACTTCGTTTTATTTCCTGGATGGAATGAGTGGTTCAATCATGCAGTATGATTATGACGGAAACTACATGAAAAGAATAAGTTCAGGACTCGGAAGAGGGCCCGGCGAGTTTGAATATCCCTTTGATCTTTGCCATGATGCAGTGGGGAACTTTTATCAGGTTGACTTGGGAGTCCGGTCATTAGTGAGCCTTGATTCTAAAGGGAAGTTCAGGTGGCAAAAGTTCTTCAAAGAAAATAGCCCGGGCAATATAGCTTGTTCCAATTCAGGAGTTATAGTAAGTGTTGCAGGACCGGAGATGGGTCATATTTTTGAGTCTTATAGCGTACAAGGTGAACGTGAAGAGGCATTTACTCATATTGTAAATAATGACGAACACAAGCTGGCTAAGAATGTTGGGGTTTTTGGGATGCCATTAGTTGGGAGCATGGAAGTATGGGACAATGAATTCATTTTTATTCCAAAGTATATCCCTCAAATAATAAGATACGGTCCAGAAGGAGAGATAAAGCAGGCTATTCGCACAATGGACAAAAGCTCAGCGCCAAAAATTATTTTTGGAGACGATGATTTGTATGGTTTGCCGGGGAATTTTCCAGTCGGATTTGAGGGAACTGATATAAACCTTGGGTCTGCTCTGATGGGCGATGAAATAGTGATCTGGAGTCAGTTGGGGAATGAGCAATATGACTACCACCTATTTGACGTATACACAGCCAATACTGGAAGATATCAATACTCCATGATATTAGATTTGGGAGATATTAGCGGGTTTAAAATTCATAATGAAAACCTCGTTACCTATAATACAGCGACCTATGAGATTATAGGATACCAAATGAATATCCCGAGGGACTGATTTTTAATTGCTCAAGGATATATAATGAAACAGGCATTTATTATAAAAAAGCCTTTTGCGTCAGAAATGTGATTTCAAATTTATTATCATTCCGCTCCAACAATAAAAAACAGTCCTTTATCCATGAAGAAGTATTTTGTACTTGCGGTAGGTGTCTTGCTTGTTGCGGCTTGCTCCCCCGAGAAACAAGGCCCGCCATTTGATGTTGAGTTTGCACTGGAAGCTAATGAGGGTAGGGTGCCTCCGATTTTAGCTCTTACCATGGGCGGGAATTATGTTTTTGATCCTGAATATCCGGGCGAACCAAGTGTTGTGCCTGATGGTCTGGTGGAAGGAGAAATTATTTACGGGATTATTGATACCTATCAATATGTAAGTCAGGGTGTGGCTGCAGGCTTTATCGATTCCGCTATTTATAAAAGAAACAGCATGTTCATTAATGAGGGGACGATTACGGATGAATGGGTAGATGTGATTGTCACCGTAGCCGTTGGCGAAGATGCAGAGGGAAATATGGTAGTATTTACCGAGGGTGAAAATGGTTCTTTTGACTTGGATAATCCGGTCACCTTTAAACCTGCTACGGTAGAGTTTCAGGATAATGTATTTGAGGTGATGGAGGCCATTATTCCGGCCGGATTTGAATTCTACAACGGAAAAGATATAGAGCGTTTTGAAGAGAATGCCAGCTTGATGTATTTGACCGACATGGGCTTTGAAAGTCTTCAGATGTATTATCAAAAATTACGCTTCGGCACCTGGGAAGTAAACGGACAAACTTTCGATGTTGCTCTGGTCAAAGAAAGCGCTCCACCCTACCGAAAAGAGCCCTATACCTATTTCTATGTGGATATGAATGGTGATGGAGTATTCGATATCATGGAAGATGGCGTTGAGGCTTATCCGGTCACAGAGCCGTTTAATATTGCCGGTGAGAGCTGGGAGATTACGGGAATGGCAATGGATGGGAGTCAGATTAAGATTGAAAAATCAGAAGTGGATGTAAATCCAAAAGTAGGGCTTCGGCCGGGGACAGAAGCCCCGTTATTTGAAGCAGAAACATTATCCGGCGAAATGATTTCTATATCTGAGCTGAAGGGAAAATATGTAATGCTGGATTTTTGGGGAACCTGGTGTGGCCCGTGTATAGAAGCATTGCCTAAGATTAAAGAAGCATATGATAGATATGGAGGTGAGCAGTTTGAAATAGTAGGAATTGCAAATGAATTGAGCCTGGAGAAGTTTCAGCAATTTGTGGAAAGGGAAGAAATCAACTGGCCCCAGATTGCAGAGATTTATGAAGAAAATGACCGGATTCAGGAAATGTATTCCGTAAACTCGTTCCCTACGTACTACCTGATAAACCCTGATGGTGAAATTGTGGAATATGGACTCGCCCTTTCTGACCAAAATCTGATGGAAACACTGGCTAAATATCTGGACTAATCTTCAAAAACACTGATTACAACTTTACCGCTGTGAAGCCCTTCCCCAAAGTATTGAATGGCCGTTGGTGTTTCTTCCAAAGGATAAGGTCCATCAATAATACATTTGAGCTTATTATCTGAATAAAGCTCATTTATATAGTCCATACCTTTGTTGGGTTCCAAAGGTAAAAGCTTCAAATTTTTTCCGGTGAGTTTTGAAAGTATCGGTCCAAAGGACACAATTTTGAGAAGCTTAGAGAGCTTGCCGCCAACCGTAACGTATGTTCCGTTCGGGGACAGAGATGGGAGATAAGAACGTGGGGATCGATTTGTTTTAGCGTCCAGAATAAGATCATACTCCTGACCGTTTTTTATGAAGTCTTCCTTCTTATAATCAATGATGTGATCAAAACCGAGTGATTTCATCATCTGTAACTTTTCTCCGGTATCAACGCCGGTAACTTCGGCGTCATATAGTTTGGCAAGCTGAAGGCCAAAAGTCCCCACTCCACCACCGCCGCCGTTAATTAATATGAGTTGGCCATTTTTGATTCCGCCTTTATCCTTTAGACCCTGCAAAGCAAGAATGCTGGCATGAGGGATTGAAGCAGCTTCTGTAAAACTCATTTTAGCGGGCATCAGGGTTAAAGCTGCTTCATTTACAGTCATATATTCAGCAAAGCTTCCAAACCCAAACTCAGAAGTATCCCCATACACTCTGTCGCCTGTTTTAAAAGAGGATACTTTTGTGCCAACCTCTTCTACAACACCGGCAACCTCCATTCCGGGAATCTTGGATTTGGGTTTGAGGACACCGAACAAAAGTCGATAAAGATAGGGTCTGCCTCTTACTGAACCCCAATCATAATCGTTAACGGCAGTTGCATATATCTTGACGAGGACTTCATTTTCAGAAGGCGATGGCTTTTCAACATCACCATAGATAAGGTCTTTCGGATCCCCATATTTTTCACAAATGATAGCTTTCATCAAAACGTGTATTGACTTAATTATTTGTTGGTCAATACTGCCCGACCAAAATAAAGTTGCTATCTAAATAGCTAAAAATCTTTAGTCAGTTTCTTCAATCTTGCGGGCTTCTTCAGCAAGCTCAAGAACCACCTTGGTGTACATGGTACTTGGGTTGTAACGCATAACTGCTTTCTCCATGCTTCCGGTAATTTTATAAAAGTGAGCCAGATAATTAGCCACGGAAGCAATGTTGTTGGGCATGAAATAAAGATCTTTGCCTACAAACCACCGGTTTAAGGAATAGGGAATGAACTGTGCATAGGACATCGCCCCGGCATAGCTTGATTCCATAGCCATGATATCCAGATCGTTTTTCTTAGCAAAAATCAGAAGTTCTTCCAGCTGAGCTTTAGACCAGTCGCTTCGATACCCTTCCGCATACATAGAAACATAAGCGTTAAAAGGGTTATAGCTTCCTTTATATCGTCCAAACTCTGACTCGATTCCGATTATCCCGGCTATCACGTGTTTTGGGATTCCGTACTTTTCTTCAGCAAAATCTAACTCAGGAGCATACTTAACGAGGAATTCTTCCATCTTCTCTATTTTCCGGTCGTACCTGATAACCCCTTGATAGTCCTCAAAACTTTCAATTTTGATTTCTACGGCACGGGTAAATTTCCCTGTTATATTCTCAATCAGCTTGAATCGGGAATCTTTGAGTATATCATTAAAAGCATAGCCTTTTGCTTCAAAATACTCAGCCAGTTCATCAATGTTGGCTTTCATTTTTTCGGGATCTGTACTGTCAGCTCCGATTACAGCCGGCATCAGCAAAAGTAGAAACAGGGATGTGATAATAGTCTTTTTCATAATCATAGCGGTTAATTCGCCTCTCTGTTAGGAGTATAACAAATTCAGCGGGTATTTCAGTATTAAAGATTGTTGAGTTTTTGAAGTTATCTTTGGGTGATATATATTGAATTTCAATTAACTAATTAGTTATGAGAGATCAATTAATAAAAGAATTAAAAGAGTTAACACCTGAAGACAAGCTTGTTGCTACTGAAATCCTTTGGGATAGCCTGAAGGAAGAGGATGTTCCTTTATCTGAAACGCAACTCAATATTATAAGGGAGAGAGAAGAACAGTATAAGTTAGGTAATCAAAAGCTATTTACCTGGGATGAAGTAAAGAAAAGTGCCGGTAAAGAATGAAACTGATTCTTTTTACAGGTGCAGCAAGGGAGGATTATCAGGAGGCAAAAAAATGGTATTCTGAAATTGACCAGCATCTTGGTGAGCATTTTGAGTCATCAATAGATCATGCTTTACGAAGAGTTTTAGAGAATCCAGTGCAATTTCCAATAGTATCAGGGGATACAAGAAAAGCTCTTGTTCGGAGGTTCCCATTTAGTGTTTTCTATATAATAGATGAATTTAATATTGTAATTACTGCCATTCTCCACCATAGAAGAAATCCAAAACACCAGAATCGATAAGCTAAACTTCAAGATTCCTCCCTCAATACTCGATGTTCAATACAAAAAACCTTACCTTTGAATGCTATTAAATCAGTGCGTCAGGCCGAACGTGGTTCGGTTTAATCTCGTTTGAAGTTTGGTAATTCCTGAAATTGTTCAGGACCTGCAACAGAGAGGGCGTATAACTTCAAAATCATTATCAGAAAGTACCATGGCAAAAGAATTTGATGTATGTGTAATCGGGTCAGGCCCCGGCGGATATGTAGCCGCCATTCGCGCTTCTCAGCTTGGCTTTAAGACAGCAATTATAGAAAAAAGACATCTCGGTGGAGTTTGTCTGAACATTGGCTGTATCCCAACCAAAGCCTTATTGCGTTCAGCTGAAGTATTTGAGTCGATTGAGCACGCCGGAGATTATGGAATTAACGTGAAGGACTATTCTGCTGATTTTGGCGGAATGGTGAAGCGCAGCCGTGGTGTCGCAAACAAGATGAGCAAAGGCGTTCAATTCCTCATGAAAGCGAATAAAATTGAAGTGTTCATGGGAACAGGTGTTTTCAAATCTAAGTCTGAAGTTGCCGTAAATGACGACAAAGGCAAAGAGCAGGAAAGCATCAAAGCGAAGAACTTTATTATAGCAACCGGTGCTCGCCCGCGTCAGCTTCCAAGCCTGGAAATTGATGGCGAGATGATTATCGATTCCGAAAAAGCCATGCAGCTCGAAAAGCAGCCTAAGAAAATGGTGATAGTTGGAGCCGGCGCTATTGGCGTTGAGTTTGCTTATTTCTACAACACCATCGGAACCGAAGTAACGCTTGTTGAACTTCAGAAAAACCTGGTTCCTGTAGAAGATGCTGATGTTGGAAAAGAACTCGGCAAGATTTACAAGAAAAAAGGCATTAACGTCATGACCGAAAGCACGGTCGAAAACGTGAAGAAGAAAGGAAAAGGCGTTGAAGTAACCGTAAAAACCAAGAAAGGCGAAGAGAAGATCGAAGCTGACGTTGTTCTTTCTGCGGTTGGTGTTACTGGAAACGTTGAAAACCTTGGTCTTGATAAAGCCGGTGTTAAAACCGAAAAAGGATCTATCGTAGTTGATAAGAAATCATACAAAACTGATACCGACGGAATTTATGCAATCGGTGATGTGATTGGCGCTCCTTGGTTGGCTCATAAAGCTTCTCATGAAGCAACCGTTTGTATTGAGCAACTAGCAGGCGAAAATCCACATCCGATTAACTACAACAACATTCCGGGCTGTACCTATTGTGAGCCTCAAGTTGCTTCAGTTGGTTTAACTGAACAACAAGCAAAAGACGAAGGCTATGACATCAAAGTGGGTAAATTCCCGCTTTCAGCTTCAGGAAAAGCAACTGCTTTAGGCCATGAAGAAGGCTTTGTGAAAGTAGTGTTTGATGCTAAGTACGGCGAATGGTTAGGTTGCCATATGATTGGATTCGGCGTGACGGAAATGATTGCAGAAGCTGTAGTAGCTCGCGATCTCGAAACGACCGGACATGAAATTATAAGTGCGGTTCACCCTCACCCAACATTGTCAGAAGCAGTGATGGAAGCAGCGGCAGAAGCGTATAACGAAGGGGTTCATTTAGGAACACCTGTTAAGAAAAAATAGATGTACATCAGTTGTCATGCTGAACTCGTTTCAGCATCTTAAGATCCTGAACTAAATTCAGGATGACGACAAAAGAATCTGGCTCCTTCGGGAGCCATTTTTTTCTCTGTGATTGATAATTCTTTTCGTAGGGGCAATTCATGAATTGCCCCTACGAAAAGACGTTGGTTATAGACTTATATGTAACAACATGTCACACAAAAAAGCTGTTGAATTATACGATTTGGGTTCAGCCTCGTATCAGCCGATATGGGATTTACAGCATGCCGTGCAGCAGCGCATCATAGACGAAAAACGTACCGAGCAAAAAGGAGAGTTTGAGGGAAGTCGATTAGATGATATCCTGCTTTTTGTAGAGCACCCTCATGTTTACACGTTGGGTAAAAGTGGAAAAGAGGAACATCTGCTTCGTTCATTAAACGAACTCGATCAGCTTGATGCTGAATTTGTTAAAATTGACAGAGGTGGTGATATCACGTACCACGGACCGGGACAAATCGTTGGCTATCCCATTTTAGATTTAGACCGCCATTTCACCGACGTGCACAAATATCTGCGGTATCTGGAAGAAGTGATGATTCGGGTTTGTGCCGACTACGGATTTGAGGCAGGTAGAATTGAAGGCGCTACCGGAGTGTGGGTCGATGAAGCCAAAATATGTGCCATGGGAATACGCTGTTCACGCTGGGTAACCATGCACGGTTTTGCGCTCAACGTAAATACCGACCTAAGATATTTTAACAACATTGTTCCGTGTGGAATTAATGATAAATCCGTAACCAGTTTGCAAAAGCTGACGGGTAAAGAGGTAGACGCTCAGGAGGTGAAGGATAGGATTGTTTTTCATTTCGAAAATGTTTTCGATGTATCCATTTCTCCAAAGGGTTCCATGCAGGAAGTGGAGCATAATATTTTGTAACTTTAGCAGCATTGTTATTACAATGCATCTTGATTAATTATTTAGAGAAGCACCATGATTAAAGAACTTCAGGTAGTAGATAAACCATCCGAAAATCGCCGGCCAGATTGGCTGCGTGTTAAGCTTCCATCAGGGGAGAAATTTAAAGAGGTTTCAAAAACCATTCGGGAGAATAACCTGAATACAGTTTGTTCGGAAGCCCGTTGTCCAAACATGGGGGAATGCTGGGGAGCCGGCACGGCCACGTTCATGATTTTAGGAGATGTTTGTACTCGTTCGTGTGCTTTCTGTGCTATTAAAACAGGCCGCCCACCACAAGACTTAGATTGGGATGAGCCCAAACGAGTTGCTGATGCTGCTGCCAAGATGGGATTGAAGCACGTAGTTTTAACCTCTGTAAACCGAGATGAACGTAAAGACGGCGGTGCACCAATTTTTGCAGAGTGCCATAAAGAAATTAGGAAAGCGATACCCGGTGTAACAATTGAGTCTCTCATTCCCGATTTTCGTGGAGAATGGGACAATGCGTTACAAATCGTTTTTGATACTCCACCAGATGTGCTAAGCCACAACCTTGAAACGGTGCCAAGTAAATACCGGAGAGTTCGCCCACAAGCTCGCTACGAGCGCTCTTTAGAACTCCTTCAACGCACAAAAAATGCTGGCTTAAGAACCAAGACCGGTATCATGGTAGGATTAGGAGAAGAACGCGAAGAAGTTATTGAATTAATGCAGGATTGCGTAGAGCACGGTGTGGACGTTTTGACTATTGGTCAGTACATGCAGCCTACAAAAATGCACCACCCGGTCTTAGACTGGGTACATCCCGATCAATTTGCTGAATACAAAGAGATTGGCGAAAAATTAGGAATTGAGCACGTGGAAAGTGGTCCGCTTGTTCGTTCTTCGTACCACGCTGAGCGACACGTCTAGATTTTTTTCCTGTTTCTGTTGTAGTAACTTGGAGCAAATAAAAAGCATATGGTTTCACTTCTGATAGTTTTACTGATCAGTTACTTGTTGGGGTCTATCCCGTCATCCCTTTGGGTTGGTCAGATTTTCCATAAGATGGATATCCGCAATTTTGGAAGTGGAAATCTGGGCTCAACCAATGCTTTTAGAAATTTGGGGTGGAAATCCGGTGCCAGTGTTTTAGTGCTGGACTTCATGAAAGGCTTCGTTTCTTCCTATTGGGTAGCCATGTATGCTTTTGAGATTGGAAGTGGCCCAATTGCTCCTCCTGGATGGGAAGCTGACGCTTTTCTTAAAATTACCTGCGGCCTTTTTGCGGTAGTCGGCCATATGTTTCCTGTATTTGCAAACTTTAAAGGCGGAAAAGGTGCAGCTACAGCATGCGGAATGTTATACGGAATTGAGCCCATCTCAATAGGTATTTCTTCGGTTGTCTTTATCACAATAACATTAACAACGCGGTATGTTTCCTTGGCTTCCATTGTTGCAAGCTTCATATACCCAATTAGTTTGCTGATTATGCGTTATGGCTTTGGGTATTTTGTTGATGGAAGCATAATCATCTTCGCGATATTTATAGCAGCAGGTATTATCTATAAGCACAAATCAAATATCAGGCGCTTGCTTGATGGGAATGAGAGCAAAGTGGATATCTACGGCAAAAAGGACAAAAAAGAAGAAACCGCAGATTTAGCAGAGGCAGAAGCATGAGCAATAGAAATGTAACCGTTGTTGGTGCCGGAAGTTTTGGTACAGCGTTGGCAATGGTTTTGGATACAGCCGGAAATAATGTTCAAATTTGGGCTCGTGAAGAAAAAATAGCGAATCAGATCAACGAAAAGCATAGCAATCCGTCTTACCTGAAGGACGTAAAGCTCCCGGATTCCATTAAGGCCTACAATGATTTGGAGCAATGCCTCAGGTCACAAGAGATGGTTATTTTTGCGACCCCTTCTCATACACTCAGAGAAGTAGCAGAAAAACTTAAGCCTTGTCTGGATGGCCATGAAATTCTGGTTACGGTGGCGAAAGGAATCGAAAATGATACTTTCAAAACGATGTCTCAGGTGTTGGTAGAAGTGATGGAGGGGACTACGCTTGAAGATAATATTGGGGTGCTTTACGGTCCAAGCCATGCTGAAGAAGTGGGTAAACTAAAGCCAACAACGGTTGTTGCCGCTGCGTATTCGACCCGAACGGCGAGAATCATTCAGGAAACTTTTTTGACTCCTATGTTCCGGGTATACATCAACAACGATGTGATAGGTGTCGAGATCGGAGGGTCGGTTAAAAATATTATGGCGATTGCCGCCGGTATTATTGATGGAGCAGAACTTGGGGATAATGCTAAGGCAGCTTTGATAACCAGAGGATTGCATGAGATGAAACGGATGGGTGTTCTGATGGGGGCTCACTCCGATACCTTTTCCGGACTGACCGGAATGGGAGATTTGATTGTTACTTGTACCAGTACACATAGCCGGAACCGTTCGGTCGGATTTCGCATTGGTAAAGGGGAAAAGCTGGACGATGTTATCGAAAGTATGAACATGGTTGCAGAAGGCGTGAAGACAGCAAAGTCGGTACGGGATTGGGCGGTTAAGAATAACGTTGAAATGCCCATCACTCACGCAATCTACAGTGTACTATTTGAAAATGTTGATCCGCGCGATGCGTTATATGAATTGATGACCCGCGACCCTAAAGATGAAATCGTGATGTAGCTGATTTCATTAAGAGTTCAACCCAAAATCATCTACAATTATGAAAGACGAACTCGAATTTTATTTACAATTTACCGACACTGTTAAAGTATCAAAGCTTACCCCAAGTGATTTAAAAGGACTTATCCAGACCGGAGAGAGTAGTTTTCTGGAGTTTAAGCACAGTGTGGCTTCCCCCGAAAAAATAGCTAAAGAAATGGCCGCTTTTGCCAACACAAAAGGCGGAACCATTCTAATTGGTGTAGAAGATAATGGGGAAATGATTGGGGTTGAAGGATATCATGAAGAAGAATTTTGGCTGAACCAGGCCGCTTCTGAAGAATGTATTCCTGCAGTGCCTATAGAAATTGAATTATTGAATTTGGGTGAGCGGGATGTGCTGATTGTGAAAGTACCGGAGTCGGAAGAAAAACCGGTGTATGTGAAGGGAAAGAAAATGCGTCAGGTATATATACGTGTTGACGATGAAAGTGTAGTAGCCAGCGACGAGTATATTGAAGTATTAAAGCAAAATTACTCAGATGAAGGCGTCACTTTTGAGTATGGAGAAAGAGAGCAACAACTATTCCGCTTTTTGAATGAATATGGAGACATTACGGTTGAAAGATTCTCATTGCTGATAAGTGTAACAACCTATCGTGCGGCAAAAATTTTGGTGAATTTAGTGAGTGCGGGTGTTCTTGACTTGTTTGAAAAAGAAGGCGTAACTCATTACACATTTTCCAATAAAAGTTCGTAATTTTGACTCGTTCTAAATAAAGGGAGCGACATGAGTGTTCAAGAAGACAATTTAGATGATGTTATTTCCTCATTAATTGATGTAGATGAGGAAGAAGAGGGAACTACACCCCAGCCAATCACTGAGAAAGACTATGAAAAACAGGAGCTGACAGGTGAGCCTGTATTGCTTACCGAACGCGCAGCTCGACAGGTAGAGAAGATTAAACAGCAGGAAAACATGGATGATAATCTCTATCTCCGTGTGGCTGTTGATGGCGGTGGTTGCTCTGGGCTGAGCTACAAATTAGGCCTTGACTATCGCACTGATGAAGATAAGATATACGAAAGCTATGGTGTTGAAATTATCGTAGCTCCAAAACATCTGATGTATTTAGAAGGGATGGAAATTGATTACCCAGATGGATTGGATGCTCGTGGCTTTACCTTCGAAAATCCGAACGCAGTAGAGAATTGTGGCTGCGGAACTTCCTTCGCCATTTAATTAACATCAGTATCGGGAGATGAAGACATCCCCAACTGCTCTTTCACTCTTTTAATCCCTTCCGTTGCCTTTAGCTTCCAATCGTCCGTAACATATCTGCGAACCATTAATACAGAACAAGGTGCGCGGTCAGCTATGATGTCCGGAATGGTTCCGAAGAGTACATTGCGAATGCCCCATTCGTGGGAGGCTCCAATGATGATGAGGTCATCTTTACGCTTTTCAAGCTCCTCCAGCATACCTCCAGTCACATCAGTTGATTCTTTAATAGTAATTTCTACATTCTTGAACCCTTCCAGCAGCGGTTCAACTCGCTCCTGAAGCTCTTCCTCTTCCTCTGATAAATCAGTGCCGGGTTTCACTAACCGAAGAACACGGAGTTTAGCATCCAGTGCCTGTGCAATCCTGATTCCAATTTCCATCCCAAGCTGGGCATGAAGTCCGCCACCCCACGGCACTACAATCGAATCAATGTCTTTTAATTCGCGGTCTTTAAGTACTGCAAGATCGGCTTTCAGGTTTTTAATAATAGGCTGAATAGGAGTGTTATAAATCCGCCCAAGGCTGAAACCTCCCTGCCAACCCATTACCAACATATCAGCTTCTCGGCCTTCAGTTTCAGAAATCAATCCTTTAAAAATATCGTGAGATGCGGCAGTAGCTGTCTCAAATGAAGTAGATGAAAGAGCTTCTTTATTCGGAACATCAAGGTTTTCGATTCTGGATTCTTCAATGATATCTTTTATGCTTTCACGAACAGGTTCCTGCTCATGAAGTTTTCTTTCGATGGTAGAAATAGGAGTTTGGTAAGGGACTTTCACCATATTCAATCCCGTTACATTTCCACCCTCTTCTTTGCCGGTAGCTATAAGTTGCGAAACCCTTAAAAGTGCTTGCTCATGAACGGGGTTTGCCAAAGCAGCAATTACCTTTCTTCCTTTATTGATATCCAGTGCCCGGACAGCTGGGAACCACTCTTCGTCTTCTGAAAGATGTTTTTCAGGCGCTTCTATAAACACTTTTATTCCGTGCTCTTTCCAATTTTGTTTGAACTGAGGAACGGCATGTTCAAATTCAACCCGAGATTTGCCCCAGGCGAGATACCAAAGCAGACTTCCAATAATCAGCACAACAACAGCAATTTGTGCAAATGTACCGGAGTAAATGATAATTGATAAACAACCGATGGCAGCTATAATTTGAAGCCAAGGCGAACCGGGTGTACGATAGGTAGGTTTATACCAATCAGGCTTAGAAACCCTCAATACAATACAGCCAATATTCAGTGCGGCATAACTATATAACTGTAAAACACTGGCAATTTTGGCAAGATTTTCAAGACTATCCAGCAGTAAAAATAAGAGTGCTAAAACTCCGGTTAGCACAATAGCGCGGTAAGGAGTTAGAAGTTTGTCGTGAATGGCGCTGAGCCAGTTTGGAACCATTCGGTCACGAGCCATGGCCAGGTTTATGCGAGACGAAGCCATGATGCTGGCGTTGGCTGAAGAAAGAGTTGCCAATAACCCAGCAACAATGATGGCAACAGCTCCGGGGTTCCCTAAAATTTTACGTGCAGCTGTTGTAAGCGGATCTTTAACATCAGCAATAGTGGATTGCTCGAACATCCCACCGATAACGAGTACAATCACGATATACAATACCGTTACTAAAGCAACCGAGCCAATCAAAGCCCGTGGAAGGTTCTTGGATGGATCTTTAATCTCTTCGGCTACGGCGGCTATTTTCACAAAACCGAGGAATGAAACAAATACCAAAGCGGTGGTTGCAGAGATGGAGTCAAAGCCAAAAGGCATAAACGGGTCATAGTAGTCCGATTCAATATAGAATACGCCCATAAAGCTGAACGTACCTAAGATCACAAAAAGGATGAGAACGACGACGACTTGAGTTCGGCCGGATTCTTTTGCCCCGACAACATTCAAAATAGTTAATAGAACTCCACCGATAACAGCTCCCCAAAAGACCGTTAGCGGCAAGAACTGAGACATGTATTCGCCCAACCCATAAAGATAAAAAGCGATAGCAAAGGTGAGACTCAGCCAGATTCCAACTCCGGAAATGGCTCCAAACGCAGGCCCAAGTGATCGTGATACGAAGAAGTAATCCCCACCTGATTTAGGCATTCCGGTTGCGAGCTCGGCTGCACTGGATGCTGTAATCATACAAACTACACCGGCTAACAAATAAGCAAAAATAGCTGCCGGACCTGACATTTCGAGTGCAATTCCTGCTAAAAGAAAAATCCCGGCGCCAATCATAGTTCCTGCGCCAATAGTTAGCGCATCCCAAAAACCAAGCTCGCGTTTTAAATCTGCCATAAAGAGTTTTTAAAGTTGAAGAGCTAAACTACTATCAATCTCAGAAAAGTAAAATTAACCTTTATCTTTTTTTGCAATAAGTCGCACTCCACGCTTAAACGTAATATAGTGCCAGGTCCATTCGGCAAAAACACGAAAACGGTTTCGGAAACCGATGAGGAAGAAAATGTGAATGAGGCCCCATAGTAGCTAGGCGAAAAAGCCACTAAATTTAAAGCCCCTTATGTCAGCTACCGCTTTCGCCCGGCCAATGGTAGCCATGGTCCCTTTATCAACATACTGGAAGGGTTCTCGGGAAGAGGAATCTTTCTTGATCAAGTTCCCAAGATATTTTCCCTGCTGAAGGGCAACAGGTGCAAGTCCGGGCAAGGGATTTCCTTTGTTGTCTTTGACGTGGGCTGCATCTCCGGCTACAAAGATATTAGGTGAGCCTGCGATAGAAAGATCTGATTCAACAATTGCACGACCCATTCTATCCGTTTCCACCCCAATATTTTGAATAATTGGAGATGCCTTTACCCCGGCACCCCAGATAATATTCGGGGTTTTTATAAACCGCCCTTCAATTTCAACACCGTCTTCACGGATTTCTTTTACCGGGGAATTTAATAACACCTCAACCCCCATATCCTCAAGAGTTTTTAATCCTTTTTCGGGGAGTGGATTGTCAAAACCATTTAAAATACCATCAGCTGCTTCGGCTAAAAAAATCTTGGTTTCATCAGGTTTAATATTGCGGAAATCCTGCATCATACTTCGCTTGGCTATTTCGGCAATTGATCCGGCCATCTCCACACCGGTTGGGCCGCCTCCAATAACTACATAGGTCAGGAATGGTTTGCGCTTTTCAGGATCTATAATCTGTTCCGCCTTTTCAAGAGAAAGCAGAATGCGCTCCCTGATTTCGAGAGCATCTGAAAGAGATTTCAATCCGGGAGCGTGTTTCTTCCATTCGTTATTTCCGAAGTAATTGTACTCTGCGCCAGGGGCTAGTACCAGATAGTCAAAAGGAAGACTTGAGTTGTTGCTAAGGTGAATGCGATTTTTTTCTTTGTCAACTTTATCGACCTCACCGAGAATGACTTGCACATTCTTCTGTTTACTGAAAATTGCTCGTATGGGCGTTGCAATATCGCCGGGAGAAAGGGCCGCTGTAGCTACCTGATACAGCAAAGGTTGAAAAAGGTGGTGGTTGGTTCTATCAACTATAGTGACCTTAAAAGAAGTATTGGCTAGTTTTTTAGCAACGGAAATCCCGACAAACCCCCCGCCTACAATAATTACATTTTTACCCATAAGATGGAGAATTGAAAATGGCTACTCATTTATTTTTGATCTTGATTCTCTCTCAACACCCTCACCAGCATAATCATTTTCAGGAATCTCAATTTGTGATGAATTTTTTTCGTCTACATTTTTATCAATAGTAGATTTTAAGTGCCGTTCGATTTTTCCCTGCAGCGTTTCTACAAACTCCTGAAGGTTTTTCTTTCTTTTCCTTTTCCGGCCATTTACAAAACGTGTGTATAGAAAAGAGGTTAGCAAAAATATTCCGGAAAATATGGCAATGGGACCTGTGTCGCTTCCTGCCTGATCAAAAACGACGCCTGCAAACATCATGAAGCCTGCAAAACCTGCGAGAATTCCGGGGATGTAGAGCTTGTTTAGGGTCTTCAGGCTTTGGCTTACTTTTATCTTTGTATTCCCATCAACCTTTTGGAATACTACTTCTGGTGAATTTGATGAGGCAATTAGCTTGGAAGGCCCTACCGGCTTTGCTTTCCAAATGATTTTATCACGCCGTTGGGTAACGGTGCCCAGCGTATTGAAGTGATACTCGGCCTGACCTTTGAGCTCATTAAAAAGCTCTTTATCTACAGAACCTTTAGCAAAACCCACGATTTCTGTACTGTTGAAATCGTTATTATCGATGACTAAAGGTTCTTGAATCGGTATCCCTGAATGTTCCACATATGCTTCGTAAACGAAGCGGCGCGGGATTCCTATTTCGTCGGTAATTTCATACAGGGATTTAATCTCCTCATTCAGATCGGACTGTTTTTTTGAAGAGGTTTCTTCTCCGAATTTTTCAAGCAAAGATGCTTTTTGTACAATTTGGCGGATTTCGTCGTCGGAGAGTTTTCCCATGGGTAGACTTGGTTAGTTCATTTTAGCTTGAGCATCCATCACGATTTTCTCGATTTCATCTTTCGAGATAAACTCTTTATTGTTGCAGTACTGACAAACCATTTCTTGCCCTTCGCCATCCATTTCTTTCAAGTCTTCATAATTGAGCATTGATAGCGCATTCAGGAATCGTTTTCGGGAACAGCGGCAGAAAAAGTCTACAGGCTGACGGTTCAGTTCTTTAACCTGAAGCGGTGATACCGCTTTACCCATAATTTCATCAATGTATTGTCCGTCATTCAAGAGCTCATCAATAGGAGGAAAAGAACCAAGACGTTCCTGAAGCATATCAATTTGTCCGTCTGGGGCTCCCGGCATACGCTGGATGAGGAGTCCGCCAGCTTGTGTTACATTTCCTTCTTCGTCGATGCCTACATCAACCAAAATAGCGGAAGGAATTTGTTCGGACTGAGCAAGGTAGTGAGCAACGTCAGCATTTACATCACCCTTAACCAATTCGATGGTGCTTGTTTTGGGCTCAGCTTCATTATAGAGAACTTTTGAAAAGGTTAGAATTCCAAGTCCAATGCCGTCGCCAAGTTCGGTTTCAGGGTTGGAGTAATCCAGTTCCGCCGCAGGGTTCTGAACATATCCCCGGATTTCCCCCACAGAGTTAGCTTCGGCAATAATAAATCCAATCGGTCCATCCCCGTCCATACGAAGCTGAATACGTTCCTCCCCTTTCAGTTCGGAAGCAAGCAACATGGTGGCTGTAAGTGCTTTGCCAAGAACAACCGTATTTAATAGTGAAAGCTGGTGATTCTCTTTTGCTGTTTTAACAACTTCAGTCGTTTTGACAACAGAAATCTTGAAATGACCATCGGTTGTGATGCCTTTAAGCAGGCGGTCTTTAAAATTATATTCTTCAATGTTCATAGGAGGTAGAAGTACTGTTTAAAAAGTCTTTTAAGTGTATTTAACTTGCTCCAAAGATACGCAGAAAATTGCGTTTTATTTGAATGGATTGGCTAGATAAAGAGAAGAATAATAGCCGGATTATTGCTGTTTCTGCACAGAGATGAAACATTTTGTTAATACACGATATTAATATTGTAGTGGGCTACAAAATCCAAAGGAGCGAAACTGTATCAAAATTATCAAGTGGCGTGTATGTGTATTCGTTGATTATAGATGGGCAATTATCAGAGACTAAGAAAATGATGCTTATCAAATAGGAACTTTCATCCATCAAAAAAGGGCGCCCCTTACCGAAGCGCCCCTTTTCTCACTCACTCAAAATGTTAGTTAGAATCAGCTGTTAAAGCGTTTGTAGATTTCGCCAAGCCGTCCTGAAACACTGGCTGTTGAAGAATATTTATTCTTGATATTTCCAACAGTCTCAATTCTTTGTTCAGCTAATGAATTAGACGCTTTATGTGCAGGAATATTGTGTTCTTCCGAATAATCCAGGATATCAGTGATAGTAGTATAAATATTGCCTGCATTTTGCATTGCGCGCTCTTCGTTGTAGCCTTCCAGCTCACTGGCAATGTTAATAATTCCACCGGCATTGATTACATAATCAGGGGCGTATAAAATGCCTTTATCGAGCAGCATTTGTCCGTGACGGTCTTCCTCATCCAATACGTTATTTGCCCCACCGGCAATGATATCACAATTAAAATGGTCAATAGTATCATCGTTAATAACTCCACCTAAAGCGCATGGAGTATAAATATCTACATCGAGGCTATAGATGGCATCTGCATCAACCACTTCGCCACCAACTTCTTCGGCGAGGGCTTTGGCTTTGTCGCCGTAAATATCACAGATAAAAAGCTTGGCTCCTTCTTTAGCAGCGTGGCGTGCAAAATAAGAAGCGACATTCCCGGCACCTTGAAGAGCTATTCGTTTCCCTTCGAGTGAATCATTTCCATAGGCTTTTTTGGCACAAGCTTTCACACCCATATATACTCCATAAGCCGTTACTGGCGAAGGATTTCCACTTCCACCCAGTGCTTTTGGAATACCTGTTACGTACTTCGTTTCTGAATAAACCCATTCCATTTCGCGCTCAGTCATCCCAACATCTTCTGCAGTGATGTAACGGCCCCCAAGCCCATCAACAAAACGACCGAAAGACCGAAATAAAGCTTCTGTTTTTTCGGTATGAGGATCACCAATAATCACCGCTTTCCCTCCACCTAAATTCAATCCGGAAATAGCTGCTTTGTAGGTCATTCCGCGGGAGAGGCGAAGTACATCTTTAATTGCTGCTTCCTCAGATTCATAATTCCACATACGGGTTCCACCAAGGGCAGGACCCAGCGTAGTGTTATGAATGGCGATGATAGCCTTCAGTCCTACTTCAGGGTCTGAGCACATTACGATCTGCTCGTGCTCTTTATTTGCAAGTTCGTTGAACAAAGTAAAATTTGGGTTCTTTTCCTTCAATTTGTTTGAGTTTTTTGCAGGTGCGTCAATCATGGTAATACTTAAATTTTATCATTTGGCTCATTTTGTGGAACCGCTTCCAAAGTCGGGATTTATTTAACGGAACTCAACCCTAGATACTGTCAAACACATAAATACTTGTAATTATTTTTAAGCAAGTTGGGGCAAACTGAACGATATGATGGGATTGTGATATTTATGTAACAAAGATGCTGATTTTCTCCCTTTAAATAGTATTTTATATAGGTAATAAGAACGCTTTGCGTTGGCTGTGCCGGCTTGATCGCCGAACTGCCTTTATGAATAAAAATAAAGCACAAAACAATCATGTCATTCCGCTGGGTATACGCGCAGCCGGAGCAGGAAGAGTATATCTCCAAATTGGGAGAGACACTTGGAATTCCGGCCAAAATAGCCCGACTTCTGGCTATCCGCGGCATAAAAACATACGATGATGCAGAATACTTTTTCCGGCCAAAGATAGAAAACCTCCACGATCCCTTTTTAATGAGGGATATGGACAAAGGTGCAGAACGCTTAGCTCTGGCCATTCGCAAAAGTGAGAAAGTGCTCGTTTATGGCGATTACGACGTAGACGGGACTACAGCAACTTCCTGTGTCTATACTTTTCTAAAAGAATTTGGGGTTGATGCGGACTACTATATTCCTCATCGCTTTAAAGAAGGCTATGGTATCAATCCGGATGGGATTAAGTATGCCGAGGATATCAATGCAACACTGATTGTTTCCGTAGATTGCGGAATTACGGCGATCAAAGAAGCAAAAGTAGCCAAGGAAAAAGGTATTGATCTGATCGTCTGTGATCACCACACAGTAGGCGATGAAATCCCGGATGCTGTAGCTGTTTTGGATCCTAAAAGACTCGATTGCAACTACCCCTTTGATGGACTTTCAGGTGCGGGTGTTGGCTTCAAGCTGATTCAGGGAACCATCGAGAAGCTGGGCCTTCCTCAAACAATTTCCTATAAATTTCTGGATTTAGTAGCCATCTCAATTGCCTCCGATATTGTGCCCATCATTGATGAGAACAGGGTATTGATGAAGGCAGGTTTGCAGATGATTCAGCGAAGTCCCAGAGTTGGAATTAAAGCACTGCTTGAGCTGATCAAGGTTTCCAAAGAGGATGTGAACACATCCAAGATCGTATTTTCAATTGGCCCTCGTATAAATGCTGCGGGGCGTATGGGCGACGCCAGCACCGCAGTAAAGCTTATGATCTCGGAAACGCTGGGCGAGGCTAAATCCCACGCTTATGAGCTGGAATCCATCAACATGAAAAGGCGGGATACGGATTCCAAAACGATGAAAGAGGCGATGGAACAAATCGAGAAAGATTTTGATATGGATGAGACCTCGACCATCGTGCTGTACAGCGAGGACTGGCACCTTGGCGTGATTGGTATCGTAGCTTCTCGCTTGGTCGATTTATACCATCGCCCGGCTATTATGCTGAGTAATGTAGATGGAAAAATAAAAGGATCGGCCCGGAGCATTAAAGGTTTTAATATTTACGACGCCATAAAAAAATGCGGGGATTTGTTAGAGCAATTTGGCGGGCATGAATTTGCTGCGGGACTCACACTGGAAGAAGATAAGCTCTCAGAATTTCGCCGACGGATGAATGATCTAGCCTATACCGATCTTTCTGAAAATTCTTTTGAACCGGAACTCAATATCGATGCCAAACTGGATTTAGGGGAAGTGGATATGAAGTTCTGGAAACTTCTGAGTCAGTTTGAACCATTTGGTCCTGCAAACCTTCGCCCAATTTTTGTAAGTGAAGAGGTGAAGGTAGTAGGCGTTCCAACTATTGTCGGTAATGGGCACCTGAAGATGCGGGTGAAACAAGAAGGTTCAGGTATATTTGATACGATCGGCTTTAACATGCACGATTATTTGCCGGGCGTTCGGGGTGGAGACCCTTTTAAGATTGCCTATGTACTGGAAGAGAACAACTGGAATGGCCGCCGGACACTTCAACTTCGATTGAAAGACATTCAGATTTAGGATAAAGAGGGGCAAGGAGTTAGGTTTTAGGTGCTAGTATTTCTTTCTAACACCTAAAACCTTGCTCCTGACAACTTTCCTGAATTTAATATTGTATAAGGATTACAAACCCTTTATCTTTGCCGTCCTTGTTGAAAGGGACTGTAGCTCAGTCGGTAGAGCAACGGACTGAAAATCCGTGTGTCGGCGGTTCAAATCCGCCCGGTCCCACATCAAGTAAAGCCCATGTAGATCAAAGATTTGCATGGGCTTTTTTGGTTTGATGATATATTTTAGAATGAATAGACTATGAATAACTTAGTAGGCGGTTATTCAGTCCGCATGTAGCCTTTTCCCGCTTTATATCTATTCGATTTTACTATTATTTAGCTTTTCTTTCTTCTTTCGAATCATTTACGCTTTCCCTATAATCTTTTGTTAATAATCTCAATCTGATTTTAGATTAATATATTTAGATAAAAGAGATAAAATTATTTCGAGCCATGAGAAAATATATATACTTAATTCTAGTATTGAGTGCTTGTTCGACCTCATCCTTTGGCCAATCAAGTTTTTCTATAAATGATGCTTTACAAGCTCAAGGTGGTTTTACGATCTCAGGTGGAACTGGTAAAATTGGTTTACCAGTTCCGGCTTTTCAACATCTTACCACCGGAGACATTAATGGTGATAACTACGAGGATTTACTAACTGTAATTGACCCCTACGAAAACGAAAGAGGTTTTCCCGTTCCAGGGGGACTCATAATACTTTACGGCTCTGAGAAACTATCAGATCAAAGTAATATAGAACTTGCTGAAATAGATAGTCTTGATGTTACAATTATTAATGGACTCGAGGGTTACAGGACTAGAGATATTGCACTTGCAGATATAAATAATGATGGTCTTGATGACATTTTCATTGGGCAAAATTACTCTGAAATGGATATAAAAGATAATGATGAAGTGAGAATCATTTACGGGCAGAGTGAGATGCCAGATACCATTGAATTGTCTGTATTGTCCGAAGAAAAAGGGTTTAAGTTAATTGACAAAGAAAAAAACAGTGCACTTGGTTTTAGTTTGGAAAGGGGGGATCTGAACAATGATGATATCGATGATATAATAATTGGGGCTCCAATTGGAGGTGAAAAATTTGATGAAGGTGGACAGCAAATATTTTCCCCGGGAATTGTTTACGTATTATACGGCAGAAACAGTCAAAATATATTTCCGGCGGAAATTTCTCTAGATACTCTAAATATTTCACAAGGCTATAAAATAATTGGTCCACAAGCAGAGGGAAATATGGTTCCGATATTTGGTGGAGGTACGGGATACTCTTACTTCACTGGCTTTTCAGTAAGTAGTGGTGACCTTGACGGAGATAACCTTAATGATCTTATAATAGGGTCCAGATTCGCTGAGTATGAAGGCAAAACAGAAATCGGTTTAGTAACCATTATATATGGCTCCAATAATATTGATTCGGTTTATCAAATAAATAGCTCTTCTGATACGAAGATCACCAGAATTTATGGCATCAGTGAGTACGACTTACTGGGTACTTCGGTTGCAACGGGTGACGTCAACGGTGATGGACTTGCTGATCTAACCATGAGTGCAACTGGTGTAAGCTTCGTTGAACCTCAGGATGATGGAGAGGTCTATACCTTATTTGGTAAAGAGGGAGGATATGGGGAAATATTCGATTTAACCACGTTAAATGGAACAAATGGCGTAACGATTAAGGTTGCCAGAGCAGAGGATAACTTAGGAGCTAAGGTTTTAAACAAGGATCTTAATAACGACGGATATGCCGAAATAATCGCGTCAGCACCAGTTGCTGATGGAGAAAAAGTTAAGATGGGGTATTTGTATCTATTGATCGGTAAAGAAGAGTATGATCCTACTATCGATTTATTCTATTTAAGCGAGGAAGATGGAATCGCTATACATGGACCAGGCAGAGGTAGCAGATTTTCATTGGATTATGAGTTTGCGGATATTAATGGGGATGGATTGTTGGATCTTATGGGGTTTTATCAATCAGATGTAAGTAACCTGGTTTTAATTTTTGGCACTGATGATTTGGTAACTTCACTGAACCAGGTTCAGAATTATCCCACTCAGATTCAGTTAAACCAAAACTACCCCAACCCTTTTAACCCATCCACACAGATTCAGTATACCTTGCCCGAGGCTTCGCGGGTGCGGATTCAGGTAAACAATACGCTGGGTCAGCGGGTGGCACTACTGGTGGATGGGCAGCAGAGTGCAGGCACCTATACGGTTAATTTCGATGCACCCAATCTGTCGAGCGGAATGTATTTCTACAGCATCGAAGCGGGGGACTTCACCCAGACCAGAAAGATGCTATTGATTAAATGATGACTTCTGGCCAAAATCTGCATAATGAAACTGAACGTGAAAAATCATAATAGTTTAAAATTAATCATAGAAAGATTTGTCATTAATACCTGATTTTGTTGGCCTAAGAGCCAACCAAATTATTTGTCTATGACCATTCAGGAATACGTTGAAGAGTTAAATAGGCACTATAAATCGGGGTACTCATGGGGGCACAGTTACAGAGGAGACTGACAAACCCTTTTAGAATCTATTCTCCCTGATATTTTAGTAACCAATGAGCCGAAGCGTTCAGATGTTGGAGCGCCCGATTACATTCTCACTAAAGGGAATATTCCCGTTGGTTATGTAGAGGCTAAAGATATTGCCGACCCCGACCTGAGTGGAAAGAAAAAGAATAAGGAGCAATTCAACCGTTATAAAGACGGGCTCCCTAATCTTATATTTACGGATCATCTCGATTTTCACCTTTCCGAGAGGGATAGTTTATCATCTCTATTCGCATTGCCGAAGTAGTAGGTGGAGAGATCAAAGCTACCAAGCAACAAGACCCTATCATTCACTTTTATGAAATGTTCTTGGCTGAATATGACCCTTCACTAAGAAAGAGCCGTGGAGTACGGTACACCCCCGAACCTGTGGTAAACTTTATAGTAAGAGCCGTAGATGATATCCTAAAAGATGGCTTAGCCGACAATTCAAAAACTACGGTGAAGGTTAATACTGATGTTCCTGATAAACGCTCTGCAACAGGCTATAAGAAAGAACAGGGAGAGGTTCCAAGGTTCAGATATTAGACCCTGCCACAGGAACCTTTTTAGCTAAGGTTATAAAGCAGATTCATTCCCGAAAGGTCCAGCTTCAAAAAACGAAGTCATCAATTCATGGTGCTTAAAACAGTCCGGTACTAATAACTGATAATTGCATAAAGCATTTGGGACAAGGATATAGTTATCGAATGAGGGGAACTGTCTGGGGAGAAATACTAAAGTTTACTTCATAGTGTGCTTTTATTTGAAGCAACTCCGACCAATATACGGTAGAGGAGCCTGGCTGACCAAATCTATTTTGTTTTGGCAGTTCATTGGTTCCTATTCGGTAAGTAATAATAGGTAATAGTTAATCAATGTAGTTTTATATGCCTTCAATGAGGAGAAGAATGGGGGTGAGTCGAAAAAGAAAAATCTAAAATAGCAGACTTAATGCGTATTCAACTGCGTCACGAAGCAAGAGCTTCGTGACGAGTATGAAATGTGATACTTAGTATCCGGCAGCCTGCCCATCAACCCGGGATTCGGAGGCTCCAAAGTACACGCCTTTTTCATGGTCGCGCATAATAGCCTGGAAGCGTCCGAAGAAGCTGTCTCCAATCTGAACGTTATGTCCCATTTGCCTTAAGGCTTGCACAACACTAAAATCTACGCCGGACTCAATACTCACTTGTCCCGTAGTTGTAAGATTGTCTGAGAGGTTATCTGTTGGCTGAGTGGAGCCGGAATGTTCCCACCGAAAAGCATCTCCGGCTTGCTGAACGTTCATCCCAAAGTCGATGATGTTGGTAAGAATACTGACATGACCGATCGGCTGATATCCACCCCCCATATTACCAAAGGCCATAATCGGCTTGCCGTCTTTCATAACAAATCCGGGAATAATGGTGTGAAAAGGTCTTTTTCCGGGCGCATATACATTTGGGTGATCAGGGTCAGTGGAAAATAATTCTCCGCGATTTTGAAAACTGAATCCCGTGCCCGGAACCACAAACCCGGTACCCATTCCTCGAAAATTACTTTGAATGAGTGAAACCATATTGCCTTCTTCATCTGCGGTTGTAAGATAAATGGTGTCACCATCTTCAATTACATCTACCCCGGTGGTGATGTCATTAAGTGCCCGGTCACCGATGAGTTTTCGACGCTCGGCTGCATATTCTTTGGATAACAGTTTATCATAAGGAACCTCATGAAAATCGGGATCGGCATAGTGTTTGGCGCGGTCTTCGAAAGCAAGCTTTTTGGCCTCAATCATTAGATGCAGGGTTTCGGCTGACCCAAATCCGGTTTCCGATAGGTCAAATCCTTCCAGAATATTTAATATCTGTAAGACGGCTGTGCCCTGTACGTTGCCGCCCACCTGGTACACATCATAACCCCGATAATTTACGGTTTGCGGTTCTATCCAATCTGAATGGTGGTTGTCGAAATCTTCGTAGCGGAGATAGCCATCGTTTTCTTTCATCCATGTATCAATTTTCTGCGCTATTTCTCCTCTGTAGAATGCATCCCGTCCCTGATCTGTAAGCAAGCGGAAGGTATTGCCGAGGTCAGGATTACGGAAGACTTCACCCTTTTCAGGCCCTTCCCCATCAATGGAAAAAGTCTCTTCAAAAGCTCCGGGCTGGTTCTTCAGAAAGGGAACGCTTCGTCGCCAGGAAGCAGAGATCGCTTCGCTAACCGGAAACCCGTTTTCAGCATAATAAATAGGTTCAGATAAAATCATATCCATATCAACAGAACCAAAACGTTCGTGCATTTCGAACCAGCCATCCACAGCTCCGGGTACGGATACAGAAAGAAGGTCGTAGGCAGGAATATCATCTTCGCCTTTAGCGTCCAGAATCTCCATCAGTCGATCATAAGACAAACCTTGTGGGGAGCGACCGCTGGCGTTGAGGGCATAGAGTTTCCCGCTTTCGGCATGCCAAATAATAGCAAAGAGATCACCGCCGATTCCATTTCCGGTGGGTTCCATCAAGCCCATGGCGGCATTAGCTCCGATGGCAGCATCAATGGCATTGCCTCCGTTCCGAAGGATATTCAGACCAACCTGAGTGGCCAAAGGCTGACTGGTGGCTACCATGCCTCGCTGGGCAATAACCTCAGAGCGCGTTGAGATTAAATTCCCGGCTTCCCGGTCAATTTGGGCAGAAGCAGTTTGGGAGATAAGAAGTAACCCAAAGAGGAAGAGAGTAGAAGAGTAGAAAAAAGATTTCATGTAACAGCTGATTAATTTAAATACGTAGGATTATACAACCCAGAAGTGCCTTTTACAAAAGGGGAGGAAAGAAAGCCCCGGATATTTTAGTGGGAAGCTGGAGCTTCTCCGGTGGCGTCACGAAGTCAGAGCTTCGTGACGAGCTGTGTTTAGAGTAGTCACGAGCTGAAAAGGCGTAATCAAAGTGGGGCATTAATGTGGAGAGATAAGGAAGGAAGTGATATTTAAAATATTAAAATAAGACCTGACACAATGTGTCATATTCAGTCCTTATCTTTTAAGGTGATTTCGGGAAAAATTGAGAGGTAGCTTAAACTGTAAATCACATTTACTCTCCCATCAAATCTTAAAATCAAAATTCATATAACAATGAGTAATCAAATACGTGTTTTTGTTGACATGGATAATGTGTTAGTCAACTTCCAGTCGGGTATTGATCAGTTATCAGAAGACGAGAAAAAGTCTTACGGTGATGACCTTGATAACGTGCCGGGCATTTTTTCTACTATGAAGCCTTTACCTGGAGCCATTGAAGCTTACCATTGGTTGGCTGAAAACTTCGATACTTATATACTGTCAACCGCCCCTTGGGATAACCCTACTTCCTGGATCGATAAGCGATTATGGGTAGAAGAATATATTGGGGATAAGGCTTACAAAAGGCTGATCCTGAGTCATCACAAAAACCTTGTGAATGGAGATTATATAATTGATGATCGTACCGCAAGAGGAGTTGATAAGTTTGAGGGCACCCATATCCATTTTGCACAGGAAGGGTTTGAAAACTGGGAGAAAGTGCTGGATTACTTCAAACAAGTAAAGGCTGAATTGTAAGTCTGCCAACTAATAGCAGATTTTTTACTGGTAGCTCCAGCTTCCAGTAAAAAAAGATGCCATATTCAAACATTCCTCTCCAGAAAGTGCGTATTGCCTTCCACTCGGTATAAGGTATTTGCTTTAGTAATGTACTTCTGCCCGAATCGATTTTTGATCTCGTCCATTGCTTTGACCCGGGCGGTTTTATCCTCATCATCCTGAAAGAAGACATTAAGCTGGTTCGTTTTGTCAATCTCATAAGTCCCCAGCATCAGGTTACGAATCTCGATGTCATGACTGCATATTTCTTTCAGCCCTGGTTCAATTTTTTCCATGAGGCTTTGGTATACGTAGTCATCGATATTGGTATGGGCAGATGTTACAAACCGAAATCCAATCCCGGGCTTATCCTGCTCATTAAAACCGATCACTCCGGAAAATGAATTAGCCCGAATACCATAGGCTCTCATTCGGTAGCATACTTGTTGAACGGCAATGGCGTACTCTCCTTTTACCCGTTCTAAATCAGTTGATCCTTCCGAGAAAGTGTGTCCATAGCTCACACCACCTTTTGGCTCGTAGTTCTCAGAGATTTCTTCCATCACCCGTCCCTGATCTTTGCCGGTAATGGTTTGGAACAGCATCTTACCAAAGTTGGCCCCGAACAGCCGTATAAAAGTTTTTTGGTTACCCCGTTCAGCTACATCTCCGATGGATTTATAGCCTTCAGCAAGTATGTGCTCATGCCTGCGCCTGCCAACTCCCCATACTTCATTGACGTCGAGGGGCCAGATCTCAGAGCGCTCCTCGTCTTCCGTAAGAATAAGACTTCGTCCTTTGGGCTTGTCCAAACTGCTGGCAAGTTTCGCATAGGTCTTGGATCGGGCAATTCCGATAGCTCCCACTAAGCAGGTGGCCTGATAAATACGTTTTTGGAGCCGCTGAGCAAAACTATTGATTTGTTGGCGAGTACGACCTTTAAGAAAATCGATTTCCATGAAATACTCATCCATAGAATACCGCTCCACGACGGGAGCAAATTCCTTAAATATAAAATGAACCTGCTTTGATATGGCGGTGTATGCGTCATAGTCTACCTGGAGCATACACACATGCGGGCAAAGCTGATAGGCTTCAAAGGCACTCATGCCGGTTTTGATACCCAGCTTCCGGGCCTCATAACTGGCTGTAGCCACAATCCCTTTTACCTGACCATTTTCCTTTCTCCATCCCCCGATAATTAGCGGCAACCCGTACATTTTTCTTCGAAGCTGTTCTACCTGAGCGTAGAAGCATGCGAAGTCAAAGTGCAGGTACAAGCGGTCTTTTTGGGAGCGATGCTGATGCTCAGGGTATACGGTGTTATATAGGGTTATTCGGTGGACATCATGTTCGGGCTGATAAGGGTGCGGCTTTTTATTTGGCATTTTCTCTCCATATATATTGATATGTACAAAATATGTGTATAGTTTAAAATGACCAAACAGAATTACTGGTCATGAACAAATTTCCGCTTATAGATATGTTGGCAATTTTTACCCGGTACGGAGGAGTCCGCTACCCGGACTGGCGTTTGTCCTATCGCAGGGATGTTGCCCAGGTTCGGTCTTGCCACAGTAAAGTTCAGGGCGGGGTGATGAAGTCGTTTTACACAGTGGAAACAAAGACGGGGGATATCTTGGACCTCATGTTTAATGAAGAAGAGTTGCTCTGGAGTTTAGTGCCAGCGCCCGGTTATGAAGGAAAAGCCATAGACCGCGTACTCGTTTATGTACAGCGCCATAAGCACCTGCCTTCACGAGCACATCGCATGGTGCCTTATCGTTTTGAGCTGCTCCCGGAAGAGGTAGCTAAAAAGCAGTATGATGGTACGGAGCGACCCCTCATTCAGCGAATGCAGCCTTATAGATTTCAATCCGGAAAAATTAACTCCGCACAGGTGATGGATATTCCTACCCGGCATATGGAAAACGTGATGGTTACCAAGGAACTTAACTATGTAGTAAAAACCGATGAAAATCGATTCTTTCATCTGGTATATATTCTGGATCAACTAGACTGGAGGCTGATGCAGGAGGTAGATGAGGAGTTCTTTTTTGTTTGAGGGATGGCTTTGCCTATCACATTAACTGCCTCAAGATTTTGGTGGGTGTTAACCTATTTGCTTAACCTCGTTGCTAAGCTCTGGCTTAGCAACGCAGTCCCGGAGGCTCCAGCTTCCTAGGTAGCATGACGAAGCAGGAGCTTCTTGTCGCGTACGTTCCTCTTCACAAAAATCGGTTTTGAAATGTATCCTAAAACACCAGTCTAAACTCAATGAAATGCCTTTGCCTGATATCCTGTTGTAGTTTTTGACTAATTCAAATAAATCAAAAGAGACAGAATATGAGTACAGCAACAGAAGAAGTCGCAGAAGCAAAATTAACCGAGGGAAATGATGTGAAGGAAATCCTGGCATCCGGAGAAAATGTAGGACTTAGAGTTTGGAGAGATGAAGAGCCGGGAGCCGACAAAGAAATGCACAGCCATTCTTATGAAACAGTTGGTTACGTGCTTAAGGGTAAGGCAGAATTACACGTAAACGATAAAGTGATCGAGCTGACAGAAGGTAATTCCTATTTAGTACCTAAAGAAGCAGAGCACACGTATAAAATTTTAGAAACATTCTCAGCTGTAGAGGCGACTTCACCGCCGGCGCATCTACAGTAATGACATATGAGATTTAGTTCTTTAAGGCTCGATGATTTTTCATCGGGCTTTTCTTTTTGAAGGCAATTAAGGAGCAATCCAACGCTCTTTCCAAGATCCATTGGACGACAGCTCTCTGAAAGATCGCAAGTGCCGATGACCATCAAGCTGAAGAAATTCCATACTGTGCGACTCAATATGGATCACGCAAAAATGTTCAGAGTCCTCAAGATTCCACTCGTAGGCCTCATCAGGCTTTTGGATAACTTCTCCCGGACTCTTAACTGAAGTGTAGGAATGAGTTCCTTTAGAGCCGGATTCTGTCCAGTGGTTAAGGTTCCCTTCGCCATCAGATAAAACCTTAGCGCTACCTTTGACAGTGACCTGAAGTTTTTGGTCGTGATCATAAAAAAGAAGGCTCACAGAATTGTTATCTATGAGATCTTCAACTTTACCGGATCGGGCATCTGTGTAGATAGTAAAGCGATTATGTTGGCTGAACTTCCTAAGAACCACCATTCGCTGAGACGGTTGATCTTTTGCATCAACAGTGGCAAGGCTTAGATATCGAAAAGCATGTCCGGGATTTTTTGAGGCGGCATTCAGTTCACTTAACACCTTTCCCCAGGCCTCTTCAATCGTCATTTCATGGTTTATGATTGGCATATTATTGTCCTATTGATGAAGCTTCAAAATAGATAAGGTCTTCGCCTTGAAATTTGTAGTGAATGTTGATGGGGTTACAGCAGACTTCACAGTCTTCGATGTATTCCTGTTCTGGATAAAATTGCTCTAAAATCATATTGATCTGAGCTCCACAGTAGGGACACATAAAAGTATGTTCAAACTCGCCTGTCATGATTTATGAGATTTATAAGAAAAGCCGAGCTTGAAGGCTCGGCTTAACTAATTTTTGAAAAGGTAACTACGGAGTGATTATTAATTTCCCTCGGGTGTGAAGGGATTGAACCTTCTGCAGGGCGTCTCCGGTTTCATAAAGAGTGAATGTTTCTGTGACGGGTAAAGAAATTTTACCACTGTCTGCTAATACAGCAATGTGCTCGAGCTGTTCTGCATTAGGCTCTACAAATACATATTTAAAGTCAATATCATCACTGATGTCAGGTTTGCTGTTTGTGATAGAAACTACTTTTCCACCTTCTTTCAGCACACCAGTTTCCATGACTTGTGCAAAAGAATCTCCACGGGAACAATGGAAAATCACATCTACTCCATCTGAGTGAATTTCTTTCACGGCCTCACCGACATGTGTATCCTGATAATCAATGGTGTGGTCAGCACCAAGTTCTTTCATGTATTCGTGATTGGCTTCACTTGCAACACCAATAACATTTGCACCAACTGATTTTGCCAGCTGAATAGCTAAGGTGCCAACTCCACCCGAAGCTCCTAACACGAGTAAAGTTTGATTTTCTTTCAACTCCCCAAAATCAAAAATTGACTGATAAGCTGTTAACCCAACTAATGGGATTCCGCCCGCTTCTTCCATAGAAATATTAGAAGGTCGTTCAGCGAGATAAGATTCGGGCAGACTGATATACTCAGCAAAAGTCCCGTGCTGAATTTTAGGTCGGCGTGCATAAGCATATACTTCATCTCCGGCGCTAAAGCGACTTGCCGAGTGACCGGTTTCTTCAACCACACCTGCAACATCCCATCCGGGAATTAAGGGGAATTCTCCGGGGATAGCATCTTTGAGGTGACCGCCCACAATTGCAGCATCTACCGGATTTACACCTGCTGCTTTAACTCGAACTAGTACTTCGCCCTCGCCGGCCTCAGGTTTATTCTGTTCTCCAGTTTTAATCTTGTCAAAATCTCCATACTGCTCTAAATAAGCAGCGTTCATTGTATTGCTCATAAATATGTGTTGATGAATGTCTTTTTCTATTTGATATCAAAACAAGTGAACAAAACAGTGCATTCCGCTAAATGCTATTTAAGTGAAAAAGTCTCGATAACCTTCCAGGACTCACCATTATGTTTTAAAACAGAAAGAGTATTTGCTTTAAAAGAGCCTTTAAACTCTCGATTTTCGAACTCCTCCCAGGCTTTGTAAAAATTGGATTTGGTGAGATCTTTGAAGGCGAGTGTTACATGAGGGTGATAAGGCCGTTCCGCATAATTGTAGTTGAAGAGTTCAGAATGAGATCGAGCCAGTGCTTCCAGTTTTTCTTGCACTTCCATGAGTTGCGGGCTTTGTTCTACATCAATAAAAACAACCCGGGGTGGGAAGGTAGAGAAGTTATTAAGGTGCACTTCAACCGGTTCAAATTTCTGAATAAAAGCTTCCAGCAGAGAACTTAATTGATTGGTGTCTTCATCTTCCAGCCGAAAAGGACTGAGTAGGGTGATATGTGGAGGAGCATTCAGCGAGTGGGAGCTTTTGAACTTCTCTTTTACCTCCAGCTTCAACTCCTGTATTTCATCCTTAAGCGGACTGGGAGGAATTAAAGCTATAAAGTACAGTTGGTTCATGAGTTATAGTAGTTAGATATGAGATGTAAGATTTTAGACTCGAGATAATCTTACATCTTATGTCTTATATCTAGAGTCTAAAATCTATTATATCTCAAGATTGTTTAGTCTTTCTTTGATCTCCTCATTACCCAAATTCCCAATACTGCCTTCATGGGTATGATTAAGTTCAGTCGGTGGCTCAAAACTTCCATCTTCGATTTGCTGGGCTACCTGTAGATAAGCATCCCGAAACGGGACGCCTTCTTTCACCAATTCATTCACAGCTTCTACGGAGAAGATGAGTTTGTATTTTGGATCGTCTAAAATTTTGTCATTTACGCCCATTTGTCCGGCGGCATATTCGGTGATAAATAGGCAGCTTTTCAATTCTTCAATAGCTGGAAACAATAACTCTTTCAAAATCTGGAAATCCCTATGGTAGCCGGAAGTCAGATTAGTGGTGGCCATCATAATTTGGTTGGGAAGTGTTTTTAGTGCATTGGTTTTGGCACGAATCAGCTCAAAAACATCCGGGTTCTTTTTGTGGGGCATGATACTGGAACCGGTGGTGAGTTCATCGGGCAACTTCAGGAATTTGAAGTTTTGGCTGTTGTAGAGACAAACATCGGCGGCCAATTTGTTGAGAGTCCCGGCAAGTCCGGCCATGGCAAAAGAAAGCGTTTGTTCTGTTTTACCACGTCCCATTTGGGCATATACTGTATTCACATTCAGGCCTTCAAACCCGAGAAGTTCTGCAGTCATGGTTCTGTTCAAAGGAAAGGAAGACCCATAGCCGGCAGCCGATCCCAGCGGATTTCGGTTGATGATGTGATAGGTAGATTCCAGCAAAACCAAATCATCAACTAAGCTTTCAGCATAAGCTCCAAACCACATCCCAAAACTAGACGGCATGGCAGCCTGAGTGTGTGTGTATCCCGGAAGTAGTATTTCCTTCGTGGCTTCACTTTGATCAATCAGCGTATTAAAAAGCTTCTTAGAAAGCTGTGCTATTTCTTTGATCTGATCTCGCAGGTATAATCGGATATCAACTAACACCTGATCATTTCGGGAGCGACCGGAATGGACTTTTTTACCGACATCTCCCAGCTTTTGGATCAGCATAAGTTCGATTTGGGAATGAACATCTTCAACGCCATCTTCAATTTCGAAATCGCCGGGCTCAATGACTTCTGCCAAAATCCGGTTCAATTCCTTAGTCAGGATTTCGAGCTCATCACTCTCCAACAATCCCACCGATTCCAGCATCGTGATATGCGCTATGGTTCCCTGTACATCATATTTAGCCAGTTCCAGATCAAGCTCACGGTCTTTCCCTACAGTAAATTGCTCGATGAATGCATCGGTTTTAATTCCCTTTTCCCAAAGTTTCTTGTTGCTCATAATTATTAATTTTTAATTTACCATGAAAGCTTTAAAGCACGAAAGAGTTAGAACACGGGTGACGTGGATTCTGCAGATCATCACAGATATAAATTAAATTAGCGACTATCCGTAAAATCAATGTTATCCGCGTTCCAAGTTCAAACCATCCAAAAGCTCAATATAGATTTTGATGCCATTGCGAATTTCATCCAGATAGATAAACTCATCTGCCGTGTGGGAGCGGTGAGTATTTCCCGGCCCAATTTTTACGCTGTTGAAATCCATATGAACCTGATCTGACATGGTCTTTGATCCATAAGTTTTAATTCCGAGAGTCTGTGCTTTTTTCACAAATGGATGGTCAAGGTCTACACCGGAAGCGTTGAGATTAGTGGATCTCGGGTTTACGTCGCAATCCACATGCTCTCGTATAATATCCACCACTTCCTGATTCGTATAAAATTCATTTGGGCGCACATCAACCACAAACCGGCATTCATCCGGAACCACGTTATGCTGACTTCCAGATTCAATCATGGTTACCGTCATATTGATAGAGCCGAGCACTTCAGAATCCTGATCAAACTCAAAGGTCTTAAACCACTCGATATCTTTCATTGCTTTGTAGAACGCATTTTCGCCCTCGTTTCTGGCGGCGTGGCCGCTTTTTCCATGAGATATGCAATCAAGCACAATCAGCCCACGCTCAGCAATGGCTAAATCCATAGAAGTCGGCTCACCAACGACTGCAAAATCTATATCAAGCAATTCCGGAAGAACAATAGGAACCCCTTTCTTCCCTGAAGTTTCCTCTTCCGCGGAAGCAAGAAAAATGAGGTTGTAGGGTTGTTCTTTTTTGGACAGATAAACAAAAGTAGCTAACAGGCTAACCAAAGGGCCCCCGGCATCATTACTTCCTAAGCCAAAAAGCTTTCCATCTTCTATGGTTGGAGTGAACGGTTCTTTCGTCCACTTTGATGAAGCCTTAACGGTATCATGATGCGAGTTTAGCATGATGGTCGGTTTTTTAGGATCGATCTCCCCTGACCAGCCCCAAATGTTATTGCCTTTTCGCTGAGCTTCAAAACCAAATTCGGTTAATACAGCAGCAATCAGGTCTCCGGTTTTATCTTCATCGCCACTGTAGGACTGAATAGAAATCAGTTTTTTTAGCAGCTCAATGGCCTGTTCTGTAAGTTGTTCAATTTCACTCATTGTTTCCTTAACTAGTTATAGTTCAAACATTGATGTTCAAACTACGATACTAATGTTGTTCCTGATTTAGGTTTATATACTTCTTTAAAGCTCCTTACGCTGACTTTCTTCACCCCGTTGGTAAGGGCTGCGAATCCGAGGTCAAGTTTTGGGATCATTCCTTCTGTGACAATTCCGGTGCCTTTCAAGTGCCGGTACAAAAGCAGATTCAGTTCGGTTATTAGTTTGTCTTCATTCATGACGCCGGATTGCTCAAAACAAAACATAAGCTCTGTTTCAAAGTCTTCTGATAAAGCTGATGCTATCTTTGAGGCAATGGTATCGGCATTGGTGTTCAACATGTGTCCACTTCCATCGTGCGTGAGAGGTGCCAGGACAGGGATCACATCTCCGTTCAAGAATTCAGAAATCCATTGGGTATTTACTTTTTCAACATCGCCAACCCAGCCAAAATCGATGGGTTCAGGATTGCGTTTTTTGGCTGGAATGATGTTGAGGTCGGCTCCTGAAAGTCCGACCGCATTTGCTCCCAAAGCCTGAAGCTTGGCGACAATTTTTTTATTGACCAGTCCGCCATAAACCATGGTGATAACCTCCAGTGTTTCGGCATCAGTGACTCGGCGGCCCTCTATCATATTTGGTTTGATGCCAAGTCGTTCTCCCATTTTTGAAGCAATTGAACCCCCACCGTGAACCAAGACTTTTGGTCCTTTGATAGAAACCAATGATGCTAAAAAGGCATCCAGATTTTGATCATCATCAATTACCTTTCCACCAACTTTTATGACCTTCACTGACTTCATTTCAACCCCTCTAAGATATGTTGAAGAACCACCTGCATGGAATAAATTCGGTTGGTTGCTTCAGGAATAACCAGGCTGTTTTCACTGTCTATGACTGCATCCTCTACAATCACATTACGGCGAACCGGAAGGCAGTGCATAAATTTAGCATTATTGGTCAGTCCCATTTTCTTTTTTGAGACCATCCATTCCGGATCGGTAGAAAGTATTTTACCATAGCTGGAATAGCTGCTCCAGTTTTTGGCATATACAAAATCAGCACCTTCAAAGGCTTTGTTCTGATCGTAATCGACCTTGGCATTTCCAACAGCTTCATCTACTAGTTCATAACCTTCGGGGTGAGTAATAGTGAGGTCAAAGTCCGCCGCCTGCATCCATCTGGAAAACGAATTGGCTACCGCCTGTGGTAATGCCCGAGGATGGGGAGCCCAGGTTAACACCACTTTTGGCTTATCAACGCTTTTATGCTCTTCTATGGTGATAAGGTCGGCAAGCGCTTGCAGTGGGTGACCGGTTCCGGATTCCATGTTTATAACCGGCGCGGGACAGTATGTTTTAAAAGCCTCCATCACCTGTTCGCTATAATCTTCTTCCCTATCTTCAAGTTTTGCAAAAGCACGAATAGCAACAACATCAAAATATGATCCTATGACTGCAGCAGCTTCTTTTATGTGTTCTGCCTTGTTGGAATCCATGACGACACCATCCGCAAACTCTAGCTGCCAGCCCTGACTTCCAACGTCCAAGACCGCCGTATTCAACCCAAGATTAAAAGCAGCTTTCTGAGAACTCAGCCGCGTTCTCAGGCTTGGATTCAAAAAGATGAGGCACATAGATTTATTCTGACCAAGGTCTTTATAAACGTGTGGATTTTTCTTGATCTCCAGCGCAACTTTAACCAGCTTTGGTAAATCACGGACGTCTTTTATAGATAAAAATGATTTCATTAGTATGTGGGGTTAAAAATTAAAAGTCTCGTCATCGCGAGGAGCCTGGTTTTATGAAAAGAGTTGAATGTAATCGACGTGGCGATCTCCCTAATTAACTTGGGATTTGGGTTCCGGCAGATTGCGTCGTCGTTTAAGTTTTCGAGCTTACATTGGGTCGTTGAGGCTCCTCGCAAAGACAAGCCTCTGTTTAGTAGAAATTTCATTTAATAACCTCTTTGAGGGCTTGAATTAATTGATCGCATTCCTCTTTACCAATTCCCAAGGGAGGGAGTAACCGCAATACGTTTTTGTTTGAAGAAGAACCGGTAAAAATGTGGTGCTTATAGAGCACTTCTTTTCTCCATTCAACAACGGGTTCTTCAAATTCAGCGCCAATCATCAGGCCAAATCCACGAACTTCCTTAACCTTTGGAAGTTTAGCGAGCTCTTCTTTCAGGTAACCGCCGAGCTTATCTGCATTCTTCATAAGCCCTTCTTGCTCCAGCACTTCCAACACTGCCAAGGATGCGGCACAAGCCAGGTGGTTTCCGCCAAAAGTGGTTCCCAGCATCCCAATAGAAGCCTCAAATTTTGGATGAATTAACACTCCGCCTACAGGAAATCCATTACCCATTCCTTTAGCCATCGAGATGATGTCGGGTTCAATATCAAAATGTTGATGAGCGAAAAACTTACCCGTTCGCCCAAAGCCGGATTGCACTTCGTCCAGAATCAGAACGGTTCCGGTATCGTCACAAAGGGTTCGCAGATGTTTAAAGAACTCGGCACTTGGACTTTCAATGCCCCCAACTCCTTGTATGCCTTCAATAATTACAGAGCTGATATCTTCTTGTTTGAGCGCCTTTTCAACACCCTCAAAATCATTGAATGCGAAGCGCAGGACTTCAGTGCCTTCATTCACCGGAAATACAATATTCGGATTGTCGGTAACAGCCACAGCCAGTGAAGTTCGCCCATGGAAAGCTCCTTTAAACGCCAGTATTTTCTTTCGTACATTATAAGCTGAAGCCACTTTCAAGGCATTTTCGTTAGCCTCGGCTCCGGAATTGCATAAGAATAAATTCCAGTCGCCATAGCCGGAAATCTGCCCTAATTTTTTGGCAAGTTCCTGCTGAATACCGATTGGGACAGAGTTTGAATAAAAGCCGATATCATTTAGCTGGGCATTTATCCGATCCACATAGTGGGGGTGAGAATGACCGATAGATATCACCGCATGACCGCCATAGAAATCGAGATACTTTTGGCCTTCTGCATCATACACATAATGACCTTTGGCCTTAACGGGCTCCACATCAAAAAGGGGGTAAACCTGGAATAAATTCATGTTATTGGGTGATGGTGTTAATTTTTTCGAAGGAGGCAAGGAGTCCTTTTATTACTGCAGAGCTGAGTCCTTGGTGCTCCATTTCATTGAGACCTGCAATGGTGCAGCCTTGCGGTGTGGTTACTTTGTCAATTTCTGTTTCGGGGTGATTTTCGCCTTCAATCAAAAGTGATGCGGCTCCACGTGCAGTTTGCATCGCAATTTTTTGGGCTTCATCGGCATGAAATCCAAGTTGAATTCCGCCCTGAGTAGCTGCTCTGATATATCGAAGGAAGAAGGCAATTCCGCTGGCTGCTAAAACGGTGGCGGCTTTCATGAGGTTTTCATCAATGATCATAGCTTCACCCAGAGCTTCGAACAGCTTCTTAACTTCTTTAAGCTGTTGATCAGAAACATTCTTTGCACAAAGGCAGGTCATCGACTCCTGTATAGCCGTAGCCGTATTTGGCATGGCCCGAATTACAGGCATTGTTTGTTCAAGGTGTTCTTCAATAGCCGCAATCTCAACGCCGGTTATAGTTGAAATCAAGACATGCTTTTCAGGGTCTAAGACTGAATTAATTTCTTCCAAAACAGCAGGCAGTTGTTTGGGTTGAACGCAGAGGAAAATGTATTCAGAGTTCTGGACGGCATCTTTGTTATCGGAAGTTATTTTAAACTTTTGAGATTTGAGATGGTCCAGCTTCTCCAGGTGCCGACGCGTCAAATACATGTTCTTTGGTTTAGCCAATTTCGCTCCGCTAATTCCCTTCGCTATGGCAATGCCTAAATTTCCTGCCCCAATAATTGCGATGTCATGTTTCTTAGCCATAATTAAAATGCTGTGGATTTAAAATTGAGTCCGGAAGTTTCATCCAGTCCAAATAGCAGATTCATATTTTGGACAGCCTGTCCGGATGCCCCTTTCAGCAAGTTGTCAATCACTCCGGTGATCAAAATCTGTCCATTCTCTTTTTGAATATGAACCTGAGCTTTATTGGTTCCAACCACACGTTTTATATCCGGTGAAGAATCGGATACCGTGACAAAAGGATGATCCTTGTAATAATTTTGATACAACTCCTGAATTTCTTTAGCAGACTTATTCAGCTCCAAATAGCAAGCGGCAAGAATTCCACGGGTGAATGCTCCACGCATGGGAATGAAGTGAATGGACTGATCAAAATCCGACTGTAATTGCTTTAGGCTCTGACTAATCTCCCCCAAATGCTGATGCGTAAATGCTTTGTAAATGGAGGCGTTGTTACTTCTCCAGCTAAAGTGGGTGGTAGAAGTTGGGTTCTGTCCCGCGCCCGTACTTCCGGTGATGGCTGTAACATGTACTGAAGTATTCAATAAGCCTGCTTTTGCCAGTGGAAATAAACTGAGTTGAATACAAGTGGCAAAACAGCCCGGATTTGCAATATGATTGGCAGCTTTAATTTCATCGCGATGTAGTTCAGGCAAGCCATACACAAAATCATGTTCGCCTTTTATGCGATAATCGGAGCTGAGGGCTATAATTTTTGCCTGCTTTGGAATGATGTCTCCTTCCACTACCGCTTTCGATTTTCCATGACCTGAGCAGAGTAAAACAACATCAACATCTTGTGATAACGTTGAATCAAATTTGAGTTCCGTCTCTCCTTCTAAGTCAGGGTGAGCTTGGTACAAAAACTCTCCGCCATGACTTCTGCTCACCACGCTAGTTATTTCAACTTCAGGATGATGAAGTAAAATTCTGATGAGCTCACCTGCTGTGTATCCGGCTCCGCCTATGATGCCTGCTTTAATCATTGTTCTGTACTTTTTGTTGAATAAGCATGGAGTTCGACAAAATTTTGGTAAATCCTTTCACATCATCTCCACTCCAGGCGTTATTCATTTCACCATATTGACCCGCTTTGGAGCCCATTAAATCATTTTCAGATTCAACGCCTTCCAGTTCGAAGTGCTTGTTATCAAGTTTGACGAACACCTTTCCAGAGACAGTTTTTTGGGTGTCTTCCAAAAAGGTCTCGATGTTGCGCATCACCGGATCAAGGTATTGGCCTTCGTGCATCAGCATTCCATACCATTCGGCCAGCTGATCTTTCCAATATAACTGCCACTTACCGAGCGTGTGTTTTTCCAAAAGCTGGTGTGCTTTAATGATGATCATCGGAGCTGCCGCCTCAAATCCTACACGACCTTTAATCCCAATGATGGTATCGCCGACGTGGATGTCTCGACCTACACCAAAAGGAGAAGCTATTTCATTCAGTTTCTTAATTAATTCTACCGTCGTTAATCGTTCGTCGTTAATCGTTACTGGTTCACCATTTTCAAAACCGATTTGAACTAATAACGAATCACGATCAACGACCTTTGTTGGCCAGGCATCTTCGGGTAGTCCTTTATGGGAAGTCAGCGTTTCAGCTCCACCAACTGAAGTTCCCCAAAGTCCCTTATTGATCGAGTACTTTGCTTTTGCCCATTCCTGATCAATGCCATTTTCTTTCAAATACTCAACTTCTTCTTCACGGCTCAATTTTTGATCACGAATCGGAGTAATAATTTCCAGATCGGGAGCAATCACATTGAAGACTAAATCAAAACGAACCTGGTCATTTCCAGCTCCGGTACTTCCATGGGCAATCGCATCAGCACCGATTTCTTTTGCATACTCGGCAATAGCTACGGCTTGGAAAACTCGTTCCGCACTTACTGATAGTGGATAAGTATGATTTTTGAGCACGTTTCCGAAGATCAGGTACTTGATGCCTTTTTCGTAGAAGGTGTCTTCTACATCCAGCATAGTGTGATTTTCTATCCCTAGTTTTTTGGCTTTTTCTGCTAATGCTTTCTCTTCAGCTGCATCAAAACCACCGGTATTTACGGCCGCGGTATGGACATCGAAGCCTTGATCTTTTGCCAGCCAAATGGCGCAATAACTGGTGTCGAGTCCACCGCTGAATGCGAGTAATACTTTTTTCTTTTTGCTCATGATATCATTTAGATTCTTTTAAAGGTCATCCCGGATTTGATTCGGGATCTGGATTCCTGCCTTCGCAGGAATGACTTTAGGTTATTTATAAAAAGAGATTTATTGGGTTTATGAAATCCAGAAACTTAACGGTCTTCAATTTCACCCAGCGATAGTACTTGGCGATATTTTTTTCTCGTTCCTGCTTCGTTTTCTTATTGGGTTTATTCGGGTCAAACATCATTCCGGTACACAAGCAGTTCTTGCGCTCATTGCGTGTAAGGATGTCATAATTAGGACAACTTTGGCATCCACTCCAAAAAGTCTCATCCTGTGTAAGTTCAGAAAAAGTAACCGGTCGATAGCCCAGGTCAGAGTTTATCTTCATAACCGGGAGGCTGGTCGTAATCCCAAATAATTTAGATCCTGGATATTTCTTGCGGGAAAGTTCAAATGCTTTGGCTTTAATCTTGCTGGCTAATCCCTGTCCTCGATAATCAGGATGGACAATTAAGCCTGAGTTCGCTACATATTTTTTGTTTTCCCAGATTTCGATGTAGCAATAGCCAGCAAGCTTTCCATCATCTAGTGCGATGACGGAATTTCCATTTTTAATTTTCTTTTTGATGTAATCAGGGTCACGCTTAGCAATACCGGTTCCTCGTTTGTGGGCGGCTTCTTCAATCATAGCACAGATATCTTCTGCATATGAGGTATGATGCGCTTTGGCGATATGAATGTGAACGGACATGTTGTGAGAATAAGTAATGAGTGAGTAAACTTCTTCTGAGTGAAGTTGTTAGTTAGGATCTTGCGGTAAAAGATGAGCGCTACTTAAAAAGCAGCAATATAGATATGACTACCGCCGTCGCGGAATCCGCCGGAGTGCAGTAAAATTGATCCTATATGTGCATAAAGTTTGCATGGGTAGAAAGTAAACAAAGATGACGCTTTAAAACAAGCCCTGACGCATATTTTAATCTTACCTCAGGTTTCTTGAATTTTAGCGGTACTGTGGAGGTTCAATCCCGGAGACTCTTAAATACGTGATCATCTGTCCCCGGTGGTGAGAATGGTGGTCTAGGAAGCTGACGATGCCAGCTGTTAATTGGGGATTAGCATCCTGAGCCATAATAAATTCAGACATCTCTTTAAACTGAGTGTCGAAATAGCTTATCAGTTCTTCTTTGGTCATTCGGTTTTCATCGCCGGGTTCCCAGGCAACTTGCTCACCGTTGAATCTCTTTTTGAAAAACTCAGTGCTGTAAGCAATATGAAAAGCCTGAGCGGAAAAGGTTCGGACGTCTTCGGAAGGTTTAAAGGCGAAGTCCTCGGCAGGCATAGCCTCGAAAACTTCGAGTGTGTATTCGTGAACGCTGGTCAGTTTTTGGGTCAGGTATTCATAATCTGTAACCCTTGTGCTATCAATTGAGCTGGCTCCCACTAAAACAGTAGAAACTATTAGGAGAGCGGGCAGTAATTTATTTATAGGGATTGATTTCATAATCGGAAGGTTTTGAGTTTATGGTGTGAATGGAAGATTCTTAGCAAAACACAGATTGTATCAATACAACAAAGATGAAATAAGGTTGCGCACATTTATGGTGAAATGAATATGATGAAATCAATAGGGAACGAAGGATCATTGAATTCACCTTAATCTGATCAGAACAGTTCATCAAAAGAGACGCAGCTTAGTGTTGCACATTTAGTTCAGAGCCGGATATTCTCCGGCTCTTTTTTTGTTTAGTAGTCGACCAAGCAAAAATCACACTTTCCTGTTATACTTAGCGTTGATATGACTGCCATGAAATATTTCATAATTACCTTTATAAGTATCCTGTTTTTTACGGGAAAACCTGCATTTGCTCAAATTCAAATGGAGGAAGAAATATCTGGAAAGGCTGCTTATATACAAGGCATTGAGGCTTTTGAAAATGAAGAATTTGATACTGCAAAAGAGTTACTACTCAAAGCAAGCCGCAGTCTGACAAATGCACCCGGGGTTAGCTACGCGCTGGCAGATACCTATCTTGCGCTGGACGACCTTCCCAATGCCGCACTTTATGGAAAACAAGCCGTCGATAGTGATCCTGAGGATAAATGGTTTAGGTTGAAACTAGCCCAAATCTATAGAAGCGCCGGCCGGAATCAAGCCACACTTGATGAACTGAACGCACTTCTTGATTATCATCCGAATGATTTCAACGCATTGTATATGCTTGCTGATACCTATATAGACTACGGCGAATTCGTGAAGTCCAATCAGATGCTTGACGAGATCTTAAACCTTAGAGGCCCTGATATTCAGGTGCTTTTATTGAAATTCAGAAATTATGAGGCTTTAGTTGTTCCTGATTCAGCCGTGGCTCAGTTAGAGAAAGTGCGCGAGATTGATCCCGATAATCTGGAGATGTTGAATATGCTGGGACAGTATTATGTGCAGATCGGAAATACAACTTCAGCCAAAAAAGTACTCACAGATGCTCTTGACCGGAATGCACGCGATCCCCAGTCTTTGATTAATCTGGCCGGTATATATCTGGATGAACAAAAATGGGACAGTGCCGGCACATTATTGACCAACTTCATTTCAGATCCTTTAATTGAGCCACTACAGAAAATGGATATTGCTCAATTCTTATATAGTCGTTCACAGCAGGATTCTCAGAATGTACAGCTTCGAATTGAAACCGAACGAGCAATGGATGCCCTCACAGAAGCCGAGGCAGAATACGGCCCCGCATTCACTTTAGCTGGAGAATTTTTTGCACAAATAGGACAGCCTGAAAAAGCCTTGGAAAAGCTCGAAATAGCTAACGAGCTGCTCCCTCAGGATGATATAGCCTGGAGACAAAGACTGCAATTGTTGATGGGTCAGCAAGAATATGCGAAAGCAATCGAGGTTGGGCAGAAAGCAGATGAAGTAGTGCCGGATGATTCTTTTATCCAATTCTTTGTGGGCAGTGCCTACATGCTGAGTAATCAAAACGAGAAAGCAGAGGAGTGGCTTGAAAATGCAACCCGTGCACCTGCGAGGCGACCTTTTAAATCCATAGTGTATAGTACATTAGGTGATGTAAGAGCTAATCTCGGAAATAATGAGGGCTCGGATGAAGCCTATGAACTAGCACTTCGCTATGACCCTGATAATGACAATGCGATGAATAACTACGCATATAATTTATCGGTTCGAGAAGAAAATCTGGAACGTGCGAAAGAATTAGCACTTAAAGCTATTGAAGTTGCTCCCGAAAATGCGGCTTATCTGGACACGGTAGGCTGGGTATATTTTAAGCTTGGTGATTATGATAGAGCAGAGCGGTTCATTCAGGCAGCGATAGATACGGGAGCCGCAAGTGCAGAAGTACTCGAACACCGAGGCGATGTAGAAGAACAATTGGGTAATATGGAAGAAGCCCAGAATTGGTGGAGACAAGCTCTTGAAAAAGATTCAACCCGAACTCATTTGCAGGAAAAAATCAATTAGTGTGAAGTTATCCTCTCATTTTTCCCTTTTAGCTATTTTGATTTTAGCCGGTATCATGTCTGCTTGTTCCTCAACAAGAACAGTGTCGGAGGGGGATTACAGCAGAACAGATGCCTCTGAAGAAGAGGTGGTTTCTCTTATTCCGGACTATGGCGCGGAACTCACATCAATTAAAGGCAAAGGCCGTGCATTGGTTAGTGAGCCGGGAAATAGCGATCGGGCGACCATAGATTTCCAAGCCAATAAGGAGCTGAGTTTACTTACTATTCAAAACCGTATTGGTATCGAAGGCGGGCAGATGTTGGTCGATTCCGATTCCATCCTGATTTACAACCGTGTGGATAAAGTTGCCCAAAAGATATCGATTTATGATGGGCGCATGACCAGCCTGAATGAGTTGGCTTCTATCAACATTCTGGATCTTGTTAATTATAAAGTTGAAGCGGAAGATGTGCAGTCGGTTTGGCAAAGCAATAATTCCTATCAGCTTCGGTTAAAAAATGGCGCTCATGTATTTGTAAATAAGGAGCAAGGCTGGGTTCAGCAGGTAGAACAAACCCGGCGCGGAATGGCTCCCTACTCCAGGATTATTTATGAAAGTTATGGTGAATTGAATGGATTCACTTTACCAAGAAAAATAACGATCTTTAGCGCAGACGGAGATTCACGGGTTGTCTTCTTAGTGAGAAGCCTTGAAGTGAATCCCAATAAACTGGATCTCGAAATTGATATCCCCAACGACATTGTAATTCAACGATTATGAAATCAACAAGCTGGTTGCGAATTATTGGAGTTGTGATCTTTGTGTTATCGCTGGGAATGGAATCATTTGCCCAAACCTATCAGGAAAAGAGAGAGGAGCTTTTAAAACGGCAGGAAAATACCCGTGCCGAGATTAATGTGCTGGAAGCCCGTATTAAGAATTACCAGCAGCGGGTAAGTCAGGCCGAACAGCGATTTGATAAATCATTCGAGCAGTTTCAATCCTTAAACAATCTGATTGCCCTTCAGGATGATAAAATCAACAGTCTGGAAGAAGAGCAGAGCCAGATTGAAGCAGAGATTAGTCTGACAGAAAAAGAAATAGAACTTCGTGAGCAAGAACTTGAGCAGCTCATTGAAAACTATAAGCAGATTATATTGTACGCATATAAAAACGGGCGAGCCGGAAATTTAGAACTACTGCTGACTTCTGAATCTATCAATCAAATGGTTGTGCGCTCGAATTACCTTCAGCGTTTTGAGGAACAGAAGGCAAAGCAGGCTGTTCTCATCCGTAAAAACAAGAATGAGCTGGATCAGGTAAAGGAAGACTTGCGGGACAGTTATCAAAAGAATTCAGAAATCATTGGAGAGATTCGGATTGAAAAAGAAGAACTGGGCGACCAGCGCCAGCAGCAACAGCAAACAGTTGAACGCATCAAGGAAGAGCGAAGCACCTGGCTGGAAGAACTCCGCAAAACCCGTCAGGAAAAAGAGAACCTCGAAAGTGCTTTCACCAGTTTAATTACTGAAGAAGAGTCGTTGCGAGAAGCTGAAAATGAGCGTTTAAGGAAATTAGCAGAGGCTCGAAATATAGCTGATGCCGCACGCCGAGCCGATGAAGTTGAAAAATATTCCAAACCCATCACGCGCGAAAATTTTGTGAGTGATGAAATCTTACTTACCTATGAAAATGCTTTCATTCAGTCAAAAGGGAACTTGCGCTGGCCGGTAGATAGTAAGACAGTCGGTAAAAAATTTGGGAGGATACGTAACCCGTTATACGGATCAGTAACAGAGCACCCCGGAATTGATATTGTAGCTGAATCAGGAACAACCGTTGAGGCCGTTTCGCCGGGTTATGTATTCAACATCTCGCCAATGCTTGGGTATGGTGACGTGGTGTTTGTTAAACACGGCTCCTACTACACGGCCTATGGCAACCTTAGCGAAATCACAGTTGAAGTAGGCTCGGTTTTGCAAGTGGGAGATAAAATAGGCAGCTCAGGAGTGGCAACATCAGAATTAGGAGAAGTCCTTTTCTTTGCCGTAAGAGATGGAACTGAATTTGTAAATCCTGAAATTTGGCTTTCTTCACGGTAAGAATTCAACATCCCTGTCACAATACTTTTGAATTCCGTTAAAAGATATGTTCGCATTGGAATTTGGGCCTTCTTTTTAGGAATTTCAGCTTACCTTAATATTCATTAAATGAACAAAGCAGCCTGTTTTGGATAATATACCTCGGTTAATTTTTTATGCTTCCGGTGTGTTGATGATTTCAGCCGCCTTTACCCTTTTTTCCTCTGAATTCATGAGTCTGATAAACTCGCCAAATTTTGCGGGATTACTTGTTTTATTAGGCTTTGGTCTGGTGTATATGAACATCATTTTTATAACGGGCCGCCGCTTTATGCGTCGCCTTCAGGGACCAAACCCTATCCCTTATGTATTCGGTTTACTGGTTGCCATTCCGCCACTGGTTTGGGTTCAGATTTATGATGCCGGTTTAGGGAATTCCAAGCTCACTTTCATGTTTACCATAATAATTGCTTGCGGAACAGGCGCTTATTTTGGTCACCGTGCCGGATTAAAAGCTCAGGCAAAATTTCAGGAAAACCTGCAGGAATTTTTGAATCAGGATGACTAAGCAGGATGATTACACAATAATTTCAACAAAAAATACATTTATGAAATCGGTTAAAGCTACTATTCTATCTATTCTTTTCGCTACGGTTTTTCTGGGAAGCACACTTGCTCAGACTTTGCAAATGGAAGTACTTCGTGAAATTGGGGCTGCTCCTTCAGCTGAACGCATCGAGGCAGATATCACAACTTTAGTTGAGTTTGGCACCCGCCATACTTTATCGGACACCACTTCTGACACTCGCGGTATTGGTGCTGCCCGGCGCTGGATCAAAGCTGAATTCGAGCGAATTTCTGCTGATTGCGGAGGTTGCCTGGAAGTATTTTATGTAAGTGATGTGATTGAAGGAACTCGACGGATTCCCGAACCCACCAATGTGGTAAATGTAGTTGCCATACAGCGAGGGACGGCAGATCCAAACCGATTTATTATGATGAGTGGCGATATTGATTCTCGTGTTTCTGATGCCCTGGATGGTGAGTCTGAATCTCCCGGCGCGAATGATAATGCTTCCGGTGTTGCCGGTGCATTGGAAGCTGCTCGAGTTTTGACGAACTATGAATTTGAAGGTTCAATTATGTACGCAGCACTTTCAGGCGAGGAACAAGGATTATTCGGAGGTCAGATTCTCGCAGAATACATGAAAGAGAATGATATGGACCTCAAGGGAGTGCTGAATAATGATATGATTGGAAATATTCAGGGCATTAATCAGGTAATTGATAATACAACGGCCCGTGTGTTTTCGGAAGGAACCCGTGCGGTAGAGACGGAAAGAGAAGGAAATATTCGTCGCTATACCGGTGGCGAAGTTGATTCTCCATCACGAAATCTGGCTCGTTATGTAGATAAGATGGCGGATGATTATATCCGAAATTTGGACGTGATGATGATTTACCGCTTGGACCGATTTGGCCGAGGCGGACACCATCGCCCATTTAATGCAGCCGGATTCCCTGGCGTTCGAATTATGGAAACCAACGAAGATTATAACCGACAGCATCAGGATTTAAGAACTGAAGATGGCGTTGAATACGGAGATGTTCTGGATGAAGTGGAATTTGACTTCGCAGCTAAGCTAACCGGATTGAACGCAGTAGTAATGGCAGGAATGAGTTGGGCTCCAAGTCCACCCGCTGAAGTTGAAATTGAAGGTGCCGTCCGCCCAAGCACAACCCTGAAGTGGAAGGCACTTGATGCCGAACAAAATCCACAGCTGGCCGGCTATAAAATTTACTGGCGACTAACCGATGCCAATCAATGGCAGAAAAGTGTGTTTGTCCCGGCCGATGCCACCGAGCATACCCTCGAAAACGTTGTAATTGATAACTATTACTTCGGCGTAGCAAGCGTATCAAAAGATGGGTTTGAAAGTCCGGTAGTATTTCCCGGACCGAACGGTTCCTTTGGTGACTAAGTAAATTCAGTACAAAAACGTAGGTCGGACAGGCTGTCCGCTCTACTTTTTTAAGTCCAAATTAATATAGAAAGCCTACTCGCTCCGATGCTCTGCGTCGGAGCGTATTTGTTTACCCGATATAGCTGGGCTCTATAACCCGCTCTATTTTCAGTTTTTTCCCTGTTACTTCTTTGAATAACTCAGCCTTTCGCTCCGCTCCCCAAATTTCTAAGTGAGGCTCACCTTCCGTCCGGATATTAATCTTGATATAGTCATCCTCAGAATACACTTGCAGGTCTTTTACGTTTTGGTAGTGACTTCGGTCTAATCCATCAGCCACCCTCAAAATCCCGGATAGCTTTTTAATACGCTTCCGGATAGGAGCCGGCATTTTCCAGTATTCACTATGTCGTTTCTTAGGTGTAGACCGCCGGTGATAGCGGGCCACGTTTGCAATTATCTGAATTTCATCTTCCTTAAAACCTTTCAAATCTGAGTGGCGGATGATATACAATGCATGTTTATGATGTTTAGAGTGCGAAATGTAGTATCCGATATCGTGCAGATAACTGGCGTATTCTAACAGTTCCCGATCCTGAAGGGTGAGTTCCAGTTCTTTTTCCAGAGCATCAAAGATGGTAAGCGCCATATTGGCCACATGACGGGAGTGAGTCTCATGCCAGTCCGTTTTACGGAGCAGTTCAAAGACACTTCTGCGACGGGGGTCGGCAAAAGCTCCGGTCCATTGAAGTCCAATCATTTCTTTTTTGAGGTACCGAATAACAATCCCTTCCCTCAAAGCTTGAGATGAAATCTTCACCGTTTTGATTCCAAATTTTCGAATCATATAGTTGAGCAGAACCACCCCGGTATTGATGAAGCCAACTCGTTTGGTGTCTAAACCGGAAACACTACGCCGTTCTTTCTTGGAGAGTTTGATAAACCAGTCATAAAATTTCCTGAAATCTTCTGCCGAAAACTCCATCTCATTGATGGTCATGTCGATAGATTTGTCCTTCCGGTTCGCAATCATCTGGGCGATGTTTTCCATGGTTCCGGAAGAACCGATAATCGTATCTGTTCGGTTTAGCGCAAAGGCCTGGGCTACATCCTGAAGCTTTTCTTCATAATGACCTTCCAGCGTTTTAATGTCTTCTGTGGTGATGGGGTCTTTAGGTTTAAAGATCTCGGTCATCCTGGAAACCCCGATTTTCTTACTCGCTGTAAAGAAAAATTCCTTCTCATTTCCCAGAATGAATTCTACGCTACCGCCCCCAATATCAGCTACAAGCACAGGTTTTTCTGTCAATTTCACTCCATGACGAACAGCTAATCCAATAAGCTCTGCTTCAACACGGCCCGGAATGGCATTTATCTTCACACCAATATCATCGATGCTTTTTTGGATGAACTCACCGCCATTTTCTGCTTCCCGAATAGCACTGGTGGCGTAGGCTAAAATCTCCTCACATTCATAACTATCAGCAAGCCGCTTAATATTTTTGAGTGCCGTCAATCCCCGTTTAAAAGCCCCATCTGATAATCTTTTCCCCATCCCGCCTTTGGCAAGCTGAACCATTTCCTTGAGCTTATCGAGGGTTCTGAAACTGCCATCAGAATAAATATCCACAATAATGGCGTGGAATGAGTTGGTGCCGATATCAATAGCGGCGATGCGTTTGATGGGTGTAACCTGATTGCTGTTGCTGCTGACGATCAAAGCGGAAAAAGAGGTTGATTAATGTACGCATCAATCATAACCAAAAGTGCTGAGTTTTGATAGTACTGATTATGCTTCTTCTCGTTAGTTCTCGTTAGTTCTCGTTGAGTAGCTCCGCTGCTCAATGTCCCGAAGAGGCTCTGCCTCAAAAAAAGATTGTAAGGAATGCCTTTCATATCCCTCTAACCGGTAAAAAGACAAGGGAAAAACGAGATTCAAGTTTAAAGAAGAACATTATCCCTATTTAATTACCTGTACCACAGTAAAAGGGATTTCGTTATTTGTTTATCAGGATATTAGCAAGATCATCATTGAGTCCATAAAACATCTTCAAGACAAAGAAAAGGTAGATGTATATGCGTATGTGCTTATGCACAATCATATCCATATGATCATTCAGGCAGAAGGCTTACCTGATATAATAAGAAAGTTTAAATCGTACACGGCCAGATGCATTATTGATTATCTGAAAGCATTTAACCGCAGATATTTTCTTTCGGAATTGAAGGCTTATAAGCATTCGAAGCATAAAGATAGCGAGTATCAGATTTGGCAAGAAGGGGTGCATCCCAAGCAGGTTTCAAATTTGGAAATGATGCAGCAGAAAATTGAATATGTGCATCTAAATCCGGTGAAAGCAGGATTTGTAGAATTACCTGAGCATTGGAAATATTCATCAGCTCGAAGCTACTTGGGTGAGGATAATACTGTGGTTTCAGTTAAACTATTCTCAGGGTAAAAAGAAGGCGGAGCCTCCGGGTGGCGTTGAGCAGCGGAGCTACTCAACGAGATTATGCTGACTTATCAGATTACAGATAAACTCACCTAAATTCCTTCTTGCCCAATCATCTTGGAATACCTAACATTAGCTAACTTTTAAGTAATTTATTACCGGTAATACGGAATAATCAAATTTGAGCATGAAGAAATCTGTTGTTTTAGCTGTTTTAGGAACTCTTTTACTAACATCAACCGCATGGTCTCAGGTGCAGTCGCCCGCTGAATTTTTGGGTTATGAGTTAGGAGAAAAGTGGACCCCTCACTATAAAGTTCTGAACTATTTCCAGCATGTGGCGGAGGAATCGCCAATGGTTACGCTGACTGAATATGGAAAAACCAATGAAGGGCGTGAGTTGGTATATGCTGTAGTTACATCCCAAGGAAATCACCAAAACCTGGAAGAAATACGTGTCAATAATTTACGGCTGGCCGATTTAGAGGAAGGGACTCCTACCACGAATCAAAAAGCAATTGTATGGCTGAGCTATAACGTACACGGCAATGAGACTTCATCCAGCGAGGCTGCCCTTAATACGGTGTATAAATTAGTAGCTGAAAATGCCGGCTGGTTAGAAAATACGGTTGTGATCATGGATCCAATGGTAAATCCGGATGGTCGTGATCGCTACGTGAATTGGTTTAGAAGTGTGGTTGGTGAAGAGAAAAACGTTCATCCCGAAACCAGAGAGCACAATGAACCGTGGCCGGGTGGGCGAACCAATCACTACTATTTTGATTTGAATCGCGATTGGGCATGGCAAACACAGGTAGAAAGTCAGCAGCGGGTTAAAGTTTACAACCAATGGATGCCTCATGTTCATGTTGATTTCCACGAGCAGGGTTACAACTCTCCCTATTACTTTGCACCTGCAGCAGAGCCAATGCATATGGCGATTACGGACTGGCAGCGTGACTTCCAGACGATGATTGGGAAAAATCACACCAAGTATTTTGATGAAGAAAACTGGCTTTATTTCACCCGCGAAGTTTTTGACTTGTTCTATCCCAGCTACGGCGATACCTGGCCTACTTTCAACGGTGCTATTGGGATGACCTACGAACAAGCCGGGCACAGCTCCGGTGGCCGTGGAGTGATAACAGCCGAAGGGGATACGTTGACACTGAAAGACCGCCTTACTCATCACAGCGTAAGCGGATTGTCAACGATAGAAATCACTTCTCAAAATCACCAAAAGGTGATACAGGAATTCTCTGATTACTTTACGAGTACTACCCAAAATGGTGCGGGTGAGTACAAGACATTCATTGTGAAGAAGAGCAGCAATCCGGATAAAGTATCCAGCCTTTTGCGCTACTTGTTAAATCAGGAAATTGAGTTTGGTGTTGCCTCCCGCTCCTCCAATGCAAATGGCTATGACTACAGCAACGGTGAAACCGGACGAGTGTCTATAGAGGAAGGAGATTATGTAATAAGTACCTATCAACCCAAAGGCACATTAGTGCGTGTATTATTTGAGCCGAAGCCGGAATTAGCTGATTCCCTTACTTACGACATTACTGCCTGGGAAACACATTATGCCTATGGGGTAGATGGATATGCAATCAAAGGACAGGTAGAAACCCGCCCACTTTCCATGAGTATGGAAGACGAGCTCACACCCGTTATAGACAAACCCTATGCCTACCTCGCAAAATGGAATTCCATAGAAGATTTAAGATATCTGGCCAGGCTGCTGGATGAAGGAGTCGCCGTTCGATATGCAGAAAAAGCTTTTAGCTTGAACGGAAAGCAATATGCACCCGGAACGCTCATTATCACCCGAAATGGAAATGAACAGCTGGGCAGTAACTTTGATCAAATCGTTAAAGATGAAGCCGGATTATTGAATCGAATTGTCACCCCGGTGGCTACTGGTTTTGTGGATTCAGGTAAAGACTTTGGGTCCTCGTCAGTTCGATATATCGAAGCCCCTAAAGTTGCACTTCTTTCCGGTGACGGAACCAGTTCAAACATGGTAGGCCACATTTGGAATTACTTTGATCAGCAGATTAATTACCCCGTGAATTTGATTGATGCTGAAGATGTTGGCTCAGTAGATTGGAGTGATTATCATGTAATGATATTGCCGGACACCTATGGAGTTTTGGGTAGCGATGAGCTTGAAACTATCACAGATTGGGTTCGAGATGGTGGTACACTCATAGCCTTGGGCAATGCAAATAATGATCTGGTTGGTAAGGATGGTTTTAATCTGGAGCTCAAGGAAAGAGAAGAAGAAATTGAAGGTGAAAATCCTGAAGATAAGCTTCAAAAATATGGAGAGGCCTCACGGGAACGAGCTCAATATTCGAATCCCGGCAGTATTTATGAAATCACGATGGACACTTCGCATCCACTCGCATTTGGGTATGAGGAAGAATATATGTCGCTAAAGCTGGGATCCTCAGCATACGATTATTTAGAAAATGGCTGGAATGTTGGCGCAGCAAAGCCTGGAGCGCACCGAAGTGGTTTTGTAGGAAATAAAGCCAAAGAATCTTTAGAGCATACCTTAGCCTTTGGAGTTCAAAATATGGGTAGGGGGAATGTAGTTTATATGGTAGATAATCCATTGTTCCGCGGGTTCTGGCATAATGGTAAACTGCTTTTTGGGAATGCTGTTTTCTTTGTTGGAAACTAAATGTGTTTAAGTGTGAAAGTGTTTAGGTTATAAATATAGCTCAACGCCTTCGCACTAAAACACTCAAACACCCGAACACTTAAAACATGAAACGTAAGGAAACAAAAGCCATCCGCACCCAAACCGAACGCACAAAGTTTGGAGAGCACGCCACGCCTATTTACATGACCTCCAGCTATGTGTTTGACAATGCCGAGCACATGCGAGCTATGTTTGCAGGAGAGGAAGATGGGAATGTGTATAGCCGGTACTCAAACCCCACTGTAGATGAGTTTATTGATAAAATTGCTTTACTGGAAGGAGCGGAAGCCGGATGGGCAACGGCCTCCGGAATGGCTGCTGTATTTTCAACCTTTGCAGCTCTGTTAGATGCCGGTGATGAGGTGCTTTCGTCCCGATCTGTATTTGGCTCAACCCATAAATTATTTACCCAGATTTTTCCGAAGTGGAACATAAAGACCAATTATGTGTCAGCCGGAGAAATGGACACTTGGGAAGATGCCATCACCCCAAACACTAAAATTATCTACCTCGAAACCCCATCGAATCCGGCGCTGGATATCATCGACATGGCGAAGGCCAAAGAGATCGCGGAAAAGCACAATCTTATTTACGTAGTTGATAATTGCTTTACCACCCCGGTGATTCAAAACCCGATTGAATTTGGGGCTGATTTGGTTATTCACTCTGCTACGAAGTACATAGATGGGCAAGGTCGTGGTTTGGGTGGCGCGATTGTAGGAAAGCAGGAGCTTATTGATGAAATTGAAGCCTTTGCGAGGCATTCAGGGCCCTGCCTCTCGCCATTCAATGCATGGATGCTTTCTAAGAGTTTAGAGACCTTGCAGATTCGTATGGAGCGTCATTCTCAAAACGCCCTTGAAGTTGCGAAACGGCTCCAGGATCACGATCAGGTGGAATGGGTAAAATATCCATTTTTGGAAACTCATCCGGCATACGACATCGCCCAAAAACAAATGTCGATGGGCGGGGGAATTGTGACTTTTGGAATCAAGGGTGGATTGGAGGCAGGTAAGAACTTTCTGGACTCACTTGAAATGCTATCTCTGACTGCTAATCTGGGTGACTCAAGAACCATCGCCACACATCCCGCTTCTACAACTCATTCCAAACTTTCGGAAGAAGAACGCCAAATGGTTGGCATTACTCAGGGACTCATTCGCCTGTCAATTGGGCTTGAGCATGTGGAAGATATCTGGGAAGATGTAGATCAGGCGTTGTGATTTAAATTCTGCGAAAAACCTCAAACGCCAGCCACCCCATTTAATTTTGAGCCAACTCCGCTTCGCTGGCTATATATCCAAATGCCGCCCAGTTTCCACCGTCATATACATTTTGCCAAATTTGTTGAGCACGTCCGGGTCTGCCGTTTATGTCATGCCAGAACCCAAGTCCATAGCCGAGAGTGGCGTTATCAAGAGCGGTATTTTCATCTCCTAATAATTCATCAGGACTAAAAACACCCTTAAAGACCATCAGTAATTCATGGTAACTGGTATTCTCAATCAGTTGCATATTCGGTGAAACCTGTGACAGCAGATTACCTGCTTCCATATCGCGACCGAGTTTACGGAGAGTCATATACTTCCAGTAGATAAAGGCGACCCGCATGTCGGTGTTTTTAGCAACTTGAAGTCCGTTTGCATAAGCAAGGTTTGCCTGATCGTATTCGCCCTTCAAATAATGAGCCAACCCAAGGTGATACCAGGTATTGGTTTGAAGCGAACTCAGGGGAATGTTTTGAGCATTCGGCATGCCATCTTGCTCGGTAATATCATCTTTACCACGAAATAACTGTGCGGCCATTTGAAAATCATCAATCGCTAAATCAAAAGCGCGGAGGGTTAAATATCGGTGTCCTCGATGGCGGTATAATCTCGCTGAATTCGGAAATTGTTGAATCGCATCTGTGAATTGCTGAACAGCCTGTCGATAATCTCCGGAATAAGCTGTTTTACGCGCTTCCCAAATTAGATGATCTACTACCTCATTCTCCTCAAGTGCCAATGAGCTCAGCGAATCAATCCTAATTAAATAACGCTCGGGTATCTGCTGAATGTCCGTTTTGATGGTATCGCCCAGCATTGTCACCGTTTGATCGGAAAGAGGAAGGGATTCAAATGCGGGGGATTTTTCCAGTGCTTGACATCCCATTAAAAGAATCAAAAAACTAAGAAAGGAAAGCTTTTGAATAATCATGGCGTTAAGTGATCTAAAGGTTAAACTGACAAATAAAAAAACACTTCAACATTCAATGTTGAATGTTCCTTGTTCAATGTTCTTACAGCACATCTTCCACTTCGTCCAGCTTCACCCCAACAAGGCGACTTACACCGGTGACCGGCATAGTGACTCCGTACATCATCTCAGCCTTACTCATGGTCTTTTTGTTGTGTGTGATGATGATAAACTGAGTCTGCTCGCTAAACTCTTTAATCATTTTAGCAAAGCGCTCGATATTAGCGTCATCCAGTGGAGCGTCAACCTCATCCAAAACACAAAACGGGGAAGGTTTTACCAGATAGATAGCAAATAGAAGTGCAATTGCGGTCAGCGTTTTTTCTCCGCCTGAAAGCTGGGAAATCCCGGATGGGCGTTTACCGCGAGGTTGAGCTTTAATTTCAATACGAGCTTCCAGCGGATCTTCTACATCTTCCTCAATAATCAGATCGCAGTAGTCATCCGCTTCAAAAAGAGTCTTGAAAACCTTTTGGAAGTTTACACGGATGCGCTCAAAGGTAGTATTAAACCGCTGGGTTGCTGTTTCGTTGATCTCGTCAATGGTTTCGAGAAGCTGCTCTTCGGCCTCTGCTAAATCCTGAATTTGTTCTTCATAGAAATCAAGGCGCTCTTTCTCTTCTTTATATTCTTCGATGGCCAGCGGGTTAACTTCGCCAATGCTATTCAATTTCTGCTTTAGCCAGCTGATGCGCTCCTTAACTTCTTCCGGCGTTTTATCTTCAGGCATTTCAGCGCCCTCAATCTGCTTCATCAGGATTCCATACGTTTCCCAGATGTGATCGGAAAGAGCCTGACTTTGCATCTCCATTTTTTCACACGCCATATCAAGGTGGTGAACCAGCTCCATATTCACCTCTTTCTTTCGGCGGACTTCCTTCAGCTCCTTCTCAATTTCATTGATTTTGCCTCGCTGTTTGGCTGCCGCTTCTTCCGCTTTCTGAAGAGCTTCATCCGCCTTCTCTTTGGCCTCGGCATTCTTCTCAATACTGGCTTGAAGCTCTTTGATACGGGCACTCAGCGTTTCAATCTCTTCCTTACTTTCCTCGGTCATGGAAGTACGGGTTTTGATTCGCCGTTCTACATTCTCAATGCCGGATTCTGCTCGTTGAACTTCCCGCTCCAGGTTCTCAACTTTATTTTTAAGATCCTGATGCTTTAGCTGAGTGTCGTTATATCGGGTTTGGGCTATGGAGCGTTCTTCTTCCAGCGTTTCAAGAAGTTCTTTTTTCTCCTGCTGCTTTTCATCCATCTCCAGCATTTTCTGCTGCAGTTCTTTTTGTTTGGGCTGAATGGAATCCAGTTCTTCCTGAGCAGTCCCTTCACTGCTTTTCAGGTTATCTTTACGATTTACCAGTTCGCCAATATTCTTTTGATATACCTGAACTTTGGAAGATAAGCTGTGCTGTTGCTGCTCCAGTCGGCGGACTTCCTGCTCTTTCTCTTTGAGTGATTTACTGAGCTCCCCAATATCCAGCTTTTCGTATTTCTCTACAATTTGCTGAAGGTAATCTTCAAGCTTGGAAATTTCTTTGGTAGTCTTGGCTTCCTCTTTCTCGAGCTTCTCGATTTTGTCTTTCAGTCCAACGCGAATTCCGGCATTTTTACTTTTGCTTCCACTTTGGAAGAATCGGGAATTGGTGACTACTTCGCCTTCATAGGTCACGCCAATAAGTTCATCATCTTTCTTAGTGCCGGCGTAAGCATCCTCCACGGAATCAAAAACCATGGCATTCCCAAGCAGTAACTGCTTCAAGGCAGAATATTCCCGCTTCGATTTCACCTGATCAAAAAGACTTCCATCTTTAACGGGATAGGTTGCTGCAAGCTGGTCGAGCGGAATAAAAGTCGCTCGGCCTTTATCATTTTCTTTAAGGATTTTAGCTGCTTGCTTGGCCTCATCCAGTGTTTTAACAACCACGAAGTTCAGGACATCACCAAGCACAGACTCGAGGGCGACGGCATGCTTTTCATCGGTATTAAAAACTTCTGAAACAGTCGTCATTTCCTTGAATTCAAATCGGTGATTCTCAATCAGGAATTTTACGCTGCCTGGAAAAGCTTCATTCGAACTGGCGAGATCGTTCATCAATCGGATCTCAGATTCCAGCGATTCTCTTTTACTTTGAAGGGTGCGGAGCTCGTCTTTAATTTCGTTCTGCTTCTCGGCAAACTGCTCTCGTTTTTCGCGGGATGTTTCTAATTCTTCCTCAAGCTCATCCCGCTCTACAACCAGTTTTTCGAGTTTCTTTTCAATCAGCCCTTGCTCGCCATTCATGTTGTCGATCTCATCATTCAGATCAACAATCTCGTTATTAATTCGCTCTAAATCGCCTTCGGTATTTTCCAGGCGGCTCTCAATTTTAATCCGTTTGGTTTGAAGTTGATTGAGTTCGTTATTGGTAGCACTAATCTGCACCTCGATCTCATAAAGCTCAGATCGTTCACGATTATATTGCTGCTGAATCTGTCCGTATTTCTTCTTCGAATCTTCGAGCGCTTTCTCTGATTTATCTAAATCATCATCAAAAGATTCCAGCTTTTTACGACTTGAATCGAGCAGTTCGTTGAGTTCCTTTAAATCCTTTTTTCCCTGCTCAATGTCTTTGCCATATTCCGTAATCACCTTTTTCTCGTTCTCAATTTTCTCTTTGGTGATTCGGAGATTGGTGTCAGCCTCCCGAATAGCATTATGGAGTTGACTTACCCGGCGCTGTGCCTCGGCCTGCTGCTTCTCTTTTTCAATGAGTTCCTTACGGGACTTCTCATCGGCCTCTTCCAGATCTTCAGCAGCTTTTGTAATCTCCTTCTTTTCTTTATCTGCATTGGAGATACGCTCTTTAAGAGGCTCCAGCTCCGACTTTATCTTGTTGAACTCATGAAGGGTCAGCGCTTTGTCTTTGATCTCAAGTTCATCTTTATAAACCTTTGCCTTTTCAGCTTTTTCAGCTTGAATTTCAAGAGACCGAGCTTTTTTGCGGAGTTCAACCAATAAATCATCAACCCGTTGTAAATCCTTCCGCGTTGATTCCAGCTTTCGGATGGTTTTCTTTCGCTGATCTTTATACTTGGTAACACCGGCGGCTTCCTCAAACAAACGACGGCGGTCGTTGTTTTTATCATTAAGAATTTCTTCAACCATCCTGAGCTCAATCACAGAGTAGGCATCTGAACCCATCCCCGTGTCCATAAAAAGCTCCATAATATCTTTAAGCCGGCAGGAAGTGTTATTAATCAGATATTCACTATCTCCGGAGCGGTAAAGCCTACGGGTAATGGTTACCTCGCTATACTCGATTGGCAGAATCCCTTTGTCATTCACAAAAGTCAGGGATACTTCAGCCATCCCAAGGGCTTTCTTCTGAGCAGTTCCATTAAAAATAACGTTAGCCATCGCAGAGGAACGTAACAAGGAAGGTCGCTGCTCGCCCAAAACCCATCTCAGTGCATCAACAATATTAGACTTCCCACAACCATTGGGGCCTACAATAGACGTAATTCCGCTATCAAACTTCACCTTTGTTTTATGGGCGAAACTTTTGAATCCCTGAAGATCGAGTTCGGATATATACATTTGTTAGGGTTGCGAGGTGTGAGTTGCGGGTTAGTTTATTTTCCAGCTCGTTTCAACATAATTGATGAAACTATTAATTTTGCGTCCTAATATATCGTATCTGTTCAATAAATCAGTAAGAGGATTTTCTTTAAAGTGAATATCACTGATCATGTTGAGCTGAGAGACTGTTTCGTCGCAAGAAGAATTAGCAAAAATCAGGAATCGAATAAACTCATCTTTATACCGTCTTCTCCCATACCCTTCTGCTATGTTATCTTTTATGCTTTTCAATGAACGACGAACTTGACTCCCCTGCTCATACATTTCGTATTTCGGAAGGGTCATTGTGAGTTTATGAACTTCAAGTGCCAGCTCATAAGCCATCTTGTATATATCTAAGTCTGTATAACTTTTCATAAATACATTTTAAAAAGATGGCAATAGAGTTGAAAAGGTAAGAACAACCCGTAACCCGCAACTCGTATCCCTTACACAGTCATTATTTCTTTTTCTTTCTTCTCAACTAACTCATCCACTTTGGCAGTGTATTTGTCAGTAAGTGTCTGCACTTCTGATTCAGCTTCGAACTTTGAATCTTCAGAAAGGGACTCGCTTTCTACTTTTTTCTTGATGGAGTCATTGGCGTCACGGCGTGTATTTCGGATGCTGATTTTTGCTTTTTCAGCAATGTCTTTTGAATGCTTGACCAATTCCTTACGACGTTCTTCAGTCAAAACAGGAAGTGGGATTAAAATACGCTCGCCATCGTTGTTTGGGTTGAGTCCAAGTCCGGCCGACATAATTCCTTTTTCAATATCTTCCATGGCACTTTTATCATAAGGCTGTACAACCAGCAGGCGAGCTTCGGGAGCACTTACATTAGCAAGCTGCTGTAGCGGTGTTTGGGAACCATAATATTCTACTTTGATGCCCTCAAGCAGAGCCGGGCTAGCTTTTCCTGCCCTTACATGTGATAATTCTTTTTTAAAATATCCTGTTGCTTCGTCCATATGGAGGTCAGCTTCATCAATAATTTCTTGTAATTCTTGCGATATCATAATGCCGAGTCTTTTATTTATGCTGAGTGACTAACTTTTCGAAGTTAACAAAATCATTAATGAGGACAAACCCTGAAGAACGTTGAACTATTATGAGGTCTGACGTCGACATAAAATTTAGTTTGTAAGGAATATGCGTTTTGACGCTCTTACTATTTGATAAGAGAACTTGTGTAAAACCTATACCCGATAGGTCTTTAAAAAGCTATCAGGTATGAAAATAACAGCGACTATGTCAAAACAGGTAATTCCATTAACATCGGGGCATACCTATCATATCTGGACACATGCAAATGGTGATGAAGATCTCTTCCGGAGTAAAGAAAATTACAACTATTTTTTAGAGAAGTATCAATACCATGTACACCCTGTAGTTGACACCTTTGCCTATTGCTTAATGCCTAATCACCTGCATTTGATGGTGCGGGTGAAAAGTGAGGATGTATTGAAAGATTTTTATAGAGAGAAAAAATCTAAAAAGAGCAAAGACCTGACAGGTTTCCAAAACCTGTCAGGTCTGGTATCTCAACAGTTTAGTAACTTGTTCAACGGATACACCAAAGCTTATAACAACATGTATGATAGAAAGGGCTCATTATTCAAAAGACCATTTCAAAGAAAACTAATTCACTCCGATGAATACTTCATCCGCCTTATCGCTTACATTCATAACAACCCCATCCACCACGGCTTCACTGAAAATCTAAGCGACTGGCCTTTCAGTAGTTGGCATGCATATACATTAGATAAGCTTACAAAAATTCAAAATGAAGAGGCAATGAACTGGTTTGGGGATCTGAAAAACTTTAAAGCTATCCATCACAATTTTGCACATGCAAAAAACAGAGCCCCATTTGAATAGTAAACTAAGAATTGCTGAACTCTCATAAGAAGCCGCATGTAACATAATTTAAATAAGTATGGGTTGTCTAGCCCTCTAAAAAAGCGCTTTTCCAAATTTTAAAGGAACGATACTTATTTTGAACTAATTGGAATTATCATGAACTTTAGGGTCCGTTGAAAATTCCTTAAAAACCGCCTTACAGGCGAAAACAAAACAATTTTATGGCGAAGGTAGAAGTGGTTATGCCCCAAATGGGCGAATCGGTAATGGAAGGCACAGTAATAGAGTGGGCCAAAAACGTTGGTGATACTGTTGAGGTGGATGAAACCTTGCTCGAAGTTGCTACCGATAAGGTAGACACTGAGGTGCCCTCTCCTGAGGCGGGTGTACTTGTTGAAGTACTTGCTGAAGAAGGAGATGTGATTGAAGTAGGAAAACCGATTGCCATTATTGAAACCGATGCAGATGCTGCAGGGGATGTATCCTCTGGTGGAACTGATGAAGCTAAAGCCGAAGAGCCGGCTACAGAAGAATCTGAGCCTGAAGAAGAGTCTGCCCCGGCACCAAGCTCAGGTGGTGGAGACGAAGGCGAACGTATTGAAGTTCAAATGCCTCAAATGGGTGAGTCTGTTGTTGAAGCTACAGTAATCGGCTGGTCAAAGCAGGTAGGCGATAAGGTAGAAGAAGACGAAACACTTTTAGAGATCTCAACTGATAAGGTTGATAGCGAAGTACCTTCTCCAACGGCAGGTACACTGGTTGAAATTCTCGCCGAAGAAAATGACACGATTGAGGTTGGTCAAACCATCGCAATAATTGCTACAGGTGAGGGTGCTTCGGCCAGTCCTAAATCAAGCAGCTCAGCTCCTAAGAAAGAAGACAAAGCTGAGCCGGCTAAACAAGAAACACAGCCTGCTGCGGTTTCTTCAAATGGAAGTTCCGGTGGGTCAGAGCCACAGCGTGTAGGTGATGATGGAAGATTTTATTCACCACTAGTTCGGTCAATAGCAAAAGAAGAAGGAATCAGTCAGCAAGAACTTGAGAGTATTGATGGCTCAGGTCAAGGTGGACGGGTTTCTAAAAAAGATATTCTGGCATATGTAGATGATCGAAAATCCGGGAAAGTTTCTGCACCAGCACAGCAGAGCAAACCTTCAGGTGGTGGACTTAGTAAGCCAACTTCAACATCGAAGTCTTCAGACGGGTCAATATCAGCAGGTCAGCTGGATGTATCTCACTCACCTTCCGGTGATGTTGAGATTATAAAAATGGACCGCATGCGGAAGATGATTGCGGAGCATATGGTTCGGTCAAAACAGACCTCTGCTCATGTAACTACTTTTGCTGAGGTGGATGTTACTAATATGGTGCGATGGAGAAATGCCAATAAAGGCAAGTTCTTTGATAAAACCGGCACTAAACTGACATTTACTCCACTGTTTGTAGAAGCTATTATAACAGGGATGCTTGAATTTCCACTAATTAACAGTTCTGTAAATGGTGATGAAATTCACCTTAAGAAAGACATTAACTTTGGCCTTGCGGTAGCGCTTGGAACCGGAGGTGAAGGCGGACTGATTGTGCCTGTAATTAAGAAAGCTCAGGAGAAAAACCTGGTTGGTCTTGCAAATGCAGTTAATGAAGTAGCTGAAAAAGCCCGAAGCAAGAAATTAAGTCCTGATGACTTGGTAGGCGGTACTATCACTTTAACCAATTACGGAAGTGTTGGGAACTTGATGGGTACACCAATTATAAATCAGCCACAAGTTGCCATTATTGGAACCGGCGCTATTGAAAAACGCCCCGTTGTTATGGAAACCGAAGCCGGAGATGTAATTGCGATCCGTCATATGATGTATCTATCTATGAGTTATGATCACCGAATTATTGACGGCGCCCATGGCGGAGCTTTCTTGAATCGCATCAAAGAGATTCTGGAAGATTTTGATATGGATCGTTCGGTTTAAATAGAATTCTCATCTTCGTAAAATTTGGAGACGCTATGAAATTGGCGTCTCTTTTTATTTGAGCATGAAGCAAATTGCATCCATAAATGAAATTCGAGAAGCGGTTGCCGGTTTAAGAGCCGATGGCAAAACCATAGCTTTTGTGCCAACTATGGGTGCTTTGCATGAAGGACACTTATCACTGATCCGTTTAGCTAAAGAGAATGCTGACGAGGTAGTTGTCTCAATTTATGTAAATCCCGAGCAGTTTGGCCCTAATGAAGATTTTGAGAGCTATCCCCGCCAAATGGAAGAAGACTTGAAGGCCTGTGAAAAGGAAGGCGTTGCAGCGGTTTTTACTCCAAATGACGAAATCATGTATGGCTCAGATAAAAAATATTTGAGCATCAAGATAGATACGCTTAATGAACATATGGATGGGGTAAGTCGCCCCGGTTTTTTTGAAGGGATTGTGTTGGTGGTGAATAAACTCTTTAACATTATAAAACCGGATTTTGCCGTGTTCGGGCAAAAAGATATCCAGCAGTTTCAGATCCTTTCCCAAATGGTGGAAGAATTCAACCATAACATAAAACTGATTGCCGGACCTATTGCACGTGCTAATGATGGGTTAGCTCTTAGTAGCCGTAACGCTTACTTGAGTGATCAGGAGCGGAAGATTGCGCCAAGTCTATATCGGGCACTGCAGTATGTAGAGAAGCAAATTCGGGATGGAGTGGATGAGCCCTCATTATTGTTAAAACACCAGCAGGATGAGTTGGAAGCGAAAGGATTCAAAAATGATTATCTTAATGTGTTTTCACAGAAAGAGATGCATCCAGTAGAGAAATTGGAGCCTGGGAAAACATATATACTCGCCGGCGCTGTTTATTTAGGAAAGACTCGCCTCATTGATAATATAATTTTAGACCTCTGAAAGTAGCACCATGAAGATCACGATGTTTAAATCAAAACTGCACCAAATGGCAGTGACCGAAGCCAACCTGATGTATGAAGGTAGTATTACTATCGATCAGGACTTGCTGGATGCCGCTAATCTTCTGCCCTACGAAAAAGTGCAGGTGCTCAATATCACAAATGGATCTCGCTTAGAAACTTACACCATTCCGGGAGAGAGAGGAAGTCGTGTTTGCTGCCTGAATGGAGCCGCTGCTCGCATGACCCATGTTGGGGATAGAATTATTGTAATCAGCTATGCCGAGATGACTCCGGAAGAAGCTAAAGAGCATAAGCCGAGAGTAGTTATAGTTGATGAGAATAACGATCCAAAAGAAATACTGGATAACACTCAGCCTGGAACATCTTACGATATGAAATCCGGCTTGGTTGACAACACCCTCATTGACTAAGCAGTTTATTTCCTCACATATCAAGTTTGTAAATCGTGCCCTGAGTATTCCTTCATCCTATTTTGATGAAGAATAATATTTTCAAGAGAAATGTGCCCGAGGCTCAAGAGGTAGTTAAATCTTCCAGCGAAGGGCTGGGTACTTTTGGCGGTGTATTCACCCCATCTATTCTTACCATCCTCGGGGTTATTATGTACCTGCGTTTTGGATGGGTAGTAGGTAATGTTGGGCTGATTGGTACTCTTCTTATCGTAACCATCGCAACGTCCATTACTTTTTTGACAGCCCTTTCTATTGCCTCCATTGCAACCGACCAGCGGGTAAGAACAGGAGGGGCATATTACATGATAAGCCGTTCGCTTGGAATTGAGTCAGGCGGGGCAATTGGGATCCCATTATATCTTGCCCAGGCATTTTCAATTGCACTTTATACCATCGGTTTTGCTGAAAGTGTGGTAGGCGTCTTCCCTGAACTGAGCATAAAAGTTGTAGGTATCGTCACAACCATAGCAGTGGCTTTATTGGCTTTAATTTCAGCTAAAGCGGCAATTCGGGCTCAGTATTTCATCATGTTTGGGATTGTGCTCTCCTTGCTTTCACTGATTTTTGGAAGTCCCGTTGAGCAGTCAAGTATAGAAATGTGGGGAGCGTCACCTGAGAATTCGGCCGGGTTCTGGGTTGTTTTTGCGGTATTTTTCCCTGCCGTAACTGGTATCATGGCCGGAGTCAATATGTCCGGAGATCTAAAGGATCCCAAAGAATCGATACCAAAAGGTACATTTTATGCCATTGGTGTTGGTTATGTGATTTACATGGTCCTTCCAATCATCTTAGCAACCCGAGCAGATGCACTCACGTTGATAGAAGACCCATTAATTATGCGAAAGATTTCGTATTGGGGAGATGCTATTTTGATTGGTGTTTGGGGGGCTACCTTATCAAGTGCGGTTGGGAGTATTATGGGCGCCCCAAGAGTTTTGCAGGCTCTTGCCCGTGATAAAGTATTGCCCCGTTGGTTAGGATGGTTAGGTCGTGGTGATGGCAAGGATGACACTCCGCGTATAGGAACTATAGTAACACTGGGGGTTGCACTTGCGGCTGTTTATTTTGGGAATTTAAACCTGATTGCTCCAATTCTTACCATGTTCTTTTTAACGACCTATGGAGTCCTGAATATCACAGCGGGTATAGAGCGATTACTTGAGAGTCCTTCATTTCGGCCCGAGTTTAAAGTACACTGGGCGTTTTCCATTTTGGGAGCATTAGGATGTGTTAGTGTTATGTTTTTAATCAATGCTTTGGCTACCGGCATTGCATTCCTGTTTGTAATAGCGATTTATGTATGGCTAGAGCGTAGAGAGCTACAGTCGGCTTGGGGTGATGTAAGGCGTGGAATCTGGATGGCTATTACCCGTGCGGGACTGCTTCATTTAGGTTCCAGTGAGGAGGCAAAAACATGGCGACCCAATCCATTAGTACTTACCGGAGCGCCCACCAAAAGATGGCACCTTATTGATTTTGCTCTATCACTAACCCATAACCGTGGATTAATGACGATCGCTACGGTTTTGACAAGCAAAAATATCCTTCCAGAAAAAATCGCACAAATGGAGAAGTCCATAAGAGATTTCCTGGCAAGCCGAAGTGTGCAAGCTTTGGTGCGAGTTACTTCAGAACCCGATGCTTTTAAAGGAGCGGAAAGGCTAGTTAAAGCATATGGATTGGGAGCTTTGGTGCCCAACACCATTATTTTGGGTGATAGTGAAGACCTTAAAATTCGGAAGCAATATTGTAAGATGATTCAAAACTTTCACCGGCTTAAAAGAAATATAATCATAGTGCATGATGACAAGGAGAAAGGTTATGGGGAGAAGAAAACAATTGATGTTTGGTGGGGCGGTCTAAAAGGAAATGGCGGGTTGATGATGATAGCCGCCTATTTATTAAAGACTAGCCGCGATTGGTGGGATGCGGAAGTGCGGATCAAAATGGTGGTTGACTCCGAAAAGGCAGCCGAAGACGCTTATCGAAATGTCTCCGGTTTTATTGAAAAAGCCAGAACCGGCGCTACTGCCGAAATCTTAGTTTCAGAAGGCCGATCCTTTGACGAAATTTTGCACGAATCTTCAAAAGATGCAGATCTGGTTTTTCTGGGGATGGCGCAACCGGACGAAAATTTCGAAGCCTATTACGAAAAAATGCAGGAGCGATTAAAGGGCCTTCCCACAACTATGCTCATTCTTGCGGCAGAAGAAATATCGTTTGGGGATGTTTTAATGCAGAGTCAGGAGTGATTTTTCACTATTCACATATATTTATTGTTTATAAGACAATAAAATCAATACATTAGCGTACTTGTAAAACTATTTACTTAGTACACTCGTCAATGTATAAAAGAAGTATATTTAGCTTCACTTTTTTAAACTATTTACCACATGAAGAAAAAATATTTAATTCCGGCTATCGCATTTGTCCTCTCATTAGGGGCTTGGTTCATATTCGGAGGGGAAAGTACAGAAGCTATTGAGCTTACAACCCGCCCATCACAGGGTGAATTTGTTGTTGATGTAACGAGCACCGGAGAACTTCGAGCTAAAAATTCTACAGAAATAACCGGCCCTCAGGGCGTCCGCGAGTTTCGTGTAAATAACTTAACAATACAGCGTTTAATCCCAGAAGGAACCATCGTTAAAGAGGGGGACTTCATTGCGGAACTTGATCGTTCTGAAATCATGGGTAAACTTCAGGATGCACAACTTGATCTGCAAAGTGCTGAATCTCAGGTTACTCAGGCGCAGTTAGATAGTACGCTTGAGTTATCGCAGGCCAGGGATAATTTGATCAACCTGGAGTTTGCGTTAGAAGAACGCCAGATTGAGGTAGATCAGTCGCAGTATGAGTCACCTGCAGTACAGCGGCAAGCAGAGATTTCTTTAGATAAAGCACGGCGCCAGTTAGCCCAGGAGACAAAAAATTATCAGACTAAGGTAAAGCAGAATGAAGCTAAACTTCGTGAAGTAGAAGCTGAGCTCACCAAGAAACAAAATGAGATCAGAAAGATTAGGGAGTTAATGACTCAGTTTACCGTGTATGCTCCTGATCAAGGGATGGTGATATATCGCCGAAACTGGGACGGATCTAAGATTACAGAAGGAGAACAGATAAGTGCATGGAGTCCGGTAGTAGCCGAATTGCCTGATTTCTCGGTGATGGAATCTGTGACATATATCAACGAAGTGGACATTCAAAAAGTAGCGTTAGGCCAGAAAGTAACTATTGGGCTAGATGCAGTTCCGGATAAAAAGCTAACCGGTACCGTTACGGATGTAGCAAACATTGGAGAGCAAAGAAAAAATTATGACTCCAAAGTGTTTGAAGTAATAATTGAAATAAATGAGAGAGACAGTTTGCTGCGCCCGGCTATGACCACAAGCAACAAAATCCTGATCAACAGAACGAATGATGCTCTGTTTGTGCCACTCGAAGCTGTTCATGCCGTTGACTCTTTAAGCTTTGTATTTAAGAAAGACGGAATTTACCCATTGATGCAACAGGTGGAGTTAGGTGAGATGAACGACAACTCAGTAGTTATTTATAACGGGGTATCTATAGATGACGAGTTATATCTGACGGTGCCTGAAGATACCGCTGGTGTAGAGAGAAAGATGCTCAGTGAACCAATCACTAAGCGATAAAGGAACTTCCGTGCTAAATAAAATACTCTACAATTTTGATATTGCGATTGAAGCGATTCAGCGCAATAAACTTCGAGCCTTACTTACTTCATTGGGGATTATTTTTGGGGTAGCATCGGTAATTGCGATGCTCGCCATTGGAACCGGAGCTCAGCAAGAGATCTTATCTCAAATGCAGCTATTAGGTACCAATAATGTCATCATTCAGCCGATAATGGAACAGGTTGAAGGAACGGTTGGTGAAGATGGCGAATCAGAAGGCAATCAAAGAAAATACTCCCCTGGGTTGACGCTGCAGGATCTGAATAGCATTAAGCGAATTATGCCGGAGGTAGAGTATATAAGCCCTGAAATTATTTTTGATACAAACTTTATCCGAAATGCCCGGATGCGCAGCGGAAAAGTTGTGGGAGTGAATGATGAATATTTTGAGATTAATAATTTCACCATTCAAAACGGAAATAATTTTAGCACCGAACAAATACGAAACTCATCTCCCGTTTGTATAATTGGTTCCGATGTAAGAGCCAAATTTTTTGCCGGAGAAGATCCGATGGGTAAAAAGATAAAGGTGGGTAACCTTTGGCTAACTGTTATTGGGGTTTTAGAGAAGAAAGAACTTACAACAGAGAACATTCAAAGCCTGGGTATCCGTAATTATAATCTCGATATTTTTACTCCTGCCACAACCATTTTGTTGAGATTTAAGAACCGTGGGTTGGTTACAAAAGATGACATTGATGCCTCAGCCGGCGGCGGAATGCGCGTTATGATTTTTGGAGGAAATGATGAGGAAGAGGAAGCTGGGTCAGAGAACTATCACCAGTTGGATAAACTCATTGTTCGCGTCACGGATTCAAAATACAGTGTTTCTATAGCGGAAGTTCTTTCCCGGATGTTAAAACGCCGCCATAACGGTGTTGTTGATTATGAAATTATTGTACCGGAACAACTTCTTCAGCAAGAGCAGAGAACAAAGCGAATTTTTAACCTTGTGCTCTCCTCCATAGCATCGATCTCTTTAATTGTTGGGGGTATTGGGATTATGAATATTATGCTGGCTTCTGTGGTAGAACGATATCGGGAAATTGGAGTCCGTATGGCAGTTGGAGCACAGAAAAAAGATATCGAACTACAGTTTCTCACAGAAGCTCTTACCATTAGTATCTCGGGTGGAGTGATTGGCATTATCCTGGGAATGGCTTTCAGTTATGCAATTGAGGCTAGTGCTGAGATAGCCACGGTGGTAACACCTATTTCAATTTTAATTTCATTCGGAGTTGCCGTTGTTATCGGGGTAGTATTTGGATATTACCCGGCAAAACGAGCGGCCCAACACGACCCTGTACACGCATTACGACATGAATAAGCATTTTTTTGGACTTCTGATCATTGCCCTGGCCTTCGGTTCGCTGAACATACAGGCTCAAAATCAACGGACGCTTACTTTAGACGAAAGTATTTCTATCGCAAAAGAAAATAGCCCGTTGGCCCGAGCAGCGAACTTTCAGCTGGTTTCAGCAAAATGGAGGTTTAAATCATTTCGTGCCGATTTACTCCCGAGCCTTGATTTGGATGGTGATGTTCCGGGTTTTAGCAGAGCGATTACAGCCAACAGGCTTGACGACGGTACAACAACCTACCAAGAGGAGAGTCAGTCCCAATCATCGGTTAACCTCTCGATCAATCAAAATATAATGCCAACCGGCGGGCGATTATCTCTATCGAGCGGTATTAATCGGCTTATTCTTTTTGATGGAGGGCTCAACGACCAAAACATTTATCGGTGGCAAAGTACCCCTTTAGTCGCTACCTACTTCCAGCCGCTTTTTCAGTTCAATAGCCTAAAATGGAGAAATAAAATTGAACCACTTCGCTACCAGATAGCTCAGAAACAGTTTGTGGAAGACATGGAAGATCTGTCTTTCAATGTAACACAAAGCTTTTTTGATTTTCTCTTGGCTAAGATCAATGTTGAAGTAGCTGAATTCAACGTCACCGTTAACGATTCGATCTATAATATTTCAAGTGGGCGATATCAGGTAGGTAGTATTGCGGAAAATGACCTGCTTCAAAGTGAGTTGGCGTTAAGAAATGCTGAGACTTCACTTACCACGGCTAATCTAAACTTCCAGCGAGCCGAAGAAAATTTTAAGGCGCTTTTAGGGATTCCGGATCAAACCACGGTTGAAGTAATTATACCGGAAGATGCACCCGTTTTGAACATCGATATTGACAAAGCTCTGGAGCTTGCCAGGGAGAATAATAGCACATCCTTGGAGTTTGAGCTTAGTGAGATTCAGGCCAACCAGTCCTATGATCAGGCTCGAAAAGAGGCTGGCTTTTCCGCAAGTATTCAGGCTAGTTATGGGTTAAACCAAACAGCAGAAGATTTTGCGGATGTATATAGTGACCCTCAAAACCGCCAATTCTTCACATTAGGATTTCAAATCCCGATTTTTAATTGGGGGAAGAATACGGCAGAAATTCAGGCCGCAAGAAATCAACAGGCTGCAACAGCAAATACTATTGCTTATCAAAAGCTTCAGTTTGACCTGAGTGTAAGGAGTACTGTGAGGGAATTTTCTCAGCTTCGCAGTCAGGTTGAATTGGCGGAGACTTCTGATGAAATTGCAGACCGGCGCTATGAAGTGGCAAAAAACCGATACCTGATTGGGAAGATTGATGTGACGAACTTATTCATTGCCCAAAACGAAAAGGACAGTGCCAGAAGGAGCTACATTCAGTCGCTTAGAAATTACTGGACGGGATATTACAATCTTCGCAGACTCACTTTATACAATTTTGAACGAGGACAACCTATAGTTCTGGACACTGATATTTAGGTCAATGATTACGTAGGAATAGAACGCAGATAACACGGATCAAACAGATTTTCGCAGAACGGTTTTGGTCCAATTTCGTCCGACCGCTTCAGTAAAAAACCTGAACAGGGATAGGATGTCTCAGCGGTCTGACGATTGTAAATAGCAAACAAATTCATAATGCAGACATCCGCCAAAAGATGAATACAAAATGCCCCACCCTTAAACATTCATCGGACTCAGATGAAGTTCCTTTCGCCCTTAAGAACTCTTAAGAAGAAAAATCAGGAAGCAATTCCATAAAGCGGGCGGAAGTTTTGATGCCTCGGTGAAAATCTTTCAGTGAAAAGTTCTCGTTTGGAGAATGGATGGCATTGCTTGTCAATCCAAAGCCCATCAGGATGGATTCAACTCCAAGAACACGTTTAAAATCCGCAACGATCGGGATAGAGCCGCCTTCTCTGGAAAACAATGCTTCTGTACCATAAATGTCTTCAAAAGCCTTGGCTCCTGCTTTAAGCCCGTAAAAATCGAGATCCGTAACCGAAGCGAAGCCGCCGTGGTGTTCACTCACAGTAACTTTCACGGTATCAGGTGCTAAGGACTCAACATGTTCTTTAAACATTTTAGCAATTTCCTTGGGATGCTGATCTGGAACGAGGCGCATACTCACTTTAGCGTTAGCTTTGGAAGGTAGTACCGTTTTAGCTCCTTCTTTTGTGTAACCTCCCCAAATTCCATTTACATCTAAGGTTGGGCGAGCCGAAGATCTTTCTAAAGTACTATAGCCTTTCTCGCCGTGGAGGGCCTTAACATCTAATGTGCGTTTATATTCTTCTTCGTCAAAGGGAAGTTGTTTATACGTTTCCCGTTCCGTTTCGGTAAGAGGGATTACATTATCATAAAAGCCGGGAATTTGAATGACACCGTCTTCATCCTTCAATTTTGCAATAATTTCACAAAGTACGTTTACCGGATTTTCAACGGCACCGCCATATACCCCGGAGTGTAAATCACGATTTGGCCCAACCACTTCAACTTCCATGTATGCAAGCCCACGTAAGCCATAGGTAATGGAGGGTTGGTCTTTCCCGAACATTGCTGTATCAGAAATGAGAACCATATCACACGCCAACAGATCTTGGTTTGCTTCAAGAAAAGGGACAAGATTAGGCGATCCAATTTCTTCTTCTCCCTCTAATACAATCTTAACGTTTACAGGGATTTCTTGACCGGTTTCAACAAAAGACTCAAGGGCTTTGACATGAGTAAAAGCTTGTCCCTTATCATCACTTGCACCACGGGCATAAATGAGTCCGTCTTTCACCGTTGGTTCAAAAGGGGGCGTATCCCATAATTCATCAGGATCAGAAGGTTGAACATCATAGTGGCCATAAATCAAAACCGTAGGGCGGTCATCATGTGGGCAATGCTCGGCATACACAATCGGATTACCGGGCGTCTCAAAAGTTTTGACTGTCTCCAATTTCATGCTTTCAAGTTGTGAAACCAGAAAGCTAGCCGCTTTTTTTATTTCCTCTTTCTTAGTGGAGTCAGTGCTGATACTGGGTATCCGAAGCAGTTCAAACAGCTCTTCAACAAATTTGTCTTTATTCTGATCAATATATTCTTGAGTAGTACTCATTAAGAGAAAACGTTATTTATGGTTAGGCAAAGGCAAAAAATAATCCGGTGCAAAAATAACCATGCTGAGCTTAAACTTCTGCCTGCAATTAAAGTTTACAATATTTTAAGTCCTTCGTTTTTTATCCACCCATATTGGCCGTTTCCTAGCCTGACGTACAGCCAATCAGGATGTTTTTCACTTTCCCAGTGATCTACCGTCAAATCGTAGCCTTCATAGGCAATACTTTCGAGCGTGGCTTCTGTATTAGGTGACTGCAAAACCCGCTGTGAGTTGCTAACCAAAACAGCTTCGTCATATCGTTGATTCACATAGTCAGCATAAAAAGCTAACCCCGCCAAAGTGGATCCTGCGATCACCAAAACCAGAATGGCTGTGGAGGTCTTTTCAAGCGGAAGTTTATTCATCCATCCGAGATATAATAAAATCAGTCCTGAGAGGGTGACGAAGAATCCGATTATAAATAATCCTGATGCGGTAAGCACATCATTTATCCACTGCACGGCTCTATCCCAGGGTAGTTTTGGGAGCTTGGCTGATTGACGGCTAAACTGGCTATTTACATAATCGATCGCAGTTTCTGCTTGTTGCTGGGTTGTTTCAAAATCTCTGGCTTTTAAGAAGTAGTACTTAGCTAATCCCATGGAGTCCAGCTGCACCGCAGTAATTCCCATGTTTAGAAATAAAGCTCCAGAAACCTCGCCGGATGTAGCAATGGACTTATATAGACTCATAGCTTCGCCCAGTTCACCATTTTCAAATAAGGTGTTGGCTTCATCAAAAGTAGCTTGAGTGGATTGTTGAGCCTGAACTCCAAATCCAATCAACAAGAAGAAAATAAATGAAATCATAATTCGGCTCATACCAGTTTCCCAATTTTCTTTATGACTTCTTTGGTTTTATTGATATCAGCAGACAGGGTTTCTTGGGATGCATTTGGGGCATAAGCGATAGTCTCACACTTAGTTAAAAGCTGCTTTAACTCGGTAGTGATTTCCGGTTTATTGAACCCTTCCACTTTTGTGATAATATCTTGATGAGATAATCCGGCCGGTGGTAAGTTAAGCTTATCGGTTATAAACTGAACAAGTGCTTTTTCGAGTAAGTGATATCCTTGCTTCAAATCATCAGTTGCTTCGGCTTCTTTCAAGGTTTTGTCAGCTTTGTCTGATGCGGTTCTTGAACGAGCAAAAGCGATATCTGTGCTCATGCGGTCCTGATAATGCTTAAAGCCAAAAGCTCCACCTGTCAATAAAATCGGTAATATGATAAGAGTCCAAACCCAGCCTTTTTGGTAAAGTGGTTCAGGATTTGTGGAAGTCCATTGAGCAAGTCCGGTAATGGGTTTAATCTCAAACCGTAAATCAGTTTGGGCAACGGTAGTCGCATTTGGATCCCGCTTTGCAATAAAGTTCAATGGGGATAATTCTGTTATCCGATACCGGTTTCCGGAAGGATCAAAATAAGCGATTCGGGTTTCCGGGATGGAATACTCTCCTTCATTCCGTGCAATTACAATGTCAGTAAAAGTTCGGGTACCTGAAATCTGACGATTTCTTCGGTCAATATTAGAACTTTGCTGGGGATTGTATTTCTCGAGCTCTTCCGGAAATGTATAATTAGGTTTATTAATCAGGGGAACATTTCCGCTTCCTGTAATACGTGTGGTGATTTCAATAGTCTCACCTACAAATGCATTTTTCGGGGTGATTTCTCTGGTGATTTCAAAGTCTCCAACGGCTCCTATAAACTCAGCATTGCCAGGATCAGGGAGAGCGCGTACATCTAAAGCTACGGGTATTGACTGTATATTCATTCGCTCCTGCCCAAGCCCAAACCCAAAGGGATCTGATGAACTTCTTTGCTTCCTCACCGAAAGCGTTATTTCAAAGGGGCTGAGTGTAAGTTCACCCGATTTAGTAGGGAAAAGGGCATATTGTATAAGTCGTGCCCGCTGGTACCGAACTCCATTAACAATGGTAGAGGATGTTTGGGCTCGTTGCGGATATTCGAGTTCTTCTTTCCAGAAACCTTCTGCTTTCCAGCCGGGCGTAGGTTGATATGAAGATACTTCAATTCCATTTTTGAAATAAAGAACAACATCTACAACTACCTGCTGACCAACAACTGGAGAATTAGTGCTTGGCTCAAGCCGAACATAAATTTCGGGAGCACGTTCGGCCTCTCCTGAATTGATAGTTGCAGGATCAAGTACCCTGAAGTTTACTGGCTGAGTTCGATATTCAGAACCGTCAATCTCAACTTGAATAGAAGGCAGCGTGTATTCTCCGGGAGACTGAGCAATCAGTGAATATCCAAATGTGTAGGTTACTGTTGGGTTTCCATTAACCAGTGAATACTTTTGTCCCCTTGATGTGCTGCCACGCAACCACCTGAGGCCTTCAATTTCGGGGAGTGCAGGTTGCTGAACAGATCCCATGCTGGATCCTGAAATTACAACCTGAAGGCTAACCTGCTCACCCGAATAAATATTAGTCTCTGAGAGGGAAGATGAGACAGTAATATTCTGTGCCTGAATTGAATTGGTACAGGCTAGTACAATGAACAGAAAAAAAACAGAAAATAGCTTACCAATCTTTCTCATGCTTGGCGCTTCCATCCGATTTTTTCTTCTTGAATTCTTTTAGGAGTTCTTTTTCTTTTTGAGCCAGGGCTTGCAGTATTTTTTCAGCGTCCTCTTTGCTGATTTGCTGTGATTTCAGGTCTTCAGGGTTCATGTCCTGTGGATCTTGTTCTTCCTGATTTTCACCTTCACTTTCTTGCTGTTCCTGTTGCTCCTGCTGTTCCTCGTTTTCCTGTTCTTGCTCTTGTTGTTCCTGCTCCTGTTGCTCTTGGTTTTGCTGCTGCTGTTGCTGCTGCTGGTCTTGATTCTGTTGCTGTTGTTGTTTCTCCTGTTCTTCCTGAAGCTTTTGCATCAGAGCATTTAACTTTGGATCGTTAGGATAATTATTCAACCCATTTTGGACCTGATTGATAGCTGTCTGAAGGTCAGCATTAATAAAAGACTGAGCTCCGCCATGGAAATATTCATCGGCAGATTGAGCCCAAGCCGAAGAGGCGAGCAGAATCGAAAAAGTAAGAGTAAGTAAATTCTTCATACTATCAATTGGAGTTAATGTCAGAAACATTTTTCGTTCTTTCTATGAAATCATTAAAAGCTCTCACCGTTTCATCGGCTTCGAGAGCTCGCTGCATCAAATTATAGGCTTCGGAATACTTACGCTGAGCCACTAATTTTTCAGCTTGTTCTTTCATGGCAATAGCATATTGGCTCGGCTCGGGAGGAGGCTGATTTTCTTGATTCTCCTGTTGCTGGTCCTCATCACCTTCTTCTTTTTCTTGCTCGGCAAGTGCACGTTCAAGGTTATGCTTTGCATCAAAGTCAGTTGGGTTTAGCTTCAGAGCATTTTTGAAATGTGTTGCGGAAGGTTTCCATTTTTTAGCTTCGGCAAGCAGTGTTCCAATATTATATTCTGCTTTTGCTTTGTCTTGTGGTGAAGTTGCCAAACCGCGAAATTCCATATAAGACTGAATGGCTTCTTCAATCTTACCTTGTTTTGCCTGAGCATTACCCAGATTAAAATACAGCCTGCCATCATCTGGATTTTGTTCAATAGCAGAAAGATAGAGCTGCTCGGCTTCCTCATAATTTCCATTTTCATAAGCTTCATTAGCCTTTCTTCCGTCATTCACAGCAGAAGCCGTAAGCAATACGAAAAGGGCGATATATGAAAATATTCGAATCAAGATATTATAGGTTTTCAGCTAAGGCTACGGTTTCTTCGTCCATCAGCATGTTAGTAAACACATTGTTGACATCATCATTCTCTTCAAACTTATCCATCATCTTCAGGTTTGAAATGGCCGTATCTTCATCAACTTTAGTTTCGGTTACGGCTTCCCGAATCAATGTTGCATTTTCAATTTCATAATTGGCTTCTTCGAGACGATTTCGCACATCAAAAAGTTCTTCACGAGTAGTATAAACGACAAACATTTCATCATCAGTATCTACATCTGTTGCTCCGGCATCAATAGCTTCAAGCATAAACTCTTCGTCATCCAAGTGACCTGATGGTACCTGAATCATGCCCTTTTGCTCAAACATGTAACCAACGGATCCGGTTGTGCCCATATTACCTCCATGTTTGGTAAAAATATGACGGATGTCACTTACCGTTCGATTGTTATTGTCGGTAGTCACTTCAATAAAATAGGCGATTCCACCCGGACCATATCCCTCAAACGTTGCCTCTTCATAACTGGCACCGTCTGAGTCTTCACCGGTGCCACGTTTGATGGCTCGCTCAATATTATCCTTAGGCACGTTATCTGCTTTGGCATTATCTATAGCCAGTGATAAACGCGGATTCCCATCGACATCACCGCCGCCTTCCCGTGCTGCAACCGTGATTTCTTTAATATGTTTTGTAAAGACTTTAGAACGCTTTGCGTCCTCTTTAGCTTTTTTGTGGCGAATGTTCGCCCATTTCGAATGTCCTGCCATAGGAAGTTATCATCAAATTATTGCGGTGTAATAAAGAATGAATATACAAAATTGAGCGCATGGATTAGAAATGATGTAACAGATTTTTATTGGGGTTTTAATCTGAAATGATAATCGGTGAAACCAAACTGTTAAACCTTGTGTTAAGCTCCTAATCACTACAATAGTTTGTGTATTTTTAGGTTCAATATATCAAACGAAATATTTCTAACTTGTTGGAATGAATATAGGAATTGTTTGTTACCCTACCTTTGGTGGAAGTGGTGTTGTAGCCACAGAATTAGCTAAAACACTGGCTCGAAAGGGACATAATATACATATGATGAGCTATGCCAAGCCGGCCCGGCTCGATACTCTTCAAACTGGAATAACCTATCATGAAGTTTCGATAAATTCCTATCCTTTATTTGAGTACCCTCCGTATGATCTGGCGCTAGCCACTCAAATGGTGAATTTAATCGAATATCAGGATCTGGATTTACTTCATGTGCATTATGCACTTCCTCATGCGACAAGCGCTTATCTGGCAAAACAGATTATGGCGGAAAAGGGTATCCACGTCCCGGTAGTAACAACCCTTCATGGAACCGATATTACGCTGGTCGGTAGTGACCCGAGTTACAAACACGTTGTAGAATTTTCCATCGACAAGAGCGATGGCGTTACGGCCGTATCAGAATTTCTGAAACAAGAAACATACGACCGGTTTAACATTAAACAGGATATCAAAGTGATTCCAAACTTCATTGATCTGGATAGGTTCAAGAAGTCGAATAAAAGTCACTTTAAAAAAGCCATTTGCCCGAATGATGAAAAGGTAGTGGTTCACGTATCAAACTTTAGGAAAGTAAAGCGTGTACCTGAAGTAGTTACTGTTTTTTCAAAAATTTTAGACGCGGGTATCGAAGCTAAACTACTGCTTGCCGGAGATGGTCCGGACCGGCAGAAAGCAGAACAGCAATGTCGTGATCTTGGAATTTGTGAACATGTTCGGTTTTTAGGCAAGCTTGAAGAAGTAGAAGAGGTGCTTTCAATCGCAGACTTGTTTTTGATCCCTTCAGGCTCTGAAACGTTTGGCCTTGCAGCACTCGAAGCAATGAGTTGTAGTGTGCCGGTTATCAGTTCTAATATAGGCGGGTTACCGGAAGTTAACATACACGGAGAAACCGGGTATCTGTGTGATCTTGATGATATCGATTGTATGGTCGAATATGGAGTCAAAATACTGAGCAACCCCGAGCTTCACCAAACACTTGCTCAGAACGCCAGAAAACAAGCTGAGCGCTTCAATCAGGATGTGGTGGTTGAAGAGTATGAGAGATTTTATGAAGAAGTAAGCGCGAAATTACTCGAAAAAGCTTGAGCCCGGTTTTAAAATAAACCCCATTTTTTCAAAGCGTTTGCTTTGCCTGTTGCAACATACTTACACTTTTTGAAGTCAAGGGTATGTTCTGTAAGCACGGCGTCATTTATTACATAAGCAATAGCCACAATAACCTCTTTCATGTCGCTGGCAATAAACTGGCTCTTCTTTTTTGTGCAGAGAATGAGATGGGTTACTTCAGTATTAATATCCTGCTTTTCATCAACCCAAAAAACAGGCGTTTCCAACTCAGCTAGAAAGTAATCAGGGCGATCTTTTCCAGGAATTTGTTTCTGAATCTTAGCTTGAATTGGAAGCTGGTACGTGAGCTCTTTCGGGCCTTTGGCAATTGATTCGATTTCGATAGCAAATGACTTCATAACAATTCATTTATGGTTGATAGGTCTATTATAAATAAAAAAAGCCTGATCTGTATAAGACCAGGCTTAGAATTGTTTAATAAAAAGAGCTTTGTTAAGCCAGGACCTTGGAAACTTCTTCAGCAGCTTCTTTAAGAAGTACAGCTGAAATTACATTGAGATCACTGTTATCGATGATCTCTTTTGCTTCCTTAGCGTTGGTTCCCTGAAGGCGAACGATAATCGGTACGTTCTGAACCTTTTCAGCGATTTCGGGATCTTTAACGGCTTCAATAACACCGTTTGCAACACGATCACAACGGACAATTCCACCAAAAATGTTAATCAAGATGGCTTTCACGTTTTGATCTTCAAGAATAATTCGGAATCCGTTTTTCACAGTCTCAACGTTTGCTCCGCCACCAACATCAAGGAAGTTAGCAGGCTCACCACCGGATAGCTTGATAATATCCATAGTCGCCATTGCGAGTCCGGCTCCATTCACCATACACCCAACATTTCCATCAAGCTTGATGTAGTTGAGGTCGTATTTCTGTGCTTCTAACTCTGAAGGATCTTCTTCTGCTTCGTCTTTTAATTCAGCAAGATCTTTGTGGCGGTAAAGAGCGTTGTCGTCAAATGTTACCTTAGCATCCAATGCATATACATCATTGTCTGGAGTAACAATCAGCGGATTGATTTCAAACATGCTGGCATCGGTTTCTTCATAGGCTTTATATAGAGCCTGAATGAATTTAATGCCTTTTTTGAGCGCATCACCTTCAAGTCCTAATGAAAAAGCAATTCTTCGAGCTTGATTTGGCTGAAGATCCATTCCAGGTTCAACCCATTCTTTAACAATTTTGTCAGGAGTTTCTTCAGCAACTTTCTCAATCTCAACTCCACCTTCGGTAGAAGCCATGATTACATTCTTGCTTACCGCGCGGTCCATCAAAATACCAAGGTAAAACTCAGATTTGATATCAACGCCATCAGTTACGTAAAGCTTTTGTACAAGCTGGCCTTCTTCACCGGTCTGAATGGTAACAAGTACGTCACCTAATAAAGACTCTGCAGCTTCTTTAACTTCATCAATCGACTTGCAGAGGATTACGCCTTTGGCATTGTTCTTTTTAGTGCGACCTTTGCCACGTCCACCAGCATGAATCTGAGCTTTCACAACAAAAAGTGAAGCACCTTCATCTTTTAGCTTTTTAGCAGCATTCACTGTTTCTTCAACAGTAGTTGTGGCTATTCCAGCAGGAACGGCGACGTTATATTTCTCAAGAATTTCTTTAGCTTGATACTCGTGTATTTTCATGGATACAATTTTAAGTATTTAAAAGCGATTTTTCGGGTGCCAATAATACCGAGATTAGGAGCTAAAAGAAAGGTAACTTTAGCATGACAGTGCTATTAGATATCCTTTTACAATATAGATTTATAAAATGAGTAATGAGAAACGCTTAAAAAGTGAAAAAGAGTTTCATAATGAGACCTTTGCAAAGAATACTAGATCTGCAGCTAAAAAGTATTATAAGTCGGCTAGTGAAAGCAAGGGGAAGTATCATTCACTCATAGAAAGAGATATAAAGGGTAAAAAAGTACTTGAGTATGGATGTGGCCCCGGCAGTTCCTCGTTTAGTCTTGCAAAGATGGGTGCGAAAGTTACAGCAATTGATATATCTGATGTCGCTATTGATCAAGCTCGCGAGCAAGCTGAAGAAGAAGGGTTGGATATCGAGTTTTATGTTATGGATGCCGAAAACCTTGACTTTGAATCGAACTCATTTGATGTGATTTGCGGATCCGGAATTCTTCACCATTTAGAATTGGGTGCTGCATATAAAGAGATAAGCAGAACCTTGAAGAAAGACGGGCGGGCTATTTTTTTTGAACCACTAGGTCATAACCCGATAATTAATCTATACCGGAAACTAACTCCGAAGATGCGCACGGATGACGAGCACCCCCTATTAATGAAAGATATTGAGATGACTCAGGAATACTTTGAATCAGTAAACAAATATCATTTTAACCTGACATCAATAATCTCATCATTCGCTTCTTTTATGAATGGCCCGTTGTCTAAACTAGACGAGATGTTATTCAATCTTCTGCCTGGTTTAAAGAAATATTCCTGGATAGTGGTATTAGAGTTTTTAGGCCCTAAACAATAGATTGCATGAAAGCACTTTACTTTGGCATTTACTGCTCACAACCGCTAACTTTAGCGATCAAAAAAAGAAGGTAATCTCGCTTGAAGAAAGCACAAATCATGACTGCCGAAGATCTGAACCGCACGTACCTGCGGTTTGCTCATCAATTTCTGGAAGGCTATGATGATGCTGAACGCCTTGCCATTGTTGGGATGCAAACCCGAGGTGTGCACATCGGTAAACGCATCGTTGATGAAATAGAAAAATCATTTAATCAAAAGATCGACTTTGGTGTGCTGGACGTTACTTTTTATAGAGATGATTACCGGTCTAAGCTAAAAATGCCGGAAGTTAAAGTAACCGAAATACCTTTCAATCTATACGACCGTGATATTGTATTGGTAGATGATGTACTTTACACGGGAAGAACGGTAAGGTCAGCGATGGATGCTTTAATGGCATATGGCCGACCCAGAAGTATCAAATTTTGCTGTATGATCGATCGGGGTCACCGAGAACTGCCAATTTCTGCTGATTACATGGGGATGTATATTCCAACCTATGAAAATGAAGAAGTAAGAGTGAAAGTGAATGAGCTAGACGGCGAAGATGCAGTGTATGTAGTTGAAGTGGAGGTTCAAGATAATGAGTAGTTCCTTGGAAGATTATCATTTCAAACAAAAGCATTTACTTGGCCTTGCTGACTACTCTGCGGATGATATCAAGTACGTTCTGGAACAAGCCAAGTACTTTAGAGAAATTTTAGATAGGCCGGTTCCTAAAGTTCCAACACTTCGCGATAAGACCATCGTTAATCTTTTTTATGAAAACAGCACTCGCACAAGGCTTTCTTTTGAGCTTGCTCAAAAAAGAATGGGTGCTGATGTAGTCAATTTCTCGACCAGCTCCTCTAGTACAAAAAAAGGGGAGTCACTGAAAGACACCATTCGAAATATCAGCTCGATGAAAATTGATATGGTTGTGGTTAGGCATGAGAGTCCGGGTGTACCCCACTTTTTAACCAAATGTGTAGATGCGGCCATCCTAAATGCAGGAGATGGAGCGCACGAGCACCCTACTCAGGCACTGTTGGATATGTTCACCATGCAGACGATCCATCCAGATTTAACAGGAAAAAAAGTGGCCATTATTGGTGATATCGCCCACAGTCGGGTGGTTAGATCTAATATTATCGGCTTAAAAAAGTTAGGTGCCGAGGTGGTGTTATGTGGTCCAAAAACATTGATCCCGGTTTATGTTGAAGACATGGGCGTAGAGGTTTCTTATAATTTAGAAGAAACACTAGGGTGGTGTGATATAGCAATGGCACTTCGCATTCAATTAGAGCGACAGGAGTCGGGAACCGAGTTTTTTCCATCATTAAGGGAATACCATGAAAGATTCGGAATAAAGCTTTCTCATCTGGAAAAATATCCCGAGTTTAAAATAATGCATCCGGGTCCGATTAACAGGGGTGTAGAAATGGAAAGCGAAGTAGCAGACAGCGATCGGGCCGTAATTTTAGATCAGGTGACAAACGGGGTTGCCGTACGAATGGCGATTTTATATTTATTAAGTGGCGGAAATAGAGTTTAAAAAGAAGTATGAGCAATCAGAGAAAAATAGACATTATTGATGTAGCCACAACATTGGCTCAAAGAAAAAAGACAATAGCTATAATTGTACTGACAGCTACTATCTTGGGTACGATTTTAGCCTTCGTTTGGCCTAAAACATATCGGTCTGAGGTTTCTTTTGTAGTAACTGATGGTAATTCTATTAACCTTTCTGGAGGTGGACTGCTAAACGGGCTTGCAGATATACAAATGGGTGGCGGAAGTATTTCAGCAGAGCAGGTACTGATTTTGCTTAGAGGTACTGAGATTCAAGATCAGCTGATTGAAGAATTTAACTTATCTGAAGTCTATGGTTCTGACATACCGGAATCCCTTAGAAAGTCTTTTGATAGCAGTATTGAAATTGAAGATATAAGGGAAGGAGGTATTGGGTTTAACTCTATTATTGCATTAAAGCTCGCTTATCTAGGAGATGAGCCTGAACGTGTCTATGACTTGATAAGAAGATACTATGAGATAGTTGATTCAAAAGTTCAAAAATTGAACAAAAAGAATGTTGAAGATGGCTATTTACTCATAAAGAATAGGCTAGAACAGAATCTTGCAGATATGGAGGAGGCTGAAGACAGTTTGGTGGCATTTCAAAGCAGATATGGAATACTTGAGGTAGAAGAGCAGGCTAAAGCTCAGATTGGTGCTATAGCCGAGGTTAGAACCGAGCTTGTAAAACTGGAGATACAGATAAATTACTTGCAAGATGTGATGGGTGAAAACAGCTCCAGGCTAACGGATTTAAGGACACAAAAACAGGCTCTTTCCCGGAGATACAATAATTTGATCAAAGGATCGGGTGAAGGCTTAGAGACTTCGGACGGTCAGTTCGATATTTTCCAGCCTGTCGAAAAAATGCCGGCATTGTTTATTGAATACTTGAGAAGATATAGAGAGGTAATGGTGCAGGAAGAGATTTACAAAGTACTGTACCCACAATTCGAGCAACAAAAACTGAGTTTTGAGGAGGCGACATCAGGACTGATGATTATCGATAAGCCCGTGATGCCAACATATAAGTATGGCCCCAAAAGAGCTTATATAATGATAGCAGCTTTTCTATTTGGTTTTGTTGTAGCCTTTGTAAAAATTTATTTTGATAAGTGGAAGCAGGAAAATCCGGAAGACTACAAAAGGTATCGGACCTTCACATCAGCTTTAAGCTTTAGTAGCAATGCTAACCATTGATCGTCTCTCTAGTGGAGTTGTTTTAGTATTACCGCTCGCAGTTGGAGCGCTAATCACTGGAGTGTTTTTTGTTGGCGAAGACGGAAGCTCACTTTTACCTATAAGTCTCTTTCAAATTGGTCTGGGCTTTTCTTTTTTAATCTTCTTAGCTGCAAAACTCATCAATGGCAATTTCACTATAGATGTATATGGCCTGGAGACACTTTATATACTTTTTGTAGGATTAATATTTCTTTCTATTACCTACACTCCAGACAGAGAAGAAGCTCTGTTCTTTGTATTCCGGTTTATAGTATTGATTGCAATGACTTATCTGATTTATGATAGTGTTCAATCATTTGAGCAGCTGAAAAAAATATGCTACGCAGTTATTGGTATTTCAGTAATTATTGCTTGTTATAACTTAGCACAGGTTTATCTTAATCCTGAGATTGCAGCATTTAACTATTTAAATCAGGGGCAAAAACTAATGCGTAGTTCGGGAGATGCATTAGACCCCAATATTTTTGCCAGCAATTATTTTCTACCCACCATGATACTTATGGCATTCTTCAGTATGGAGAAGTCGTTCATGAAAAGGTTAGCATTGTTTGGGTTGATAGGCTTGATAATTGGTTCTGTTTTGCTAACCTACTCTCGTAGTTCTTGGGTTGCCATCGCAATAGGAACTTTTGTAGTTATCTACTACACGAAAAACTACCGGATACTGGTGTACATGTTTGTAGCATTTCTGCTGGCTTTTTCAGCCAGTGAATCAATCAGGCAGTTAACGTTAAGTTTCTTAGAACGATTTATTAATATATTTGCTGGATCTTCAGATGATTCATCTAAATATAGAATACTGCTTGGGGTAACCGCTATCTATATGATTTTAGATAGTTATCTAATGGGTATTGGGTTTCAAGGGTTTTCCACTGTTTTTAAAACATACCACCCCTCTGATACAACCTTAGGTATCTACGAACCACATAATCAGTTTTATGCTGTTTTTGCTGAATTGGGAATCATTGGGTTCTGCCTATTTATGGGGATATTGTATGTAATTGGCAAGACGGCAATATCTTCGATAAAATTATCAGGTGATGTGACGGCAGAAAGAGCTATTTCTGTCTCGTTATTTGCTACTTTCATTGCTTATCTTGTTTTCTATAACTTTTTAGGCGGAATGTATTATAACAGTATCTTATTTGTTGTGATTGGATTAATATTTGTGGCTAATAAATTTGTACAAACTTCGTCAGGCAATAAAGCTAAGTTAGAAACTACAAAGGAGTATTAGAGGTTATCATAAGAGACGAGCAAAATCATACTGCAGAATCAAAAAAGTTGCCATCGGTTACGGTCGGCATCCCTGTTCTGAATGAAGAAGATCATATTGAGAGAGTTATATCTAATTTTCAGTCTACAGATTATCCCAATCTAGTTGAAATTTTAGTAGCCGATGGTGGAAGCTCTGACAATACACAAGAACTAGTCAAAAAAATGGCTATTGATGATGACCGAATTAAGCTGATTCAAAACCCTGAGAAGTACCAATCATTTGCCCTTAACAGAATGATTGAAGAGGCTGAGGGTGAAATATTTCTCAGAGCAGATGGGCATTGCCTATATCAAGATGATTATTTAGCCAAGAATATTGAAGTTTTTTTGGGTACGAAATCAAAAAATGTTGGAGGCTCACAACGCTATGTGGCGTCTAACAAAGTACAAGCTGGTACTTCACTAGCGGTAAAAAGTTTTCTGGGAAATGGTGGTGCTAAATACATGAATGAAAATTACTCAGGATATGCCGACACGGTTTTTCTTGGGTGTTTCTGGACTAAGGATTTAAAAGAAGTTGGCGGGTTTAGCACCAAAAATATTACCAATCAGGATTCTGAATTAAACCTCAGATTTATTGAACAATTTGGCAGTGAAAGTATTTTTGTTAGTCCTGAAATTAAAAGCTGGTACTATCCTAGAGATTCCTATCCCGGATTATTTAAGCAATATTTTCGATATGGTCGGGGCAGGCTACTAACAAAATTGCTTCACCCTAAAAGTTCTCCGATCAGAGGGACAATACCGTTCTTTTTTATCTGCTTCTTACTGATTTATTTATTGGTTGATTTATTCAGTGCTAACAATCTTCAGTCAGTTAACTTTTCATTTTTACTGTTAGTTATATTGCTGGTTGAATCTTTTCGTGTTGTCTTGAAAGAGCGTGATAATTTTAAAGCTGAGAGTTGGACAGCTAAGGAATCCTCACCCGGAGTCTTTTCATTATGGATTCATACTATCGGAAGCATAATTGTGATGCAAATTGGACACTTCAGTGGTTTTTTATATCAATCAATCCGAAAATTCGTTTTCCAAGTCAAAGGTTGGTGAAACTGATTTTATTTTGCTGAGTTGATCAATTCTTTCCATAGAAAAGGAATGATGAGTCAAGACACGTATTAACTAACCGCTCAATACCGGAAAGATGCAAGGGTTATTGACAAGAATAGGAATTCCTTTTCGAATGGGTGTGTATCTTCAGCTACAAGAAAAGATTACTCACGTTTAAAATTAATATGCCAGAAATATCAGTAGTAATACCTTCATTTAATAGGCCGGAACTTCTTGAAAGGGCTGTAAAGTCTGTTTTAAATCAGACTTTTCATGATGTGGAAATAATCGTGGTTGATGATGCGTCGGGTGAGGGAGATATTTTATCTAGAGTGGAAAAGTATAGCAACGTCAAATATTTAAGAAATGAAACAAACCGAGGGGCGTGTTATTCGCGAAATAGAGGTATAAGTGAGGCTAAAGGCAGATATATTAACTTTTTGGATGATGATGATATCCTCTTTCCGGAAAAGCTAGAAAAGCAGCTATATTGTTTCAAAAATAATAGAGATCCCAGCTTAGGGATGGTTACTTGTCATGCTAATGATGAACGGTCAGGTACTCTGATAGTTAAGCAAAACAAGGTTAAGGGAGACGTTCATAGAAAACTCTTGGAAAAGTTTGCAGTCTCCGGAATTGAAACTATGCTATTTAAGACGGAATATGTAAAAGAAATAGGGGGGTTTGATGAAAAACTACAATCAAGCCATGAGTATGATTTGCTGATTCGTTTCACTGAAAAATATACCGTTGACTATGTTGATGAGGTGTTAACAAAAGAATTCAGATCTATAAACCAAATAAGTACCAACTTTGACAAAAAAATTCATGGTGCAAAATATCTTTATAAGAAACATGATGAAAGGTTTAAGAGCGTAGGCATCCTATTTTGGCTAAAAATGAAGCTCAAGCTCTGGTTTTTATTATTTAGGTATTACGTAGGAAAGATTTTCGGAGAGAAGTTCTACAGAAAGTTACTTTAATAAAGCTTTTTTGAAATTGGGGAGTAAGCGGTTTAAAAAAGCTTTTTTGCCAAAGTTACTCTTTACCATTTTGTGGATAGCCTGACTATTGAAGCGGGCATAATCAGATTGCATTTCTTTTATTGCACCGCACAGTTTATCCGGAGTAATTTCCTTACTTATAATGCCCGTCATTTTATCAACAAGTTCACTATTGCCTCCAACATCTGTGCAAACAACCGGTAAGCCACAGCTCATAGCTTCCAGGATGGATACGTTAAAACCTTCTCTGCGACTGGGGAGTACAAAAAAGTCAGCAGCTTGATAATAAGTTAAAAGTTTATCAGGAGGTACAGGAGGATGATAGAAAATGTTATCTGATTTTTTAATGGTTTTAAAAATTTCTTTACTAAAGTCATCTTCTCTTGAAGAGCCAACAATATGAAAATCTACCCCATTAAGTTCTGGTGAAAATCGTATGGCTTCAGTCAGGATATCAACGCCTTTTTCTTCCCGAATGTTTGCTACAGTAAGAGCATTAATTTTGGAGGAATTCCAGCCCAATGCCTTAAGGGATGTTTTCTTTTGGACTTCATCCGTTACCCTATATATGTCTTCATTTACCATGTTGTATATCACATCCGATTTTGAAGCTAATTCAGGATAAACTTTTTCAATGTCTGCTTTTAGTTGAGGGCCGGAATATAAAATGCGGTCGGTGTGGAGTAACACTTCTTCAAGTAAAGAGACTAACATCGGATCTTCTCTGGTTTGATACCAATCACTGCCATGGATAGTTAATATGGTCTTAAACCCCATTTCTTTAAGAGCTGGAATGCACAACCCGTCTGGATAAAGCCAGTGAATATGAACAACATCAAAAGAGGAATTTGTAAAATTGGCTTTAATTTTTCTTGATATGGATTTAGCAATAACGGTTGGGAATCTTTTTTTAGGAAAAGAAAGGTACTTCAAGCGTGTGCTAGTAGCGGGGCCAGAAAGAATAGAATTGTTCTTTTTATTTCTTCGTGTAAGGGGTATTGAATAGGGCGTAGGTACTATGAGTTCAACCTGTAGCTCTGGGTTGTTTTTTAACAGTTCAAGCTGATCTTTAATAAACTTTCCGTGAAAAGGATGAAGTTCTGTTGGGAAAAGGTGACTAATTAAAGCTATTTTCAAAACTGTTACAATTTTATTAATTCAGATTACAGGCATCATTCCTTGAAGTCACTCTCAAAAAATACAATTGAATATAAGCTGAATAAATGAAAGCCATATTCGAAAAAATTCCGAATGATTTAAGAGATATTTTCACGCTTATTATTGGAAACAGCTTTTCAATGTTTATTCCGGTTTTGGTTTCACCGATTATAAGCAGAATGTATGGAGCTAGTGATTTTGGTGTATTTACTATTTACCTGGCTGTATTATCTCTCTTTAGTTCTTTTGCTTCAGGAAGGTTTGATTATGCGATTTTAATTACAAAGAGTAGGCATAATGCCCAGCACCTTTTTAAAGTCGCAATAATTTTGGCAACGGGCATATGTCTGTCCTTAATTTTGGCACTTCTTTTTTTTGATAACCAGTTCCTCTCCTTAATGAATGTTGAGTCGATGGGCGTATATGTCTATTTACTCCCAGTCAATATTTTTCTATTTGTTATTTTTCAGGCATCTCAAAACGCCTTGAACAGGGAGAAGCTATACAAGCCAATTTCAGTAAGTAAAACCATTAAGTCGACTATCACAGGTGGAGTACAAGTAGTTTTCGGATTTTTTGGTTTATTGAATAGTGGGCTGATTGTAGGAAAACTTTCTGGAGAATTCTTTTCCTCCTCTTATTTAGTTGCTAAGCTTAGTCGTGTAGATAACTATTTATCATCTGCTTTTTCGCTTAAGAGAGCCAGCTATTTGATGAAAAAGTATGAGAAGTTTCTCAAGGTAAATGCGCCTCATGCTTTAGTGAACAATCTCTCGTTAAGTGTAACACCAATTCTGATCGGCTATTTCTTTAGCGAAGATACTGTAGGTTATTATGGGCTAAGCTATATGGTTTGTGTTGTACCTGTACAACTTATAGGCCGCGCTTTTTATCAGGTAGTAAGTCAAAAGGTTTCTGAGATGTTTAATGACGGAGTTAACCTTAGAAGTTATATCAAGAAAACGATCAAACGCCTGTTCCTGCTTTCAATTATTCCATTTGGAATTTTGACGATTTTCGGTCCACAAATATTTGAATTTGTATTCGGAAATGAATGGTACATATCAGGGCAGTTTGTTCAAATATTGGCTCCATTTCTGTTTGTAGTATTTCTGATATCACCCCTTACCTATATTCCCCTCATCTACAACGAACACAACAAGTCATTCTATTTTGAAATTGCTCTTTTTGTTTCAAGAGTTTTGGCTCTAATAATTGGAGCAAATTTGGGTAGTGTGTATATGGCCTTAATTCTGTTTAGTGCAGTTAGTGCAGTAGTGCAATCAACCAACCTGTTGTGGATTTATTCCTTAACCAAACCAGTGAAGTAATGGCAGGTATCTACGGATTATTATCAAAGAAGAAGGTTTTTGGGGATAATCTATACCAACATTTTTATAGCTATAAAAAGCCGGGAATAGTAAGTGAAGAGCATGCTGATGAGCTATTCACCTATGGAAGAAGTGCGCTGTCAAAATTTAGCAAGGATAGATTTTTGGAACAGGTAAACGATCATTTGGTAATAGGATTTGAGGGGGTTACATATTCAGCAAAGCCTGAAGATTTCCAGAAATTCTTTCTAAGAGAATATCAAAAGAATGGGATATCATTTATTGAAGATATCAAGGGTCAATTTTGTGGTTTTGTGTATGATAAAAGGGAGAAAAAACTATTCATCTTCACGGATCACCTTTCAACCAAGCCATTATACTTTTATATCAATAAAGAAAAAGAAGTAGCCTTTTTCTCATCAGAACTTAAGGTGATTTCAAAATCACTGCGGGATGCAGGTTTGTCAATAACACCAGATCCTGATGGATTCCGATGCTTGCTTACCTGCGGATATATGCTCGACAACCTTACCCCTGTAAAAGAGATAAAGAAACTGCCCTATGGTACTATCACCTCTGTTAGTCTGGACTCCTTCGAGGTTGATGAAAAGAAGTACTTCAGCATTAAAAAGACAGAGAGAAAGGCAGACAAAAGTGAATTCATAAAAGGAATTAATGAACGAATGGTGGTGGCTGTAGAGAATGAATGGAACAAAGACTTACAGTATTCATATGAACATTTCACTTTATTAAGTGGTGGGTTGGATTCAAGGGTAAACGCGATGTTAGGTGCTCAATGCACAAAGGGGAAAATTCACTCACTTACTTTCTCAAAACCTAAAACTCCAGACGAGAAAATCGCCAAACAGATTGCTGAAGACCTTGGCTTCAATCACAACTTTATTCCCATGAATAGCGGGGACTACCTGTCAGGCAATGAATATGATTTTGTAAAGGCAAATGATGGGTTAGTAGGTTATTACGGGGCTGCACACCAACAATATGCCATTCAGCAAGCAAATCTAATGGGAAAGGGCTTAATTCATTCAGGTCAAATTGGGGATGTTTTATTTGGGTCTTTTACGTTTAAAGAGAATGATGTAGAAGCTTTGTTAGGTAAGCTTTTCTTTAGCCCTGATAAGCAGATTTCTTCAAAAATTGAATTGCTTCGAAAAATGAAAAACGATGAATTTAACGGAGCAGATGCCGAGGTGTTTTCATTAGAGCAAAGGCAAATTAATGGAACGATGAATGGGGACAGGGCTTGTTCTCATTTAGGAGATTCAGCTTCCCCTTTTTATGATAAAGACCTTTTGAGCTATTGCCTGTCTATACCTGACATGTATAAATATAAACAAGCAATTTACTTAGACTGGATGAATGAGTGCCAGACTCAACTAGCTTCTTTTAACTGGGCGGCAACAGAGGCAAAGCCTTCCAATAACCCAGTCCATAAAACTTTGGCATTTAAAAACAGGTTGAAGAATTATGTAGCAAGGAAAATTGGGTTCGAAAGTAAAAATATGAACCCATTTGAACAATGGTATCTTGAAAACCAAAAACTAAGGGATAGCATAGACGGGATTTATCAGAAACGTGACTTAGGTAGTCTAGATAAAGAACTCAAGAATGATATAGAATACACTTTTGAAAAGAAAAGCGTGATTCCAAAAATGTTAGCAATCACAGCTATTCTTTCATACCGACTTCACTTCCTAGAATAACCTAAAGTAGTTAATTACGAATATTCTGAATAGCCACGTAAGTCGTAATAATTCCAGTAATGGTAGTAATAGCAGTCATTATCAACTGGGTGCGAGTATTACGGAGTTGAGCCTGTTGTACCTTGTAAGCTCTTAACGCATTAAGCTCTTCTACCGGCTGGCGATCCACAAAAATACGGTCGCCGGATTCTATTTCAGTTTCTCCGGGTTTGTACCAAGTGGCATTTCCTGACTTGATAACGAATACTCGTTCCTTGTCTGCGGAAAGAGCAAAACCTCCGGCGCGGGATACATAATCCATTACTTTGGAATTGGGAGTGTAGGGAAAGTAACCGGGGTTATTAACCTGCCCGAAAACAAAAAGGGTATTCTCATCCCGAGGAATATATAGCCGGTCGCCATCAAAAATCTTGAGTCCAGAAAGCTGGCTGTCATCTTTTAAATCGATAAATACCTTATCCTGGCTTAGTTTAGTTTCGGCTTCAAGATACTCGAGACCCTGAACAAGCTGGTCTGAAGTTCGGCTCATTAACTGAGAATTAAATTTATTGGGTATTTCATTTCTGAAACCACCGCTTCTCATTAGGTAAGCCGCTTGAGGCAAAGCATTATCAGTTAGACCGCCTGAGAGTTCCAGTAGCTCCAAGGCTGTTGTTTCACCAGAATAGACTGGGAAATTCCCTGGTATCTCAACTTCACCATAAACCCATGCTGAGGCAGAAGTATTCCTTTCATCACTAAATGGGGCAACCACTCGATCATTAGGTTGTAGCTTGAAGGTATTCCAATCTTCGGGTTGAACAGTGATTTTTTCAGCACCACTATCCGTTCTTCTGAATACCATGAGGAAAGACGTGTCCGCAATCACTTCAAATCCACCTCCAATTTCTAACAACCGCTTTGGGGTGTCTCCTTTGATGTATTGAAATTCGTAATCAGCTTTTACTGCTCCTGAAATACTGACTTTTGGGGTTTCAATGTTCGTCTTTTTCAGGATAATAACATCCCCATCATTTACCATTGGGTTAAATTCGGGATTACCAAGACGGAAGTAGGACACTAAATCTGCGTAATCCACAGTGCCATCTTCCCGCTCAATACGAATATTGCGATAGGCATAATTTCCCTTGGTAAGAAAGTCACTGGAGTTTGAAAGAGAAGCGTTTCTTAAATCACGGCTACCGTCCGTAACAGAGGAGTAAATGGCTTGATCTACTCTGGATTGAGAAGGAATCATATACTTTCCGGGATACGGCACTCCGCCTGTCACTTGAATATAAATAGGTCTGGGGCTTTCAAGGGTGATAACAACGGAAGCGTTTTTGACAAACTCTTCAGATTCTTTAGCAATTTTATTTTCAGCTTCTGTAATAGTTAATCCGTCAACGTTAATAGGACCAATTGAAGGTATAATCACATCTCCGGCCGGGTTAACCATTACGCCTCGGATAAAGAAATTTTTAGAAGCTTCTACCCTTATTGAAAGCAAATCATTAACACCAAGCTTATAGGTGCTTTTATCTATCATCTCGTCATAAGGTAATTGCCGTGCTGCAAGCTGAATTCCTAAAGGATCTGAGTAATAGGTCCCGTCAAAAATATCGAAGTTTAAGTTTAGGCCTGTTGCACTTTGATTGTTGCTTTGATTTTGTCCTGATACGGGATTCGTTGCAAATAACATGATCCCAAATAACAGGAAAATCTTGAAAAAGCTTTTATTAATCGTATTCAAATAATTTTTCACTTTGGTTGAATATGTTTCTTGAATGGATTTGAATTTAGTCGGGCTAAAACGATACCGGCAATTACTGAAACAGCTCCAATATATTGAAGAACTGAGAGTTCTTCACCTAATAAAACAAGCCCAAAAATAAGACCGAGTACAGGTACCAGATTTTGATAAGCTGCAGTTCGTACAGCTCCGATCTTTTTTACTCCGTTGTTCCAGATGATATAAGCGAGGCCTACGGATAAAGCCCCACTGTAAAAGATACCACCATATCCTATCATGGTAATTTCCCTCCAGTTTAGTTTTATCAAAAAGGGAAGGCCCACTATAAGTAAGCTGACAAGCCCAACAACCGACATAAATGCGGAATATTGTATGGGACTGTACACTTTCAAATACTTCCTGGAAAGAATGGTATAAGTTGCCCAGCAGATGGCAGCGATCAGCGTGATGATGTTCCCTAAAAAAGTCTCCGACTCAAAAGAGAGCGTCCCCTGACCTCCCATGATAATGAAAGTGACTCCGGTAAATGCAAAGAAAACACCAATCGCTTTAAGGGGGGTAAGTTTTTCATCCGTAAAAAATTGAGAGAGTAGAGCTACCCAAATTGGGATAGTACCTAACATGACAGCTGCGTTGGCGGCATAGGTATAGTTAACCCCGATGATGAAAAACATTTGATAGAAAAGGTTTCCCACTATCCCAATACCGACCATTTTCCAAAAGTGCTCTTTTTCAACTTTAAGAGAATAGCCTCTTTTATGGGCGACAAACCAAAGTAGTGCCGTAGCAAAAATAAACCTCAAAGCATTAAAGCTATATGGATCAATCTCGCGCAAAGAGACTTTTACAATGCTAAAGTTTAAAGCCCAAATAATAGCGACGAGAACTAAGCTGAGGTCAATGAAGTAGGAGCGATTCAAATACGGTAAAGTTTGGTGAGGCCAAAGGTAATGGTTAATGGGTTTTAAACCGAACGTATTCTTGATTGTAAATCACGGACAGTGATTCTAAGCAGGCCTATTCTGTTAACAATTTATTTATCTAAAAAGATTGGGAACTATTTGAGAATGTCCGTAGTTTTGTGACCTCAATTCAAAAAATGACTTTAAGTCAATTATGGGAACATCTGAGCGCAAAGAGCGCGAAAAAGAAAGGAAAAAGATGCTGATTCTTGAGTCGGCAGAAGAGCTGATTCTTGAAAAAGGATTGGACAACCTGAATATGGACGAGATTGCTGAACGAGCAGAAGTTAGCAAGGGGTCCTTATATCAATATTTTAAGAATAAAACTGACCTTGTTCTTGGGATCTGCAATAAGGCAACGGATATGTTATCAGGCCAAATTGCAGAAGTGCTGACTAAAGATATTCCGGGCATTGAAATGGTATACACTATAGGGGCTACTTTTTTAAACTTCGTTCGTGCTCACCCTGAATTTTTCCGGTCAATGCGCTTCTTTGATAACCTGAAAGACACTAATCAACTTGATGACAGTGATTATGTAGAAATGTGTCAGGGTAATATGAATACATCATTTACCAGCATGGTCAGGGCTATCCAAATTGGTATGCAAGATGGCACGATCAATAGCTCTTACGATCCCAAAGAGTTGGCTGTCTTACTTTGGAGTACCTCGCATGGGATGGTTAATATGGCTTATCTACATCAAAATACGCCCCACTTCCAATTACTTGAAAAGAATAACATACAGATGGATTCTTTGTTTGAGGGATATATGAAGCTGATTGGTTGTGGAATCGCCACTGGAGATCAAGATGTTCAGGATGACTCCAAGTCATTTTTTGAAACAGACCTAAATTAAAACCGTAGAAGCGTTCGCTTTTTTTGAATCTAATTTTAGAACTTTAATATTCATGATACTCAACTCACTCAAGCAGGCTGTAATCATAGTCGCAGCATTGTTTTTTCTTACTACCTCATCTATATATGGTCAGGTTAAAGGTGATTCTCTTTTAAACGATGCTCAACTTACGTTAGAGGACGCTATCAAAGTTGCTGTTGCTAATAACCCACAAGTGAACCGGGCTCTGCTATCTGTTAAAGATGCTGATCAGCTTGTGAGAATTGCTTACAGTGAAGTCTACCCAAATATTGCTTCAAGCCTCAATTACACCCGTAATTTTGAGATCCCCGTACAATTTGTGCCGGGAGAATTTTTTGGAGGTCAGCAAGGAACATTAGTACCTGTTGCCTTTGGAACTGATAACAACTGGCAAGGCGGATTCACGGTTACTCAAAACATTTTTAGGGGTGAAGTTTTTGTAGGCCTTTCAACTTCTGAAATTTTTAAAACCGTTCAGCAGGAAAACTTAAGAGCAACTACTCAGCAAATTATCACACAAACCCGGATTGCTTACTATCAGGCCTTGGTGGCTAAAGAACAGCTAAGGTTGCAAGAGGCTCAAATCAGCAGGCTGGAACAAAACCTGAGGGATAACCGGGCAAGACAAAAGGCAGGCTTAGTTGATGAGTATGCGGTACTGCAACTTGAAGTTCAGCTAAGTAATCAGCGCCCACAACTAATCGAAGCCCAATATAGTGTTGACGAAGCTTACAGGAGTTTAAAAGTAGCTCTCGGAATTCCGTTGGGTATCAATTTTGAAATCATAGGCGAATTGAACGATTTCGATATCATCTCTGATGAAGCCGATTCGGATGCGAATATGGTTATTAAGAAAGTGGATCAAATGAATCCATTTACTTACGAGAAAAAAGAAGAGCAATGGCCAGGTTTTATTGATTATCGTGGCGACCTTAGAATATTAGACGCCCGGCTCGATTTAAATGAAAAAGAGATTCAGGCTGTAAAAAGTCGCTTTCTCCCTACCATCACAGCCTCATACAATCTACAGTGGAGCGCAGCTGAACCGGATGAGCCTACCTTCTTTGAGAACAATGCTCGATTTCAAACTTTGGGTATTAACGTAAGCCTTCCTCTTTTTGAAGGATTTAAAAGGCTGGCTGATGTTCAACGTTCCCAAATAGCCCGCAAGGATATTGAAGAACAAATACGTGGTGCAGAGTTGGCGGCTGAAAATGAAATTGCTTCAGCGGCAGAAGAACTCAATAAAGCATTTGAAACAGCTGAAGCCAGAAAACAAGCCCTAAGTCAGGCTGAGCAAGGTTATCAAAGATCACTTAAAAGATTAGAGAATGGTATTGGCTCACAAATAGAAGTCACAGATGCTGAAGTACAAGTACGTCAGGCTGAAGTGAATTACGCGCTGATGGTATTTCAATATTTAAGTGCAAAAGCACAGTATGATCTGGCAACCGGTCAGGTGCCTTATGTTGATACAATAGAAATGGATGTAGAATGATTTTTAACAAAAAAGACAAGAACTCAATCAAAATGAAAAAATTTAATTTTCTAATTACTCTTTCGCTGCTTGCTTTAGTCAGTGCTTGTTCAAGTGATGATGCGCAGACTTCTGAGAATGCAGAAGAGCTTATAAAGACGGTAAATGTGGTTACTCAGGATATTAGCACAGGTACTTTTACAAGCTATGTCCGGGTTATTGGTACGGTGGAAACATCAAATGATATAATGATTTCTGCTGAAGTTAACGGACGGGTTATATCCTATGCAGTAAACGAAGGTGAGATTGTTCGTAAAGGACAAACCATCATCAAAATAGATGACGCTAAATTGATGCAGGAAAAAGCACGTTTAGAGGCCCTTGCAGGACAAGCCAAGGAAAACTACGAACGCCTGAAAAGAGTGTACGAGGAAGATGGGATTGGATCAGAGATCGAATACCTGAATGCCAAGTATAACTATGAGCAAACAAAGTCATCCCTTGAATCCATAAAAGTTGATTTAGCTAACACAAGTATTAAAGCACCTTTCACAGGCAAGCTTGAGTCCAGGATGGTTGAAGTTGGTGAAATGGTTGCTGCAGGCACACCAGTAGTACGCCTTATTGGTTCTGAAGACTATATCATATCAGCGGGAGTACCAGCACGTTACTCTGATGTTGTGCGAACCGGTGACGATGTTAAAGTTTGGTTTGATACACAAGACAGTGACACATTAAATGCATCCATCGCTTACACAGGGAGCAGTATTAATCCGCAAAACAGAACATTTCGGATTGAAGTTGCCCTTCCCCAAAAAGCAAACCAGTATAAAGTGGATATGATCGCTAATATCAGGCTAAATACACTGAGAAGAGACAGCTCAATATTTATTAGCGAAGAATATATCTACTCCAAAAGAAATGGGTATGTAGTGTACGTGCTTTCGGAAAATGAAAAAGGTAATCCCATAGCGAGCGAGAGAGTAATAGAATTGGGTCCATCCTATAAAACAGATGTAATTATTGAAAATGGGCTAAAACCGGGTGATAAACTGATAACCATCGGTTCCGCATTTTTGGATGATGGCATGCGCGTTACTGAGAAGGAATCACCCAGCACAGAAATAGCAGCAAATTAATTTTATTCGGAAATCATTATGAGTACCGATCAACAACAAAACGGACAAAATATTAACGGTGCTTCCTTGCCAGAGAAAGGAAAGCGCAAGGAGTTTTGGCTATCCACTTTTTCAATAAATAATCGCATTAGTGTGTTGGTATTGATTACACTGGTAGCGGTGATGGGGATTGTTTCCTACATCAATATTCCGAAAGAGAGTTTCCCGAGTATCAACATTCCAAATATATTTGTGGTGACGGTTTATCCCGGAGTATCTCCTGAGGATATGGAGAGTTTGATAACACGGAAGCTGGAGGATGAGTTAAGTAACATCTCGGATGTGAAGACCATGACTTCAACCTCATCGGAAGGGTATTCAAATATCAATATGGAGTTTGAGCCTAGTGTTGATATTGAAGATGCCCTGCAAAAAGTGAGGGAAAAAGTAGATTTGGCAAAGCCTGAATTACCCGAAGATGCTGAAGACCCGATAGTACAGGAAATCAACTTATCAGAGTTCCCAATAATGAACGTGAACCTCTCGGGAAAGTATGATGAAGAGATACTGAAGGAGATTGCAGAAGATCTGCAGGATAAAATTGAAGCCATCCCGTCAGTTCTTGGCGTAGATTTAACCGGTGCTTTGGAGAGAGAAGTACAGGTAGATGTTGACCTGGCAAAAATGAAGTACTATGGAATTGCCTTTGGAGAGATTATTGGGGCAATATCTGCAGAGAATGTTACGGTTCCCGGTGGGGATATCTCGGTGGGGACAAAGAAGTTTTTGCTTCGTGTTCCGGGCCAGTATGAAGATCCTGCTTTATTAGAAGACATCGTTATTAAAGGGGAAAACCAAAGTCCAATCTATGTCCGTGACGTGGCTGATGTAACATTCGGTTTTAAAGAACGGGAAACCTATTCGGAACTTGGAACAGCACCTGTAATTACCCTCGGTGTTAAGAAAAGAACAGGAGAAAATATCCTGGAAACCGGTGACCGTACTAAGGCGATTTTGGATGAAGCGCTTAAGACTCTTCCGCCCACAACTACCTATAAAATCACCAATGATCAAAGTGTGGATGTGGTAAATATGGTGAGCAACCTGGAGAATAATATTATTTCCGGGTTAATTTTAGTGGTAGGTGTGTTGCTGTTTTTCCTTGGAGTTAGAAATGCTTCTTTTGTGGGTATATCAATACCGCTATCTATGTTTTTGTCTTTTATTGTACTTTCTGCAGTAGGTATTACCATGAATATGATTGTACTTTTCTCACTTATCCTTTCTTTGGGTATGCTTGTGGATAATGCAATTGTAGTGGTGGAAAATATCTACCGATATTTAGAAGAAGGGTATGATAACTTTGAGGCAGCAAAAAAGGGTACAGGTGAAGTAGCTGTGCCTATTATTGCCGGTACTATGACTACCATTGCAGCTTTTGCACCCATGGTATTTTGGCCAGGTGTTGTTGGGCAGTTTATGAGCTATCTCCCAAAAACGTTGATCATAACACTTTCAAGTTCGCTGTTTGTTGGGTTGATAATAAACCCGGTAATTTGTGCTCTTTTCATGAAAGTTGACGGCCAGGAGAACAGAGCTACTTTAACCAAAAATGGGAAACGAATTTTATTCGGCGGAGTAGCCTTTTTTGCGATAATTGCACTGCTCTCGAGTTTTGTAAGCTGGATGATGGTCATAATCTTAGGTGTGGCTTTCTGGCTTTCCAATAAATATTTCCTCGAACCTGTTGGACGCTGGTGGCAAAGAGAGGGTTTAAATAATGTGCTGGTTAAATATGAATCATCACTGGTTTGGGCATTAGATCACCGAAAAAGCACAATCGTTATTTCAATTTTTGCGCTTCTATCAAGCGTGGTTGTATTGATGGCATTTAATCCGGGTACCGAGTTTTTCCCGGAAGATATTCCTCCAAGAGATGTATATGTACAAGTTGAGACCCCAATCGGTTCGGATGTTGACTTTACGAAATCAATCGTAGATCAGGTACGTGATCGAGTTGAAAACCTTCCAAACTACGTCGATGTAAACAGTGTGCTTTCTACCTCCGGTGCAAGCATTACAGCTGACCCTGGTTCAGGTGGTGGCGGCAATACTCCGAATAAAGGCACCGTCGCTTTGAACTTTGTGGATTTTCAGGAACGCGAAGGGGATGTATTTGAGGCCATGGAGTTTCTTAGAAATCACATGACGGAAAATATTGTGGGTGCAAAAATTACGGTAGAGCAACCACCAAACGGTCCCCCTACCGGAAAGCCGGTTAACCTCGAGATTTATGGCTCGAATATGGAGCAGTTGTCAACCATCTCAGATAGGGTCTTAACCATCCTTGAAGAAGATTCAGTATTCGCCAAAATGGATGGACTAGAGTCTAATCTACCTGAGCCAAGGCCGGAAGTGAGAGTTGAGGTTGATCGCGAAAAAGCAGCACTCTATGAGTTAAGCACCAATGTAATTGGGATGACCATTCGACAAGCTATTAATGGAGTTGAAGCTTCGAAATTCCGTGACGGGAAAGATGAATATGATATTATTGTCCGCTTGAGTGATGAATACCGTGACGATATGAGTACTCTGGGGGACTTAACAATCTTTCATGAAGGAAACCAGATCCCACTTTCAGAAGTGGCTACCTGGGAAGTGAGTGATGGTTTAGGCGGAATTAATCACAAAGATTCTGAGCGAGTAATTACGATTAGTGCAGATGTTCGTTCAGGTTATCAGGCGAACGCGGTACTAGCCGAAGTTCAAGGTGTACTCTCTGATTATCTGCAAGGTCTGCCTGAAGGATATAACTATGGCTGGACGGGACAGCAGCAAGAACAGGATGAGTCTTTTGAGTTCTTGGGGATCGCATTCCTGATTGCCTTATTTTTAATCACCTTTATTCTGGTATCTCAGTTCAACTCCGTTGCAAAACCATTAATTATTCTCAGTTCGGTAATCATGTCCATGGCCGGTGTATTCTATGGATTGGTAACCTTCCAGATGGCATTTGGCTTGATGGCATTCCTCGGAATTATTTCACTTGCCGGGATTGTAGTTAACAACGCCATTGTACTTATTGACTATGTTGACATCCTGAGAGAAAGAGATGGCTTAAATTTAAGAGATGCTTTGATTCAGGCTGGAAAAGTTCGCTTCCGTCCAGTAATCCTCACCGCTATTACAACCACACTTGGATTGGTGCCGCTGGCTATAGGTTTCAACTTTGACTATATCGTCTTGGTTGGTAGTCCAATTGAGTTCTTTACCAACCTTGGCTCGTACATTTATATGGGTGGTGAGCAAGCTGCGTGGTGGGGCCCAATGGCTATTGCTGTAATTGTTGGTCTTACATTTGCGACAGCATTGACGCTCATTCTGGTACCAGTTCTTTACAGTGTGATTGAACGTACTCGTCGCTCTCTTAACAATACTATGTTTGGAACGACAGAGCCAGGTATTATTAAAGATCAAAGTGAGCTCAATGGCGAACCGAAAGAAAAACCTGTTTTAGAATCATCACCGGGATAACAGGGTTTAACTGAATTCATTCAAAGTCCGCACATCTAAAATGTGCGGACTTTTTTGTTGGCAAAAACTTTTATCTTAAAAGAAAACTCAAAAAATTCTTTCTGTGATACAACGAATTCAAACAATATTTCTGGCTGTAGCAACACTGCTAAACCTTGCGGTCTATTTTACCCCGATTTATGAAAAAGCAATGACTGATCCTCAACAATGGATTGGGCTGGGCTTAGCCAGTTCACTACTCATTGCTATGGTACTGAATGTAGTTTCTGTCTTTCTATATAATAATCGTAAAAACCAGCTCTCCTGGGTAAAGAGGTCTGCATTGCTTCAGGTTATTGCCCTTGGGTTTAGTATAGGTGTCTTGTTTTCTTTAGGAGGAATTGGAACCTATTTATGGGATGAAGCCCTTGGCACAGGACTTGTATTGTTGGGATTAGTTGGCCAGGTTTTAGCTCTTCGATTTATTAAAAAAGATGAAGAGTTGGTGCGGTCAATGGATAGAATCAGGTAGATATTTTGAGCGAGGCTTATTCCAAAGTTAAAGTTTACCTAATACTGGCTATTGGCTTAACTACCTTTGGCTTTGCTCCGATTCTGGTGAAATTCGCCACGGAATACTCAGCCTTACTCTTGGTATCGGTGCGCACAGTAGCTGCATTCATTTTATTGATTCCTTTATATCTCTTTCAAAAAAAGAGTAAAAAATACGATGTCAAATCAACAGGGAATGAAGGTAAATGGATCGCATTTGCAGGAATTGCCTTAGGGTTGCACTTCATACTTTGGATTAGTTCACTCTACTACACCTCCGTAGCTTCGGCTTCCGTATTAGTAACCATCCATCCAATCATGCTAATTGTAGCTGAAAGGGCGCTTTACAAGATGGAATTTGCACCAACCGTTTGGGTTGGAGTATTTGTTGCCTTTGCCGGTTCCGTTCTTTTAGGCATTTCTGATTACAATGCTGAGGCCACTTTTTCTAATCCATTACTAGGAAATGCAATGGCCTTTGCTGCCGCTGCCATCTTTGCCGTCTATTTTTTGATTGGTAGAAGAATCAGACAAAACAGATCATGGCTTGGCTATGTATTTCCGGTGTATGGCTATGCGGCTATAACCTGTGTAGCTATACTAATAGTGGTTGAAGGTATTCCGAGACAATTTGACCCACTGTTGCTATGGGTTGGGCTTGGACTAGCTATAGGTCCACAAATTATGGGGCATGGTTCTTTAAACTATGCCGTCAAGTATGTTTCACCAACATTACTTTCAACTCTAATACTTACTGAGCCAATATTTGCTACTGCCCTGGCTTTCTTTATTCTTGGAGAGTTACCACCAATCTTATCTTTTGTAGCCATTTTTGTGACATTAGTTGGGGTAGCGTTCACCTGGAAGAAAAAACCAGCCCGTAAAAGAACCTAGCGGGTGGCTTATAAATATTTTTAGGGTAAAAATGGTGAGGCTAATTATTCGGCATGCCTGTAAGCCTATCAAAATTATTTAGTTAATTAGTTAGGCGAACCTTTATAGAAGTTAATGCGTTAGAAACCTATGGTTAGATTAAACATTACTAAGATTGCTGTAATTCAGCGAAATTACGTGTATCATTAACTCAGCACGTGTAAATGTAGCTTCATTATGGTATTTGATTGATAATGAAACCAAAGTCACAGAATGCTTTTATATCGAAATGAAATTATTGGAATATCTAAGTATTTGCTGCTGAGCGGATTTGTGGCTTTGCTTTTACTTAGTTGTTCTCAAAACTCGGAGCCCCCTGCCGAGAGTGAATCACTTACTGTTTCTGTGAGTGAGCCTGTCCAAAAAGATTTTGCTGAAATCAAAAGTAATGGAGTATTACGAATGATTACCAGCTACAGCTCAGGGTCCTACTTTTTATATAAAGGAATTCAGGTTGGGTTCGAATATGAGCTTCTAAAAGCCTTCACTAAACAAAACGACCTTGCACTTGAGGTAGTCATTACGGGGCCTGATGAAAGCCCTTACGACCTTCTGAACAGTGGGCGGGGCGATATCATAGCCGCAAATTATACCATAACACCTGAACGAAGACAGCTGGTTGAGTTTACAAGGCCCTATAATATGGTAGATCAGGTTATTGTGGTTTCAGAAGAACTTGGTTTTAAGCCTGAAAGCATATCAGATATGGAAGGCATCCAGATTAGCGTTCGCCGGAACAGTTCTTATTACGTTCGATTAAAAGAATTGAGAGATGAAGGATTTCCGATAGCCATCAATATCATCCCTGAAGACATGGATACTGAAACCGTACTGTTTCAGGTTGCTGATGGAACCTATGATGCCACAATAGCAGATGACAATATTTACGATGCGGCTAGTAAGTATATGACTGGACTGGTAGAAGGTCCGCTTATTGCTGAAAGTGATACAATTGCCTGGGCCGTCCGAAAAAATGCACCGGATCTGGAGCACAAACTAAATCAATTTCTATACAAGCATTTTCGTTTTAATGAAGATGGTGTGCCAAAGCGATCCGCTTTTCTGAATGTCCTTAGGAAAAAATATTTTGAGTCAGGCAACCAGATAGCAGACTACTTCAGTCCAAATTATCAGGGAGAACAATATGGGACCATTTCTCCTTATGATGATATGATCAGAGAGGCTGCAGAGGAAAAAGGCTTAGATTGGGTAATGCTCACCGCTGTGGCTGCGCAGGAATCAAAATTCAACCCAACATCAGTAAGCTGGGCCGGAGCAGTGGGAATCATGCAGGTATTGCCACGATTTTCTGAAATTTCTTCTGATTCACTTTATATACCTGAAGTCAATATCAGAGAAGGAGCAAAAATTTTGGAATCCCATCTGAAGCACTACTCATACTTGGACTCTACCAATCAATGGTCATTTGCACTTGCAGCATATAATGCCGGATCGGGACATGTCGCGGACGCCAGAAGGCTGGCTATCGACCACAACCATAACCCTAATGAATGGGAGTATGTGTCAGAAGCTTTATTGAAGCTAATGCAGAGAAAGTACTATCAAAATGCCCGTTATGGGTTTTGCAGAGGGATAGAAACGGTCAGATATGTTAATGAGATAATGAACCGATACAATACCTATCAAACAATTCTGGCTTACAATTCAGATAAGACACGACCCAGCTCAGGGGTATTAGGCTTTAAGACGCTTAATTGACTTTTAGAACCAGTATTGTGATATCATCGTACTGAACGCCTTGTGAAAATTCAGTGATATCGGTAATGACAGCATCCATAATTTCCTTGGAGGATTTATCCAGATTTGCCTTCAGGCAGGAAATGAGCCGCTCTTCTTCATACTCTTCTGTTTGATCAGGATTCATTGCTTCAGTGACTCCATCTGTATAAAACACGAGTACATCTCCGGATTCCATCTCTACTGTGGCTGAATCATAGGGTGCGAAAGTGGGCATAGCACCTAAAATCACACCACCGGCATCCAGTTCCTGAGGTTCTTCAACACCATCTCTGAACAAGAGCGGATTATTGTGACCGGCATTTACATAATTAAAGTGCTTTCCATCAGCAGAAATTTTACCCCAAAAGAAGGTGATGAATTTATCTGGCGGCGTATTTACGTGGATAATGTCATTTATACTGCCAGTTGCTTCTGAGAGAGAAATGTCGATCGGAGCCAGGGCATGCAACATAGATTGGAGGTTGGCCATTAATAATGATGCAGGCACGCCTTTTCCTGTAACATCCGCGATTGCTAATATATGGCCTTCGTCAGGGGTTTGTAGAATATCAAAATAATCTCCACCCACTTGCCGGGAAGATATATTGGTTGCCTCAAGATCAAAGCCATTGATTTTGGGAATGGGTGATGGTAACAAGCCTTCCTGAATCGTTTTGGCAAGGCTGAGTTCTTCTTCCATTCGCTGCTTTTCAATACGTTCTTCCAGTAGCAGCGTTTTTTGAATAGTGAGCAGCGCAAGATTTCCTAAAGACTGAAGAAAGTTAACCTGCTCTTTTCCATAGGCATCATTATTTGCAGGAGCTCCCACTCCAACAACCCCAATCCGTTCATTTTGAAAACGAAGTGCGATGACAAGTCGAATTTCATTTTTCTCAAGAAAGGGACAATCATGATCGTCATCACAATAGTAAACATCCTCAAGTTCAAAAAGTGTATTCAGTTCCTTTATTGATGGTTGTTCCTTGAGTCCGCTGCTGGCAATAATTGATTTTTCGTCATCAACATCTAATACAAAAAAGAAGGTTCTGATGAGCATTTGACCGAGCATCGCAAATTTGAAGGTCCGGGCAATTTCATCCCGATCAACCATCATGTTGAAGTCTTTACTCAGTTCCAACAAGGTGTGAAGATCATGGACTTTGCGATCTAGCTTTCTGTTTATAAGCCGTAGTTCCTGGAACATCCGTGAATTAGCAATAGCTACCGACGAAATTATAGCCAGGCTTTCGATAAATTCGAGTTCACTACTGGAAAGTGCTTTTTTATTGCCTTTTGGTCCCAGGCATAAGAAACCGAGGTGGTGATTTGTTGTCCGCAGATTAAAAAAGATGCTTCCCTCAGGTAGCCCAAGTTTATCCGATAGTGCAGGGTGGTCTTCTGAATAGAGCACCGAGTTTTCTAAAGCTGCTTTATCGAACTCGAGCTTTATAGTATCATTCTCATTCAGCTCATTTCGCCCTTTTACACGGCTGACCAAGTACTCGTCATCAAGACCTTTATTAATCAATATCAAACCCTTGGGAACCAATAGTTTCCCCATGGTGATGAGAAGCAGGTTGTTCAGAACAAAATCAGGTTCTTGCGATTCGATGAGCATCCGGCTGGTTTCAAGCAGTGTTCTAAGCTCAAATCGGCTTTGGCGTTCTTCAGTATTAGATAAGGAAAGAGAGGCTTTTTTTTCCACGATGCGTCAAAGTTTTTTGACCATTCGAATCTCGTTGGTTTCACCAGTGCGGTTGTATTGGACTTGATCCATAAGTTTCTTGATGAGATAAACCCCCATTCCTCCGCGTTTCTTTTCTTTAATTCGCTGCATAAGATCGGGTTCACTATAAGTGCTTGGATCAAAACTTTTGCCCTCATCCATTAGTGATATCCACAATTTATTGGCATCAGATCCAATTTCAATACTAACTTTCTCGGTCGGGGAGTTTTTATAGGCGTGTTTGATGATGTTCGTATATGCTTCATCAACAGCCAGGCGAATTTCAGAAATATCTTTTTGGCTGAGCCCGATGTTTTCAGCATGGGCCGCAACAAAATCCCGCACCTTCGCCAAGTGCTCTGTAGAAGCTTCAACAGAAAGGGTTTGTATTTGATTAGTTCCTGCCACTCTCTTGATTATTTAGTTATCAAAGCTTTGAAGGGCTTCTCTTTCGTCCTCGAGGATATCATATAACGTTGGGAACCCCAGCAAATCAAACACGTTGTAAACACGGTCATTCATGTTGGTCAATTTGATGTCGCCGCCTAAACTACGAACGTCTTCGATATAAGCCATGAAAACTCCTAGCCCCGCACTGGCTATATAGTCCAGCCCGGCACAGTTTACAATAATGGCATAACTTTCCTCATCGATAAGCGACTTAAGCGCGTTCTCTAAATGTGAAGCCGTGTGTGCGTCAAGTTCCCCACTGATATCCAGTATACTTACGTTTTCATTTTGCCTGGTAGCGATACTGAAATTTTTCATTCCGCCTGAATTAAAGTTTCTGAATAATGTTGAAGTTGCATAATAACGTAAACCGGAGAATTAGGAAAGTTTTTTGGAGTGGAAGGTTACGAATCATGAATAAAAAAGATGCAAAAAAATAGGCCATCACATTTTTCATATGTGATGGCCTGACTATTCATCAAGAGAGACGCTACTTGAGCGCACCTACAATTAAGCAAATGCTTGGGAGAGATACAACTATAAATTATTTTTACAGTAAACTATCTCTTAGCTTCCGGAGCGTTCAACCTTAGAAACCCAATATCCTGTGTTGAGCTCGGCTCCTAATTCTGCACCAAATTCTTCAGCGTCAGTTTTATCTGCGAAGAAGCCAACTCTTAATCTGTACCAAACGTCACCGGTTTCTTCGTTTCCAATTTTAACCGTATATACATGTGGATATTCACGATCACTTAACTTGGCCTTGTAATTATTGGCTGCATCCTCTGAACGAAAAGCTCCAACTTGAGCGATATAAGTTCCATCTTCAGCAAAATTTGGGCCTTGCTCTTCTTCCTCAACTTCTTGCTGCATTTGAGCTCGGGCTATACTGTCTTCACGTGCCTGCATCATTTCTGCAATACGTTGCTCTTCAACCTGTCTGAGCGAGTCAAGTCGAGCCTTTTCAGCCGCTCTTCGTTCTTCTTCACTAGGCCCGCAAGCCTGGAAGCTTAACATTACCATGGCCAACAAAATGGTGTAGATGCTGAGTTTTTTCATAAGAATAGTAGTTAGTTAATTATAAGATATACGTGTAATCCCGAGACGAATTAAACTTACGTCATCCCGTACTGTTTCACAAATATTGACGCATCAAAACTTTCAGAAGTAATAGAATAGTACGTATCTTATGTAGACTGAATCTAAATGAACATAATTTGGTTCAGCTACTACCATGGAAAACCCTCTTTTAAACATATCCGGATTAACAAAGTCTTTTGACCAAAGCGGCCCTGTAGTAAACAGTGTCAGCTTTGAAGTCGGGAAGAATGAAATCTTTGCACTGCTGGGACCTAGTGGTTGTGGTAAAACTACCACACTGCGCTTAATTGCTGGTTTTGAACAATGCGAAGCAGGAGAAGTCTATATTGAAGAAGAACTGGTTGAGAGTACCCATAAGCGGCTTTCACCACAGAAGAGAGAGATTGGTTTTGTATTTCAGGACTATGCGCTTTTTCCACATATGAATGCCCTTGAGAATGTGGCTTTTGGTTTGCATGAAGTTGAACGCAGAAAACGGCCTGTTTTAGCGGAAGAAGTGCTTTGCCGGACAGGAATGGAGAAGTATAAGGATCGCATGCCGGATGAACTTTCGGGTGGACAGCAGCAGCGTGTTGCTCTTGCGCGTGCTATTGCACCAAAGCCTCGATTAGTTTTGATGGATGAACCTTTTTCAGGACTGGATGCCATGCTGAGGGACACAACTAGAAAAGAAGTTCGCGCCATCCTAAAGAAATCCGGAATGAGCGCAATCTTGGTAACACACGATCAGGAAGAAGCACTTTCATTTGCCGACCGAATTGCGGTTATGAATAACGGGCAAATAGAGCAGATCGGGACTCCTGAAGAAGTATATTATCATCCAAAAACACAGTTTGTAGCACAATTTTTAGGAAGAACGAATCTTTTCAGAGCACACGCCGATGGCTCAGATAATGTAGAAACACGACTAGGTCCAGTAAAGATCAACAAAGAAGCCGAGGGTTTGATACTTTGTTCTATCCGGCCAGAACACCTTACGATTGAGCGATGTAAAGCCAATGGCAGCGAAAGTGGAATAATTACCGGAAGAGAATTTCGGGGACACGATATTACCTATCACGTGTTATTTAAAGGTGACAAATACATCGTTCATACAGACAATCGGCTACTTTTTGATGTGGATGAACACGTTATTGTGAAACCTCTGGAGCCTGCAGTGGTATTAGAACAGAAAGCCTGATAATCTTAATCAAAATTCTGAGCAAATGTCATTTTTTGGATTCTTAGTTTTACTTCTAATTGCCGCAATTTGCGGTGGAATCGGCCAAAGTATAAGCGGCTATAGTTTTGGAGGCTGTTTAATCTCGGCCGGTGTTGGGTTTGTGGGAGCCATTATTGGTAAATGGATCGCCGCTGAACTAGGACTTCCCGAACTTTGGACTATAGATATTGACGGGAGTCCTTTTCCTGTTATATGGTCAATAATTGGTGCCGCATTATTTACAGCAATTCTTGGTGCCTTAATGAGAGGCAAAACAAAGCTTAACTAAAGGAACTTAATTTAGTCACCCACTCACTCACTTTATCAATGAACAATATAGCTGCGGTTATTTTTGATATGGATGGCGTGATTGTGCATAGCAATCCCATTCATAAAACAACAATTAATGAGTTCTGCACGAAATACGGCCTCACGGTTTCCGATGAAGAGCTCCGGGAGAAAGTTTACGGAAGGACGAATCAAGACTGGATACCGGCTGTTTTTGGAGATATCCCACAAGAAAAAATCCAGGAGCTAGCCGACGAAAAAGAACAAATGTTCCGCGATGTTTTTGACCCTGAAGAACATAAAGTTTCTGGAATCATTGATTTCCTGGATCGGCTAAGAGAGCATGATATAAAGATGGTTGTGGCAACTTCGGCACCTGCAGAAAACGCTGATCATATTCTCAAGGGGCTGGGAATTGAGGACTATTTTGATGCTGTTTTGAATTCCTCCCACGTCACAAAGAGTAAGCCGGATCCTGAGCCTTACCTGAAAGCTGCAAAAGCCGTAAACGTATCACCGAAAGACTGTGTGGTTTTTGAAGATTCTATTTCTGGGGTTCAATCAGGGCTAAGCGCCGGCGCCATGGTAGTGGGAGTGGCAACAACACATTCGCATCAGGAACTGCAATCATGTCAGTTGGTCGTCAATGATTTTGAAGGGCTAAGTCTACTAAAATTAAACGGAAAGTTTGATAGCTGAAAAGTTTTATTATCTTATTTAATTCTGAAGAATGTTATAAGTAATTATGGAAGATTTAAAATATAAAGAAACTGGACTAGGATTAATTGGCTTTGGAGCTTCATTATTTGTTGGGATACTAAGTGTTGACGAATACTTTTTAAATAAAATACTCAATCCAAAACATCATGTTATTGCTGTGAATGTTTTAGTTTTTATTGCACTAGCAACGCTTTTTTTGGGTGTGCTTTTTGTTTACCTAGACTACAAAGGATTAAAATTGTTTAGTAAGCAAGATGAAGTTTATGAAGACAGCTTAATGTCAACTCATGAGTTCGAAGCATTTGATGAATTGTTGGAATATTATTTTGGAAGTAGTAGAATTGATTTAAATCAGATAAAACAGTTTCATATAAAAAACTCAAATACCACTTGGCTTCTTAAAAAGAAGAAAAAACTAAAGTTCAGGACAGTTGTAGATTATATGGGCTTTATTATAATCTATCCTGTTAACAAGGAAACAAAAATAATGCTTGAAAGAGATGAGATATATGGGGCAGAATTTACTGCAGATAATCTTTGTAAGGAGGAAGAGGAGCCGGAAGGTCATTACATAGCTTGTATTGCAGGAAAGGATTTATATTCTAAGGCTTATTCGATTGGGGTCTTAAAATCAATTGTTAGAGAGAGGCTTGGCAGAAAACCAATTTATACGTATCCCGTTTCTGATCAAGGTTTGAGGTTAGCAAAAAAGTATGGTTTCGAAAAAGCTAACCAATTACACCCAGAGCAAGACAAGAAAAGAATTTATAAATTTGTTTATCAAGAAAAAAAGTGACCCCGCCGGGAATCGAACCCAGATCTAGGACTTAGGAGGTCCCTATTCTATCCAATTGAACTACAGGGTCAATGTAGTTGTGCAATGATTTTTCAAAATATACGTAGGTTAGTGTAACTAATCACCATTACATAAGTAGAAGTTCAGTATCTGTTTACACTTAATCTAATTGAATAGGGATGCAAAAATCTGCGATTATCATTTTTCTTTTTCTAATCGGCAGTTCAGTTTCGGTGTTAGCTCAAAGACAAGTAACGGGAAAAATTATCGATGCTGAGACAGGAGAGCCACTTCCTGCTGCCCACGTTATTATCAAGGATACTTATAAAGGTACGATTTCAAATCAGGATGGTGAATTTAGCATCATTGTGCCGAGTTTTCCGGTTACTTTGGTCGCTCGGTTTATTGGGTTTGAAAGTCAGGAGAAAACGGTCAGTTCAAATGCTGATCCTGTCGATTTTGTCATGAAGCCCTCGGTGGCGTCTATGGGTGAAATTGTAGTGACGGGTGAAGATCCTGCTATAGCTATTATGAGAGAAGTGATCAAAAGAAAGAAAATTTGGCGCGCCAACTTGAATACTTATAAAGCCGAAGCCTACACCCGGCAACAGTTAAAGAATGACACTTCTATCGTATCCATCTCGGAGAGTATTTCAGTCGCCTACTGGGATAAAAAAAGAGGATCCCGTGAAATTCTAAAATCGAAGCGACAAACAGCTAATATCGACGCAGCAAGCAACTTTGCCGGTGTAAGCTACCTGCCCAATTTCTATGACGACAATTTAGATATAGCAGGCTTTGATGTAGTTGGTGTTACTCACCCTGATGCATTAAAGTATTACACCTTTGAATTAGAAGATATCCGGGCGCTGGATGGGCAGGTTGTATATGAGCTATCTGTAACTTCAAACCGTAAGCTACAGCCTCTTTTTGAAGGGACTATTTTTGTGTTGGGAGAAGAATATGCATTGCTTGAAGTTGATCTAAAACCAAACTCAGTTGTTGTTTTTCCTCCGCCTGTTCAGGATTTTGATCTTTCCTATTCCCAACAATTTAGCAACTTTGGCGGCGATTACTGGCTTCCGGTTGACGTGCGTATTAATGGCTTGATCGAAGTTGGACTTGTGGGGCTGCGTTTCCCACCCATTGGGTTTAAGCAGGTTGCTAAGATGAATAATTATGAAGTCAATATTACGCTTCCTGATACTTTGTTCAATTCCCTAAACACACTATCTGTCGATTCCACAACGATAAATTCAGGAGATTCACTCTTTGTAACCGAAGTGGATATCATTCCTTTGGATAGTGAAGAAGAAATAGCCTATGAAAATGTAGATAGTACAGCAACTTTAGAAAAAGCTTTTAGGCCCACCGGTTTCTTCACAAGGTTTATTGATTGGGAAGATGAAGAATCAGAAGGCTCAGTAAGCGTTAGCAGCAGTGGTGGAAGCAGCAGTGCACGGAGCGATTCAAATCGTATAGGAAACAGTAAAGCACCAGGACCGATTTCAAGATTTATAAATAACCTAACACCTCAAGGCAGGTTTAACCGGGTAGATGTTTTTTATGGAGGGCTACAACATCAGCGCTATTATGTTGACAACCGAATCATGTCGAAGGTGTTTGGTGGGTTTAGTACGGGATATGGAGAGGGTACCTTTTCATATGGTGCACAGCTAGGCTGGTGGCCATTGAAAAACACTAGGCGATTTGCCGTTTATTCAGGATATAAGGCTAAGACAGATTCACGATACAACTCTGATATGTATATGCCTTTTATGACGAGTATTTCCAACCTGTTTGGGTACCCTGACTATTTTGATTACTACCGAAAGGAGGGTGTGAATTTGGGAGCATCTTATCGCCTAAGAAGTAGATTCAGTGGGACAATCAGACTGAATTATATGTACGAAGAGCATTCAGCTATCAATTACAAAACAAGCTATGATATCCTTGGAAGAGACTTGATTCAGCGCCCAAACAGTTACATCGATGAAGGGACATTGAGTGCGTTAAGGCTATCATATAGTATAGGCGAAGATAAAAAAGCATTTGGAGCGGTGGGTGCCAATGATTTTTCAGTAAGCGTCGAGCAATCGGCTAAACTGCTCGGAAGCAGTTGGGATTATACCCGATTTAAGATTGATCTCTATCGTAGATATGAAACGTTTTACCAGCGAAGGTTCTTCCCAAATACATTGGATATGCGGTTGAATGCGGGAACCTATGTTGGCGATTTACCAATACAGAAAAACGAAGTCCTTGATGTGGCTTTGGGCGCAGTAACTCCTTTTGGAGCATTCAGAGCAAAACGATTTATTCCATATGAGGGAGCTAGCTATGTTTCCCTAAACGCAGAACACAATTTTAAGAGCGTGCCCCTTGAAATGTTGGGCTGGAGAAATGCCACCCAAACAGGCTTAAGTATTATAGCTTTTGGTGGTGTAGGGAGAACTTGGGTTAAGCAAGAACAGGTAAATGAGTTTAATAGCCGCTATGGTTTTTCTCCGGTAACGACTAATGACTGGCACATGGAAGCCGGTCTGTCGTTAAGTAATATCTTTAATCTTGTGAGGGCAGATGTGGCTTATCGTATTGACAATCCTGGATTCTATGTAGGTGTCAGTATTGCCCGGTTCTTTTAGAGGAGAATAAAATATAAGGATATAAAAAAGGCTCGCTGATATCAGCGAGCCTTTAAAATGTTTACTGAAAATCAGTTGGAATTACATTCCTTTCTGATATTTCAATGTGCTGATTGGGTGTGACTCAGCGCGTCGGTTTCTTTCACAACCTGGTGTGTTTGCGTCCATTTCAGACTCAGAACACTCAACAGGAGCTTTTCCTAAACCACGGGGTTCGATACGGTCTTCAGAAATACCATTGCTTGTGTAGTAATCTACAACAGCATTAGCACGTCTTAGACTAAGTCGTAAGTTATACTGGTCTCCACCAACATGATCAGTGTAAGCATCAACACGAACACGGAATGCAGGAGCTTCTTTCAAAGTCTCTACATTGCTCATAAGTGCTTCGGATGCATCGCTACGGATAGTAGAACGATCAAAGTCAAAGTTGATAGTTGAGAAGGTATCTTCGTCCAGATAAACAGGATCGCTGCCATCAGTTGCGTTAGTACCCATGTCAATTTCCTGGCTGTCAGTAAATCCGTCGCCATCAGAATCCGCGTTATTAGGATTCGTGTCGTGAGTCATTACTTCGTCATAGTCACTAAGACCATCACCATCAGAGTCCGTATTATTAGGATCTGTTTCGTAATTATTGATCTCGTCACCGTCAGTTAGACCGTCGCCATCAGAATCAGTATTGTTAGGATCAGTGTTATAAGAGTTAACTTCGTCTCCGTCATTAAGTCCGTCACCGTCAGTATCCGCGTTAAGTGGATCTGTTTCGTGGACGTTAATTTCGTCGGCGTCAGTTAAGCCATCACCGTCAGAATCAGCTGAGTTTGAGTCAGTTCCTAATTCTGCTTCTTCAGCATCAGTAAGTCCGTCACCGTCAGTATCAACAGGTTCTTCTACTACGGGTTCGTCAGAACCACAACCATATTGTACTACAGTACCACCTACTAAGAATAGTGTAAGAACGAGAAGATGGATAATTCGCTTCATATTAAGATTTCTCCAATTCGATTAAGTATTAGGGTTATAATATACATCATTTTAAAAGAAAATAATGGTTCTGCTGTGGTATCAAAAGAAAAAAAGCTAAAAAAGTTAGCATAAGTTTCATACTACAGGTATCTTTGAAATTCTTAGGGGCTATAGCTCAGTTGGCTAGAGCGTCGCGCTGGCAGCGCGAAGGTCCGGGGTTCGAATCCCCGTAGCTCCACAAAAGCCTAATCTTAATTGACTTAGGCTTTTTTTATGGGGTATATTTTGGTTTACAGTTTCCATGGTATCACAAAAATTAAACTTTGCCGAATCGCTTGTTTGTAAGCTTCGTATACTTTAAAATAGATGTAATAGTTTATAATATCGGAGTTTCAATGACTGAGAGATGGAAAAAACTACCCCTCGTGTTAATCGTACTTACACTTTGCTGTGTTGTTCCCACTAATATTGTTTTTGCTCAAAGTGTAAATCTTGATGTAGAGCCAAGCTCAATCTTAGAAAATTCTCAGGTGCTCAGTCTAACTGGTCTTGGTATTGATGCAGAAGGCAATGGGCCTTCTTTAATATCTGCTACAATTGAAAACCTGACTGGCGAAAAGATAGATAACTTATATTTGGAGTTAATTATTAGCGCCGCAAAAGTCGGAACTATAGCTGAAGTCACTCAAAGTTCTTCAAGACCATTTTCACTAAGCCCTTTTCAAACACTGTACTTCAGTAACAATGATTTAGCCAATGAAAGAATTCCGGGTATCTCTACGCCGGTCACTTTTAGCGGCGGGCTCACCACAGAAGGGGATAACTTTTTAAGCAATCTTTCCGGTTCAACCTCTTTACCACGGGATGTATATTCGCTGGAAGTCATACTTTTTAGAGTTACAGATGCCCGAGGCAGAGAAAATCTTGCCCGGGATGTAGCAGAGATTGGAGGGGGTGATAGCGGAGCCCTATCTTTTGACGAAAGTGAGATCTATCTCAAGAGCCCGGGAGATGTAGCCGGATCGCTGGCCGAAATCACAAATCCTTATCCTCAATTTAGTTGGGAAGGCAACACGGGTGTGACCTATAGACTTTTGGTCGTTGAACAGACGGGGCAGGATAGTCCTGAGTCACTACTTCAGAGTGCGAAAAGTTCTTCTCCAATAGGTGAGGGCGGTTCGTTGCTATCTTTTGAAAACCTTGATGTTATTGTTGAAGGCACCTCTTTTCAGTTTCCGGCTTCCGGCGCGCAATCTTTGGAGGCAGGTAAAACCTATTACTGGAGAATTTTGAAAACAGTCCAATCCAGCGGAGATAGTGAAGATGTTTCTTCTGAGATATGGAGTTTTACACTTAAAGATGCCTCTAAGGTGACGGCCACGCTGCCCGTATCACAGGAAGCTGAACAAGCAATTGTTGAATTGATTGGGCAAGAAGCATATCAAAGTTTAAAAAACAGGGGCTTCACACTTGAATCTCTTTCGTATGATGGGCAGGAATTTACAGGGACCGCTGCCGGTATAAAATTGGATGAGCTTCTTCAGAAAATACGAGATGAAGACATAATTGTAGCTGGAAATTAGAGGGATTATTATGAAAATTTTGCTACGATATTTTTACATACTATTTGGCCTGGTACTGATACTAAGTTTTATCTGCCCGGAGTACGTTCAGGCCCAATCTGATCGTTCTATAGCTATTGTTAAGCATTTCAAACCGACTGTAGAAGTTCGGAATATGACGGTTGACAAGATGATGGAATTAGATTTAAGTGAAAATAAAGGGGAGCAGCTCTTTAGCGGAGATTCTTTGGAAACGGATGATGAAGGCTTTGCTTTGGTTGTTTTTATGGATGCCAGTGTAGCTAAAGTAAAACCAAGTTCTTTGCTGATTATCAATGGTGATGTTGCAACGGCATCTAAAGCGATGAATACGAGGATTAACATTATTAACGGTGAAATCTTTTTAAACGTTGAGCCTCAGGGTGGAAATGATTTTGAAGTGGCGACCAATCGGTCGTTAGCTTCGGTACAGGGTACAGACTTTGGCAGTACTTCAGAAGGATATGTTTGGGTAGAGGAAGGACAAGTAGATGTGACAGCACTTAACTCGGGGCAAACGGTCTCTCTATTTGAGAAGATGTTCGCACGGGTGGACGAGCAAGGAAATAACATAGATTCGGGTACTCTGAATGATCAGCAGTTAAGCGAACTAAATGAAGGTTTTGACGAAATCGAAAATGATTTAGTCGAGAAAGAAATCATATTGCGCTTCCGTGATCAAAATGGGCAGCTAAGGGAAGTTCGAATTGATGTTTTTGAAAAAGGAAATAATTAACAGCACAATTCTTGGGTTTAAGGCTTAAGGTAAATCAACAATTAACCTGTAATGGGGTTTTTTAAAAAAGGTACAACACTACTAATTCTGATGTTGGCTGCAGCGAATGCATATGGCCAATATACCATTCAGCATCAAGCTCCTGTTGCTTTACAAAAAGGGAGTACGAATACGCTGGAGTTCAGCCTGCCCGGAATCACTGAGGCAGATTTACAGCAAGCAAACCTTTTCTACAGGTTTGATGGGGATTTTAGCTATCAACAGCAAGAAGTTCGTTTTCAAAATGGAGGGCTGACGGCTTCCCTGGATATTAGAAACCAAAATGTAAGTACGGTCGAATATTATTTGGAAGTTCAGCTTATCTCAGGCGAAACACTATTTTTCCCCAATAACCTACCTTCCGAGAACCCTGTTGAAGTTGAGGTGGTTGAGCAGCTTAGTGAGCAAAAGGAACAGTTAGAAGGAGTTGATTACACCATTCTTTCTCCACGCCCCGGTAATGGAGTCACTACTGATGATGTAGTCATTGCTCTGGCGTTGTTCTACGAAAAGTCTGATTTGCCTCCCGGTGTATTTAAACTGCTCATTGATGGAAAAGATGTTACCGCCGAGGCCGACACCAGTGCATACTATATTTCTTATATACCTAAAGACCTTGGTTCAGGGCCACACACTATTTCACTTGAATACCAAACAGAAGGAAAAGTATTTGCTGTGACAGACTGGAGGTTTGCGGTTGTTTCTCCGGGACAGGCGAGCTTTCAGGGATTTGGTCCCAGTCGAATTCCACAAGGCAGGGTTGAATTGACGGCACGTAATCAGATTATTTCCGGAGACGTGAACAATGCATACACCGGTCGAACGAATATTAATGGAGCCTATGGAGATTTCCGGTATTCCCTCAATGGCTATTTGACCTCTCAGGAATCAGTACGACTTCAGCCCCAAAATAGATATGGAATTGATTTAGCCTATGGCGACTGGTGGGATTTTGAAGCTGGCCATGTGTATCCAACAATGAGTCAGTTTACAATCTCAGGGCGAAGAGTTCATGGGCTGAACACGTCTTTGCATTTGCTTAATGAGAACATCAACCTGCAGTTTATATACGGGGAATTAGACCGTGAAATTACCAATCAATATGACAGCCTTTTGGTTGAAGATGTGGTAGTCGGTGCCGATTCAGTTGTTGATCAAAACTTCCTTCTAACGTATCAGGAAGGGGGAAGAGGAAGTTTTCAGCGAAAGGTTACAGGAGGAAGAATTGGCTTTGGTAACGAAGAAAAGTTTCAGATTGGAATACAGGCACTAAGGATTCAGGATGACACCACTTCCATTTTTAATGTCAGGGATTATCTTGATTTAGCAAGTTCTTCAGCAGTGTATGGCAGTAACCTGAATTCAGATGATATAGACAGTTTGTTGGCAAATCCGGATCGGCTGGACGTTCGGGGAGGGAATGTAAAACCGAAAGGCAATCTTGTCGCAGGGGCAGATTTTAAAATGGGGTTGCTGAATAACAGAGTCAGACTGGAGTCGGAAGCGGTAATCAGCGCACTTAATAACAATATTTATGACGGTCCGCTCACTGTACAGCGTGCTGAGGATCTGGGTTTCGATGTAAATCAAAAAACGGCTGATTTACTGGAACAGCTTTCCTGGCTTATTATCGTAAACGAAAATATGAATACCCTTCCTTTTAGAATCTCTGAAGATGAAAGTGGAGAACTGAGCGGCAATGCGTTTTTCCCGACCGGTATTTTGGCGACCAATAGTGAACTTTCGCTTAGGTATCCGAACAACAACTTCAGGCTTCAATACCGCTGGATTGGTCCTGGTTTTAATTCCCTCGCCAACTCAACCATTCGAAAAGATGTGGCCGGCTTTACTATTTCTGACCGGCTTAATTTCCTTTCAAACAGAATGTATGTGACACTGGGCTATGAAAACCTAAACGATAATGTGACCGGCACCCGTGATGCGACCACTAATACCAATACCTATCGCACTAATGTGAGCTGGTATCCGGTAGACCGTAGCTTGCCAAGGGTAAGTGCCGGACTCAGATATCGTACCCGTGATAATGGAGTAGAGCGGCAAAACTTCTTACTGTCAGATGATTTGGTGAATGCCGCAGTACAAAACATCCGGCAGGAACAAAGAAATATCAATGGGCAGGATACGCTGATTATTCTTAGCACAGCAACTCCCCGATCTAACTATTCTGTAAATATCAATACATCCATCACGCAACAATTTAGCCTGATGAATGCCCGAAACGATATTTCGCTGAGCTATACAAACCTGAATACGACCGATGAAGTATTCGCTTATGGTGATATCGCAAGTTCTGCTTTCTCCCTGAGTTTAAATTCCAGATTTAGCGACCTTCCTTTAGAAACCCAATTTGGGTTTACTTATAACAATACTGAAGCAGGGAGTGGGCTGAACAAAATTAATATTTTCGGAATGTATGCCGGAGGTAATTTTAGGATGATGGAAGACAAATTAACGGTAAACGGCCGGTTAGCTATCACTCAGAATAAGACAGAGAACAGAATGCTGCTGATTCGTGATAACCCAAACAGTGATGAGTTAAACGATAATGTTTACGATGATTACTTTATTTTGGGAGATGATATAACTAAAAGCACCTTTTCAACTTTTGTAATTCAGGCAGGAGCACGATATAATTTTAATGAGTATCATGCCTTAGTATTTGATTCTAATCTAACGAATGTAAGTGGCCGAGCTAATGACAGAATTGTTCAGCTTCGATATGTTTTCAGTTTTTAAGTAGATGCCAAAACAAAAAAGTAGAATTTCATCAGTTGTATTTATAGCCCTTGCTGCATTTCTGCTTTCACTTATTTTGATACTCCTCAAGCCCGTTCAGATTTTAGAGCTCAAGTACACCGATCAGCTTTTTGAATGGCGTGGTCCCCTGGATGTTTCTGACTCACCAATTGTATTAGTAGCAATCAGCCAAAAGGCAGATGAGGAGATTCCTTACAAATTTCCATGGCCCACCAATTTGCACGCCAAGCTCGTTGAGAATCTGAATAAAGCTGGCGCAAAAGTCATTGTTTTCGATGTGGTGTTCAATAATCCTGATATCTATGAGCCGAAAAACGATACGCTATTTGCTGAGGCCATGCAGAAATACGGGAACGTAACTTTAGCCGGTGATCTCCAGCGAATTGAAATAAACAACTCAGTGGAGGTTTCGCAGTTATTTCCAAACAGAGTGCTCCAGGCCGGTAACCCTAATAAAGTCGCATTGGTGCAGGTTTACCCGGATTTAGACGGAGCCATACGCTCGTACCGATTTGGTCAGCAGCATCAGGGTACAAATTATTACCGTTTAGGTATCGAAGCTCTGCGGGAATATTACGGTTTCTCTTATGATGAAATTGATCCCATCGGCCCCAATCCCGAAAGTGACTATTTCAGCGTTGGTCCCTTTGAGATTTTGAAAGAACGAGGCAATTCTTTTCTTATCAATTACTATGGACCGGAAAGCACATTTCCTTCGGTTTCTTATGAGGAAGTTATTGATGACTCGACGTACACTACAGTTTTTGAGTCTGGGCTTGGGTTCGAAGTTAATGCCTTCGACGACCCTGATATTGGTCATCTGGCAAAAGAAACTTTCAAAGACAAAATTGTTATAGTTGGCTCCACAATGGCGTTGCTTAAGGATTTTTACCCTACCCCTTTTGCCAACGAAGGCAACAATGAGCGACCCGGATATCAAATTCATGCGAATGCCATTCAAACAATTATAGATGGTAACTATATAGACCGGTTTCGTGGATGGTACACTATACTCATCATGGTTTTCTTTTGCCTGAGCCTGGCACTTTTGAATCGTTTTGGGAATGCAAACTGGGGACTGCTGGTATCCATAATTTTGGGCAGCGGATATACGGCCATCACTTATTGGGCATTTATAGATCATAATGTTTTGATGATGATCACAGGCCCAATTCTAGCTGTGGTGATAACCCAGATAAGTATGGTTGGTTACGAGTATTACATTGAGGAAAAAGAGAAACGGAGGATTAAAGGGATGTTCGCATCCTATGTATCACCCGAACTGGTTGACCGTATGATAGAATCGGGGGAAGAACCACAGCTTGGCGGTGAAGAGACGTATATGACGGCTTTTTTCAGTGATGTTGTTTCATTTTCAACATTCTCCGAACAGCTTGAGGCGAAGCAGCTTGTTAAGCTTATTAATGAATATCTGAGTACGATGACCGATACTCTGAATAACCGAGGCGGCACCTTAGATAAATACATCGGCGATGCCATTGTTGCTTTTTTTGGGTCACCGGTTCCTCAAAAAGATCATGCCCTTCAAGCCTGTATTTCATCGCAATTAATGCAAAAGCAGCTGGCTGAACTAAGAGAGAAATGGAAAAAGGACGGCTGGCCTGAACTGGTGTATACCATGCAGCAAAGAATGGGGATGAACACTGGGTTGATGGTTACAGGAAATATGGGTTCAAGCCGGCGCTTCAACTACACGATGATGGGAGACAATGTGAATTTAGCTTCCAGGTGTGAAACAGGGGCTAAGAAGTATGAGGTGTTCACGATGGTTACGGAATCTACAAAAAATGAGGCGGAGAAATTCGGTGATGATTGTGTGTTTCGTTTGCTCGATCATATTGTAGTTAAAGGAAGAACGAAGCCGGTAAAAGTGTACGAGATAGCCGGGCTTAGAGATGATGTTGAAGAACCCATGAAAGAGTGTATTGGATTGTATGAAGAAGCGCTTGATCTTTATTTCAAACAAGAATGGGATGAGGCCATTTCAAAATTCAAAGCCTCTGAGAAACTCGAAAAATACAGACGTAACCCTTCCGGAATATTTATAGATCGGTGTGAAATGATGCGAGAAAATCAGCCCGGTCCCGATTGGAATGGGGTCTTCATTATGAAGACAAAGTAAGGGGGGGGGGAGTAAAAAATAAATTCAGGATAGATTGTGTGTTTATCCTGAATAAATGCGGAGAGGGAGGGATTCGAACCCTCGATACCTCGTTAGAGGTATACTCCCTTAGCAGGGGAGCGCTTTCAGCCACTCAGCCACCTCTCCGTTTTTTGAAGGGCAACAAATATAGCGACCTTTCAGGACTAATAGCAACCTTTTTGGAGCTTTATTCTGAACGGTTTTTTTTAGTTGTATTTTATGAGATAGCCAACCCTTCTTTAGGAAATCGAAGGGTAAAAGTAGAGCCGGTTCCAACGCTTGACTTAACTTGTATTTCACCATTATGAAGTCCCACCATTTCACGAGAAATGAGAAGCCCAAGCCCTGTTCCCTTTTCCTCATTAGTGCCGATACGTGAGGTATTGGTGTCGAGCCGAAGAAGTTCGTTTACCAGTTTTGAAGACATGCCTATACCGTTGTCTTCAATTTCGATAACGTAAAATTCATTATCCTGAAAAAGCCGGGTAATTACTTTCCCACCATTTGGGGTGAACTTAATGGCATTAGAAATGAGGTTCCTCAAAACTGTCTGCAACATATTAAGGTCAGCATTTAAGTGAAGTTCTTTTGGGATGTCGCTTTCCAGAGTGACGTTTTTTTGCTGAGCTACATGATCAAATAGTTGATGGGTCCTTTCAATTAATTCCTGAAGATTTACTTTCTCTGGTTCGGGTTGAATTTTTCCAGTATTGAGTGAAGCCCAACTAAGTAGGTGTTCCACCAGCTCCAGCAACGATTTTGATGAAGCGTGGATATACTCAAGACTAGTTTTCAGCTCTTTTCGGTCTGCTTCTTCAACTTCGTCAATCATCATTTCACTATATCCCAAAATAGCCTGAAATGGATTGCGTAAGTCATGAGCTATTAAGGAAAAGAACTTATCCTTGGTTTTGTTGCTCTCCTCCAGTTCCTCAGCCTGGAGCTTAATGATTTTACTCTTCTCCTGAATATCTGATTTTTCTTTTCGGAGCTCGGCTGTTTGCTCTTCAATAATTTTCTGGAGTTGTTCTTGCTTGCGAACGAGGTACTTATATCTGACCTGTGAGGCAGAGTAATAGCCCACCCCAATAATGACAACCAGCAATAAATAAAACCATACTTGTTCATAGAAAAAAGGCTGGATGCTAATCATTGCAACGGCAGGTTCAGTACTCCATACGCCGTCAGTATTTGCCGCTGAAACCTCAAAGGTGTAATCTCCGGAGGGCACATTCACATACGATGCGGTTCGTTCTCCAAAAACTTCAACCCAATCGTCATCGTAGCCGTTGAGTTTATATCGATAGCGTGTTTTTTCGGGAGCAGCAAAGGTCAGGCCATGAAAATTGACATCAAAGCTTTTATACTCTTTCTGGATTTGAACTTCTGAAGCTTCATAAGAAGTGTTCCCTGCTACAACATTTTTTATGAAAATATTTGGCGGGACTTTACCAGCCCGGCTTGGCTTCGATTTAAATATAGCGACCCCTTCTTGTGTGGCGAACCAAAAGTCTCCGTTGGAAGTCCTCAATCCTGCTTCCTGTACCGAACCGTTGCCTTCAGGATTTCTCATGCCCTCTTCACGCCCAAAGTGCAGAAGGGTAAAAGCGCCAACTTCACCATCCAGATAAGCATTTAGTTCACTTTTATGAATTTTGAAAACGCCACGATTTGATGATGCCCAAAGCCAATTCTCGCTATCCTGAGAAACCCAATGTATAATATGATCAGGAAGTCCATCTTCGGTATTAATGAAAGTTACCTCTCCTTCTTTAATCCGATTAAGGCCGTTATTTTCAGTTCCCACCCAGATGGAGCCCGGCTCGGATTCATCTACATATATTGATCGAATGTTATTTGAGGATAAGCCAGACTCAACTGTATAATTGGTGAAAGTCCCCTCATGGAAACGACTCACTCCACCATCGAGTGTTCCCACCCAGAGTGCTCCATCATGGTCTTCAGTGATATAGCGGATTTTATATCCGGCTAAACCGTCATCCAGATTAAAAATTTCGTGCTGTTCATTTATGGGGTCGAACTTAACCAATCCTCCATAGGTACCTACCCAAAGTTGCCCGGAACTGGATTTAAAAATTGAGTGAACGTCATTGATTTCTACATTTTTTCCGATGGTGTAATTTTGGAAACCATCGCCAGTAAATTTATCCAGGCCTTTCTGGTGATATCCAATCCATATGTTACCATCGGATCCCTTTCCAATTGCCTGGATAATATTAGAAGCGATGCCATCAGCGACGTCGTAGGTTCGTATGTCATTTCCCTCAAGTACATTAATACCGTGGCCCCGGGTTCCCACCCAATACCGTTGGGGGTTTTCTTCAAACATTGCCAGTGTATTATCTCCGGAAAGGCCTTCAGGAGTTCCAATATTTCGAACCTTTGATCGGCTTACGTTAATCAAACCATTAGTGTTTGTACTCAGCCAGATAATCCCCTCCCGATCTTCAAAGATGTTATTGATGTAGTAGTCTTTAACTTCCTCTACATCGTTAAGCTTTTGCAGGGTCCCATCTTGTAAAACACTTAAAGTGCCTCCATCTCCGACTAGCCAAAGCGTTTCATCCTGATCTCTTAAGAAATGATGATAGGTTTCCTGAGTGCGAAGAGCGTAATCCGGTAGTTTTTCGATTCGGCTTCCTTTATCCTGATACGTACCTCCTTGCGTTAGGTACAGAAGAATTTGGTCGTCCTCATAAACGTTCAAGACGGGAGCATCTGAGAGAGGAGCGTATTTTGGAAGGCTATGTAGTTCGCCATCAATCCACTTAAAAAGTCCGGCTTCTGTCGCTGCCAAAATTGCTCCATCAGAAGTTTGATGAACATCCAGCATTCGGACATCTTTTTGTTCCGCACTTATGAAGTAAGACGTCACTTTACCTTGGTCTAAATGTATAAGTCCATGATTTGTGCTAATCCAGATGGTTTGATCATCAGCTTCAATAATGTCATGGATTTGATTTTGGCGGGCTATCTCAGTTTCAAAGGCTCTGGAAAATTGAGTTCCATTATAAACGAAAAGCCCACTATGGGTAATGAAAAACATACGTCCATCTGAACTCTCCATAATTTTGGTGATGTCAGAACTAGTGAAGCCATTTTTATCTCCAAAGTGAGTGAAAGTGTCATCCTGAATCAATATCACCCCGCCATATTCAAGGGCAACCCAAATGCCTATACCATCCTGAATATGGATCAGAGTAGCCCTGTTGTGCGGCATGGATGGAGTATTGGAATAGTTGAAAACCTTAAAATCGATGCCATCAAAGCGAACCAGACCATCGTAAGTTGTAATCCAGAGGAAACCGAGAGAATCTTGGGTGATGCTGTTAACGGTATTTACGGGAAGGCCGTCTTCCAGAGTCCAGGAGCGATGGGTAAGCGTGTCAAGGCGTTGCAATAAAGGTAACTGGAATGCTGAAGCGGATTCAACAAAAAGGAGGAGTAAAAAAAATAAAATTCCTTTTCTAACCATAATTCAAGTGATCACAAAAAACCTAAGCCATTTCACCGCACATTATACTATTCATCCTTATCAATAACATAAATCTGGGATAGATTTCGTCCCAGCTGCGCGTAGTCAAGGCCATATCCCAATACAAAAGCGTCAGGAATTTCGAAGCCCACGAAGTCTAATTGTACTTCATATTTGGTAGCTGCTTTTTTGTGAAGCAGGGTGCAAACGGCAACGGAGGCAGGGTCATTTTCTTTAATCCGCTTGACCATATAATTCATGGAAAGGCCGGTGTCAACGATGTCTTCAACTAAAATAACATGACGCCCTTCAATTTTTGCATCAATATGTTTCAGTTCAGTGACTTCGCCAGAGGATACTTTTTTATCACCATAGCTGCTAAGCTTCATGAAATCAACTTCACAGTCAATACTTACGTGTCGCATCAAATCCGAAAGGAAGATAAAAGCGCCATTCAGGATGCCTATGAAGATCGGTTTTTTGCCCTCATATTTTTTATCAAGCTGGTTACCCAGCTGATTCATGCGCTCGTCAATCTGTTCTTTTGTGATGAAGATTTTAAAATTCTCGCCGTTGCATGTTAATGTATCCGGCTGGTAAAAAGATGAACTCATACTAAGTAAAATTAATGGTCAAAAAGGTTTGTGAACTGGAGTTGTATTTGGCTATTTCCGAAACGGCTCCTCGCTCTCCGTTAACTGCTGAAACAGGGTAAATAATGGCATAAATAGTACTATCTGATCCGCACAATACCAAAGCCTTTTCCTTCAAATGTGAAGGAATTTTACGGTTGGTAAGATGGTCTGAGACTTTTTGATGCCCATCCATGCCCAAAGGATGAAAAGCATCACCGGCCTCCCAGGTTCTGAGTACAAGTGGCCAGGCAAGTTTATCCGAATCCAGTTGGAGGCTCGCTTTCTTGCTGAGGCGGGATTTTAGCCTGAACTTGATTCCACGTTTTTCAACTGCTTTGTCGACTAATCGCTTTTCGAGAATGGCAATTTTATCCGAATCCCCATCTTCCTTATCAGGCTCAATACGGATTTCATTCCGGTCGCGAATCAACAACACATTTCCAATACGCAGCTTTTTGCCGGTTTGCAGAGAATCTACTTCTGCGAGCTCTTTGAGCTGTCCTTTAGAATATTCACCCTCCAGACCCACCTGATCCAGAATGGTTTTAAGTACGGCCGTTTTTAGGATTGCAGGCAGCTCATTGAATTTCTCACGGTGAATGAAGTTGGACGAAGAAACCTGATCAGCCAGGATATTCATGCTCGCCTCAAAGGTTTGAGCGTGCTCCGTGAGGCTCAGGATATTTTTCTCCCACCCGGGAAATAGACTATCCATTTTTGGGGTGAACTCATTACGAAGGAAATTACGAGCGTATTCGGAGGACTTGTTACTTTTATCAGTGCGGAAAGGAATAGCTTCAGCATCGCAAAAAGTCAGGAGGTTCTGTTTGGAAAAGGAAAGCAGGGGACGAAATAATTCACCATCCCAAACTCTCATACCTTGCCATGCTGTGGGCGCACTACCCCGGAATATCTTCTGCAAAATAGTTTCAACCTGATCATCGCGGTGGTGTGCGGTAACTATGGCATCTGCCTTGAAATCACCCTTTAGATCCCGAAAAAACTGATAGCGTTGATTGCGGGCCCATTCCTGAAAATTTTGGCCTTCCGCTTCTTCAGGGTTGAGCCGGATTGAACAACATTCAAACCCCCAGGCAAAAGCCATCTGCTCGACGAGTTCCTGATCTGAATCGGACTCCTTTCCTCGTTTGGCATAGTTCACATGAACAACTAATCCATCTAAATTAAGCTTATAGAAAAGATAAAGCAGAGCCATTGAATCAGGTCCGCCGCTAACGCCAAGAATGAAAAAAGCATCGTTATCAAAATAGTCTGACAGACAGTTTTTGAGCTGCTTTTGTAGTTTTTTTGTCACCGATTTTGCCATGAAAAAAAGTAGGGGGAATAAGGGAGAATGTCGAGGGCTTAAGTACCAATCTCCTAATTCTAAAATTAAACTTGTGGCCGCTCGGCCATGCCCGACTGAAAGGCGGCTAAAGAGATGAAATAAGAGGCAATGTCATCCTGAACAAGGAGCTCGCGATGGCGTGAAAGATCTGCCCTAAGAAGACCTCTATCTTACAAAACTTTTAGTAGATTGGTATGTGTGAAAAAGAGATCCCGAACTTCGCGTTCGCAAAGTTCGGGATGACACAGCCTTATACGATATCCATAGCCGTCCTGAGGAAGGGCATTACCCGTTGGGCAATTTTGGTCATTGGTCATTGGTCATTGTAATTTGGATATTCCCACCCTCAAAAAAAGCTGAACCAAACCCACATTATGTACCCCGACCGCCCCTGGATTTACCATCACGATGAACCGCTGACTCGATACTCATTAGGCCAAGAGGGTGATAATCCGCTTATCTGTTTTGGGGTGAATCCATCCACAGCCAAGCCGGGTGACCTAGACCCAACGGTTGCTTCCGTCGCTCGTTTTGCCATTGAGAAAGATTATGATGGCTGGTTAATGTTCAACCTTTATCCTCAGCGTGCCACAAATCCGGATAAAATGCATAAGCACTTCCAGAAAAAAATCCATGACAAAAATGTAGAGGTTATTGAAGACCTGATTAAGAAAGCAGGTTCCGGTGTTGATATCTGGTGCGCATGGGGAACTTTGATTGAAAAACGCCCTTACCTTACCCGTTGTCTCCAGGATATTTATGAAGCTATATCAGGAAAAGGGAATCGATTTTTTACCCGTGGGAAAATATCCAAAGCCGGCCACCCACACCACCCGCTCTATCTCCGAAAAACATCCCCCATGGATGAATTTGATATAGGGTATTATGTGAAAGAGACTATTTAAAAACACCCCATCTGACGACTTTGTTAAGGCACAGGATATAAAACTCGCAAAGAGTCGTCCGATGGCTGGGCAGATTAAAATTCAATGTCCCTTATACAATCACCGATCCGCTCAGGGTTAAAACCCATTCGCTTGTGTAAAGAGAAGTATTATACCCGCCTAAAAAACTACTCTCCGAACACTCAAAATTTGTATTCTGGTCATTGGTCATTGGTCATTGGTCATTGGTCATTGGTCATTGGTCATTAGCACATCCCACGTTCCCAAGCTCCTGCTTGGAGAACGGCCTCTAGGTAGCTCCAGCTTCCCGTTTGTCTGATACCCTACAATCATCGATATTCTTTCAGATTTATAACCAACATCCAATCTATGCTCCGCTACTTAATAGTTTTTGTATTCTTGACTTCTGCCTGTACTACGGAATCCCAACCACCGATTGAATGGGGTGAATCACCGTGGCCCGAAATTCGCAAAGAGCGGATCTCAACATTGTTACCGCAAGCTATGGAAGTCGCAAATGTGGATGCATGGATTGTCATATGTCGCGAAAATAACAACGATCCAATTGCCGACCACATCGGTGGAGAAAATGCCGGAGGTACCGCCGCTTTTCTTTTTTATGTGGATGAAGAAGGATTTCACTCCCGCGTCTATTCTCCATCCGGAGAAGCGACAGCGCTGGACGAATTGGATATCCATGATACCGTGATTCCGGTTGCTCGGGGAACTTCAGCAATGGAACAGTCTGCAGATTTTATCAAGACAAAAAATTTTGATCGAATTGCCATCAATTCCTCCACATCGAATGTACAGGCAGATGGGCTTAGTTTCACGCAGCGACAGGCACTGGAAAGAGCACTTGGCTCATCGCTGAGTTCCAAGCTGGTTTCATCAGAAGAATTGATTTACGAATGGCTTTCTGTCAAGCTCCCTGCTGAAGTAGATATTATGACCCAAGCAGCAGAATTGACGGCTCAATGGCAGATTGAGGCGTATGAAATTATTGAACCCGGTGTAACCACGGACGCTGAAGTTGCGGCTTTTTTGGATGCGAAGATGGAAGAGTATGGAGTAGGAGAGGCATGGAATCCAACCCAAAACCCTAACGTAAATTCAGGCGCTGATCGTGGACATTCTCACGCCACTGACAAAGTGATTATGCCTGGCGATGTCATCCAAACAGATTTTGGGATCAAGCTGTACGACCGATGGGTGAGTGACATTCAACGTTTTGCGTATGTGCTAAAAGAGGGCGAGACAGAAGCTCCGGAGGATATCCAGTTTTACTGGGAGTCGGCCAGAGCCGGAAACCGAGCAGCCTTCAATGCAATGGCACCGGGAGTGAAGGGAGTAGAAGTAGATGCAGCACAGCGGGCACTGATGGAAGAGAGTGAATCAGAATATGTGATGTGGAGTACGGGCCACCCAGTGGGCTATGTCGCTCATGATACGGGGCCAAATTTAGGCGGGTCGCAATCTCCATCAATTCGCCCTTCAGCTCAAAAAATTCTAAAACCTGGGATGGTATTTGCCTTCGACGGTTTCCACAGCTGGCCCTTAACGGATAGCACCTACAAAACTATTTCCGTAGAGGAGATGGTAGTGATTACCGAAAACGGCGCTGAGTTTTTGATTCCTCCGCAAGAAGAGTTGGTGCTGGTGGAGTAGAATTATAAGTGCCAAACTCCCAAGTCCCAAGTCCCAAGTCCCAAGTCCCAAATCCCAATGACCAACGACCCATGACTAATTCTGTGGGAGTTAATAACGACTCGCTCCTGACGCTCTGCGTCGGAGCGAAAAGGTGGCTCAGCAGAAAGTGGTGCAAAAAAAGACCATCTGACGACTGGATAAAAGGGCAGGACATCAAATCCACAAAGAGTCGTCCGATGGCTGGGGTGGGTTAAAGAAAAATCACAAATCGGTCGTTCGGTTCATCGATCACTCGCAAATCACTCCTCCTCCCCTTCAAAATGCTTTTCATACCAATCAAACACCGTTTCCCACTGGTGGTAGAAATCCTCCTCGGTGCCTGCCAAACCAGCGCCGTGACCTGCATCCATGTAATTCACCCACTTCACTTCCTTGCCGAGGCGGCGCAAGGCATAATACATTTCCCGCTGATTGTCGGCCGGGACATTCCAATCGCCTTCTCCACTTAAGATGAGCAGAGGGGTCGTGATGCGATCCGCAAAAAAGACGGCGCTATGGGCCACATATTTATCCGGGGCCTCCCAGAACGTCTGTCCGATTCGATCCTGTCCCACTTCTGCAGCAGAATAATTTCGCGTACCGATTTTAGGACTATCACCCAGAAAGCTGATGGCATTCACCTTGCCGGAGTTATTGATAGCAGCCGCAAAGCGATCCGTTTGTGTGATCAGAAGGTTAGTTCCGTACCCGCCATAACTAATGCCCTCCACGCCCAGCTTCGAGCCATCTACGAGGCCACGTTCCATGAGTTTGTTGATGGCGGTGGTCACGCCCTTCACCCAACCTTCACCGGGATAACCCAGCTCGAGATCTACAGAAGGGCGGAGGACAAAATAATCACGGTTGGCCAGGACGTTAGCCAGTGCATTAAAGGAATTATCAAAGAAATTCTCGTAGATATAAGCGATCAGCGGATACTGCTTTCCCTCCTCATAATTGGCGGGATAATAAAGTACGCCATACAGGGTATCGCCGTCCACATCCATATACTGAATGAGTTCGGTTTCAGGGATTTTGTATTCGCTGAGCCAATCATTGAAATCAGTGAGTTGGCGAAGGTCGCTCAGTTCGTAATTGCTGACATAGACTTCGTAAGGATGATTTCCCTCGGCTCGTTCAAAAAGGAGGACATCCGCATCCTCGGCAAAATTCCAGTCCGAATAGAGTTGATCATCCACCATGAGCGTTTCCATTTCCTGAGTTTCGATATCATATCGAACCATTCCACGTTGCCATTCGTCGCGGGCGGAAGAGGTGAAATACAGGTAGCGATCATCATCTGACCAATGCATCAGGTTCAGGCGCGGTTCACTGTTTTCATCTTCCGGAAACTCAAAAACCAGTTCCATATCAGTTCCCGCGGTGTCGATGTGGTGATATCCTTTCTCGGAACGTAGCAGCATCGAGGCTCCGCTTTCGCTCCACCGGCTGAAGCTGAACTTCAGGCTGGTGGTATCTTCCTTCTCAATAAACTCATAACGATCGGCTGTAATCTCAGTTACGGCTGTATCTGCGATATGGCGGATAAAGACTTTTCCCTCCTCCGTCCAGGCCCACGAAGTTCCGGCAGGATCCCAATCCAGATTCAGCGATTTCTCGGTTCGGGAAATCAGGGTATCCCGAAGAGCCGGATCATTCAGACTGATGGTGTACATCATCTCTTCGCTGGCATCATCAGATCGGGTATAATTTGTTTTCAGGGGGAATTCCTCCGTCACGGCGACAAAAGATCCGTCTTCAGGGATATTGAGTGAAGCAATTATAACTTCATCAGTGAGTTCGGTGACTTGCCGTGAATCGGTATTGACCAGCGCGAGCACCGACTGATCATTTTGCATCCATACCCGATCCCAGGCCAGGAAATCCTTGTCAGATTCCTGAATCACTACCGGGCCGTCGTTGGTGGACGTGTACATAGAATCGGCCTTAGCTCTCCACCCATCGACTCTTAAAGACAGCATCAATCCCGTTCCATCCGGCATCCAGTTCAGGTCGGTATTGGAAGCGATCTCCAGGTCGGTTTTGGGTTTGAACTCTCGCAGGCGATTCCGTTCGGCATCATACATATGCAAGGTAACCCGCTGCTTGTCCATCAGGATGACCGCCAGCGTTCGGTTATCGGGAGACCAGGCCGAGGCCTGAATGACGGTAGGTCCGTCGGTGACTTCATTTCGCTCCCCGCTCTCAGTATTCAATACATACAGGCGGGATTTGCGTTGCTGTACATAGGTTGGGTCGGCAAATTTGAAATGGTCAATCCCCAGCCGGTCGCGCTGTGATGAGGAGGTGACGGCTGCAAATCGCCCGTCATTCGTAATGCCGGTGATATTGGTGTTTTCCACTTCCAGCATCTGATCCGGAGTGAAGGTTTTAAGCTCTTGCGCGTAGGCCGGCTGATGGGTTTGTGAAAGAATCCCTGCAAGCAGGATAAAAAACAGGATGCGTGACATAGTGAAGTACCCTTGGAGTTAAGAAATGATTGAAGGGTAAGTACGCGCCTTCCGGCGAGGTTTGCAAGTGGGGTGTTTTGATACTTGGCTTGTGTTTCCCTAATCAAACAGGACCCTATCCCCGGCCCTTTCCCTAACGCACTTTATTTATGAAGTGGATATAGAAACTAGATCTATGTGTATTTATGCAATTGAGGCGAGTCATCAAGTATGCGCCAGGGCAAGGGAGCTCTTTGGTGACTTTGGTTGCTTGGATAAGAGAGAAGAGGTTTATGGAAAGTTGAAAATGGTCAATTATTATTATGAAGCCCCAATTGTTGTCATCCTGAGCAAAGGGATGTTTGAATTAAGCCTGGGAATGTTTACGCGAAGGATCTCAAACTCAGCCATGGCAATTCGTTCAATCTTTGAGATCCCTCGTGTTCTGCTAGGTCACCTATAGCAACCCAGTAATCACTCGGGATGACAATTGGCTCTGCATATATTTTGTATTGGAGCTTTATAGGTTGGTATCCTAATCAAACAGGACCCTATCCCCGGCCCTTTCCCTAACGCACTTTATTAATGAAGTGGATGTAGAACCTAGATCTGAGGGTATTTATGTAATTGAGGTGTGTTATCAAGTATGCGCCAGGGCAAGGGAGCTCCTTAGTGATATCTGTTGCCAAAACACCCACTCAATACTCAAATCTCACTACTAATTACTAATAAACTAAAAACCCACTCAATCCCAGATAATTCGCCAATACTGTTTAGGATTTACTATTATAGTCGCAGTAAAATCACTAGCTCTAAAATGGCCGCTTCTGTAAGCCCACACAACTCGTAATAAAATTCCTCTGTTATGAACCGATCGATCTCTTTTCTACTCTCTTTCCTTTTTCTTGTAATGCTTGCTGAGGTAGGCACCGCCCAGAACAAAGTTCCTCTCACTTATAAAGACTTTGATCAGTGGAAGTCCATCTCCGGACAAACCCTCACGCCCGACGGTCGGTTTTTGATATATGCACTCAATCCGCAGGAAGGCGACGGTGCAATCAAGGTGCAAAACCTTCGCAATAACAAAGAGGTCTCGCATGCGCGTGGTGAACGTTTTGAAGTGAGTTATGATGGCCGAACCTTGGTTCATTTCATTACGGCTCCTTATGACATGGTAAGGCAGGCGCTGATCGATGGGGAGAAGCCAGATGAGAAGTTTGATGATACCCTGGCGGTCTATTCGATCTATGAAGGCGATTTGGAAACATTTCCTGAGGTTGGATCTTTTAAACTACCGGAGCGATCTGGAGTATGGCTGGCGTATTTATACGATCGGGATACCGAGGAGAAAAAAGCTGAATCTGAAACCGATGTAGAAGGAGAGTCTGCAGATGATGCTGATTCCACTACGACCGAGACGATTATTGAACAGGAGTTAGTACTTCGGAATCTTGAAACCGGAGAAGAGACGATGATCGAGTATGTAGAAGATTATTTCTTTTCCAGACATGGAGAGCGTTTGGTCTATGTAATGGCCGATGAAGATTCGGTTCAGACTCCCGGAGTTCATAGTCTTGAAACAGAAACCGGCAATACAATGACCATCAGCAGCGGACTGCAGTCTTACAAGTCTGTGGTGATGGATTCTTCGGCATCACGTATTGCGTTCTTGGCCAGACCCGCCGATGAAGAGAACGGCGAAGGTGAAGAAGCTGAAGATAAAAAGAAAGAAGCCGATGAGGATGCCGAACCTGAGTTTTACACACTCTACTTCTGGGAAGAAGGAATGGATGAAGCAGAGGCACTCGTCGATGAATCTTCTGACTTGCTGAATGAGGGATGGATGGTGAACGAATACGCTTCCCCCGAATTTTCCCACAACGGAAACCGGCTCTATTTTGGAATTGCACCCGAGCCGTTTCGCAGAGACACTACCGTTGAGAAAATTGATATTGCCTCGGTGGATATCTGGAACTGGAAAGACGACCGCCTGCAACCGGAGCAGAAATTGCAGATCGATGAGGACAAGAAGAGAACCTATAAAAGTGTTTATCACATTGCAGAAAAGTCCTTCATTCAGCTCGAAGATGATGAAATGAGATCAATTTCGGTGCCGGACCGGGGAGATGCAGACTATGCCATTGGCACACACAACTTGCCCTATATGTATCTCAAGCAGTGGGAAGGATACCCGATGTATAATGATGTTTATTGGGTGGATGTGAAAACAGGAGAGCGGAAGCAGTTTGGTGAAAAGGTGAAAGCTTCCCTCACGCTTTCTCCCGGAGGCACCTACGCCGCTTGGTACGATTATAAAGACCGTAACTGGTACGTCAAAAATTTGGAAACACAGGCATTAGTTTCTCTTACGGATGAATTGGATATCCCTTTTTATGATGAACTGCATGATAGTCCTTCCGACCCCGGACCATACGGAGTAGAAGGGTGGACCAAAGATGACAACCAACTTATTATCCGTGATAGGTACGACCTTTGGGTATTTGATCCCGCCGGAAATGCAGATCCCTATATCCTCACTGATGGCCATGGCAGAGAGAACGAGATAACCTACCGCTCCTTTTCTAAAGATCCCGAAAGCCGGTGGTTTTCTTCCGATGAGGTGTGGTTGAGTGCCACCTATGAATCTGACAAATCATCGGCGGTGCTTCGTACCGAATTTGGTTCGGCCAGCAAGCCCAGGGAACTCACAAGAGGAGATTACAACCTGTATACTCCTCAGAAGGCAAGGGAAGATAATAGCTGGATAGTTCGAAAAAGCACCTTCAAAGAATACCCCGATATTCACATTACCGACAACCGTTTCAGGAAGTTTGAGCAGGTCACCAATGCGAACCCACAGCAGAAGAACTATCTTTGGGGTGATGTGGAACTCTTCAACTATACGAGCCTGGATGGTGAGTCGCTTGATGCGTTGCTGTACACTCCCGAAAACTTCGACCCGGAGAAGAAATACCCTATGATTGTTTATTTCTACGAGCGCAGCTCAGACGGACTACACCGCTACCGGGCGCCCGCTCCATCCGCTTCTATTATTACTCCCGCCTTTTACACCAGTCGCGGATATATCGTGGCCATGCCCGACATAACCTACAAAATTGGTAATCCCGGACGTAGCGCAGAAGATGCTGTGATCGGAATGTCCCTCAATCTGATTGATAAGGGCTTTGTGGACGAGGATAATATTGGACTTCAGGGACAAAGCTGGGGTGGGTATCAGATTGCCCATATCATTACCCGAACCAATATGTTTAAGGCTGCGATGGCCGGCGCTCCCGTAGTGAATATGACGAGTGCCTACGGTGGTATTCGATGGGGATCCGGACTCAACCGGCAGTTCCAGTATGAGAAAACGCAAAGCCGGATTGGCGGTACGCTATGGGAAAAACCGTTGTACTACATCGAGAACTCACCGCTCTTTTTTGCGGACCGGGTTGATACTCCACTACTGATGATGCATAACGATGCCGACGGAGCCGTACCCTGGTATCAGGGCATTGAATTTTTTACGGCCCTCAAGAGACTGAGTCAGCCGGTCTGGATGCTCACATATAATGATGAGGCGCATAACCTGCGCAAGCGCGTAAACCGGAAAGACCTGCAGCGACGGATGCAGCAGTTTTTCGATCACTACCTGATGGGTGCACCCGAGCCGGTCTGGATGAAATACGGAGTACCCGCCATCGAGAAAGGTAAAAATCAGGGATTTGAGTTGGAGGAGTAGAGAAGTGCAATGCGGAAGGTGAATTTGCGCCTTCCGGTGAGGTTTGCAAGTTGGGGTGTGAGTCAATGTAAAAGGAATATTTCGCACATTTTGTTTACGTTATTGACAACAATTATTTTGTTTACTATATTGTAAACAACTTCAAACGAAAAGTTTTAAAAATGATTAATGAAAAACAGAGTCTATCAGAGTTTTTCACAGGGACGCAAATGTTTTGCGGAAACATCAGGGGAAAAGAAGAAGCATCAGATAAGATGTTTCGGTTTAAAATCGTGCTGAGTGAAAGTGATAAAAGAATAGCGATCCCCGAAGAGTTTATTGAAGAAACGAAAGAATGGAAACCCGCATGTTCTGGGTGGAGATTAGAAGATATACTAGATTCAAAAGGACTATTTCTGGATTTTGGGCAGAAAAGATATATTAAGCCAACAGCCAAAGTTTGGGCTGAAATCAGAAGTGCTCTAAAATATGAATGCCAAAGACCTTGAATGCTTTTTCGAAACCCGACCAGCTATAAACAAGTCAGCTTTTTGTAAGGAAGTGGGAATTTCCCGTCAGTATTTAAATATGATCTTGAATGGGGAACGACCTTTAACGGATGAGACCATTTATAAAATGACAGAAATTCTAAAAAAATATGGATACTAATTAAACGATAGAACAATGAAACAGCTTTTTTGGAAAGATAAAACCGGCCGTGGATTTTCAAATATACTCACTTTTGAAGATGTGCTTGGTTTAGAAAATGAAGAAGACTGGAACGGTGAAATGCTTCAAGATTGGGTGGAGGAATGTGAACCGGGCGATAGGTGGGAAAATAGAGTTAGTGAAATTACTTGTATTGATAAAGATTTTTTTTAAAAACTTTCTTTGATATGTAAGAATTATGTTTATCTTTGGGACAAAATGTCAAAATCAGTCCCATATATGGAAAACAAGTTCAGTACTTTAAGAGAAAAAGCGGGTTTGTCAATTGAAGATGTTGCTAATATTACTGACTATAGTAAAAGGCAGGTATATAGGTGGGAGAATGGAAAATCTAAGCCAAAAAAGCCCATCTTTGACGAACTAATAAGGATAGCTGAAAATGGGACTACTTATAGAGCAAATGGTAAAACAGAATTTACCTTTATAGATCTTTTTGCTGGTATTGGTGGTATGAGAAGAGCCTTTGAAGGGGTAGGTGGTAAATGTGTTTTTACAAGTGAATGGAACAAATATTCCAGACAAACTTACTCTGCCAATTACGAATTAGATCATGCTATAGCCGGTGATATAACCAAGATTAAAGAAGAAGACATCCCTGAACATGACTTATTACTTGCTGGTTTTCCTTGCCAGCCATTTTCAATAGCGGGTGTTTCAAAGAAAAACTCTTTAGGTACTCCGCATGGATTTGAAGATAAGACTCAAGGAACTCTATTCTTTGATATTGCAAGAATATTAAAGCATCACCAACCTTCTGCAATCCTGTTAGAAAATGTTAAGAACCTAGTAAGTCATGATGGAGGAAAAACATTTCAAGTCATAAAAGATACTTTAACGGAGTTAGGATACTATTTTGATACCCGAGTTATAGATGCTAAATCGTACTTACCGCAACATAGGGAAAGAATATTTATAGCAGGGTTTCGAACTGATATGGACTTTAATTTCGATGAATTGAACATTCCTTCTACAGATACTGGTCCAAAGCTAGAATCTATTTTACATCCCCAAAACGGATCACAGGAAGAAGAACCACCATATACAATTGGAGAAAAAGCTACGGTTAATGATAAATATACATTAAGTGATAAACTGTGGAATTATCTTCAAGATTATGCTGAGAAGCATAGAAAGAGAGGTAATGGTTTTGGTTTTGGTTTGGTAGGTCCTAATGACACATCTAGAACTCTTTCAGCTCGATATTATAAAGATGGTTCAGAAATACTTTTGAAACAAAAAGGAAAAAATCCAAGAAGACTTACTCCAAGAGAATGTTCCAGATTGATGGGTTTTGATAGACCAACTGAAAATGGTTTTATTATCCCTGTTTCTGATACTCAGGCTTACCAGCAATTTGGTAATGCTGTTGCTGTCCCTGTTGTAGAAGATATTGCAAAATTCATGAGTCCCTTCATTGTTGAAGAAAAAAAGCATTCAGGTCAAATATTTATCTTTTCTGGTACAGATGATAAGCGATATGCTTACGATGGCTAATGTTATTTCAAAATAAAATTGATTGAAATTTTAGGAAAAATATAAAAAATGAATCGGGGACAACTATCCAATTATTTTACAAGTATTGCAGTAAAAAGACTTAGTAATGTTGAGGCTAATCTTGAGACATCCAATCAGCATGAATTTAATGGTGTTGCGCAACTCAAGAAAATATTTGGTCAAGAAAGGGTTAAGGTTAGCTCAAAGTTTTTATATCTGACTGACGAAAATAGTTTAATTGAAAGTGGTTTTTTGACGTGGTATGATGCCCGGGAAAATCACCCAACGCGTTCTGAATACAGGCTTTACTTTCCGACTAATGATGTAACTAAGGTCGCCCAATCTAGTGACTTGTTAATCTTGTTAAAACTTAAAGATGATACTTTTGTTACGATTATTTGTGCTTCTGAAAGTACAATTGAAAGTCAATTAATTTGGTTATTTGGTCTATCTGGAGAGTTGGATAACTTTGATACCAAGGTTTTTGAAGATCAAACAGACGAAGAGTTATCCTTTGCCTCAAAATTAATAATTGAAGAGTTAGGTATTGAAACAGTTAGTGGGAATGAAAATTACCTTGACTTAATACTTGAAAAATTTGGGGAAGAATTCCCATCAACCTATGAGTTTTCAAGTTTTGCTAGAAGTACTTTGCCAGATGTTTCTTCTTTAGATGATCCGGATAAAGCTTTAGTAACTTGGATAGAGAGAGAAGAGTTACTATTTAAAACTTTAGAGGAGTTCAAAGTCAATAAAAAATTAGAAGCAGGTTTTGACGATGTTGACAACTTTATAAAGTATTCATTAAGTGTTCATAACAGAAGGAAGTCAAGAATTGGGTATGCTTTAGAATATCACTTAGCCAAAATATTTGACGATTATGAATTGAATTATGCTCATGGGAAGATCACAGAAAATCGTTCCAAACCTGATTTTATTTTCCCAAGTATAGAAGATTATAAAAAGGAATCTTACCCAATAGAATGTTTAACAATGTTAGGTGTAAAGTCGACTTGTAAAGACAGGTGGCGTCAAGTATTGTCAGAAGCAGCGAGATTGTCAATGAAAAACCTGTTTACACTTGAACCCAGTATTACCGTAAACCAAACTGATGAAATGAGGGCAAATAATTTACAACTAATTCTGCCGGAAGATTTACACTCAACATATGATGATTTGCAATTAGATTACTTAATGAAATTATCCGAGTTTATTAATTTGACTAAGGAAAAGCAGGACAATTGTTGACTAAATAATCTTATGTAGATTGTTTAGGGTTTTCCACATCACCCACATAAACAATCCCTATCACCTCACCGGAACCTTTCCACCTGCATCTTCTTTATACCCACCGAAGTAAGAGTCAATTTTAACGAACTACGAAAACTTATTTATGAAAAGATTTATACCAATAGCAGCGATTCTATTTTTGATTGGAGCATGTGGGCAAAATGAAAAGTACAACGGAAACCAAGTCAATGTGGTGGGGCAGGAGATCAGCTACTCCACTGGTGAAACGACGATGAACGGGTACATTGCCCAGGATGAAAATGATTTTCAACAGCGACCGGGAATTTTGGTGGTTCACGAATGGTGGGGCCATGATGAGCATGCCCGAAACAGTGCCGACAAACTAGCGGAGCTGGGCTACGTAGCGCTCGCCGTAGATATGTATGGAAACGGTAAGCAAGCCACGCATCCGGATGATGCCATGAAGTTCTCCAACAACGTGATGAGTAATTTCGAAACCGCCGAGGCTCGCTTCAATGCCGCCTTGGAAACCCTCAAAAACCGGGGCAATGTTGATTCCACCAAAATCGGTGCCATAGGATACTGCTTTGGCGGAAGCGTGATTCTGGCCATGGCTAACTCCGGTGCTGATCTGGACGGTATCGCTGCTTTCCATGCGGGCCTTCAGCTTCCGGTGATGCCTCAGGAAGGGGTGAAATCCCGAGTGCTGGTCCTTAACGGCGCAGACGATCCGTTTGTAACGGAAGAGCAAGTAGCCAACCTCACCAGCGGATACGAAGACATTAACGCCGATTATCAATATATCAGCTATGACGGAGCAGTTCACGCCTACACCAATCCCGGTGCGGATTCACTAGGTCAGAAGTTCGAACTCCCCCTCGCTTACAATGCCGAGGCCGACAGCCTTTCCTGGGAAGAGATGAAGACTTTCTTCAGCGAAACTTTTGCTGACACGGAAATGTGATAGACTCACATTAAAGGATATAGTTTATTCTACAAAGGATGTCATGAACAATGGCATCCTTTTTTTGTTATCGCCAGATAACGCCCACCCACAGGGTGGCTAAGAGGTGTACGCAACGCCCCTGTCATCCCGAACGAAGCGCATGCGGAGAGAGGGATCCCATGGAAGGGGGCACAATGTTGCAAAGGCGTATGTTTTAAAAAGCAGGGATGCATGAAAAGGGGATCCCTCAGTCGTTCGCTTTAGGGCTCACTCCTTCGGGATGACATTGCTCGTTTCTGCACTTCTTACGCCCCGTTTCGGGACGATGACGCTAGGGCGTCATGTTTTTTGTAAGGAATGGGTTTGGAGTCGCTCTTACGTAATATGAAGACGTATTTTACTTATATCACAACCAACAGAAAGGACGGGGTTTTGTATACGGGGATGACGAACAACCTGATCATTCGTACGAGTCAGCACAGGGAAAAAGTTTTTAAAGGATTTACCTCAAGATACAATGCCGATAAGCTAATCTGGTTCGAAGAATTCCAGTGGGTTCAGGATGCCATCATGCGAGAAAAAGAAATCAAAGGCTGGAGACGAGAAAAGAAGATCAACCTAATCGAATCCCTCAACCCAAACTGGGAAGACCTCTATCCAAAATTACTTAAAAAGTAATCTCGCCCAAAGGGCGGCAAGAAATGTCGCCAATGACCCTGTCATCCCGAACGAAGCGCATGCGGAGAGAGGGATCTTTATTAAGGAGGCACAATGTTATAAAGGCGTATGCTTTAACGAGTGGGGATGCATGAAAGGGGGATCCTTCAGTCTTTCGCTTATGATCTCAAAAGTTAAACAGTTGCCCATGTCTGAGTTTGAGATCCTTCGCGTTCAAACTTCAATGTCGTTAGTACCACAAGGGCGCTCAGGATGACAACCATAGGGGTTGTTCAAAGAACAACGCCCACCCACAGGGTGGCTAAGAGATGTACGCAATTGCCTCTGTCATCCCGAACGAAGCGCATGCGGAGAGAGGGATCCCATAGAAGAGGGCTCAATGTTGCAAAGGCGTATGCTTTAACGAGCTGGGATGCCTGAAAAGGGGATCCCTCAGTCTTTCGCTTGCGCTCTCTCCTTCGGGATGACATTGCTCGTTACTACATTTCTTACGCCCCGTTCCGGGGCGATGACTCTGGGCCGCCCAACCTACTTAAACTTCATCAACCCAAAAGAAATACCCGAGGTTACATAAAACCCTTCAAGGGGGCGTTGACCAACTTCCAGTCGATAAATGAAATTCCCGAAAAACCCGAATTTTCGCCCAAAGTTTAGTTCTTTGGTAAACGGTTTGGCTACAATCACACCGCCGACTCTCCACCCTAATGTTTCTTTGATGGTTTTGGCCGGGGCATTGTTGAGTTCAAGATCAACGCTGGTGGGTATGATCATCACATCAGCAAAGGGGCGGATGAATCGGCCTGCAGCAAATTCATAGCCGTCACTGTCCTGCACTTGAAGGTAGCTTTTCCAATTGTACCCAGCACCCACATAAACCCCGGCATGAAATACATTGGTGATATCGTAATAAGTAAAGTTTTCCTCATACTCTAAAGCACTGTTACGGAGATATAGTCCGCCACGAAGAACCAGTTCGCGGGTTACATCACCGGGCAGCTTCACTGTAGACCAGGTTTGAATTTCTTTGTTATTGATGTAGTCTTTTTCATAACTAAAACCGAGTAAAACCGGAACCGTTTGCTCTTTAGTTTTTTTGGTAAGGGTGAACTCTACCCCCGGGCTAAATAGAAAAGCCGGTCCTTCTTTGGCAAGAGAAAAAAGTGAATATAATGCGAGGGCTTCAACGTTAAGCCGGTCTGAAATAGGATATAGGGCGTCGGCTCCCACGCTCCAAATGGAAGCGCCTGAGGTATTGCTGAAGCCGGCATCAACCGTGAAGTAGTTTAGGCCGAGGTATCCGCTATGGATTTCCTCCGGGTTGGAATAGGACGTGTTGTAGGTCAATTGGGCGTTGGCAACCTGAGTACATAGAAATGTGAGCAGGAGAAATAATAAAGAACGATTCATAGCAACTTGGTGCGATTAAAAGTTGCTTAAAATCTATTCAGGCCGGTCTGGAAATTCGATCCCCCAAACTAGGTATTTTTGAAGCTAGTGCTTGCGTGGAAAATACACCGTAAAAGTAGTTCCCTTGCCCTCAGCGCTTTCAATATCAAAAGTGCCTTCATGCTGAGTAAGGGTGCGGAGGGCTTCTTTTAATCCTATACCAAATCCCTTCTCATTGTTTGTTCCTTCAGTAGAGTGGTTGCGTTCGAGGGAGGAAATAGCCTTGATCTGCTCTTCGTTCATCCCAACTCCCTGATCTGAAATTGTCACTTTGTACTGATCCCGGTCCTCATCTTTATATCCGATTTCTACGGATACCAACTCGTCTTTTGAAGAATACTTGACCGCATTTGAGATCATATTCCCAATCACGTTAATGAGGTCGCCTGAAGATAAGGTGGTTATCCGCTCTTCATTCTCCAGTTCAGCCGAGATATGTAGCTTCACCTCTTTACTGTCGGCTTGAAGTTTATAGAGAGAAAGCAGTTTATCTCTGAGGGTAGATGCTGTAATAAAACTGGTTTCTTCTTCGGCATTTATAGCCTTTTCAAGGCTGCTGTTCACATAGTCGATAAGGTTTTTGCTCGACTGTTTTGCCAACTCAAGAACGGACTTAAACTTCGGTCCTATTTCATTGTTGTCAATCATAGATAAACCGCCGATGATGCCTGAAATCGGTGTTCTCAAATCATGTATAACCTTACGAAGGGTAGATTGCTGCTGCTGAACTTTTTTATTCTGACTGACCAACTCGTTCTTTAATTCAAGGTGTCGGGTAATTTGATCAGCGATATTCTTTACGATTTCCTTACTTTTTTCACTCAGCTGTAATTCGTCATCGTGAATAATACATACCGTTCCGATGGCAACTTCATTCGAGGTGATAAGCGGTTCTCCATAATAGTAGCGAATGTGCTCCTCTCCGGTTACCGCAGCGTGGTCTTTAACCCGGTCGTCTTGGGACATATCAGGAATTTCAAGCGCGGCTTCTTTTTGCAATGTATAAGTGCAAAAGGTATTGTTTTTGGGAAGTGGTGGAAATAGCGCTCCATCTGAAGCTATGGTATACTGGGTTGATCCGTCAAAAATATTAACCTGAGAAAATTTCGACCCCGTGACCATTGTCAGTAGTCGTGACAAAGACTGAAGCACTTCATCATGCTCAGTAACATCTAAAGTGAGATTATTTAACTCACGTACCCGATTTGCCGCTTTGTGAAGATCTTTTTCTTCTGTTGATTGATTGGCCATGCCTCAAGGTATCAAAAAAATCACCATTATAGTTAATTACTAGTACGGAGCTTTTTCAAGTTTAGATTGAGTACCTGAATTCTGCTTAGAGTAGGTATTTAAAATCCATCAGACAAAGAAAATCACCATTCCGGCATACGAAATAACGGCTAACAAACCCGCTAATATGGCCAAAGGAAATTGGGTTTGAACATGATCCATCAAATCACACCCCGTTGCCAGTGAGGATAAAATGGTGGTATCCGAAATCGGAGAACATTGATCACCAAACACGGAACCTCCAATCACTGCAGAAAAACAAAGCGTGAGAAAAAATGGATCAGGAACCACAGCCCAGGCTAATGGAATAGCGACGGGAAAGACAACAGCGTAGGTTCCCCAAGACGTTCCGGTAGAAAAGGCGATCAGCATGCAAAGCACCATCAACAAGCCGGGAAGCAGGAAGGCCGGGATTACATCCCCAACCAGATCTACCACATAAGGTGCAGTACCTACCGCATCAGCTACTTCTTTCAAGGTTACAGCCAAGGCAAGAATGATAGCACCAATGGTTACTCCTTTACAGCCATCTATAAATCCGTCAATGACTTCCTGAAGCTTCATGCCTTTGGCTAAAGCAATTCCGAATCCGGCTAAAACAGCAAGAATAAAAGCTTCAGCAATCAGTAAAACGGCATTTTCGCCCATCCCCATAAAAAAGCGGGTAATGATATATGGGATAATCGCGACGCCTAAAAGTGTCCCAATGGGACCAAAAAAGTCTATCAATCCGGGATTATAATCTTCCGGAACGGCATTTTTAGTCAGCTCATCGGCGGCCATGGGGGAAGCACCTTCGCGGTCTAACCCGTTTCCTGAACGAGCCCGCTTTATGGCAGCTCTCATTTTCTTTCCGGGCACAAAAGGGAATTTATCCCAAGCGAAAGTCAGTGTGATGAGTATGGCAAAAATAGCATAGAAGTTATAAGGGAGAGCTGAGAAGAAAAAAGCGATGCTTTGCTGAGTGGTTTCAAAAAGTGGCAACGTGCCGATGATGAGTCCGCCGACATAAAATGGCCACACGTTGAAGGGAATCAGCGTTGCGGCCGGGGAGGCGGTGGAGTCAACCATATAGGCCAATTCCTCGTGCGAGACTTTGTGTTTGTCGGCAATAGGGCGAACAGTAGCTCCCGTCAAAACGGTACTTATAGTTCCGCCTTGGTGGAAGATGAGTCCCATCATCCAGGTGAAGAATTTTGCGGTTTGAGGTCCTCTAACCATTTTTTCGCTGGCCCAAACGGCGAACTTTTCAGCTCCTCCAGTTCGGGTCCAGATTCCTATTAATCCACCCAAAGCCCACAAATAAACGATGATAATTAAAGCAAAGCTTTCGGTACCTACGGACGGTATTAAGAAATCCTGTACAATATTGAGCTTCCCTGAAATCACCCCACCCAAACAAATTCCAATGAAGAGTGAACTGACAACCTCACGGGTATAAAAGGCTAAAACGATTGCAACCAGCGGCGGCATGATGGACCAAAACCCGTAATGACCATTTTGTTCCGGAAAAACCTGATTCACTCCGGCATATACCCCAGCGATGATTAATACTATAAAAGCACCAACCCCAATCTTACGGCGGGTTTTAGGGTCTTTCCATTTCTGCTTGGTTTGCGCGAAATCGTTACTCATAGGGTATAGGTTGATTTAATCTGCAGTGGGATGGTAGCAATTGAGAATTTGAAACCCAAATTCATTTGTTGGATGAGAGTGACTACTGAGTTAAAAATAACCCCAGTCATTGCGAGGAGCCTCATTTTCGAAGTAGGATTAAGGTGTATATCGACGCGGCAATCTCCCTTTAGGGCCTCCCAAATAGTTTATGGAGATCGCCACGTCGTATGGCATCGGAGCCTTCCGGTGATCCAGCCTCCTCGCGAAGACGAGTGTATTATTGAGGGTAATTAGTTCAATACAGCGTCTCCTCCCTTTTTCCAAAGGGGAGGAACAAGGAGGGGTTCGGGAAGGGCACGATGTTAGTTCAAAGAAAGTATCCTCTTCAAATATCTCGACCTCTTCTGTCTTTACTGAATCGAGTTCAGCACTGGCTTCCTTCGCAAGGAGAAGGACTCAGTGAAAAGCTTGGTAAATAATGCAGGCAAAGATCCTTCGGGAGTACCCTCAGGATGACTGGGGTGGTTTAAAATCCTCGTCATTGCGAGGAGGCCCGTGGTTGGAGCAGGTTCAAAATATATATCGACGCGGCAATCTCCCTTTAGGGCCTCCCAAATAGTTTATGGAGATCGCTACGTCGTAAGAGGTTAGGGCCTTCCAGAAATCCAGCCTCCTCGCGAAGACGGGTGTACTATTGAGAGTAATTAGTCCATAAAAGCGTCTCCTCCCTTTTCCAAAGGGGAGGAACAAGGAGGGGTTCGGGAAGGGCAAGATGTTAAATCAAAGAAAGTATCCTCTTCAAATATCTCGACCTCTTCTGTCTTTACTGAATCGAGTTCAGCACTGGCTTCCTTCTCAAGGAGAAGTGCTCAGTGAAAAGCTTGGTAAACAATGCAGGCAAAGATCCTTCGGGAGTACCCTCAGGATGACTGTGGAGTTTTAAATAAGGCTAGTCATTGCGAGGAGCCCCGTGGTTGAAGCAGGTTCAAAATATATATCGACGCGGCAATCTCCCTTTCAGGCATCCCAAATAGTTCAGGGAGATCGCTACGTCGTAAGAGGTTAGGCCCTTCCAGAAATCCAGTCTCCTCGCGAAGACAGTTGTAATATTGAGGGTAATTAGTTCATTAAAGCGTCTCCTCCCTTTTCCAAAGGGGAGGAACAAGGAGGGGTTTTGGTAAGGCTTGAAAACAAAAAAAGCGCAACTGAAACCAGCTGCGCCTTAAAATCTGTGTAATCACACAATCACATAAATCTGTGATCTCTTAGTCAAACAGTTTTTTAATCCATCCAAAGGCACCGTCAGATTTACCGGGACTTGGCCGTTTTCTGTCTTTCTTACCTTCTTTTCCGCCTGAAAGTCCATCATAGCTTGGACGTGGAAGTCCGTTCGTAGATTTTTCCTTCTTAGGCTTTTTACGGCGCTTGCGGTCACGACTGTCATTATCGTCGTTGTTGCTTTTGCTCTTACGTTTTTTGTTACTCTTATTATTACTTTTTTTAGAGCTCTTGCCGTTATTCGAAGACTTCTTATCGTTTTCTTTCTTCTTTTTCTTCTCTTTCACTTCTTCAGGAAGCGGGATTTCAGTTGGGGCAAATCCGACTTTCTCGACAATCTCGTCGATATCGTCTTTATCCATTTTTGAAACCAGAGAAACCATGCGGGCTGCTTTTCCATTACCAACCAGCTCAGCACGATATTTATACTCTTCCACTTCGTTAGGCACATCATAGTTAATGACCTGCTTCACTTCATTCAGCTCTACTTCTGTAGCCGATAATCCGCCAACCAGTAGAATTTTCATGTCGCCGGAAGTGAATTTGCCGAAGCGTTCTTCGTAGTATTCTTCCTTTAACCCTTCATTGATGCTAACCACGCCCCATCCTTTTTTGCGGATGATGCGAAATAGTCGGTCAGTGGTGCGCTTAGATGCAGCAAATACGACAATCTTGTCGGTTAAAGTATCTTCAAGGTGAGCAAGGAGGGTAGATATTTTTGCTCTTGGAGGCACATAGATATAAGCCTGAGTCAGATCTTTAGGAACGGTTGGGTCTGCTTCATCTTCAGATGAGGTGTCAGTTTCCGCTTCTTTTTCACTTTCTTCAGAACTTTGCTCTTCTTCCTCTGAATTTTTCTCAGGGTTCAGTACAACGTCTACACTTGCTTCAGCAAGCTTGCGGTCAATTTCATCCTGATTAAGAACAAATTCTTCCTGTTCTTTTTCCTCTTCCTGTGCATCTGCTTTAGACTCATCCTGATCTTCCGCCTTAGCATCAGAAGAATCTGATTTAGTATCTGCCGCAGCGTCAACATTAGATTCATCAAAGCCATGAACAATAGGATCTTTAAGGAAAGCCTCGGTAAGCTGTTGTGTAGGTTTGTTATTGGATTCAGAAAAAATAAGCACTTGAGGATCACCCTTAACAAGCTTCATGATGTCCTTTACCCGGCTAACCAGGTTATAGTCCTCCATGCCGTGGGCTTCGTCAATAATGACAAGATCCACGTCGGTAAGCTTTAGCTTATTAGTATCCAGTATTTCAATTAACCGGCCGGGATTTGCAATCACAACCGGTGCTCCATCCTTAATCGCTTCTTCTTGTGCAGTGCGAATTCCTTTCATGGAAAGTGCCGCGCTGCTGATTTGTGCATGGTAGCCCATAGCCCAAACCGTTTCGTCTATTTCCTTAACTCGCTCAATGGATGGTGTTAATATTAAAACTCGTGTGCCAGCAATCTCTCCGTTCGTAGTCAGTTTCTGCAATGCAGGGATTAAAAATGCTCCATCATCACCAGCTTCATGTTTTACAAGCATATGTCTGCCTTGTAGCGCTGATGGGATAACTTCGTTCTGGAGAGGTGTGGGTTTTTCAATTCGTACGTCGGCCAGCCCGCTCAATAGTTCGGGGCTGAGGCCAAATTCTTCAAAAGACAATGTTTACACCTCTTTCAATTTTGGCGTTATAGTTCAATTTTCAAAGATCGTGTCTTTCACTTAAAAGACTTTTCAATATACAAAAAATGTAAATGAAGCTCAGAGAATATTGAACATTGAACAGGAAGCATTGAATAATGAAGTTTGAGGGGGTTTTTGGGTATAAGATTAGAAAGTCATCTCGCGGCGAATGCCCGAGATCTGGATGTGCGATTAATTTCGATGTGTGATTAATTTCATTGTTATCAAAACTATCCAGATTCCTGCCTTCGCAGGAATGACGGCGCTTTTAACTCATGAAGTTGTTATTCTGACCGGACTCTTGTCATCCCGGACTTGATCCGGGATTTCATTCAGAATCTTTAATGGGCTCTTTAGCTGGATTAACTTCAATAAATCTTTTAGAAAAGAGCTCTGCATTCTTAAGCATCCCTTCTGATTTCTTGATCAAGAACAGGTTCAGGATAAGTATTAGCAGTATACCAAGTATCCCAATAACGCCTGCTTCAGGACCAAAAGAACCTCCCGTCAACCAGCTTTCTCCTCCTTGCTGAATTTGGATGATGGAACTTCGGAATTCCATGCCACTTACAGGGAAACCAAAGATACCTCCCTGAAAGAAATTCCAGGAGAAATGAATTCCTATAGAGTACGCGAGCCGACCGGTAAGTACATAGGGGACGGCCAGCATAATCCCAGCCAGAGTGATATTAATTACAGCTATTAAAGAAGAGTTAGGGTTGCCGGCGTGAAGAAGCCCAAAGATGGCAGAGCTTAAAAAGATAGCTCCTATTGTAGCCTTTTGAGGGGAAATACTTCCGAAACTGAATCCTTCTGTAATGTTTGGGATTAGATATCCACGAGACATGAGTTCCTCATAAAACCCTACACAAACCATCTGAAAAAAGAAAAGCAGAAAGGGCATAACCCACCCGTTCTGGCTACTTCTATCCCACCCATACCCTGTTATTTCCAGGGTTCCGGATTGCCACTGTACTAGAAAGATCAGCCCCATGACTCCGCCTGCAATCCCAATTCCAGCGGCGCATTCTTTTATCCAGTTCCTGTTAATCAACAAGCCAGCGTAATCCCAGGAGCGCTGATCAGCAAAGCGAAACATCACATAGAAAAGACCAAAGATGAGCAGGGATCTGACTAAATAATCTAGTCCGGGGATGGGGATCAAAGATGGAATACCCATCATGATGATGAATAGAAAGATAAATAAGAACACCCTGAAAAAGGACCGAAGCCTGTTTTCCTGATGATTAAAAAATGGATTTCGCATGAATATTTTTACTTGGGGATGAATTGATAGCTAAAGTAGTAAAAAAACTCTGTTCTAAGTAGAAGTGAAATAGTCGCAGAGAACGCGGAGAACCGCAAAGTACGCTGAGTTGATTATTTCATTTATAAATAGTTTCATCGGTAATGATTGAAAATGAATTATCAAAAATTATAATCGGAACTTCCATAGAAGTGCATAAAGAACTTGGGCCGGGACTGCTTGAATCTATCTATGAAGAGGTTTTATTCTTTGAATTAGAACAAAGAGGGTTACACGTACAGAGGCAAGTTTCTGTCCCACTTATGTATAAAGAGATGCGGTTTGATACAGCATTTAGGATGGACCTGCTCGTAAATAATAGAGTGGTGATAGAGTTAAAAGCTGTGGAAAGTTTAGCGCCTGTACACTATGCTCAACTGCTTTCGTATTTGAAACTATCAAACAAAAAATTAGGCCTTCTAATCAACTTTAACAGTAAGTTGCTAAAAGATGGAATCCATCGAGTCGTAAATAATTTATAATACTCAGCGATCTTTGCGTTAACATAGCGAACTCAGCGAATAACCAAATTATCATGAAGAGATACGTATTAGAAGCCGATAAAATGACGATCGAAGAAGTTTTTGGAGTACAAACAGATTCTAAAAGTTTATTCGATCCCAATTTCAATGTGATCCCCGGCACCACGATGCCTGTTATTGTGAAAGATGGAGAGATTCGGGAAGTGGTAAGTTCAGTTTGGGGACTAGATCAAAAAGATGGGAAAGAAGACTTTTTTGAAGTCCCTCAGGAAAGTTTTGAAGACGATAAAAGCCTTCAGCAGTTAGCTAAATCAACTCCCTGCATTATTCCTGCATCCGGATTTTATAAATGGAAGGAAAGGGTAGAAGATCCGCTGCCTTTTTATCTTCGGGTTATTAACCGTGATGTGACGGGGTTTGCCGGAATTTGTACTTCCTATAAAGAAAAAGATGGCCATGTAAAGCACTCCTATGCTGTGATTACAATGAAAGCAAATCCTTTGGTGGAACCTCTAGATAATAGAATGCCTGTAGTTTTAGAAGAGAAAGACTATGGGCTATGGCTTGGTGGCGATGCCCCTGAAATGCTTGAAAATGGCTTTGAAGGGAATTACTTGCTGCCGGATATGTCCGTTGTGAGAGTTCCTGAATTAGTAAATGACTTGTCCAATAACTCGAAAGAGCTTATTCAGCCCATTCCAAAACTGCGCAACTACGACGGCACTGATGAGGACTGAGGAATTAAAAATGTATAATTCAAAATGAAAAATAGAACTGCTAACCCGCTGGTTCTCAATTTTTCATTTTGAATTTTTAATCTCAGTTGGGAGTAGTTCCGGGCTTGCCTTCTTTAGGGTTATCGTAGTAGCGGATGGTTGGATAGGCGAAATCGATGTCATCATGTTCGTCAAAGCGATCGAGTATGGATTCCCAGAGGGCTTGTGAGATGCCTCTGCGCTTTCGGGGGTCGGAGAGATAGCGAATAGATAAATTGATTCCGCTGGCCTTCACGTCAGTGTAAACAATAGGGGTGAGATAGCGATATTGAATGAGGTACGACTTCTCGGCTTTTTTGACTTCTTCCCGAGCCTGCTCAACAAATTCATGCATATTCTCTTCAACCACTTCTTTCAGGATTTCTTTGGCTTTTTTCCAATCACTTTCGAAAGTGACCAGCACGCCAAGTTCATTCCAAATAAACTCAAAGTCACTGGTATAGTTGGCGAGGTCTTCCGTAAATACCTTATGGTTAGGAATGTGAATTACCCTGCCGGTACTTTGGTCTGCATCTACCCAATTGCCTATCTCAAGAATAGTAAACTTAAAGACCCGTATATCAATTACATCTCCTTTAGACGGGCCTATCTGTATGCGATCTCCAATATCAAAGGGTTTTCGCCAAATCAGGAATAGCCAGGCGGCGATGTCGGTAACCGGATCTTTCAGGGCAATAGCGATACCGGCAGAAAGCAATCCTAAAAAAGTACCGAGAGAGCCAAGAGCCTCAAACCAAACCTGACCGAGAATCAAAAAGCCAATAAAAAAGGTGAAGTAGGTAATATTCTTACGCCACTTATAAACACTCTTTTTATCATCAACATTATGCTGAAGAATCCTGATGCCAATAATCCGGATAATCCAAAGCACCAGAATAATAACCAGTGTTTCGACAATCTGTATAGTTAGATTGGGAGAGTTGTTAATAAAACCGAGAATTTCATCTGTTAACTCTTGCATTGATGCTGTTTATTATTTTTGAGTAGCTAATGCTTGGGATAGTATATAAAAATGGATATCTTTGCTCCCTTCTAAAAGATAAGAATCTAATTACATGCTTTATAATATTATTGTAGGAATTATAGCAATCATTTGCTTCCTGTTAATTGTAGTTGTTTTACTGCAACCTGGACAGGGAGGAGGAATCTCTGGAATGGGCGGTGGTGGCGCTCTTGGTGGAGGTGGCGGCGGAGGCCTTGGTGCTCGCCGAACAGCAGATTTGCTATCGAAATCAACAAGTATACTTGCAGCTATTTTTCTGGCCCTTTGCGTATTGGCTAACTTCGCCATTGACCGGGGTCAGGTAAATGAGAGTATTTTACAAGGCGGTGGTCCGGGAGTAAATGCTCCTATTGAATCACCTTCTCAAACGGCACCGGCTATTCCGCAGCAACAGGGGAATACTCAGGATGCTACTGAAGGAGACAGCGAAAACTAAGCGCTGATTCTTCTTAAGAATTTAAAAGCCTCGTTCATTCAGTTAAGCGAGGCTTTTTTTATTGGATTAGATCTCGAGCTTCCAGAAAAGGGTTTTTTAATATGAAACTAAGTGATAGAGACAGGGTTCGGTTAAAATCCGGCGTGGGCTTTTTCGGTACGTTGATTTAAGTCTCGGAGTACATTAAGGTATTCTTTGCTGGGCTCAGGAGTCGTTTTTATATGTTCCGCGATTTTTAAATCCCAACCTGTATGCTCTTGCACTTCCTCCACAGTTACCCCGGGGTGAATACTCTCCAGATAAAATTCCTTGGTTTTAGGATCAGGTTTCAAGATTCCTAAATCCGTAATAATGACGGCCGGACCTTCTCCGCGAATTCCTAAATCTCCCCGTTCACTTCCTCCATTCAAATAACCGGCAGAGGTGATAAAATCAACTTTATCGACAAAAGCTCGTTTTGAGTGACGCATCACTACCAGAGTTTGTTTGGCATTCGATGCTATTTCGGGAGCACCACCGGCACCTGGAAGGCGAATTTTTGGGTTTTCATACTCCCCGATTACGGTTGAATTAATGTTGCCAAATTTATCGATTTGTGCTCCACCTAAAAACCCGATATCAACTTTTCCGGCTTGTAGCCAGTACTTAAAAACCTCGGGTACGGGAATTACATGACTGGCTGTTTCTGCTAATTCACCATCCCCAATGGAGAGCGGTAGTACGTCGGGATTTGTTTCGATAGTTCCAGATTCATAAATCAGAACTGCATTTGGGGCGTGAGTAAGCCGGGCTAAATTACAGGCCGCACTCGGAAGACCAATTCCTACAAAACAAACCTGACCATCTTTAAGCAAATTGGCTGCGGTCACGGTCATGATCTCATCTTTGGTATATTCAGCCATGGTTGACCTCCATTTTAGTAAGGTGCTCTTCAAAATTTTCTACTTGTAAAACATGGCTATCCATCCAGTAATGAAAGGTGTCGCGGTCTCGGGAGATATCATCCCACTTTTTATAAAAATCATTATTTCGCTTGTAATAGCCCATAGCATAGGAGGGTTTTGAACCTCCCGGTACTTCAGAAATAGCGGTGACCAACCAGTGGGGAATGATGGTTGCATTTACATCTCCTTTATCGAAAGAATCCACAATTTCTTCTACCGTGATGATGATTTTCCTGGCTGCCATCGCTGCTTCTTTTTGTACGCCGATAATGCCCCACAATTTCACATTTCCTTTCTTGTCAGCTTGTTGGGCGTGAATGACGGTAACATCAGGGTTGATGGCAGGCGTTGCAGCAAGTTTTTCACCAGTAAAAGGGCATTCAATCCATTTCACGTATTCGGGATTGTGTTTGGCGAGGTCGGTTCCTGTGTATCCACGAAGGACTGTAAAAGGCAATCCCGATGCGCCCGCTACATACGCGCTGGAAATATCGGCATGACTGTGTTCTTCAATTTCTATGGTGTGAGGATATCCATTTTCGATTGAATCACGAAGGCGATGTAAAGATCCAACACCCGGATTTCCTCCCCATGAAAAGACTAGCTTTTTGGCAAGACCCATTCCAATCATCTGATCGTAAATGAGATCGGGAGTCATGCGAATTAAGGTCAGGTTTTTTTTCTCTTGGCGGATGATTTCATGCCCTGCAGCAAAAGGTATGAGGTGGGTAAATCCTTCTAGTGCTACAGAGTCTCCATCCTGAATATGTTCAGAGATTGCCTTTTTTAAGGGTTGAATTTTATCGTTCATAAGGGAGTAAGTTCTCTTCAATTTTTTCTCTTCGTACTTCTTGCCAGTCCGGTAATTTTAGAGAAGTGCCTAGTTCTTCATTGCTTTCATCAACCAAAAAGCCGGGCTCTTCGGTAGCAACTTCAAATAGTACATTTCCGGGAATGCGGAAATAAATTGATTTAAAATATTTTCGATCTTTCACTTCAGTAATCTGCATCCCTAATTCATCGGCAATGTAGGCGCGAACTTTTTCCAGAGTTTCTAAGGTGTCTACTCTATGAGCTACATGGTGCACGGTCCCGAGGCCGTTAATTCCGGTTTCTCCTTCAGGATTTGACCTCATAATTACGGTATTACCAGGGCCGCCTTCTCCTGCTTCGTACTTAGTCAGGGTTTCTTCGTGATCTGCTTTTCGGTATCCAAAAGTATTCATGAAATCCCCGGTCGCATCACCATCTTCAACACTAAAAGTAACGCTGTGGATACCTTTAATTGCCTGCCCTTCATCAACCTGATCATTTGTCCATACTTTCTGGGTACGCTGATCTTCATCCGTTCCGGTGATGTCTAAAATCAAACCAGAGGGATCGGTAAAAACGAGGGTTGTCATTCCAAAGCGAACAGATTCAGTAAACAAAACAGCATGTTCTTTCAGGCGCGCTTTCCAGAAATCAATAGCATCAACAGGGACAGAAAAAGAAGTTTGAACAACTTGTCCATTTCCTATTACACCTTCTCTTACACCCTGATCTTTATAGGGAAAAGTTGTGAAAACGGTTGAGGGCTCTCCAATTTCATTGCCATAGTAAAAGTGATAAACGGCTTCATTATCAAAATTGACCGTTTCCTTTATCAGTCGGAGCCCCAATGTTTTGGTGTAAAAATCGTAGTCTTCCTGTGCATCATTAACTGTTGCCGTGACGTGATGAAGTCCTTTTATAACCTTACTTAAATCCATTTCTGCTAGTTTTATTAATTTGTTTAATGTTGAAACATTTTAAAGAAGGGAAATCATTTCTTTAATCCGAATTATTTCGTGTTCAGAAACTTCATAAGGCGATCTTTATGATGTTCATACGCATCTGGGCATTCACTTTTTGAAGTCTCCCTCACAATCTGTGCGTAGCTTTTCAACAGTCATCCCATCTGAGTAAAAGGGTTATTCAGCAGCTTTCAAGTTAGGAATAACTTTTTTGAGCAAAATTTACACTTGAAATGACTGTTCTAATCATTTAATATCGCATAAAGAGGTACAAACTACTATTTAAACAGAACTATAGGTGGACAAATGAAACGGATTTCCGGGATACTGGTTGTAGCAACAATGATTTTAATTTCAGGGTGCATGATGCCAGGTGCAGAAATGCTGAACAAAGTCCCCATTAACTCTGTGACGGTAGAGGTTTTAGATCAGGATGGAAATCCGGTTCAGGGCGCTCAGGTTGAGGCTTCAAACGGCAGGCAGACAACCACAGGTGCTAACGGAAAGGCAAAGCTTAGATTTGGGTCACTGGGCGTGCATAGCATATCAGTGTATGCGGATAACTTCATGCCGAATAATATGGTGGTAACAATGCCTACCGATAATGGTTCTACTGTCACGGCCCGGCTTACCGGTGAAGTGCAGATGGCGTCTCTGAATTTTGGAATCAATATGAACGTCAATATGTACCCGATGATGTTTAACTACCTTTTTACCGGGTATGGGTACGAGCTTGAAGTTGAGGAATATCCGGAAGGCGGGTGGACCCAATGGCAGCTTTCTGATGATGAAGGCGAAGTGAGTACCATTATGAAGAAAGGATTTTTAAAGGAATTAGATAATGGTCAACAATGGTGGCAAATAATGATGTACGACGAAGAGGATGAAGAAGCTTCATATACTGCGGAAGTTTTATTTGCAGAAGATCGACAACGTATTGTTAGGCTAAGAGAAAAAATAGGGGATTCGGAAGCTCAGGAAAGGCCAGTATCTGAAGGGTGGTATTCTCAGCCCCAGAAACTAACAGAGGAATCTATTGATGGTGCGATAAAAGAAAAAGGTATTTCTATAGAAGTACCTAAGGGAACTTTTACAGCAGACCTAATCGACTTTGGTGTTGCTCCCGAGATTTCGCTGAAGCTATGGAGAGTAACTTCTGAAAACGTGCCGGGTGGCGTAGTTAAATCATCAACAATGGAAGGAGATGAGGTCATCTCATCCCTTGGATTGATAGACTATGGCGCTGATGCTGAAACGGTTTTAAATAGCTTTTAAATAGCCTAGGGAGGCGATGTCTAAATATAATCGCCATCCTAAGTTTGAACAATGATGGCTAAACATAGATAAGTTAGACTGCTATTTGTGAAGCCTTACTACTCGGATGCACTAATAACTTCAGAATCGTAAACTTTCACATCTGCCCAAAGGCTACTGTATTCGTCAATGAATTCTAAGTGGGTAGGGTGCTCGGCATAGATTTCATAATCTTCCATGGTTTTAAACCAGCTGAAAATGGAGTAGCCAAAACTATGATCGGTGACCTCTCTTTCTTCTGTAGATCCGGGAACACCTAATTGGTAACTATGGATTTCTTCAATTGACATGAGCTTTTCTAGCCCGGCTTCAAAGTCAGCAATCTGATCTTCAGTGACATCTTCATTCAAGTAGAAGTAGACGTTGTGTTGAAGCAGACCTACAGTAGCTTCTGCATCAGAAGGAGCAGGCTCTTGTTGTGGTGACTGACAAGCTGATAAAAATATTACGCCGAGAAATAATAGATATCGAATTTTCATACTAGATTTTTTTTGGGTGAGTCCGAATAATATACATAATGTCGTGAAGCGATATAAGTTTGATCCAAGCTTTTTAAAATGCATTAGAAAAGGGTAGAAGCGTTCGTGTCAGGAAAAGTTATAAACCAGAAAAGCAATTTTACACCTTTTTGCTGTTTTCATTCGTCTTTTAGACAACCTGATGCTATTTAGTGCGTAAATGCACAGAATTTTGTCTTCGTCTATAATTAATAAAAGGTGTGCTCATGTTTAAAAATTATATTCTGACCTCGTGGAGAAACCTGATAAAGCATAAAGGATATACCGGGGTAAATTTACTTGGTTTAGTTTTGGGAATCTCGGCCTTCATCATTTTAGGGCTTTATGTTTGGGAAGATCTAAGCTTCAATAAATTCAATTCCAATTACGAACGTATTGGCCGGGTAGTAACCATCGATAAAGCACGTGGTGTTTCTTCACAACGAGTGGGCGTCTCTTATCCAGCGTTAGGTCCGGCGCTGGAAGAAAACTTACCAGAGATTGTTGAATCGGTGAGAATCATTAACCAGGGTCAAAGTACCATTCGGTACAACAATGAAAATTATTTGGTTGAAACTTCTTACCTCACAGAGAACTCATTCTTTAAGATTTTTGATTTTAGACTAATTCGGGGTTCAGTTGACGATGTCTTAACCCGTCCCGGAACGGTAGTTGTAACCACAAACTTCGCAGATCGGGTATTTGGCAGAAGGGACATTATCGGAGAAAGCATTGAAAATCAGCAGGGAAACCTACTTGAAGTCGTTGGGGTGATGGAAGATGTTCCACCGAGCTCCCACTTTGAGTTTGAGCTGCTGCAAGCGATGGTAGCAGGCGAAGGCCAACAAGGATTCTCTCAGTTTCTGGAATCCTGGAGTTCAATCTCAGTTCAAACCTATGTGCTTTTTGACCGTCCAAGAAATACCGAACAATTTGCTGACCGGATAATGCAGGTTGCTACCGATAACGGTGGATACGAAATGTTTTTCCCTACAATTATCCCGCTTTCTGATGTCCACTTGAATTCATCAGAAATTCTCTTCGATGTAAATAACCGGAAAAGCGATATCAGTAATGTGTATATCATGATGGCCATTGCTTTGATGGTACTCATTCTTGCTTGCTTTAATTATGTGAACCTGGTGACGGCCCGTTCAGCATCTCGTGCCAAAGAAATTGGATTAAGAAAAGTGGTTGGAGGGGTGCGAAGTCAGCTCATAGCTCAGCATTTAATAGAGTCAATTTTTCTTGTGTTATTGGCTTTTCTGATGTCGGCCGTTCTTGTTTATACAGCGCTTCCGCTTTTAAATGATATGTACTCCCGGTATGCTGATTTCAGTTGGCTGCTGACAATAGAGTTTGTTGGTGCTTCGATTGCAGGAATTTTGTTGATTGGGATGTTATCCGGTCTTTACCCAGCCGCTGTGCTTTCATCGTTCAAGCCTACCACTGTTTTGAAAGGAGCATTTTCGGGTAGCTCAAAAGGTTCTTTTTTGAGGCACTCCCTAGTAGTTCTTCAATTTATGATTTCCATAGCTCTGTTGGCTGGAACCATTGTTGTATTTCAGCAGATGAATTTCATTTTTAATGCTGATTTGGGGTATGATCGTGACCAAATTGTAACCCTGAATGCTGGACAATTTCAAAACCCTGACAACGCGGTTACTTTTTATAATGAACTGGCCAAAGTTCCGGGTGTTAAATCGGTTGGAGCCTCGGTTCAACAAATAGGATCTCAATATGGTCGGTCAGGTGTAACTCCTGAGGGTGTTTCCTCAGAGGAAAATATTATCAGTAGCGTGACAAACATCAATGATAATTACATTCCAACGATGGGTATTGGGATTGCTGAAGGGAGAAATTTCTCACCTCAATATGCTGATTCGGGTAATTCTGTTTTGGTAAACCAGTCTTTTCTGAGGATGCTTGGCTGGGACACCGGGACCAACAAAACTCTAACATTCGGAGCAAATAGCGAGAATCCAACAACTTTAAATATAGTAGGTGTTGTTGAGGACTTTCACTTTGCCACCGTCCGGCATGAAGTGGAGCCACTGATCATGTTTTATGGAGAAGCATTACCGACGGTATCATTGAAAATTGATGACCAAAATATAAGTAACACACTAACAGAAGTAGAGGAAATTTGGAGCTCTTTCCTGCCTAACCGTTCTTTTGAATATAATTTCCTTGACGATACTTTTGCTCAACAGTATAACACAGAACAAACGCTGTCTCAGATGATCCGTCATTTCTCAATATTGGCCATTTCTATTGCAGCTATTGGGTTATTTATCCTGTCTGTATTCACAGTTCAACAACGAAGAAAAGAAATTGGGATTAGGAAGGTGCTGGGCTCTACAACTACTGGCATTGGAGTATTGCTCAGCAAGGACTTTCTGAAATGGATATTGCTTTCTAACATCATCAGCTTGCCGGTTGCCTGGTATTTGTTAAGGGAATGGCTCGCTAATTTCCGCTACCGCATCGATCTGGATGTTTACCCATTCTTAGCAGCAATGGTTATTTCCATGCTAATTGCGGGAATCACGGTTAGCATTCAATCTTATAAGGCAGCTACAGAAAATCCGGTTAAAAGTTTACGGAGTGAGTAACAGGGGCGTTGATTAAATTTAGCGATCTACTACCCACTCACTTTTTTAGCGTGCTACGTTTTTTTAGCAATCTCTTGTAGTAAGATGGGGCTTCAGATATGAAGAAGATTAAACCTTGGGGCGTTTCCCGAAAATGAGAGAAGCAATGAACAGTACAATGAAGATATAAAAACAAATTTCAGCAATCCCTGCCGCAGCTCCTGCGATTCCTCCAAAACCAAGGATACCGGCAACTATCGCTATAACAAAAAAAGTGATCGTCCATCGTAACATAAATGTTTCTAGTTAATTAGTGATTACTAGTTGAATGGGATGAACGTGCGTTTGTTCCAAATTGAAGTCGGGCCGATTACCCAGCTTTCAACTTCATGTTGCCACAGAATGATTATTTATCTGAATTTTCCTACGATAACCGTGAAGTGAAGCGAAGCGTATATTTTGATGGAATTGAAATGGGCTCCTGTTTCAAAACCAAACCCTATGTTTTTAGACAGAATAGCTAACATCTGGGCGTTTATAGGAAATGAAATTGCGGTCTCACGAGAATTTTTAGGATCGGGTGAAGATAAGATCCCGCAACTCTCTACACATTCTTCAAAAGTGAAGGTACCAACACCGGCTTGCAGATTAAGAGATAAACTGCGTTCAGAATTATTTGAAGGCTTTTGTAAAGAGGTGCCGACCATGAAAGCAGTTGCTAATGCCGAAGACTCAGGAAACAAAAGTTGACTTGAAGCTTCAGCTTTGATCGTCCCTATTAATTTGCCTGACTGCAGACTCGCGCCGAGCGCTATGGATAATCCTTCTGGAGAACCGCCAAGTCCGGTTTGAAACCAATACTTGTTCAAACTTGAAACCTGCTGACCAAATACAGGATTCGTAATAATAATTAGGAGTAATACAGAAAGACTAGTAATAAAAAACTGCTTTTTCATATCTCAACCCTCAACCTTGTTTCTAATCACTTTAAATAAAAAAAATCAAGAATAATCACCATTAGAATAGTATTCATAGAGAGGTTCTATAGGGCTTATCTAAACTTGAGAAGGGTTAACAGGAAGGATATCACCACTCAGTATGTTGATTGATTAAATAAAAAGCACATAAAATCTCACTCAATTATCCTGATTATGGAATTTCAAGAAGCGCTTAAGTGGCGATATGCAACAAAGAAAATGAACGGCGATCAAGTACCGGAAGAAAAGCTGGATAACATTTTGGAAGCTATTCGGATGGCTCCGACTTCAATCGGTTTACAGCCCTTTACGGTTATTCATATTCAAGATCAGGAGATTAAAGAAAAGATTAAGCCGATTGCTTACGGACAACCTCAGATTACAGAAAGTTCAGACTTGCTGGTTTTTGCTGCGTGGAATGAGGTTACTCAAGAACGTATTGATAATTTTGTAGAGCTTACCGGTGAGATCCGTGACTTAAATGAAGAAGAGCTAAAGCCGCTTCGTGATATGGCTGATGGAGTAGCTTCAAGAACGATTGAAGAACAACGCGAATGGTCCGCCCGACAAGCTTACATAGCGCTCGGCTTTGGGCTTTCTGCTGCAGCTATTGAGGAAGTTGATGCAAGCCCAATGGAAGGTTTTAAGAATGAAGAATTGGATGAATTTCTGGACTTAGAATCGAAAGGTCTTCATAGTGTTTCGTTGATGGCTTTAGGCTACAGAGATGAAGAAAATGATTGGCTCGCACCTATGAAGAAAGTCCGCCGTCCGAAAGATGAATTATTTATAGAACCAAATGTTCCTCAGATGGCATAAGGATCATTTGTTATTGGTTAGATAAAGCCCGCTTATTGCGGGCTTTATTATTTTCATCTACAAAATTGCTGAAAATTTGATTCAGCGCATATTCTAAACCTATTCAGTTCTTGAGCGGAGCTTTCCCAAAGTCATGTGCTAACGAGTTGCTACCCTTCCTATTAGAAAGATATTTCTGCTACTTAGCACTTAATAAATTTTCCATATTGCCGATAATTACTATAGTAAATAGTAAAAGAGTACAACACATTATAAGATGGAAAAGACAGTAGAAATTCTTGCCAAAACTTTCGATCAGAGTCAGGAAGGGGCAGTAATTGCAGATATGAAGAAAGAGGGGCAACCCCTAATATACTGTAACGATGCCTTTTGCGAGATGACGGGTTATTCAAAAGAAGAGGTAATTGGGAAAAATTGTCGATTTCTTCAGGGAAACGATCGCGATCAGGCAGCATTGGTGACGCTAAGATCTGAGTTGAAAAAGAGAAGACCGACACGGGTTGTTCTCCGGAATTATAAAAAAAACGGACAGCTATTCTACAACCGGCTCAGTATATCCCCAATATTAAATGACGAGGGTGAAACAGTATATTATTTGGGGATACAGAATGATGTAACAGATCTGTTCTTATTAAAAGATAGGGTACTTGATACAGAAAATGAGAAACAAGTACTTATGAGTGAGGTGCATCACCGGGTTAAGAATAATCTTGCCGTTATGGCCGGGATGCTTGATCTGGAGTTGGCTCAGGAAGATAAAATAACAGCACTTGAAAAAAGTCGGCTTCGGTTGCAGTCTATGGCTATGATCCATGAAGGACTTTATAATGAGGATGGGTTGCATAAAATTCAATTCAACAACTTTATAGAAAGGATAGTGAGCGATATTGATCTCATACAGGATAAAAGGGATCTAAAGCTTCAATATCACCTTGAAATAGAGGAAGTTATTCTCAACGTAAATCAGGCCATTCCACTTTCGGTAATACTATCAGAACTCCTAAATAATGTCTATAAGCACGCATATCCAAATCAGGAATATGGCAATGTGACGATCTATATAAGCCTCGGCGATGCTGATAATGTGACTTTGGAGGTGCGAGACTCGGGCATTGGATATATCGAAGAAAAGTTTCAGCGGGTAGACCGAATGGGCTTTAGAATGGTAGAGCAACTAACGTCACAACTGGGCGGTACATTTGAAATAGAAAGTGAGTCAGCTCATTCTGGTACTGTTGGAAGGGTAAAATTCAAACGGAGTGATATTGCCGGGTCTTCACAGAGTAAAAGAATTAATATGGCTACAGGTTGAATTTTATTTCCCGATACAAAAGCGGGAAAATATGCTGTCTAAGACATCTTCATTTGTTATTTCTCCGGTGATTGTTCCAAGCTCTTTTAGAGCCGCCCGTAAATCAATAGAGAGAAAGTCTCCAGTCATATCTTGAGCCAAAGCACGTAAAGCAGACTGCACATGTTCTTTTGTTTTTTGGAGGGCGTCACGGTGTCGGGTAGAGGTAACTAGCAGACTCGAGGCGTCGTAGTGTTTGTTTTCCAAAGCACGGTCTTTCAGCAACTGTTTAAGCTCCTTGATTTTTTCTCCTTCAAGGGCTGAGATTTTGAGATCAAATTCGGTACGCCATTCTTTTTCTGCTTCAATATCGGCTTTGGTGCCAATTAAAATGAAGGGTGTTTCTTTAGATCTTTTCTGAAAATCAGCAATTTCCTTCCGTTCATCTTCGGTAAAAGCCTGAGATAAGTCTTTTAAGTAAATGACTAAATCAGCTTGTTCAAAAGCTTTCTGTGATCTTTTAACCCCTTCAGCTTCCACTATATCTTGGGTTTCTCGCAGTCCGGCTGTGTCGATGAGTTTGAACAGCAATCCATCGTAGCTCCAGTCGGCATCGATGGTGTCGCGGGTGGTTCCTGCAATTTCAGTAACAATGGCTCGGTCACTGCCCACCAACGTATTCAGCAAGGTAGACTTTCCGGCGTTGGGCCGGCCAATTAATACGGTCTTGACACCATCTTTTACCAGACGTCCGGTTTCATAAGTTTCGAGCAGTTTGGTGATTTCTTCATCAAGATCTTCGAGTAGTTTCTGAAGCTGTTCCTTGTTCGCGAATTCTACATCTTCCTCAATGAAATCGAGCTCCAGCTCTACCATCGCAGTAGCGTCAATAATTTGCTGTCTAAAGCTTTTGATGTGATGACCAAGCTGACCTTCGAGTTGCTGATGGGCGGCATCCAATGCTTTTGAACTTTTGGCATGAATGAGATCGGCGACGGCTTCAGCTTGATCCAGATCTAACTTCCCATTTAAGAATGCTCGCTGGGTGAATTCCCCGGGTTCGGCAGACTTCACTCCAAGAGCAAGAATAGTTTCTAAAACAGATTGGGTAACTAAAACACCACCGTGGCAAGAAATTTCTACCGTTTCTTCACCGGTGTAAGATTTTGGAGAACGAAACAGGGTGACCAAAACCTCATCAACTGGAAGGTTATTCTTATTCATGATTTTCCCGAAATGGACGGTATGAGAATCCTGCTTCGTCAGGTCTTTGTCTTTAAAGGCTTCGTTCACTTTGGAAATGGCATTCAATCCCGAAACTCGAATAACGGCTATGCCACCTTCTCCAACAGGTGTAGCAATGGCAGCGATGGGTGGTTTTTCTGCTATTTCATTCATATTTAAAGGTATTCATCTACAAAAAAATAATTTTATGAAATATACACATCTGATCGCAGCCTTATGCTTTTTGTTAAGTCCTCAATTAATTCATGCTCAGGAGAATTATACGCCCGACCGGCCGGGAATTGGAAATGGGTCAGCCGTTACTGAAAAAGGAGTATTTGGATTGGAGACCGGCGTGCTTGTAACAACGAGTGAGTTTGTAAATCAATTCGATATTGGTCAAATGCTTTTACGCCTTGGTGTTTTTGATGGGTTTGAAGTAAGGGCCTTGCTGAATTCATATACCACACAAAGTTTTGACCGCACTAATGTTGAGAGAAAAGGTTTTAACGATATTGGGCTTGCCGCAAAATATAACTTCTTCACTTCTGATGAAGGCAATACAAGTGTTTCTGCTTTAGGAAAAATAAGCTTTCCGGTAGGTTCAGAAGCCTTCACAAACAATGAAATTATCCCCTCCTTATTTGTTCTGGCAGATCAGTCTATAACTGAGTTCGTTGGGGTTTCTTCAAATTTAGGGTACACGCCATCAGTGGGGGATGAAGAAGACAACTGGTTGTTTACACTGACCCCAAGCTTTACGGTTCCGAGCCAACAAAATGTAGGAATCTATGCGGGCTATGCCGGAATTTATAGCAGTGGTACAAATCAACAGTATATAGAAGGCGGAGTGACATTGACGGTAAATGATGGGGCACAGATCGATATTAACTCTGGATATGAATTAGAATCGGAGACGTTTTTTATCGGGGTCGGATTTGCACAGGGCTTTAAGTAGAATCTGTATGGAATCTTGATCCGGCAGACTACCTTGGGCTGTTAACTTTATGTTAAATGATGTGTTGGAAGTCTTAAGCTGAAACAATTCCTCTTGGGCGTGCGTAGCGAATTTCACATCCCACCAAAAAAAGTGAGAGAGATGGTGATGTTTAATTCGAACAAAAAATGAGAGAAAGAGATATGAAGAGATCAATAGTAGTACTATGCGCGATTTTGGTTTCAGCGCTTTCCGTACAAGCCCAATCACAAACAGAAACAAGTAAATTATTTAAAGCAGCCTATGAAGGCGATGCCCATACCATTGGTGTAATGGTTGATAAAGGAGTAGATCCAAATGTTGAGGACATCAAAGGTAATACCCCGCTTTTCTACACTGCACTGAATGGCAATACCGATGCTGTACGTAAATTGGTGAAGCTGGGGGCAGATTTGAATCACCAAAATTCAGATCAAAATACTCCGCTGATTATAGCTATCACTCAAAATAACCAACAAGCCGTTGAGGTTTTACTTAAGCATGGGGCAGATCCTAATGCTTTTAGAAATGACGGTTTTACTGCTTTACACATAGCCGCTCACAAAGGAGATATGGATGCGGTAATTTCACTGCTGGCTTTTGCCGCAGATGTTAATAAACAAAGTGAGGCAGGCGTTACGCCACTTATGATTGCTGCTTCAAAAGGAAATTTTGAAATGGCAAGAGCACTGCTTAGCAATGGCGCCATAGATACTGAAAATAGAAACGGTGATACTGCTTTGGGCTGGTCAAGAGAGGCCGGGCACGAGAGTTTGGTTACTTTGATTGAGTACCATAATCAATATTCCGTGCTTTAATAAAACACCGATCAGTCAGAATAAAAAAAGGCTCCTTCAGTAATGAAGAAGCCTTTTCTATTTTAAAATATTTCTGAGTCTTTATTCAACGTCACCCATTAGCTTACGGATTGGAGGTGCAGCAAGGAGTGCTACAATCCCACCGCCACCTACAATAAGAGCAACACTCTGGAAAAGTCCAGATGGAGCTAGAGTCTCGAGCTGACCTGCAAGTAATCCGGCCATGAGATTTCCTAATGCAGCTGCTACAAACCAGATTCCCATCATTTGAGAAACGCGGTTTTTTGGTGCGAGTTTGGTCATAGAGGAAAGCCCTACAGGTGATAAACAAAGTTCACCTACTGTGTGCAGGAAGTACGTGACAATCAGCCATGCGGGGGAAACCAAGCTTGTGGATGATGCATTAGCTGAACCCCAGGCTAGAACAAAGAATCCGGCGGCAAGTCCGAAAAGACCCAAGCCAAACTTAACAGGAATTGAAGGGTTAGCATTTTTAGATGCGAGCCAAGTCCACATAAATCCAAATATAGGAGCAAAGATCACAATAAAGGTTGGGTTAATAAGCTGAAGTGTACTTGCAGGAATAATCCAGCCACTGCCTATTTGAGTAAAAACCCAGTAGAAAAAGGCAAGGACACCTACAGCAGAGGCTACCAAGGCAATTTTAGCTACTTGCCAGAGGTCATCTCTCCTAAAAGCTTTTAATGTATACCAGCCGATAGGAATGGCTAGAATGGCAGTCAAAATAAAAGAACCATATCCGCCCAGGAATTCACTTGGTCCGGCAGCACGATTGGTTAATTCAGCAGCAAATAGATTCAATGATGAACCCGCTTGCTCAAATCCACTCCAGAATAAAGCGGCGAGGATAAACAGCCAGAAAATTACGCCTAATCGTTTTTTCTCTTGTTGAGTATGTCCTCCAAAAAAGATGATATACCCAAAGAATAAAAGTGTAATGATTACGGCAACAATACCAAGGTTTTGAGCCAATACATCCAATGCTACATTAATAGCTCCTGAACTTTGAAGGAACCCAAATACAACAACAACAGCGATAAGAATAGAAGAGACGGTATAGAAGATTTTACTTTTTCTATTTACTTCTTCTTTGGTAAAGTTCTCATCAAGATCTCCGGCACCTTCCAGATACTTATCACCAATCTTGTAGGAAATCAGGCCAAGTACCATTCCAAAACCGGCGAGTGAAAATCCATAATGCCAGTTGTAACCTTCACCAAGCAGACCACATAGAAGAGGGCCAAGAATAGCACCAAGGTTAATACCCATATAAAATATGGAGAAGCCTGCATCACGGCGAGCTCCGCCTTCAGGGTAGATATCTCCTACCATAGAGCTTACGTTTGGCTTCAAAAGACCGGTACCGATTACAATAAGGGCAAGTCCGATAAAAAAGAAGGTTGTTGTTGGTACAGCCATGCTGAAGTGGCCGGCTGCAATAATACAACCTCCAATAAATACGGCTTTTTTCTGCCCCCAAATGTTGTCAGCTACCCAACCACCGGGTAAGGAAAGCACATATACAAAGAACGTATAGATACCATAAATAGCAGTTGCTTCACCAACACTAAATCCCAAACCCGGATTATCGCCAAGAGCTTCTGCCGTCATGAAAAGAACCAAGAGGGCGCGCATGCCATAATAACTGAAGCGCTCCCAAAGTTCAGTAAAAAATAATGTTGATAAGCCACGCGGATGTCCAAAAAAGTCATTTGCAGTGGCGGGATTCCCGTTTGCCATAATGTGTAAAGGTTGGTTAGGGTTTAAATATTCTATAAAGTGGGTGATGATACCTAAAGAGCTACTCGGTTGCAAGAAAGGATTGAATTCGGGATAGTTTGTAACGACCTTCTGCAAGAGTTAAAAAACGGATGTAAGAGATGAAAATAAAGATCAGCAGCCTGTATTCAGATATTGAACAGTCAATATCTCAACTAAAAAAAGATCCTGGTCCGGTGCTGAATGCACGGGCTATTGTGGATGAGGCTTTAACAAAAAACGAAGCTTTTTATGGAATCAACACGGGATTTGGGGTTTTAGCCACTAAACGCATTGGGGCCGATCAGCTTAAGCAGCTTCAGAGGAATCTGATTCTTTCTCACGCCGTTGGAACCGGAGATTTGATTTCCAAAGAGATTTCAAGGCTTATGCTACAGCTCAAAATCCACGCTTTGGGTATTGGATATTCTGGTATTTCTAAAGAGACTTTCGACCGACTGATTTATTTCGTTGACCATGATCTGATCCCGGTTATCCCCGAAAAAGGAAGTGTAGGGGCTTCTGGAGATTTAGCTCCGCTGGCACATATGTCACTTCCCTTGTTAGGATTTGGCTCTTTTTGGAATGAAGACGGCACGGACACTATCCCGGCTGAAGAGCTGCTTAAAAAGCATAACATGGAACCTATTGACCTTCAACCCAAAGACGGCCTATCTCTTATTAATGGGACGCAGCTGATGAGTGGCTATGGGGCTTTTGTGTTAGAAAAAACACTCCGGCTTTTAAAATCTTCAGACTTATTAGGAGCAATGAGTTTGGAGGCCTTGCAGGGAAGTATTAAGCCTTTTGATAAACGCATTCATGAGATAAGGCCACATTCCGGTCAGCAAGCAGTTGCTGAGAATGTGCGAAAACTGTTGGCAGAAAGTGAAATTTTAGAGTCACATCGAAATTGCGGGAAAGTCCAAGATCCATATTCACTCCGATGCATTCCGCAAGTTCATGGCGCTAGTCGGGATGCGATATCGCATTGCGTGCAAACGGTTCAAACCGAAATCAATTCAGTAACAGACAACCCGCTGGTTTTCCAAAACGGTGATATTATAAGCGGAGGGAATTTCCATGGGCAACCACTTGCTCTGGTTTTAGATTATGCGGCCATTGCCTTAGCAGAATTGGCAAGCATTTCAGAGAGAAGAACCTATCTATTGCTGGGAGGGCACGACGGACTCCCTAAGTTACTGATGGAAGAAACAGGAATTAACTCCGGTTTTATGATTCCGCAGTACACATCCGCAGCTTTGGTATCGGAGAATAAGGTACTTTGCCATCCGGCTTCTGTAGATTCGATTCCTACCAGTTTAGGACAAGAAGACCACGTAAGTATGGGAAGTGTTGGGGCGTTAAAATTATTGAATGTCTTCAAAAATGTGGAACAGGTATTGGCTATAGAATTGTTTACAGCAGCTCAGGCATTGGATTTCCGTACCCCATTGAAACCCGGGAAAGGCGTGGAGCAAGCGCATAAATACATCAGGGAACAAATTCCCCATGCTCATGAAGATCATTTCTTTAAAGATGAAATTAATGTGGCAGTTGACTTGCTGCTGGACAAGAATTTAATAGATCCGTTGAAACTGAATTAATATGAGTTCCAACAGCCTAAAGTAGTTGAATGAAACCTTAGGTTGTTGGATACGTGTAGTTACCATGGAAACAATCTTAATCATCATAGGTGCTTTATTTATTTTAGCAGGACTTGCCGGAGCTTTCTTACCGGTAGTTCCGGGATTGCCATTCAGCTACTTTGGATTGTTAATCCTTCAGTTTTTACACGCCCCTTTTTCTGTGATGTTTTTGATCTTCTGGGCCGTTGTGGTAATCACAGTAGGTTTTTTCCTCGATAACATAATTCCAGCCTGGGGTACCAAAAAATTTGGGGGTTCTTCTTATGGCATTACCGGTTCTGTAGTAGGATTGATCTTTGGTTTGTTCTTTCCACCTATTGGTTTTGTTCTTGGTCCCTTAGCAGGAGCTTTTGTAGGAGAGATTATTGGTGGAAATAATTCGGATAAAGCAATGAAGTCTGCCATTGGTTCTTTTGTCGGGTTCATGGCAGCTACAGGGTTAAAAGTTATGGCAGCTGGAATAATGGCATACTACTATTTCAGTAATGTGACATACTAGTATTTGTTACTTCACACAAAGGGAGTACTGCAATAACTTGATGTGGGGCAATGTGTTTTATTTTGGCGTTTTTATTACGTAATTGAATCAAATTCAATTAAGCTCCCAAAATGAGATTCTTTACTATTCTTTTTTCTTTCGGATGCCTTGTAGCCCTTACCTTCACATCTTGCGAAAATGCCAAACCAAAAAATTCTACCTTTGCTATTTCTGGAGCAACTTTGTTTGATGGGACCGGAGCTGAAGCTATTTCAAATAGCATAATTATAGTTAGAGAAGGTCGGATTGAATGTGTGGGTGAACAGGGTGACTGTTCAATTCCGTCTAATGCTGAGACTATTGACGCTTCCGGAAAATACATTACACCGGGTATGATTGATGCACATATGCACTTTTCACAGACCGGTTTTTTTGATGGTCGTCCGGATGCTATGGACATCACAGACGAATATCCGTTCCCGGATGTTGCCGCTTATCAAAAGCAAAACCCCCAGCGCTATTATGACTCGTATTTATGTTCCGGAATAACGGGGGTCTATGATGTCGGTGGTTTTTCATGGACGATTGATTTACAGGAAGAAGCAGAAAATAATCCTAAAGCACCACATGTAGCGGCAGCAGGACCACTTCTCACCCCAGCTCCGGGCGCTCCATTTGACTTACCCTCAGATCGGGTACTTGTGAACCTAGACTCAGAAGAAACGGGGGTGAAAACCGTTCAATACCTTTCTTCCTTAGGGAGTACGGGGATCAAGTTTTGGCAGATAAATACAAGAAGTGATGAGTATAAGGATTGGGTGTCAACAGCGGCGGAAGAAATTAGAAAAGAAGGCAACCAGATGATCGCCCATGCTACAACGCTGGAGCAGGCCAAATTCGCATTGGAAAACGGCGCAAAGCTATTAGTACATAGTGTAGGAGATGTAGAAGTAGATGAAGAATTCCTGGAGATGGCTAAAGAAAACGGAACTTACTATAACCCAACGCTGATTGTGAGTGCGGGATACATGCTTGCATATAAAGCAGCGGCAGATATTGAACCTATTCCGGTCAACGATCCCAATGGATGCATAGATACAAGAACCAAAGAGTTGATTACAACCGCATCACAATTTAAAGACCATCCAAGGCTTACAGAAAATTTTAAGGAACGACTTCGGTCATTTAATTATGAGGAAGATATGCCGGAAGTAATTCAATATGAAAACCTAAAAACTATACATGAATCAGGAATACCGGTAGTGGTTGGTACGGATGCCGGAAACCCGGGAACACTACATGGGGTTTCAATTTTTGATGAGCTTGAAGCAATGCAGTCAGCTGGCATTACAGCTGAAGATTTGATTGTAATGGCCACCAAAAATGGAGCGGAATCCATGCGAAGAGGTGATGATTTTGGAACCCTTGAAGTTGGAAAATTCGGCAATTTGATTATTCTGGATGAAAACCCTTCTCAGGATATTTCAAACATGCGATCTTTATCCCATGTCATGATTAAAGGAAACCTTATAGAGGTTGGATCTTCTAAATAAGAACTTAGTGATTTCTTGTTTTTCCAATTATTTTGAATTCAGCAAAGGCTGCAAACTTAAAAAGCATCTCATGAAAACTGTATATACTTCATTTCTACTAATTATAACGCTCATGATTTTGGGCGCTAGTGCTCAGGCACAGAATAAACAACTCGGGAAAATTAACTTTCCGAATTCGGGAAATAAGTCAGCTCAAGCCGATTTTATAGAAGGCATGAAATTCCTGCATAACTTTGAATATGCTGATGCTGCCCGAGCTTTCCAGCGGGCGCAAGAGAAAGACCCGGATTTTGTGATGGCATATTATGGGGAGGCTAAAAGTCATAACCACCCGATTTGGATGCAACAAGATCGAGTAGCAGCAATGGGGATTTTAAGCAAGTTAGGAGAAACTGTCGATGAGCGACAAGAGAAGGCTTCAACCCAAAGAGAAAAAGACTTGTTGATGTCTCTTGAAGTGCTATATGGAAATACCGATGAAACACAGGGACTTTCCAAAGAAGAGCGGGATGATTTGTATATGGAATACATGGCAGACCTTCATGAAAAATACCCTGATGATCATGAGATTACGGCTTTTTATGGACTCTCAATTTTGGGAACAGCTCACGAGGGGCGCGACTTTGCGATTTACATGGAAGCAGCCGCAGAGTTATTTGATGTCTGGAATGCGAATCCAGAACACCCCGGAGCTGCCCATTATCTCATTCATTCCTTTGATGATCCCATTCATGCACCTTTGGGGTTACCGATGGCTAAAGCTTATTCTGAAATTGCACCATCAGCGGCTCACGCTCAGCACATGACCTCGCATATTTTTTTAGCGCTTGGAATGTGGGGAGAAACCATTGATGCTAATATTGTTGCCCGTGATGTTCAGCAAACTCGCCAAAAAGAATTGGATGAGCGGATGACTGTTTGTGGTCACTACCCCTGGTGGTTGGAGTATGGATATGTGCAATTTGGGCAGGATGAAAAGGCACGGCAGGTATTACAGAACTGCTATGACCGTATCAAAAGAGAACCCACTGCAAGTGAGAAATGGCATTTTTCAGTGATGAGAGGTCATTATATAGTAGGTACCGAATTATGGGCAGCTGCTGAAGAATGGAGTGCTGATTATGAATCAGGAAATCGCAATGGACTGAATTACTTCTTCACTTCCGCTTTAGCTGCAATAAAAATGGGAGATCCAGAGAAAGCTCGCCAAAACCTGGACCAAATTATGCAAATTCCTGAGAATCCAGATCGGAATATCCAAATGAATCAGATCAAGAGTCTTCTTCTTATTGATGAAGGAAATCAGGAAGAAGGATTAGACCTGTTGAAAGAAACAGTGGTAATGGAAGCCGAGCTTCCCATTGATTTTGGCCCACCCACAATCGTTAAGCCATCTTATGAATTATTAGGTGACGTTCTGATGGATATGGGTGAGTACGAACAGGCTTTTGAAGCTTATAAAAAACAATTAGAGCGAACCCCGGATCGGCGCCGTTCAGTACTAGGATTAGGAAAAGCCCGTGGAATGATGGCTTCCCGCTAATCAATTTCCATTTCTACTGATTTTCTGAATTCAAGCTAATATCACTGCCTGAGCGGAATGTTTGAGTATGGGTGAATGTATTGCCGTCCTCACTGATTCCTTCAATCACAATGCGGTAGCTGGAGGAGATGTCATTGGTCCAGAATTCAATAGCGTTTCCTTCTGAGGAAAGGTTAACGTCTGGATTCCAGAAAAGGGTAATACGATCATCTCGCTCCGCAAGGTCTTTTGGGACGGTTAAATTATATTTTGGGTGATAGAATTCAGCCCGTTCCTGAAACCCTTGAACGTATGAGTTTTTTAGTCCTCTGACATTTTTCTGCACACCATTTCCTGTATGGGTGGTGATAATGATAGTACTGGAAGTAGGTACACTTCCTAAATAATTAACATCGCTATCTCTTGTAATAATCATAGACTTGATGTCTTCTGAATCCATCATTTTAACAAACTCGAAATAGGTTGGAATCCCATCTACAAAATATCGAAACTCATTTTCATCTCCATCTGCACCTCTTCCGGTAAGGCTTACTGCATTATCTATGGGGTTAAACCTTAGACCTGGCACCAGGTTAAATACCTGTTCTATTGGCAAGTTTCTTAAGTAATCTCTTTTTGCCATATCAACATAAATTGACCGGCCTCCAGCATTATCCAGGTACTGCTGGAGATCAGCGCTAAATTCTGAATTGCCGGTGACGGTAATTTCTCCAAGATCCTGAGACCATTCAAAGTCATCAGCTTGTTGCGACTTGCTAATAGCAGAACTTGCCCGGTCAGCAGTGTTAATTTGCTGATTATTATCTTGAGCCTTCGTGGCTTCCCGGGATAATTCTAACTGTGGAGTATCAGAGTAATTTTTGGGAAAGTCTTCAAACTGATCATCAACGGTTATCCAGACTTTGTCACTGCCATTCTCCTTATTTGATTTTAAAGTCACATTCTGTACTCCGGAAACCATAAGGTCATCTATCTCAAAAAGCCCGTCTTTATCAGTTGTTATGATTTGGGAATTTTCATTGTTTGAACCAGTCTCTGCATATACAACGGCATCTTCAATAGGCCTATCTAATAAAAGCGTAGTGATTTTTCCGGAAAGACTAATCCCCGTTTCAGGTGGGACAAGGTTTTCAAGCTGTTCTTTAATTGCATCAATCTGCATGGGATATGCACGCCAGCCTTGGGTCAAGAGCAATAAATCAAGGTATGGCTCCGCATTTTTAATGTCGCTGAAGTAAAATCCCGGATTTTCAATATGTCCTCTAATTTCAGTTCCTAACCGAAGATGGGATGTAATGTCAATGCCATCTTTTTTATACTTCCTCAGATTATCATCAAAAACAGAGATACTGGCTGTTCCATTAATTTGCGTTCCGTTATGGTCACGGACACCAAGGTCTAGCTTGACCCGATCTCGAGCCGCATATACTTCCTGATTCAGATTGGTGTTTACCTCAAGTTGATCCACCGGATTTTGGGCATAGCTAAGTCGTTCGGCTATAGGGTTCCCGTCTTCACTAAGAAGAGTAAAATGGACAATGCCGGACGCAAACTGATTTTTTGGTATCATAGCTGAGCTACCTTCAGAAATAGGAGCTGCATGAAAAATCAGTCCCTTTACATGGGCAAATAGGAAGTAGGATTGCGAATCGAAAGCCCCCGCCGTTTTCAGGTCAACGGTAAAGAAGTCACCTTCTTGATCAACATTCAGAATAGCACCTTCTTCTTTGACTTCGGGTAAGGGGATTCTTTTGTCCTCAACCTGGGCATAATAACTTGTGTTGGCCTGTGGGGTGAAGTCAACGTAGCCCATGCCATTATGCTGAGTAGAAAAATCAGTTACAGGCTGTCCATTTTCACTATAGATGGTGCCTTCAATATTATGTCCCAAGCCATCTTCCCCGATAGATTTAAAAGCCAGCGTTGTTGAAAGTTCATTCACTAAATGACCTGATTCTGGAAAGAACTGAAGATCAAATTCCTCACTTTTGGAAGCAATCCCGGTACTGCCGTCGGGATTTAGGATTTGAATAGGTTTTTTGAAAGCATAAGACTCGCCAAAATTAAGTCCCCATTTGGTATACGCCCGGAGTTGGTAGGTACCCGTACTTTTATCAACATCCTCAAAAGTTAGCGTTCCCTGTCCGCGTCCCTCTTCAATCTTGATAAGTTCACGTTTAGCTACTTTGCCATCTGGAGAAACCAGTTCAACATACATCACAGTGCTGAGATCTGAGGGAAGTGTATATCCCCCCGCTACAGAGTATGCTGAAAACCAGATGCGTTCCCCAAAATAATACCAGTCGCGGTCGGTATGCAGATATACGCTTTCACGTGGCAACTGATCCTGCAGTCCCTTGAACTGCTTGATAAACTCAATGGCAGGCTCCATACTCTGAGCCTGAACCGTTGTATAACTAATTGGTAAAAGAAGAGCGACTATTATTACTTTGAAGAGAAGTCTCGAAAACCTGTCTAGATATTTCATAATCCTATTTCCTTTTTGAATGGAGTATAAAGATAAAAGATAGAGGCTACTTCAACATGACATATTCATGTGAGGTGAAAAATACGACTGCTATAAGCTATTCATTTGTATCCATAGAATCTTCGGTAATAAAAGTCTGAGTTTTATAAAATGGAGTTCCTGTTTCGGTAATTCCTTCAATCACGATACGGTATTGGGAGGCAACATCACTTGTCCAGAACTCAATCGTATTGTTATCGTCTGAAAAGTTGAACTCAGGTTCCCAGTGAAGGGTAATACGGTTGTCAAGTTGAGCTATGTCTTTGGGAACAGTGATCCCATATTTAGGGGAATAAAAGTTTGTAGGCTCCTGAAAGCCTTCAACATAAGTAGTTCGGGTACCCCGTTCATTTCGAGAAGAAAGTCCGGTTCCACTTCGGGTTGTAATAATGATGGCTCCACCGGCGCCTCGGGCTCCGTAGATAGCAAGATCTAAAGAGCTTCGTGCAACCGTAATATTTTTGATATCCTGCGTGTTGATGCCACTCACAAACTGAAAATCAGATTCAACCCCATCAACAATAATAAGGGGAGGTAGGGGCCCCGAACTAATACTTGAGAACGAATTTCGAATAGTGACCGAGTTGCTTTGAGAATTATACTGAACGCCGGGCAGCTGATTGAGAATCTGCTCGATGGGTAAATCCCGCAGGTAGTCGGCTTCATCCATATTAACCTGGGTTCCAGAACCGCTAAGTTCTCCTTCTGAGAAAACCTGTTCGGTATAACTATCAGTTTCGGCTTCTCCGGTTACCGTAAATTCACCTAAGTCTCCAGACATCTCTGCTCCCTCAAGGATTTCCGAGCTTGCTATAGCTGCTTCAGAACGTTTTTTGAGATCTACGGGCTCTTGCTCTATTTGTCCTTCTGTATCAGTTGCAGGAGCAAATGGAGATTGAACAACAGGATCCCACTGATCGGCAAATTCTGCAAATTGTTCATCCATTTCAATCCAAAGACGATCGCCCCCACCATCACGGTTGGCTCGTACATTCACGACTTCTCGGCCTTGAACTTCAAGATCTTTGGCAGTAAATAAACCTTCCTCATTTGTTGTTATAATCTGAGACTGACTATTATCGCTGCCAACAGCCAAAAACACAGCTGCGTCTTTCAATGGTTTATCTCCCCAAAGGGAAGTTATTCTCCCAGTTATTTCAATTCCGGTTTCAGGCGGGGTGAGATTTTCCAACTGTTTCTTCAGTTCTTCTGTGTCCATAGCGAAGGCTCTCCATCCCTGAGTTTGCATCAATAAATCCAAATATGCATCGGCATTTGGTGCATCACTGAAATAGAAGCCTGGCTGCTCAATGTATCCTTTAATCTCAGTGCCTAGTTGGAAGTGTGTAGTGATGTCGCCACTATTAGGCTGATAGGAATGGATGTTATCATCAAAAACGGAAACGCTGGCTGTTCCTTGCAGTAGTCCTTCTTTCTCGTCCTGAACTTCGAAATCAAGACTAACGCGTTCTCTGGTTGTAAACGCAGATTTGTTAAGCGAGGTGGTGATATCAAGTTGGTCAACAGGGTTTTTTGCAAAAGCGAGTCGTTCGGCTACGGCTTCTCCCTGTCCATTCAGCAGTGTGAAGTGTACAATGCCTGTGGGGAAATTATTCTGGGGAATCATAGCTGAAACACCGCGTTCAGCTTCAGCAATTGGAGCAGCGTGATAAACAGTTCCGCGAACATGAGCAAAAAGCAAGAAAGCCTGATTTTCGGCAGACTCAGTTGCCTGAAGGTTGACGGTAAAAAAGTCGTTCTTAAGGCCGATATTCAGTATAGCTCCGTCTTCCATGACTTCAGGTAGCGAGAATTTTTCCCCATCCAGCATGGCATAATAGTTCTGCCCTGCTTCCGGTGTAAAATCAATAGCACCCATGCCTAAATGAGAGGAGCTGAAATCTGTAATGGCTCGGTCATCACTATCGTAAATAGTGCCTTCAATGGTTGTTCCGAGCCCATTATTGCTGATGGCCTTGAAGGCGAGGCTTGTTGATAATCCGTCTACTAAATGACCTGACTCGGCAAAAAACTGGACATCAAACTCATCACTTGAAGTTTCAGCTTCGATGTCATCCGTGCCGGTATAGACATTAACTTTTTTAGTGAAGGCATAGGATTCTCCAAAGTTTAAACCCCACTTGGTGTAAGCTCTTATTTCATAGGTTCCACTGGCTTCATCAACATCTTCAAAGGTAAGGCTTCCGCTCCCATTGCCGGCTTCCATTTTTACCATTTCCCTTTTGGCGATGGTGCCATCCGGTGCTACCAGTTCCACATATAAAACGGTACTGAGCTCAGAGGGCAACAAGTAGCCACCAGAAACGGTGTAGGCCGAAAACCAGATACGCTCTCCAAAATAATACCAGTCGCGGTCAGTATGCAGATAAACGCTTTCACGGGGAAGCTGGTCCTGAACATTCTTGAACTGTTTTATAAAATCTACAGCCGGTTGATAATTTTGAGCTTTTAAATCTTCTCCACCTGCAATAACGACTACTAAACTTAAGAAGATTATTTTTTTAAAAGAGTGAATGAATAGAGAAAGCATTGGGAAACGTTTGTTATAATTTTACGCTAATATATTATTTTTATGCTAATTAAGTATAACATGTTAATGCTATTTTTCCTTTGAAGCCAGTTAGATTCATGAAGAAGGGGGATACGGTTAAATGTGTTTGGTTTGATGACAGTCTTAGCGCTATAAGACTTACTTTTCATTGATATAAACCATAATAGGACGCAGAATAGCTTTTTAACTTGAATTTGTGCCGCATTATTATACTTTTAGTCAAGGATTAATTAATGGAGTCCGTTATGAAAAAAGTAGGGTTAGTTACATTTCTATGTTCGCTATTACTAGTAACTTTAAGCTTTGCACAGACGGAGGAGGGAGCTTATCTCAATATCGATTACCTGAAAGTAGATTCTAAAGATCTTGCACAATTTGAAGAACTAGTTAGTTCAAACTGGCAGGGCATTTTTGATGAAGAGATGGCATCGGAGAATATTACGGGTACTTATTTCTATAAGGTTATATATCCTGGCGGACAGTTAAGTAAGTACAATTATGTTCTAATCAGGACTTACCAAAGCCTTGAGGCAATTATGGAAGCTAATCAAACCTTGTCGATGAAGCTTTCGAGCCGGGACGATGATTTATTGGAGAGGTCGATGGAAATTGTGACACACCAATATTCAGAACTCTGGAAGACGGAGGCTGGGATTATGGATCCCATGGATTCATCAAATAGCCTGTATTTGGTGATAAACTATATGCGAGTGAAGCCCGGAATGGAAAGTCAATATCTTGCACTGGAGAATGATATTGCAAAACCTCTTCATGAAGAACGAGTTAGAACCAAGAAAATGCACAACTGGCGAACCTATTCTATCATGCAACCTGGAGGAGTAGGCTATGACTATAACTTCGCTACGGCTAATTATTACGATGATTTAGCCAACATTGAATATGGTTTTACCAATGAAATCATGAACAGCGTGATGCCTAGTGCGAACTTCACAGAAACAATGGATGCTATCATCAGAACAAGGGATGTGGTTGGCAGTGAGTTATGGAAACTCTTGCACTATTTGGACTAAAAAGGCATAAAAGTTTCAGGCAACCTCTTAGGGGAATAATGACAAAAACTGAAAAACAGCAACTTAGAAAGATCATTGCCTTAAGAATAGAGGAAACAAAAGAGGAAATAGCAGAACTTCAGGAATTGGTCAAGCCCATTCCATTGGACGCTTCTATTGGCCGTATTTCTCGGATGGATGCCATCAACAACAAAACCATAAATGAATCTTCGCTCAGAGAAAAAAAGCAGCAGCTTAAGAAGCTGGAACGGGCGCTGGATAATTCCGAATCAGATAGTTTTGGCGTATGCACAAAATGTGGGGGTGAAATTCCTTTTGGCCGGCTTGAATATATGCCCCACACCACCCGGTGTGTAAACTGTGTTGGGTGATTTAAAAGATCAGCTTTTCTACAATTCAAGATCTTAGCTATTGCTTAGTTTATGTCGGTTAAGTAACATCGGCTGACTTGAAAAATATCTTTCTATATCTCACCCCTGCGCTAATCTGGGGTTCTACCTGGTTCGCTATCACCTTTCAGGTTGGTGAGGTTGACGCTATTGTCTCGGTTAGCTATCGGTTTTTGCTCGCCGGGGTTATCCTTTTGGTCTATTCAAAATTCAGAAAACTAAACCTGACGTTCAACAGAAGTGAACATGGCTTTATATTACTGCAGGGCTTGTTCTTATTCGGCTTCAATTACTGGATGGTTTATTTAGCCGAGCAAGTATTAACCAGTGGACTTGTAGCGCTCATCTTTTCCACCATGCTCTTCATGAATATTTTCAACAGCCGGATTTTCTTAAAAAACGTCATCCCCTGGAAAGTTTATGGCGGTGCGGTTCTTGGTTTGACCGGAATTGTGATGATATTCTATAAAGACCTGCTGAATTTTTCCTTCTCCGATGCGGCATCCATTGCACTGCTTCAGGCCATAGGCGCATCATACATTGCTTCGCTTGGGAATATTATTTCGGCCCGAAATCAGTCAGCCGGTTTACCCATACTTCAAACCAATGCCATTGGGATGACTTATGGGGCTATTGCTATGGCAGCAGTTGCACTCTTTAGTGGATATACGTTTTCCTATGAAAGTGATATCACCTACAGTTTATCGCTATTGTATTTAGCTGTTTTTGGATCGGTATTCGCTTTTGGTGCTTACCTAAGTTTGATTGGCAGAATAGGGGCGAGCCGGGCCGGATATGTACAGCTCGTAGTGCCAATTATTGCTTTGATAATTTCCACTGTTTTTGAGAATTACACATGGTCAGTATTGGGGATAGTCGGCGTTGGTTTTATTCTCTCAGGGAATTTTATAGTGCTTGAAAGAGGGAAGACAAAGCAGGCTGCTAAGTATGACAAGCAGTGATTAATTCATTTGAGGGCTGATTTTAAATCATTTTGTTTGAACATTAATGTTTAGACATTATATTTAGCGCAATTAATAATCATCTACATTCTTGAAATAAAACATTCTGACTATGGCTGAAGCAGCTCTCAAAACTGTATGGCAAGAACTCCGTGCGAATATACTTGAAACGGAAGTATGGTTACGAACTACGATGAAAGACTTTCTCGAAGAATTCGATATTACCCAGCAACAGCTTTCTATTCTAAGGATTCTGAAAGAAGCGAATAACGAGCCGATGTCCACTAAAGGAATTCAGGCGAAGATGAGGGATAAAAGTTCAGATACCTCTCGTTTAGTCGATCGGTTGATAAAAAAGGAATTAGTCAGAAAAAGAAAAGACCCTAAAGATGGCCGGCTAATACAGGTTTTTATTAAGTATGAAGGGCTTCGGTTACTAGCTCAGGTGGAAGACCGGCTGGATGAACTGGACGGTGAGTTTGCCTTACTTTCTGAAGATGAGGCCGAGCAACTGAATGTATTGCTCGAAAAAGCACGGTCTTAATTTCTACTTGTTTTTGGAGTTCTGATAATCTACAATCCAATAGACATCAAATTAAATGGGGTTATTATGAAGAATGCAGTCAATTGGTTTGAAATTCCTGTAACAGATATAGAACGATCCAAAGCATTTTATGAAGCTATCTTTGGCTTTGAGATGTATTCTATGAATTTAGGCGATGGACTGGATATGGCTTTATTCCCATCTGAGCCGGAAGGGGTAGGCGGCTCCCTTATCAAAAATGCAGATTACTATTATCCGAGTGATTCTAAAGGGCCGTTGGTTTATCTGAATGCCAATCCTGATCTACAAAAAGTATTAGACAAGGTTGAAGATGCAGGAGGAGAAATTTCCATTCCTAAAAGACAGATTTCCCCCGATCATGGTTTTATGGCGGTAATTAAAGATTCAGAAGGGAACCGGATTGCGCTTCATTCAGATAAATAGACAATCATGCTTAATTTTCTTTTTCAGACCAACTAGCTCCAAAAAAGTAATTTGCGGACTTAATTTTGGTGAGTTCTTGTGTAACCAAATCTAATATGTAAAGAGAATGTTCTCTTTTAGAACTATCAAAACTAAATGTATCGAGTAAAATCTTATTATCTCCCTCGACAAAACTTAATGGCCTAAATCCTATTTCAGAGCTTAGATTTACAGGGATTAATTCTGAATTATTTGTTTCAATATTCAACCGAAAGAGCTGGTTCTCTGACCAATACAGGAGCTCTTCACCACTTGAGAACCAAAGCTGCCGCCCGGCATTTCCTGTATCGGTTAGCCTCCTTAGATTAGTACCAGTAGCATCGATTAAATAAATATCGGTATTAGCGCTGTCTTCTATTGATTGGTAATAATCTCGATTAGAAGTAAAGGCTATACTCTCCCCATCCGGGCTCCATTTGGGACTGGTATCACTTGCTGGGTGAGTGAACACCGAATAAATACTATCACTGGTTGTATCGTAAATTAGGATATCATCATTAAGTCCGAAGCTATTACAATCATTGCAGAATGAATATGCTATTTTTTCTCCGTCTGGGCTCCAGTTAGGATAATTTCCACTGTAGGCAATCTTATTATTATCTGGAAGCAATTTCATGGGTCTTTTATTTGCACCATCTGCATCCATGAGGTAAAGAGAATGCCCTACACTAGTACTTTTTTGGCTTGAAGTAAATGCTATTTGTTTTCCATCCGGGCTCCAGGCAGGATCGTAGGCACCGCCTTTTTTTATATTAGTGAGTTTTATTTGTCCACTGCCATCTGGATTCATCTTATAAATCTGATACGTCCCCCTGTCAGGGCTCTCAGGCATAGAAAAGACTATTTTACCTTCGTCTGACGAAGGCTGTTCTTTGTCATTCAGAATGGTACAATTGAAAAGAGTACTTAAGAGTAATAAAAGAATTACGAATTTCTTCATCTTCTAATTTCCCTCCGTCCGATCGTCAAGCTTAAGCCGGTACTTGCCATTAGTAATGTATAAGGTGTCTTGATTAGCCCTCAAGCTATATTGATCCGCTCTGCGATTGACTATTACCCTCATTTCAAATGTCCCGGAAACGATGGTTTTACCATTCTTCTGAGGTTCGAAGTTAACTACTAAATAACCTTGAGTGTCATTCTTAGCATCATACTTTGAAATAGTAGCGTCTCCATTTACTTCGTAGTAACTACCCCCAAGATATAAATTTCGAAAAGCTCCAACCGTATCAAGTATCGATGAGTACTCAGTTTTGTTTTCGATGTAGTCTACAGAAAACCCAATTTGTTCGAAATAGGGATAATATTCAGGATCCCACTGATCACCAAAAACATTAAGATAAAGTAGATTTCCTTGGTTAGTGAGACTAGCATCGGCTCTTAGCTTATTATCAATGTATCTCGCATCATATGGTTCTCCATTAATTTCAGCAGTAAAAAAAGGCTCAAACTTGTCTTCGTTGTTTGAGGGAAATAGAGAGCAACCAGCAAATAAAAGAATAGACATTGATACAAATAGAAAAGCTACAAATCTCATTAATCTCTTAACTTTTTATTAGAAGGAATATCGTAAGATTATCCTCTTTATAACTACCTATAAAACTCTTTATTCTTTAGCTGAACGGAAGCAGCATAATAAGCAGCTCCCACAATGCTGGCGTTATTCAGTAAACTGGCGGCTTTAAATTTCGTTTTAATCTTAATGTAGGGAAAGGTTTTATCGGCTTTTTTAGAAAGCTGTCCACCAAGAATAAAAAGGTCGGGATGGAACAAAGACTCATAATGCTCAAGCACGAGCTGCAGGCGTTTACCCCAGGTCTTTTTTCGAATTCCCTCTTCTTTTCGGGCTCGGTTTGAGGCTCTCTCTTCTACACTAATTCCTTTGATCTCAATTTGACCCAGTTCTGTATTTGGAACCAAGGTGCCATCTATAAAAAGGGAGGATCCAATGCCGGTCCCAACCGTCAGGACCAATACGGTTCCACGTTGTTCTTTGCCTACTCCGAATTTCATTTCCGCTAATCCGGTTGCGTCGGTGTCATTAATGACGCTTACTTTACAGCCGGTTATTTCTGTGAAAAGGTGGTCAGCATCGGCATCAACCCAGCCTTTATCCATGCGGGTGGTAGAGAGCACTATGCCTTTACTGGTGGCGGCAGGGAAGGCACAGCCAATCGGGCCGTCCCAATCGAATTTCTTAACTACTTTATGAAGTTTGGAGATCAGCTTATGGGGGCGGGTGTCTTCAATTTTATCCGTTGTCTTTTTCTTGGATACAATCTCACCCTTTTCTATATCTACGATAGCGCCTTTTATACCGTAGCTTCCTATGTCGATGCCTAGTACTTCCAATTCTGCCGATTGATTTAGTTAATTCGTGACAAACATAGCGAAAAAATATATACCTACATAGTGTGTTGTTAGATCTAAAAAAGGAGGAAATGAAGTAACAACTTATGGTCATCCCTGCGGAGGCAGGGATCTGGATGGTAGTTCGAAATAAGCTTTTGATAAAGGGCTAACATCTAGATTTCGGGCATTCGCCGCGAAATGACCTTCATAGTTTTGAGCTTAACCAAAACTATAAACTTACTTCTCTACAACAATCCAGCCTTCATCTTCAACCATTCGCTTGGCATACTTCCACTTGACCTCTTTGGTCTCGTTCGTATTCATATTCTGAACAGTCACGTAATCATTTCGGCCGGGCTCGTCAGCAACTTCTACTGGCTGGCGTTTTGCATTTCCACCTTGTGGTTTTTGTCCGCCATTCTGTTGTTCAGGAGAAGGCGCTTTAAGTCCCATTCCGGTTGAATCAGCATGCTGAGTTTCCATTGAAGAGGTGTCAAATCTGGATTTCTGCTTCTGAGCTTTTTCCAGTTTGTTGTCTTCGGCTTGAACTTCAGGGACAGCTTTCCAAATCAATGAAATAGCTTCTTGGTTAATTTCATCCAGCAGCATCTTGAACATATCAAACGCTTCACGCTTGTATTCTAACAATGGATCTTTCTGAGCAAAAGATCTCAGTCCGATACCTTCTTTCACAGAATCCAATTCACGCAAGTGCTCCATCCATTTCTGATCAATGATAGAAAGGATAGCACTTTTCTCAAGAGATCTGGCTACTTCACGGCCTTCATTTTCCAATGCTGATTCAACATCAACAACGATTCGCATTCGGCGAATACCATCCGTAAAAATAACCTGAACTTTGTCAGGACGGTTTTCAGGATTTGCTTCGGTGATTCGCTTCATCACCTGGTAAAGAGGCTTGGCCATGCGCTCTTCTTTAGCGCGATAGGCTTCAAGTGCTTTATCTACAATATGGTCGGCTAATTGGCGCTCGCCCATCTTGAACCACTCATCCTTATCGAATTCAACATCAACAGCGATGTGGCGAAGGATGTTTTCATGCAGTCCTTCATAGTCACCTGCAGCCACGTGTTCTTCTACCAGTGACTCAATCAGGTCATCCAGCATATCCATGATATCCGTTCGAAGTTGATCTCCGGACAGCGCGTGATGTCGGCGGGCATAAATCACATTACGCTGGTTATTCAGTACATCATCATATTCCAGCTGACGCTTACGAATACTAAAGTTATTCTGCTCTACTTTACTTTGAGCACGGCCCAGTGACTTGGTAATCCATGGGTGAGTAATAACTTCGCCTTCTTCAAAACTAAGCTTGTCCATCACGTTGGCAACACGATCTGACATAAACAGCGCCATCAAATCATCTTCCAGTGATACATAAAACTGGGATTCACCGGGATCACCCTGACGACCGGAACGACCGCGAAGCTGCAAATCAATACGGCGGGATTCATGGCGTTCGGTACCTAAAATGGCCAATCCACCTCTTTCTTTAACGCCTTTAGCCAGCTTGATATCAGTACCACGACCGGCCATGTTAGTAGCAACGGTTACGGCTCCAATTTCACCGGCTTGCTTCACAATTTCACTCTCACGAGCATGTTGCTTAGCATTCAGAACATTATGTGATATGCCAGCACGCTGCAGCATACGGCTTACCGTTTCCGAAACATCAACGCTGGTTGTACCTACCAATACCGGCTGACCTTTGTCTTGGTACTCCTGAATTTTCTGGATAGTAGCGTTGAATTTTTCCCGCTTGGTTTTGAAAACAAGATCTTCCTTATCGTCTCGAGCAATAGGCTTGTTGGTTGGAATTACAACCACATCCAGTTCATAAATCTCATTGAATTCACCTTCTTCCGTTTCGGCAGTACCGGTCATACCGGCAAGCTTATTATACATTCGGAAGTAGTTCTGTAAGGTGATGGTGGCGTAGGTCTGTGTGGAAGCCTCAACTTTCACATTCTCTTTCGCCTCAATCGCCTGGTGCAATCCGTCAGAATACCGACGACCGGAAAGTACACGTCCGGTGTGCTCATCAACAATATTAACCTTGCCATTTTGAACGATGTATTCTTCTTCACGCTCAAAATTAGTGTAGGCTTTTAAAAGCTGATTAACCGTATGGATACGGTCTCCACGTTCAGCAAATAATCGGTGCAGATCGTTGAAACGTTTTTCACGCTCCTGTCTGATTTCACCCTTCGTTTCTTCAATTTTCTTCTCTTTATACTCTTCGCTGAATTCGTCGTTGGTTTTAACTTCTTGCAGCTTCTCTTCCTGAAGGGTATCAATCTCTTTTTCGATGACTGCTGTTTCTTCACCCAAATCTGGAATCACAAAGAAATCTTCATCTTCTCCTTTTTTGGTGATGAATTCCCGTCCTTTCTCCGTCATCTCGATGGAATTCATTTTCGGATCAACCGCATAAAATAAATACTCATCTACTACGGGCATGTTCTTGGCATTATCCTGCAGGTAGAAAGACTCCGTACTCTGAATGAGTTTTTGAATTTTTGGGTCCTGCTGAAGTTTTCTCAATTGTGAATTTTTTGGAAATCCACGTACAGCACGGAAAAGGGCAAGCCCGGCTTTTTCTTCATCGCCTTCTTCCAGTAGCGCTTTTCCTTCTTTAACCAGATTTGCTACTAATTTTTTCTGAGCTAATACCAAAGATTCCACCCTGGGCTTCATCTCCACATATTTATCAGACTGATTCCCCTGTGGAACCGGTCCGGAAATAATCAAAGGAGTACGCGCCTCATCAATCAGAATAGAGTCAACCTCATCAATAATGGTATAGTGATGATCACGCTGAACCAATTGTTCTTGCTCAACCACCATGTTGTCACGGAGGTAATCAAAGCCAAATTCGTTATTGGTTCCGTACGTGATATCCGCTTTATAAGCCTTGCGTCGTTGCTCGGTACTTGGCTGATAGCGATCCACACAATCCACATGTAGTCCGTGGAAGTTGAAAATCGGCTCGTTCCATTCAGCATCACGAATAGCCAGATAGTTGTTCACGGTAATTACGTGAACGCCTTTCCCGGCTAGGGCATTAAGGTAAGCCGGGAAGATTGCAACGAGCGTTTTACCTTCACCCGTTTTCATCTCAGCGATACGTCCCTGATGCAACACAATAGCACCCACTAGCTGAACGTCGTAGGGGACCATTTCCCAGGTTATATCGTTACCGCCTACTTTCCAGGACTTACCGACAAATCGACGGCAGGTGTCTTTAAGAACCGCAAAAGCCTCAGGCAAAATGTCATCTAATACTTCTTCAATAATGTCGAGCTCTCGTTCTTCAAGTTCATCCAGATGCTCAGCCATTTCCCGATGTTCGCTGGGAGTAAGGGTCTCAATATTATCCAGGTCTTTCTTGATCTTCTGGATTTCATCGACCGTTTCGGCGGTGGCGTCTTTAATCTTTTGTTTAAACTCTTCGGTTTTAGCCTTTAGCTCATCGTCGCTGAGCTGCTTAATTTGGTCTTCATAGCTCTTGATTTCATCTACGATCGGCTGGATCTTCTTAATATCCTTTTCACTCTTGGTACCAAATACTTTGGTTATTGCTTTACCGACGGTTTCTAATATATCCATAATGGGGTACTCGTACTCTGAGACTAATTTTATTGTATGGGTTGAAGTTAACCTTATATCAAGGGCGGTTCAACTGTTTGCACGTTAATGATTACAAATATCTTGCCAGAATATATTTTGGCAGAAATGAACGGCGATTAATCGATGAGCTGAATGATCGATTTGGGAATAAGGCATACAGAATGGTTATATATTTCTTCTTAAGAAGCTTACCAAACTTTCGACCTCTTCTGTCTTTACTGAATCGAGTTCAGCACTGGCTTCCAAAGCAAGGAGAGGGACGTGGTAAATGTCTTGAGAGTCCATTCAGCAAAAGATCGGGTTTTAAACAAGCCCCGTCATTGCGAGGAGTCTCATTGTCGAAGTAAGATTAAGATGTATATCGACGCGGCAATCTCCCTTTTCGGCATCCCAAATAGTTTATGGAGATCGCCACGTCGTAAGGGGTTGGGGCCTTCCGGTAATCCGGCCTCCTCGCGATGACGGATATGTTAAAGAAGGCAAGCAGTTCACTACAGCGTCTAAACTCTAACCCGGCATAAATACTAAGAATAGGCTCGGACAAGTCTCTCCTTGAGAAGGAGAGATTTAGAGAGGTCGGAGTAAAGGGCTTGGAATAATTATCGGCCGACAATGAACATTAACCTAGTATTTGCGAATAGTGAGGGAAACCGGCAATTATTCGCAACTAAACATTAGAATTTGAATGAATCAAAACTTTTAATTTCTAAGCCTAAAAACAGTATGCCTTACAATAGCTTAGGAGTAGAAACGCTTTCATTTAATTATTAATTAATTTATTAAAGATAAATACCTAAATAATTAAGTTATATAAAATATAATGACGTTATAATTATTGTCAATTTTTTGTTTTGATTAAATTTTATAAATAACTTTTGGGTGTTCTCAATCACTATGAATAAAATTACCTGTTATGATTTCAAAAGAATTCACACCAAAACGAACGGTTTGTAAAGTAACCTTGGCACTTCCCGCAGAATGGGCAGACAAAGAAGTAGCTGTCGCCGGAGAGTTTAATGACTGGGATACCGGTTCAGAGAAACTTGAAAAGAAAAAAGACAAATGGACGACAACCCTTCGCCTGAAGCCGGAAAATGAATATAAGTTCAAGTACTACATTGATGGCGAGCGATGGGAGAATGATGATTCTGCTGATAAATATGTTCCCAATGAATTTGGAACAGAAGATTCTGTAGTAGCCATCGGCAAATAGTTAGTGCGGGCTATTTTGTGGATGGAACATTCTGAGGTTTGTTATACTTTATATGTAACTGAAACAGGTCAGCATTCTAACTTGGTATAAAATTTTGTTTAATCCAGAGCTTTTTGAAAAGCATGTAGCTACGTCCTGGTTAGGGCGTAGCTTTTATTTTTTTAAGGAATTGCCTTCCACAAATTCCTATGCCAAGCAAATGGATTCGAGTGCACCTCATCACGGATCTTTGGTCGTTGCTGATCACCAAACGGGTGGTCGCGGTCAATACGAGCGAAAATGGCAGGTTGAGCCGGGGCAAAATCTTACCTTCAGCTTGGTTTTTGAACCCCTAAAGGGAGAGCGTTTTACACTTTTAACCTTAGCTTGTGCACTGGCTGTTTCTGATGTTATCGATGCCCAAGCCGATATATCAACAAAACTGAAATGGCCCAATGACATTCTGTGCGATGGGAAGAAACTCTGTGGAATTTTGACTGAAACACAGTTTTCGGGCAGTAAAGTAGAGCGGGTAGTTGTAGGGATTGGCCTGAATGTAAATCAGAAGTGCTTTGAGGGGGAGCTTAAAGAAAAGGCTACATCCTTGAGTAAAGAAAGTTCGGGTTCGTTTTGCAGAGAAGAGTTACTGGCGGAGGTCGTTCAAAAGATTGAATATTATTATCGGTTATGGAATCAGTTCAGTCCTGATTTGGTAAAGCATATCAACCGCAAGATGATTGGTTTTGGGGAGTGGACAAATCTCATCGTAAATAATGAAGAGCTTGAAGGAGAGTATAAGTTTTTAGGAGTGAATGATGCCGGTGCTCTGCTGGCTCTCGATAAAGATTTTGATGTGAAGACTTTTGCGTATGAGCAGGTTCGGGTTCGTTTTTGATTAATGCACCACCAGGTAAATCATGATTATCTTACAAATCATGGTTCAAAACCACACTGTGAACCCTGATTTATTTGATTTTAGGATATCCGTGATTTCGGTTTAGTTTAATTTAAAGCATTTCTGGTTCAAGCGTCCGCTTGCGCTATGTGTGAGCTAATAGCACCAGCCAGATCCCTGCCTTCGCAGGGATGACTACAGTTCAAATAATCTTGTTCATAAAAAAACCCGATTGATTACTCAATCGGGCTTTGCTGTTTAAAACAGTTATGTATTCTTAAGCGCTGATTTTTGATGCAGCTTCGAATACAAATTCTTTGATGGCTTCAAACGCCTTCAAGGTCTTGTCGATATGAGCATCGTTATGAGCGGCTGTAGGGATGAGGCGAATCAGTACAGTTCCTTTTGGAACTACCGGATAAGCAACACCACTTACAAACACTCCGTGCTCTTCACGCAATTTGCGCATGATATCCTGACAAAGGTCAGTACTACCTTTCGTTAATACTGGGGTAACCGGACTTTCAGATGGAAGAACGGTGTATCCAATATCACGAAGGCCTTCACGCAGTTTGAGCGTGTTGTTCCAAAGTTTTTCTCTCCATTCAGGATGGTCTTTAATCATTTGAAGTCGCTTACGTGCGGAAACCGTGATTGGCATAGGCAGAGATTTGGCAAATACCTGACTTCGTGCATTTGCTTTCAGGAACTCAATAACCCGAGGTTCGGAAGCGATAAAAGCACCAATTAATGCAAATGACTTGGCAAAAGTACCAAAGTACACATCAATTCCGTCTTGAACACCAAGATGTGTTCCTGCACCAGATCCGTCTTTACCCATGGTACCAATACCGTGAGCATCATCCACTAACAGGCGGAAATCGACTTCTTCTTTCAATGCAATAATTTCTTTGAGGATACCGAGGTCTCCGGTCATGCCGAACACACCTTCAGTAACTACAAGAATAGAAGAATTGTCTTTTCGGTTGCGATCTGCACGGTAAAGCTGCTTTTTAAAGCTTTCAATATCGTTGTGCTTAAAAACGGATTTATCCGCCATAGAAAGCTGCTTTCCGTCTACAATGCAAGCATGACTGAGTTCGTCATAAATCAGAAAATCATTCCGATCGGTCAGGGCATGAATGGTACTCATGATTCCCTGATATCCGAAGTTCAAAAGCTGAGCTGATTCTTTGTGTACAAATTCAGCCAATTCTTTTTCAAGGGCTTCATGCTCGGTAGAGTTACCAGTCATAAGCCGGGCACCCATTGGTGCACTAAGGCTGTATTGTGCAGTAGCTTCGGTGTCTACTTTTTTAATTTCTTCGTTACTTCCGATGCCGAGGTAATCATTAATGCTCCAAACGACCATGTCTTTGCCGTTGAACTGCATTTCTGGTCCTAAAGGTCCTTCCAATTTTGGGAAAGTATAGTACCCATAACCTTCCGATGTAAATGGGCCGAGTGGACTTGGTCGGCCTTCAAGCTTGTCAAATAAATCCATATAAATTGCGCTGAGATTATCGCTCTAATTGTGATTTGATGGCCGGGGAGGCCAAGCGTAAAACGAGGTAAATGTACGGAAATATGCTCTTAACTCAAAGAAGGTAACATTCTGGTAACATTCCTTTAAACCTGCTAAAAACCACTTTTGATAGTATAATTAGTCGAGGTTTGGCTGTACTACAAATAAACCGGTTTCGATATCACTTAAAACAATTAGGCCGCTTTCAAAGAAAGGGTAATTGCTCCAGGTACCTTTAAATGAAGCTGCATCGGTTTGAGGCTGGGTATCAAAGAAAGCAACCCGTTCGAGATCAGCAGATGCTACTCCTGATAAATCCAATATCTGTAACCCGGAATTGTAATTGGACTCGTAAGCATAATTTCCTTTTATATATAAATTGTGATCTATAGAATTAGTTTCGTGTTCGTAATAACCAACAAATTCAGGGTTATCCAAATCACGGACATCCCAAATGTACGTTTTGGTTCCTCGCCCTAAATTCCGCTCATCAAGTTCATCGTTCATTAAAAAGTAGGATTGGTCTTCAGTAAGCCACCCTTGGTGAGAATATTGCATTTGGGCCTGGCGCTCAAAGCCAATAGTGGTTGGGCTGGCTTTATCAGAAACATCGGCTATCACCACATTACCTTCGGCAGAGTTGAAGCATACTTCTTTGCCTTGATGTTCAGAATCCGGGCCATTATAAATCACACACTGGGAATCGTGAATATAACCGGGGGCCACTCTGTAAAAGCCGGGTTCTGTGTCAATGTAACAGCCGGCGTAGCTTGGATTTTTGGGATCGTTAATGTCAATCATGTGAAGGCCGGATTCATTTCGGCTTCCGCAAACCTCGGATTGAGTAACACCGGCAGCATAGGCATATCCGGTTTCTTCGTTAATTATAATATTGTGGGCAGGACCAAATTGGTCGTAGAGAGCGTCATGAGTTAGTTCCAGTACTTCTCCTTTATAGGATCTTAATTTCTTGAGATCCAACACCTGCATGCCGTGAGGCTGGGCATCACTCACAATAAATGCATGGTCGTCGTACACTTTCACATCTCTCCAGGAAGACCCTTGGGTAATAGACTTTGAACGTGCTGTTTCGCCAAGCCCTAAATTACAGGCCGGGTATTGGTCAATGCTGAGTGTTTTGAATTTGGCGTTGAGGTTAGATTCCGGAAGCCGAGCTACAACAACAGGTTCATTGGGTTTGGAAATATCCACAAAAGCCATTCCGTTGGTTAAGCCAACAAGGGCATATTCTGTATTTGTTTTACTGTCTTTCCAGCCCCAAATGTCATTCAGATATACCCCAACCGAATCTCCGCTTAATTCATAAATGGATAGTTCTGAAAAGAGGTCAACATTCTCGCAGGAATAGGTTCCCATCGCTAATCCGTCTTCACAGGGAAAAGCAGCTTCTAAAGGGTTTTTAGCATTGTTAAGATCACAACTGGAAACTAAAAGTCCGGTAAAAATTAGGGCGGGTAAAATAAATCGGCTGACCATGATGTGGAAGTAAATGTTAAGTATTCAATAAGAAATATAAATTTTAATCGCTCTAAAAGCAGATTCTTTTAAATGGATACTCAGATAACTTTACCAAAGGACTTATATTCTGTTTACAGTCCCAATGAGAATTTCGATGTGAATTCATTATTTTGATCAAAAAGTAAACTAAGGTGCAATTATGTTCTTAATTATGAGATACATCGCCAAGCTGTTAAAAGCATTGGCATCAGAGGCTTCACCCGGCCAAATTGCAGGCGGTATTACACTTGGTATGATTATCGGCCTCACGCCCCTTTCTTCCCTGCATAATCTCCTGATTGTAGTTTTGATTTTGGTGCTTAAAGTGAACATCGGGATGGCGCTTTTATCATTCACTATTTTTAGCGGGATTGCATACCTGGCCGATCCGTTATTTCACAGCTTTGGAGTTTGGCTGCTCGAGCTTGAAAGTATGCAGGAAACCTGGACCAGCATGTATAATAATGAATGGATTGCCCTTACGGAGTTTTATAATACAGTTGTTATCGGGAGTTTAGCGACGGCTATCATACTTTGCATACCCATGTTTCCTTTAGCTAAGTATGGAGTTCTTCAGTACAGAAAACATATCCACGAAAAAATGATGAAATGGAAAGTGGTTAAGGCCTTCAAGGGAACCAAGCTGTACAGTATTTATGAAACGGTAAGCAGAGTGAGAGGATAGGGTCATGAGAATAGGCGGAATAATTACAGTTTTAATATTAGTAGGGATTGGCTTCGCAGCTACTTTTTTCATTACTGATGAGTGGGTTGAGGGGCAAGTTGAATATCAGGCAAGTTTGCTGAATGAGGCAAAAGTAGAATTGGATGACTTTGAATTTAGTCTCTGGGATCTGCAGGTGAAATGGGGGCGGCTTCAGGTGGCTAATTCAAACAATACTATGCAAAATACGTTCGAAACGGGCGATACTGAATTCAGTATGGAGTTTTGGCCGTTAATTTTGAAGAATAAAGTAATCGTAGATAATGTCCGCTTAACCGGATTTCAGATAGATACCGAAAGGGAAACGGACGGTGCTTTCGAGATGCCGGAAGAAATTGAAGAAGACAGCGAACCGGGATTTGTATATGGGGTGGTAAGTCAGGTTAGCAGCGAGGCTTCAAAAAATGCCGAAGTTAAGTTTACCGATGTTCGCAACGACTTAAACGTGGACAGCCTGATGGCGAAGGTAAATATTCAATCCGTTGATAAAATTGATTCTCTTCGAAACGGCATTCAGCAGAATTACAGTAAGTGGGATAGCACCTTCAAAAATACAAAGGTAAATGAGGAGATTGCTGAAGTTCGGACAACTGTTGAGGCCATCAAACCAAAGGAGATAAAGAACCCTAAGCAGGTGGTTGAGGCTATTGAAAATGTCCAGAAACTGCGTAAGCAGGTTGACTCTCTCAAGACCCGCGCTGAAAACCTGAAGAGTGACTTTGAGCAAGATTACGGAACCACTCGGGATGACTTGGGTCAGGTAGATAACTGGATTCGGGATGACTACCAGCGAGCTTTAAATGTGGCAAAACTTCCGGATTTGGATGTTCAAAACATCGGAACGGCTTTATTCGGCCAGAATTTACTGGGCGATTATGCGGCCTATTTAGAGTATGTAGCTATTGCCCGCGAGTATGGGAGCCGATTAGTGGGTGATGAGGATTCAACACAGGAAATTCCTCGATACGAAGGTCTCGATTATGAATTCAGTGACAAATATGATTATCCCGGATTTTGGTTTAAAAACATAGAGCTTTCTGGAAGAACGAAGTCGGATATTGATATTTCCGGAATGGTAACCAATATCAGCAGCAGCCAAAAGAAAACAGGCGAGCCGGTAAAGTTTGATATCAATGGGACGGATGAAAACGAGGTAGCCTTGACGGTGAACGGTGAATTGAACTATTTAGAAGAAGAGCCTCGTGAAAGCTTCAACGTAAATTATTCAGGTTTTACTCTTTCGAAAGCCAGAATATCTCCTTCGGACTTACTCCCTTATGAGCTCAAAACAGGGCAGGGAGAGCTGAATGTGGATATGAATATCATCGATAAACGAATAGATAGCCGGATCGACTATTTGGCTAAGAATATCAGCTTTGATTTTGAGGCAGCGGGTCAGCCCAAGAATAGAATAGAATCCCTGATTCGAAATGCGATTGGTAGTACTGATCAAATTGACGTTGCTGCCTTGATTGATAATGTAGATGGGCCGTTACGGGTCAGAGTTCGGTCTAATGTGGATGATTTATTTATGAATGCGTTAAAGCAGACTGTAAGCCAGGAAGTGGAAAACGCCAAGCGTAAAATCGAAGCTGAAGTTCAGAAACAGGTAGAAGGTAAAAAAGAACAGCTCGAAGAATTTAAAGCGGAGAAAGAAGCAGAGTTACGCCAACGGTACGAAGAAATTCAGGCCAAAGTAGAAGAGCAGCTCAAAGTAGTAGAAGAGAAAAAGAAAGAACTCGAAGAGCGTAAAAAAGAGTTGGAAGATTCCGTGAAGGATAAAATTAAAGACAAAATCGGCATCGATTTTTAATCTGTCCTTTATTTCACAAGACTATAGAAAGCGAATTCCTTTTTCTAAAATAGTTGTGTTGTCATGCTGAACTAGATTCAGCATCTGAATAGGCCGATGCTTTATTGAGAGATGTATCGGCATCTTGTTTTTCGCACCTCAGACCCTGAATCAAGTTCAGGGTGACAACTTATTAAATACAAATCAACCTAACTGTTCAGAAATAGTCTTAAAAAGTAAGGGCGTATTGCGATACGCCCTTACGGTAACTTAGGATCTACTTCGACAGCAACATCTTTTGGGTAAAGGTAACTTCTCCAGCTCTTAGCTGATAGAAATATACGCCGCTCGATAAGCCAGAAGCATCAAAAGTAGCAGAGTGGGATCCGGCGGTTTTCATTCCGCTGACCAACGTCACTACTTTTTGCCCCAACACGTTATAAACGGAAAGGGTGACATCCACCGCATTCTTCAACTCATAACTAATGTTGGTAGTTGGGTTAAACGGATTCGGGTAGTTTTGGTGAAGTTTGAAATCTTCGGCGATGGTTGGGTTTTCGTCTTCGTTGGAAGAGGGAATACGGAATTCCTGTCCATCGTTTTCAAAACCTTTGGAAGAAGATTCGCTTACAGTCCATGTAAAGTCTTGATAAGTAGAACCGGTACCTGTCAGAGCTAAAGAGAAAGAGGAAGTTGCAGCCTCAGATTCAGTAATGCCAATATCTATACTTTGGTAATCTTTAGCCGGACCATTAACTGCTGCGAAACTCCCGCCGTATGATATGAACTGCTGTAATTCTCCACTTAATGAAATACTTAAGCCATCCGGATCGCCATTTTGAATTCCAGTAACATCAACAGTGAAAATTAAGTGTGGGTCCGCATTATTTTCCGAGGCCTGGATGTCCTCTCCTGTAAAAGAAGCATAAGATTCACCACTATTACCATTGTATAGTGTTAGGGTGATATCATCTTCAATATCCATATTACGTTTTACCGGAATAGCAGAGAGAAAGGCAATTTCAACAAACTCACTGCTGTCTGGTCCCGCATTCTGGTAGTGAATTTCATTTACCCACATATAAGTGGTATTAGGATTATCATCATTCTGTATGGTTATAGAAAGAGTGTCAGTTATTCCAATCTCAGCATTAGCAGGTCCACTGACACTTTCGATAGCCAGTAAAATGGTTTCATTTTTCTCATACATATCATCATCTGCGATAGAGATAGAAAAGGACTGATTATCCGATGAGCCTGCTGGGAAAGTTAGGTTTTGAGTAGCAAAACTTTCAAAATCATCTTCGGTAGCCGTTCCTCCAACTTGAGAAACAGAGACCATCGTAGCTGTTTCAGTATTCGGATTTGTGATGCTTAGTGCTACTTCTACACTTCCCTCATCTTCCAAAATAAGTTGTTCTGCAGCAGCGAAATCTACGAGGGTCGTTTCGGTTCCGGAGCCACTACCTTCAATGGTCTGGTTGGTGTTGATTGATCCTTTTGTATTGCTTTCGGTGTTTTCCCAGCTAAAATCAGCATAACCAGAACCGGTTCCTGCCAGGGAAAGGGAATTTCCGACCGGAGCCGTCCCGCTTTCCTCAATTCCAATATCAGTACTTTCAATATCCTGAGCTGGACCGTCAGTAGCGGTAAAAGTTCCTTCATAAGAAAGGAATTGAATCAGTTCGCCACCAATATCGAGGCTCATTCCATCCGGACTTCCGTTTTGTAATCCATTAACAGGAAGATCTACATAAAAGAATGAAATACCATTTTCAGTATCACCAGCAGTGAAATCACTTCCAGAGTAAGTGGCGTAAACAGAGCCGCCATTTCCATTATAGAGGCTCAGGGTAACATCGGTTAGGTCTGCGAACTCGGCATTCACAGCTATTTCAACGAACTCACCTTGGTCACCGCCGTCGTTGTCATAATGCATTTCATTGACCCATGCAGCAGAAGGGGTTTGTCCATCATTATCGCGAATGGTAATTTCAGTCGAGTTAGCTGACCCGATTACTGCTTGTTCAGGTCCGGAAGCATTTTCTAAGCCCAGAATAATGGTCTCGTTCCCTTCTTCAAGATTATCGTCCGTTAGGTTTATCGTCACAGATTGACGATCCAGAGAACCAGCCGGAAAAGTGAGTGTTTGGGTAGTGAATGCCTGGAAGTCATCGCCGGAAGTGGCGGTTCCGCCTGAGTAAACCACATCAACGGTGGTTGCTGTATCTGCATTAGGGTTGGTTATAGAAACTTCAATTTCAACCGAAGACTGACTTTCATCAAAAGAAAGTACGGTAGCTGAAAACTCAACATTGGTCTGGCTGATTTCGCCTTCAAAATAAGCACGTTCAACGAGGGAGGGGTCAATCACAAAAGGATTGACGTCATTACCGGAAATTTCAGCAATGGCGCAGGTTCTATTGTACTCGGTTGTGGAAACAGCATCTACAGTGTTCCAGTTGCGAAGGAAGTCTTTCTGGATTTCGAAGAAAATAGGGTCGGCAGCATCAGCCTGAGTTTTATACATGGTATAGAAATAGAAAGCGGCTCGGGCGACATCACCTTTGGAAACTTCTCGGGGTTCCCAGCTTGCGGAATAATCAGAGTTTGGGTGTGAGTCTCTGTACTCGCTGTATTCATCAATTACATTGCCATCGGGATTGGGAACATCCTGATCGAGTCGCCACCAAGTCTCTGTTTCCTGATCCGGAATTTCATAGTACGGATGATTTCCCCTGGCGCTGTTGGCTCGGGAATACGCCGGAAATAAATGATGCATGTCGGAACGAGCAGGCTCTGTTGAAGCTCCTTTACTTTGCGGCCAGCTGTGTTCGGCGTTTACGTCTTTACCAAAAGCATCGGTACTTGGATCGTTATTTGGGTCGAGATAGATTCTATAGCCGGTATAAATTGTGGTTAGGGAATCATTTTTATTATCAATTTCAGAATAGAGAATATCTCTGGCGTTATCATAACTGATGTTGTCGGTAGTTCCATATTCCTGAACCAAAGCATCCAGTAATTCTTGTCCTGCTAAGTCAGGAAAAATTTGTGTCCCTTGTGCCGGACAGCTTTGTGAAAATGCAGAGGATGCAAAAAACAGCGACAGTACAAAAGTAAGAATTGCTGCTTTATGGTTGATGGTTTTGGGGTATGCCATTGCCTTCCAAATTTGATGATTATTTTTATACAAGAAGTGGTGACAGCACGATTTACGGTTGTGCCGGTGGAAGCTTCCCTGTCCTTATTACCGGGAATTACACATCATTAACAATATAACAGATTTATAGTGGAGAGAGGTAAAGGATTTATTAAGTAATGTCAGGTATTGGAATCTGCTAAATACTCATGGACATATTTGATAGCCATAGAGCCTTCACCCACGGCAGAAGCCACTCGGTTCATTGCTCCAGCGCGTACATCACCTGCGGCAAAGATACCCGGAGAACAGGTTTCTAAAAGATAAGGTTGGCGTTCCAGCTTCCAGGTTTTTGAGAAGTTATCGTATCGGTGAAGCTCTTTGCCGGTTTCAATAAAACCACGATCACTCTTGATGACATTTGCTTTAATCCAATCAGTGTAGGGGCGGGCACCTATGAAAATGAATAGGCCATCAGCTTCAACATCGAACCGATTGTCTTCCTCATTGTTGTGCAAGATCAGTTTTTGAAGATTCCCTTCCCCGCAAGCTTCTTCGATTTCAGTATGTGGCATCACTGTGATGTTATCTGTGTCATCAAGCTGATGGATTAGATAGGAAGACATACTGGAAACAAGCGATTCACCGCGAATCAAGATTTTGACTTCTTTTGCGAAAGTGGATAAATACATAGCGGCTTGACCTGCTGAGTTCCCACCACCAACGATATATACTTTTTTATCTTTGAAAGCATGAGCTTCAGTCATGGCAGCGCCATAATAAATTCCGGCACCGGTGAAATCAGAGATACCTTTACTCTCTAATTTTCGGTAATTCACTCCGGTGGTAATTACTACTGCTTTTGCGTTTACCTCAAAACCATCTACCATTTTTATGGTTTTATACTGGTCGGTGAGTGATATATCTACCACTTCTTGTGGGGATAAAAATTCCACTCCAAAACGCTTGGCTTGGGTGATTGCACGCCGGGCTAAATCAGAACCACTGAGTCCCTTAGGAAAGCCGAGATAATTCTCAATTCTTGAGCTAGTTCCAGCTTGTCCACCGGGAGCTCTTTTTTCAATCAGCAGTGTGTTTAACCCTTCTGAACCTCCATAAACAGCTGCAGCTAAGCCAGCCGGCCCCGCACCAATAATTGCAACGTCATAAATATTCTCAGAGGCAGTGGGACTTCGACCCAGCTTCTTTGCAATTTCTTTTGGGGATGGGTCTGTAAAATGACTTCCATCTTCAAAAAAGATGGCCGGCAAATGCTCCGTATTTACTTTGTGGTCGTTTAGTAGCTCTTTCGCTTTTTCATTGCCTTCTATATCTAACCAGCGATAGGGAATCAGGTTACCGGATAAGTAATCTTTGATAGCATGTGACTTCGGAGAGTATTGATAGCCCACAAGTCGAATCCCCCGAAACTCGGGTTTGAAATTGGCAAGCCATTCATCCAGCTGATCGTCAAGGACCGGGTATAGTTTTTCTTCGGGAGGATCCCAGGGCTTCAATAAGTAGTAATCCAGCTGAACATCATTGATCGCACTTATGGCAGCTTCCATGTCGGAATAGGCAGTCAGCAGAACCCGCTTGGCTTCCGGGAAAATTTCTTTCGCCTTCTCTAAAAACTCAACGCCCAGCATTTGTGGCATCCGCTGATCACTTAAAAATAAAGCTACCGTCTCCCCCTTTTTCTTAAGCTCCGGGAGTGTTTCAAGGGCTTCTTTGGCTGAATCAGTACTTAAAATCCGATAATCATTCCGATACTGACTACGCAAATCCCGGGTAATGGTGCGTATCACCTGTGGATCATCATCAATCGCAAAAATTATGGGTTTACTCATCCCTTCGGGAATTCAAAATTTAAAATTAAAGGTGAAGATTCGGAAAAATGCTCAATGCAATTTTAAATTTTTCATCTTTAATTTTGAATTCAATTTAGTGGAAAACAAAGTTCGAAAATAGTTTCTCCGGGTTGGGATTGAACAGAAATAGTGCCTTCGTGTTTGGATACAATTTTACGGACAAAATCGAGCCCAAGTCCCGTGCCTTGCCCGACTCCTTTGGTTGTAAAAAAGGGATCAAAGATCTTTGACTGAATGTCCTCAGGAATTCCTTCTCCGTTATCTTTGAAATAGATTCTGAGATCGCCTTTAGTAGTTTTAGCTGAGATTTCAATCTTGCCCTCATCATTTAAGGCATCAATTGCATTGTCCAGTAAATTCATCCACACCTGATTCAGTTCACTTACATACCCACAAAATTCAGGCAAATCTTCAGGCACGTCAACCACAACGCTAACCTGCTTTTCTTTAATCTTATGATTTAAAATGTTGAGAGTGCTCTTGAACAACTTAATGAGCTCAACCGGCTGTTTCTCGTTAGCCTGATCCATATGAGAATACGTCTTGATGGAGGAAACCAGGTCAGAAATTCGGCGGGAAGCATCTTCAACTTCGTCGATCATCTTTTCGGTTACAAAAACATCCTCAACCCACTTCAGAATAGCGCCAAGCATTTCTTCCGAGCCCAAATCTTTTATGGTCTGAAGTTCTTCTTCTGTAAAACCAAACTCGGCAAAGGTTTCTGATAGTTCGTAGGGTTCTTCAATCTGATGATCTTCCAGCCAGTCAGCTATTTCATCTTCCAGAGATGTTTTCTCCATAAGCGAAAGGGTTGGAATATCTTGTTTGAGCTTTGTAAAAATCAGTTCATTGATGGCATCCACTTGCTCACTGCTAAGCTCCAGCTCCATCATTTTTTTAAATTTTTCAGGCTTGGCGTGTAGATTTTTTTTCAAGGCAGTAGCGCTTCTGACCATAGCTGAAGCCGGATTATTTAGCTCATGGGCTAAACCCGCGGAGAGCTTACCTAAAGCAACCAATTTTTCATTCTGCTGTTGCTCAGTTGTGAAATATCGAATTCGATCAGACAGGGCGTGTACAAAAGACTCAATGAGTTTATAGTGTGATGCCAATTCGGGGAACTTGTCTTCATGGGTTACCAGAATAGTGGTTTCTTCCATTACCGTTACATAAGCTATGGAAGACTGAAGTCTGGAGAAGGGTAATTTCCCGGTAAGGTCTCCGCCCTCAAAATTGTCAATAACGGTAAATTGCTCGCCCCGTTTTATTTGTAACTTTATATTCCCATCCAGCACCAGGTACATTCTATTGATTTCATCGCCGGGTTTGATAATAACTTCATCAGGCTGGTAGGTGCACACCTCTGATAAGTTGATGTAGGCTCGGAGTTCACCTTCAGGAACACCTGAAAATTGGGGAAATGTCTGAATGCCTTTTAAAATATAATCATCCATTAGGGACGGAAATATAGTTCATCAATATAGCACCAGCGCCAATCTTCGCCGGGTTCAATAGAGCGAATAATAGGATGGTTTGACTCTTCAAAATGAGCCCGTGCATGTTTGTTCTTGGATGAATCACAGCAACCCACATAACCACAACTCATGCACATTCTTATGTGAACCCATGAATCTCCTTGTTCAACGCAATCCTGACAGACATCAATTGAGGTGCTTGTTACGGTAATCGAGTCTTTGTGAGTGCAGGGCATATGAGGATCAATTAGTTATTTCTGGAAGGTCTCAATAAACGCCTTTAATTCTTTATAGTCTAACTCACCGGAATATCGTTCACCATTTACGAAAAAGGTGGGGGTATCGTCAACGCCGCTTTTTACGCCTCCCCGAAAGTCAGTTGTGACCTGCTTTGCAAATTCATTAGTAGTTAAGTCCACTTTGAATCTGTACATGTCCAGTCCGATATCTTCAGCGAATTCGATAATTTTGGCTTCGCTGAGGGCGCGGTTATTTTCAAAAAGCAGATCGTGCATTTCCCAAAACCGATTCTGACTCCCGGCGCATAAAGCGGCTTCTGCAGCTATTTGTGCATTGGGATGCTTTTTCCGTAGGGGGAAGTTTCGAAACGAAAATTTTAACGTATCTGGATAGTTTTTGAGGAGCATTTGGGCGAACCGATAACCCATTCGCGAATAGGGGCATTCATAATCACCATATTCAAGTAAAGTGAATTTCGCTTCGGGATTACCCAGGATATAGTCATCCTCAGTAAGGTCGATATATAAATCGCTCATCGGTCGAAGGTTAAGTTCAAAGAAGTGCTTTCGGATTTACCTTCTTCCAGGCTTAACTCAGCAAGCTTTTTGCCGGCTTGAGACATTGGCAGACAAACAGCGGTTGCTCCAGCCTCACGCAAGGCTTTATGCTCATCGCTTCTCATGGTGAGTGCAACTACATCTCCTTTATAACCATATTTACGAAGCAACTGTGTGGCTTCTACTTTTGTGCCGGGGTTGGGGATTGCCAGCATAATGGCCTTAATATTTGAGAGGTCAATGTTTTCCCAAAGTTCAGGATCGCGGGCATCACCATAAACTACCCGTCTTTTTTCCTGAATGTTCTCTTCAATTTTAGCGGGATCAACATCCATTCCAATAACCTTGTGCTCATAATATTTAAGATATTTGTAGGCAGATGAGCCCGCTTGTCCCATCCCCACTACCAGATAGTTGGCACTTCCCAAAGAAATAACCTGTTGACCGGGATGTTTCACGTCCCGCTCGTACTTTAGCAAAGAATATTCAAAGCGACTCCAAATGGCATTCACATTAGATGAAAGTGGCGCATTAATAGCATAGGAAACGGCAACCAGCAACGCAAAGCTGGTTACTACGGTTTCGGGGATAAACCCTCCTGAAACAGCTACTATTCCGGCTATCAGCGTAAATTCACTGTAGGAAGTTAAGGTGGTTGTCACCAGAAATGAGTTTCGTGAACGGAGTTTGAAACCTACCAGTAAGAAGAAGTACAAGACAGATTTAAGTGGGAGTAAGGCCAAAATCACCAAACAGAAAATGAGTTCGTTGTATTCGGGTAATCCAGCGAGTCCAACTTCAAGGAAAAAACCAACAAGAAAGGCTTCTTTAAGTCCCCAGAGTTTGTGTGTGAGTTCATCGGCTAATTTATGTCCAGAAATTAATGCTCCGGCAACCAAAGCTCCCAGCTCTGATGAAAGCCCAACAACTTCAAATAAAGCACCTCCGCCAATAGCTAAAATCAGAGCGAATAGAAGCTGTAGTTCATCATGTCCGCTGGCAACCAGAGCTTTTAGTATAAGAGGTCGGAAAAGAGGAAGTGCCAGCAATGCAAAGCTCCAAACGGAAGGAACTCCGCCACCGGTTAATGCCAATAGAGCAATGGCTACAATATCCTGTAAAATCAAAATCCCGATGGAAACACGGGCATGATAGGCGCCTAGCTCGCCACGGTCTTCCAGTGCTTTAGCTGCTAAAACGGTACTCGAGAAGCCCAGCAGTATACCTATAATGATGGATTCTGTTAGCCCATAGCCAAAGAAGGAAGCTATCAATCCGAAAACAGCGGCCGTAAGCGCCAGGTGGATACCTCCGGCGCCCAGAACCTCAGGACGAATAATACTCTTAATCCGAAGATGAAGGCCTACGGTAAATAGCAGAAATAGAACACCGAGGTGTCCAATCTCATGAAGTGTATCGGTAGTTTCAAACCCAAAAAAGGACAAAACGATACCGGCGCCCAAGAAGCCGACCAGCGGTGGGAGTTTAAGTCGGGATACAGCCATCCCGAGAACATAGGCAGCTGCCAGCCAAAGAATTTCCATATATGTGAATTAAAGATTCAAAATGAAAAATTAAAAAATTGGTGCAAGCCCTATTTTTAATTTTTCATCTTTCATTTTGAATTAAGTAGAGCATTAATATGCTCAATCTCATCATTGTTGACAAGGTGTCCCATGCCCGGATATAATTTTTTTGTAACGCTGGCGCCTAACTTCTTCAGTAATTCTTCTGTTTCATTTACCCGTTCTTTGGGTATATGAGCATCAACATCGCTGCAGCCCAAAAACACAGGAGTACCATTGAGGTCTCCGCTATATTCTTCAGGGTTTACTGCATCACCAATTACTCCACCACTTAGTGCGATAAGTCCGGCATATTTGGCGGGGTGACGGGCTACAAACTCGGATGCCAGGCATGCCCCTTGTGAAAACCCGAGCAGGTATATGTTCTCTTTAGAAATACCTTCAGACTCCAGTTCTTCTATGATATCATGGATCTTTTGAAGTCCTGATGATAATCCCGGCTGATTTTGATCGGTTGGGGCAAGAAAAGAATAAGGGTACCACGTATTTCCATTAGCCTGAGGGGCACGGTATGCGATTTTCTTATCTGTTTCGAACGTTGAAACCATCTCGAGAATACTAGGTGCAGTCGCTCCACGTCCATGAATCATAATCATCGCTGCATTGGCCTCTGAAGCAGGTGTTCCTGCCTCTGCAACATTAGTTTGCTGGTGTGGTCCTTCAAAATTAGTATCTGTTGTTGCTGTGAAAAAACTCATTATTTGGTATATAAAGATTAAAAATCATAAAGTATTATAGCTTTCAAAAAAGCATCAAACTACTACTTTGCGTAACTGACTTTGATATCAGGTAGAATTTGTTCAATGCGATCTCTTTTACTTTCTAGCCATGGAGGTAAAATCAGGTGCTCACCCAGTGCTTCGAATTCCTCATCTACAGTATAACCGGGATCGTCAGAAGCCATCTCGAAAAGTACGCCGGCAGGGATTCTGTAGTACACAGAATTGAACCAATGCCGATCAATGATTTGAGTTGGGTTAAGTCCGCGTCCTCCTACATTCTGGCGAAGCTGATCAAGCTCTTCTTTATTCTCCGCACGGAATGCAATGTGATGGACAATACCTCGTCCATTTTGTCCATGTTCAGGGGCATCTGCTACTTCAATAATAACCGAGTGACCGATAGTAGCATCCGTTTGATATAAGTATTGGTTGCCTTCCTGAGCTACTTCCTCAAACTCAAATAGCTCGTTGATAAGCTTTTCAGTATGATCTTTTTCGGTCAGCTTCATGCGTGCACCCCAAAATCCCTGAATGGTTTTTTCAAAAGGAACTACGTAATCAACGTTCTCGACTTTTTCTTTAGCATCGCCTTCAAATACGATGTCTAATTCTAATCCGTCGGGATCTTGGAATCGAAGAGCAGTTCTTCCGAAAACATCCACTTCTTCGAAATCAACATCATTATCGTTGAGACGGGTTTTCCAATAATCCTGAGTGCCTTCAGGAACTTGTAAACCTACGTTTACCACCTCTCCGGTTCCTGGTTTTCCCTTTACCGCATTTGGCCATGGGAAAAACGTTAAGCTTGATCCCGGATTAGCAGATTGGTTACCATAAAATAGATGGTAGGTACCCGGATCATCTTGGTTTACTGACTTCTTGACCAGCCTCATACCAAGTACATGGGTATAAAATTCCGCATTTTTTTGAGCTTCTCCGGCAAGTACCGTTATGTGGTGTATTCCTTTTTGATGTTTCATTATATCAGGTGTTTTGTAATTCGCTTATCACAACTCAAATATACAATTAATCATTCATTAGTTTAATATTAAACTAATTTGTTATTCTCTATAGCTGTGATAGGTGATTCTCTATTCTGAGGAACAAAGTCGGGATTGATCCTTTTATATAAATGAGAAAAGAAAATCAGGAACCTTAAGCTATTAGAACTATGGATTTATTAGCGCAATCATGCGTATTGATGGATGTAGGTATTGCATTGATCTTAGGTGGAATTTTAGGATTCGAAAGGGAGTGGAAACGAAAGCCAGCCGGCTTAAAAACGAACATGATTATTTCCGGTTCAGCAGCTTTGCTGGTTTCATTGGGACGAGTAGTGATTGAAGACTTTAGTCAAATAATTGAGACGCAAGGAATGGGCGTGGACCCCATCCGTATGGTGCATGCCGTAATTGTGGGTGTTAGTTTTATTGGGGCAGGTACAATCCTTAAAAGCTCATCGGAAACGGTTGTTCGGTATCTTACAACAGCAGCAACCATTTTGATGGCGGCCGGGGTAGGAGTAAGTATTGCCTTAAAACAGTATTGGCTTGGAGTAGGAGTAACGTTTCTCTTAGTTGTTGTAAACTTTTTGTTTGGAATGCTGACCAGTTATATTGCAGAAATTTCAGATTATGAGAGCCCGTATTCAGAATAGAGATACAATAATCTCGAAATAAACGTTACTATCAGCATGATCTAAACGAGGAGAATTATGAGATCAATTACACAACTTACCATTCTGATATGTACGGTTTTATTATTCGCATCTTGCGAAGCTCCATTATTTGATAACAATACTGAGGTCACAGATTTAGACTTCGAGCTGGGACAGGAATTTAGCTTGCAGTATAAGAATGCGATTTATAACGAAAGAGAAGACCTAAGCATTGAATTTGTAGAGGTAAACGAAGGGAGATGTCCGATGGATGCATTTTGCGCATGGGCAGGAAATGCTGAAGTAACATTTAAAGTAATTGTTAAGGGAGATGAGATTGATTTAGTGTTAAATACTCATGAAAGGCTTGATCAAAATTTATTAGTTAAAGAATATTTTATACAGCTAAGTGAAGTCTCACCTTATCCCCAAACTTATCAAAACCCGATTCCTAAGAAAGATTACGTTGTAGAACTGAAAATTGATAAAGTATCCCTGAATTAGAGTAGTTTATCGATATATAAATCCGGCTAAACATGCTTACCTTTATTCTTTGAATTTTAAAGGATCTAAAAACCTATTTCAGTGAATATTTACGCCATCATTATTCTGGTGACCATCGCCATCGATTTTATTCTGGATATCACTTCCAACTACCTGAATCTAAAATCTCTTTCAAAGAAACTGCCCGAGGAGTTTGAGGGTGTTTATGACGAAGACACTTATGCCAAATCACAGGAGTACACTAAAGTTAGAACAAAGTTTGGCTTTTTGACCGGTGGTTTTGATCTGGCGCTGGTTCTAGGATTCTGGTTTTCCGGAGGCTTCAACTGGCTTGACGAAATTGTACGGGCATGGGGTTTTGGGGAACTGGTTACCGGTTTGATCTACATCGGCATTCTGATCTTCTCAAAAACGATCATCACCCTCCCATTCAGTATCTATTCTACTTTTGTGATTGAAGAACGGTTTGGCTTCAACAAAACAACACCAAAGACCTTTGTGATGGATATGGTGAAGGGCTTAGGCTTAGGGTTGCTTATCGGAACTCCATTACTTGCGGGAATCCTCTGGTTCTTTATGTATGCGGGAGACTTAGCCTGGCTTTATGCCTGGGGAGCAGTAACAGCTTTCACGCTCATCATGCAGTATGTAGCACCGACATGGATCATGCCGCTGTTCAATAAATTCACCCCACTGGAAGAAGGCGAATTGCGCACCTCCATAGAAAATTATACCGATAAAGTAGACTTCCCTTTACAGGGATTATTCGTGATTGACGGCTCTAAGCGATCCAGCAAATCCAACGCTTTCTTTACAGGTTTTGGGAAGAATAAAAGAGTCGCACTTTATGACACGCTGATTGAAAATCACACCATCCAGGAATTAGTAGCGGTGCTGGCACATGAGATTGGTCACTACAAGAAAAAGCACATCATAAAGGGAATGATAACCAGTATTGCCCAAACGGGTGTGATGTTCTTTTTGCTGTCTATTTTCTTACAAGCAGAAGGGCTTTTTGACGCTTTTTATATGGATGAAATGTCGGTATATGTAGGGCTTATTTTCTTTGGAATGCTCTATGCTCCAATTGATATGATCTTATCCATCTTTATGCAGATGATTTCCCGCAAACATGAGTTTGAAGCGGATAATTATGCTGCAGAAACAACGGGCGAACCTGAAGACATGATTTCTACCCTGAAGAAACTTTCCAAGGATAACCTCTCTAACCTGACGCCCCATTCGTTCTACGTATTTCTGAATTATTCGCATCCGCCCGTGCTGGAGCGAATTCGGAATTTAAAATCGAAAGGGTGATAGAACTAACCCGTTTGCATTCGTTTCATTAGGCAAGGCTATCGGGGCTGTCAGTAACTTTGAACTGTATGCTAAAAACTGAACCGGGAGCAGATGGGTTTGATCCATACGTATAATCTGCGTCTAACTGTTCGGCGAGGGTTGAAATTAATACCATGCCCAAAGAGTCTTCGAGACCTGATTCTTTGTTTTCACTGAAACCTACCCCGTCATCCGAAATTTCTAATCGGAGCTGGTGATCAATATGCTCAAGATTAAAAGAAATGAGTCCTTTGTTTCTATCAATAAAGGCATGTTTAATTGCATTCGTAAGCACTTCATTTACAATTAAGCAACAGGGAACCGCCTGACCAATATTTAAATTTAACGGCTCGAGATTAAATTCAGTCTCAATCTTCGCATCATAGTCGAGAGTGTCTAAAATGGTTTGAACCAAATCTTTCAAGCCCTGATCAAAAGCCATGTTTGAAAAGCTATTGGACTGATAAAGTTGCTCATGAATGTTAGCCATTGACTTAATACGCAGGGTGCTGTCAATTAGCTTTTTTCGCAATAGCTCATCTTTTTCTTTAAAGTATTGCAGTTGGAGCATTCCTGAGATAACGGCGAGATTGTTTTTTACCCGATGGTGGATTTCAGCTAGAAGCGTATTCTTTTCTTTGAGTGAGTTTTCCAGTTCATTCTGCTGGACCAACAAATTCTGTTTTAGGTTATCCTGAGATTCAATAGTCTCCTGAAGTCCTTTGAAAAGCATCGGCATAAATATCACCGCCACAATACTCATTAATATGGAGTTTGCGGAAATGGCAAACCATGAAGCTACTTGAAAACTATCCCTCAAAGGATATTCAACCATCTCATTATAAATGAAAAAGGCGTGTATAATGCAGATACCGATATTTATAAATATGGTTAGTACGCCGATTCTGGTTCTTAATATCAATAGGGAAAACACAGTGGCCCCAAATAGGTAGGTTAAGCCGGCTCCATGATCTCCCATGAAAAAAATAAGAATGGCTGCGACTGAGTAAATAAGAAATAGAAAAAGGTATTTTCGTAAACTTACTCTCAGGTTTGGGTATAGCGTGATTAACGAAATAGCGATTCCAAAGCTGATATAGATAATCGCCAGGGTTAATTGACCCAGAAAGAAAACAACAAGGGCCGAGGGGATAATGATCATAATGCCAAGCGGCATTAGGTGAATAATGAGAGACGCAAAAAGCTTATTTTTCCAATATTCGAGTCCCTCTGTGTGAGTTAATTCCCCAATACAATTTCTATTTACCCTAGATTTATACCTATCCCAAAATTTTGCCATGTATCAGAATGTTGAATATTGTAAACAGAAGTGATTATAAAAAAGTGATTTATGTCATAAAAGCCAATTCAACTAAAAAATAAAGAACGAAAGAAAAAGAGAATCTTCTTTAACTATTTAAACACAGTTTAGGCTTTATTTTATCGGTCGGAACCAAAATAAATTAAGGAGGATCGCCGATATTTTATTTATTTTTGGCTAAATAGAGAATATGCCCATGAAAAAAAATATTGAGACCATAGCTATTCATTCCGGGATGGATCACGCATCAGAAGAGAATGCATCGGTTGTTCCCCCCATCGAAATGTCCACCATTTTTGAACACCGAAAAGGAGGACGCAAAGAGGACGATTGGAAATACTCCCGCTTGTCGAATCCGAACCGGGTACAGCTCGAACATGTAATCCGGGATTTAGAAAATGGGGATTCATGCGCGGCGTTCTCTTCCGGTATAGCGGCTATTTCATCGGTATTCCAATCCATGGACTCCGGTGCCCATATATTGGTTCCTGAGGACGTTTACTTCGGAACTCGAAAGCTGGTTTGGGAATTTGCGGAGCGTTGGAACCTCGAGGTTGAGTTTATCGATATGACGAATCTTGAGGAAGTAGATTCCAAGCTTAAAGAAAATACCCAAATGGTGTGGGTTGAAACTCCTTCTAATCCACGACTATTGATTACAGATGTGATCAAGATTAACAAGCTCGCCGGGAAATATGGTGCAATCGTTGCGGTAGATAATACCTGGCCGACTCCTTACAATATGCGTCCGCTGGATCTTGGAGCTGACGTTGTCATTCACTCAACCACTAAATATTTGGGTGGACACAGTGATATTTTGGGCGGTGCTGTTATAACTCGCGGCAGTGAAAAACTGTTTGATAAAATTCGGACCATTCAGGTAGTTCAAGGCGCCGTTCCTTCGCCTCAGGATTGCTGGTTGCTCTCACGAAGTATTCGTTCTTTTCCATACCGGATGAGAGCACACAACGAAAATGCTCGTAAGGTGGCTGCCTTTTTGAATGATCACCCCAAAGTAAAAGAAGTGTATTACCCGGGATTGGAAACTCATCCCGGCCACGAAATTGCCAAAGAGCAAATGGATGATTTCGGCGGAATGATATCTTTTCTGGTTCACGGGGGAGCGAATGAGGCGATAAAAGCTGTTTCAGGAAGCAAGATGATTAAAGCAGCCACCAGTTTAGGTGGAATTGAAAGCATCTGGGAACACCGAAAATCGTCTGAAGGCGAAGAGTCACCCACACCCGATAATTTAATTCGGCTAAGTGTAGGGCTGGAACATCCGGATGATATTATTGAAGATTTGCAATTAGCCTTATCTTAGCCTTAGATAAAGAAGGTTTTAAAGCGTCTAAAAATCTCTAAGGTCTTTATGGTGAAGGTAGGGATCTTCTTGGTGCTTGCCACCAAATGACTTCAGCCCCTTCAACAATAACATCGTAATAATGTATTCGTTAGTGTCATCAATAATAAAACCGAAGCGTAGTATAGTTTATATGACAAAGAAAAGTGTTCTGGTATTACTGATTTCACTGCTTGGGATTTCTATCGCACAATCCCAAAACCGCCCCGATATGTTTGAGTGGAAGGAGCTGGGAGAAGCAATTAAACTGGCTGGTGAAAATGATAAAAAAGTGCTGGTTTATGGAAATGCATCCTGGTGTACTTATTGTAAGAAGATGGAGAAAGAAGTTTTTACGCAGGAATCCGTTAAAGAACTCACCAATGAGCATTTCTATTCCGTTTGGATGGACACTGAATCTCAGGACTCATTGACTTTCCGAGGTCAACAGATGACCCAAATGCAATTTAGCCGAGCCATGAGAATCACAGGAACGCCCACCTTTATTTTCTTTGATTCGGAAGGAGAGATTATTGCCGGTCAGCCCGGGTTTATTCCCGAAGAACTATATGTTCAGATTTTAGAGTATGTAGGAACCGATGCCTATCTGGAGCAAAACTTCAATGAGTTTGTAGGGGTTGAGACTGAGAATTAGTTTGAGATGAGTCTTCCCAAAAATTCCTGTACATTCCTGCCGTGGAGTTGATTACAGGAATAAAATCTACAGGAGATGGGAAGAACAATTAAAGCGCCGACGGGAACAAACCTTAACTGTAAAAGCTGGCTGACGGAAGCTCCTTTCCGCATGATCCAGAATAATCTCGATCCGGATGTAGCTGAAAAGCCGGAAGAACTGGTGGTGTATGGAGGTATCGGACGCGCCGCCCGTAATTGGGAAAGTTTTGATGGCATACTGGAATCCCTTAAATCCATGAGTGACGAAGAAACACTGTTGGTTCAATCAGGGAAGCCGGTCGGGATTTTCAAAACCCACAAAGATGCTCCCCGGGTTTTGATCGCCAACTCGAATCTCGTGCCAAAATGGGCAAACTGGGATCACTTCAACGAGCTCGATAAAAAAGGCCTGATGATGTACGGACAAATGACGGCCGGATCATGGATCTACATTGGAAGTCAGGGCATTGTGCAGGGAACCTATGAGACATTCGTAGCCATGGGGAAAAAGCATTTCGGTGGTGACTTGTCCGGAAAGTGGATTCTCACGGGCGGACTTGGAGGGATGGGCGGAGCTCAACCCTTGGCCGCAAAAATGGCCGGCGCCAGTATGCTGGCTGTTGAATGTCGGGAAGACCGAATTGATATGAGAATTCGAACCGGATATGTCGATCAAAAAGCCACTTCTTTGGATGAAGCGCTGGGGATTATTGAGAAATCAGTGGAAGACAAAAAACCGGTCACAGTAGGCCTTCATGGCAATGCTGCTGATACCTATCCAAAACTTTTAGAACGTAAAATTCTGCCGGATGCCGTCACCGACCAAACTAGCGCACACGATCCATTAAACGGGTATTTGCCGTTGGGAATGACGGTGGATGAATGGCTGGAAAAGCAGAAGTCGAATCCTAAAGAAGTAACTTTAAAGGCTCAGAAATCAATTGCGATACAAGTGAAGGCGATGCTGGATTTCCAGAAACAAGGTATCCCTACTTTTGACTATGGAAACAATATTCGTCAGGAAGCTTTCGATCAAGGGGTGGAAGATGCCTTCAACATCCCCGGTTTTGTGCCGGAGTATATTCGTCCGCTTTTCTGTAAAGGAATTGGCCCGTTTCGTTGGGTTGCACTTTCCGGTGATCCCGAGGATATCTATAAAACCGATCAAAAAGTAAAAGAACTCATTCCCGACGATCCTCACCTTCACAATTGGCTGGATATGGCCAAAGACCAGATTCACTTTCAGGGATTGCCTTCCCGCATTTGCTGGGTGGGATTAGGTCAGCGCTATAAACTCGGACTGGCCTTCAACGAAATGGTGAAAAGTGGAGAGCTGAAAGCACCGGTCGTTATTGGCCGCGATCATCTTGATTCCGGATCTGTGGCAAGTCCAAACCGTGAAACCGAAGCTATGAAAGATGGATCTGATGCGGTATCGGACTGGCCGATTTTGAATGCTTTACTGAATACCTCATCAGGCGCAACCTGGGTTTCTTTTCATCATGGAGGTGGTGTGGGGATGGGGTTCTCACAACATGCGGGCTTGGTGATTGTTGCGGATGGAACCGATGACGCAGCGGCAAGATTGAATCGCGTTCTATGGAATGATCCTGCAACCGGAGTCATGCGCCATGCCGATGCCGGATACGAAATCGCCATTGATTGCGCGAAAGAACATCAACTGAAATTGCCTTTTTTAGAATAATTGGCAGAAATATCATCCGTAGGGACGTATCATGATACGTCCCTACGGATTGATTATCATATTGTAAATCTAACACCTATGCCTGATTTATTAATTCAAAACATATCTCAAATTGCCACACCAAAACCGGGTGTGCTACGAGGCTCAGAGCTTCGGAGTCTGAATGTTATTCAAAACGGAGCGATCTATATTTCGGATGGAGTTATTAAGTCCGTGGGATCTTTGTCAGAAGTGCTGGAGCAGGTAGAAGGGCATCCCACTATTTTAGATGCGGAAGGGAAGGCAGCTGTTCCCGGTTTTGTAGATTCTCATTCCCATTTAGTGTTTGGCGGAAATCGAGCCGATGAATTTGCGATGCGTTCAGCAGGAATGAGTTATGAGGAAATTGCAGATCAGGGAGGCGGGATTGTTTCTACTGTTGAGGCTACCCAACTGGCTACCAAAGAGCAGCTAAAAGATGTTGCTCGAATTCGTTTGCAAAAAGCTCTGAAGCAGGGCATTACCACGATGGAAATTAAAAGTGGATATGGGTTGAATTTAGACAATGAACGCAAGATGCTGGAGGTAATCAACGAGCTTAAAGAAGAACAACCTGTTGAACTATCAGCTACTTTTTTAGGAGCTCATGCCGTCCCAAAAAATTCAACCAAAGAAGAATATCTGGAAGACGTATTGGCTATGATTCCCGAGGTTGCCGAGCTGGCCGATTACTGTGATGTGTTCTGTGAAGATGGCTATTTTACGGTAGATGAATCTCGCCGGATTTTAGAGAAGGGTTTGGAATATAGACTCAAGCCTAAACTTCACACGAACCAATTTAACGATATTGGCGGTGTAGAAATGGCACTTAGCCTGAATGCCATATCGGTAGATCATTTAGAGGTTTTAAGTGAGGAAGATATCGAAAGAATTGCCCGATCAAATACCGTGGCTACTGTTTTGCCCGGCGTCTCCTACTTTCTGAATATTCCTTATTCCCCAGCTCGAAAGCTGTTAGATCGTGGAGCGCTGGTTGCGTTAGCTACTGATTTTAACCCGGGTTCGTCCATGACGATTTCCATGCAATTACTGATGAGCATGGCCTGCACCAAAATGGGAATGTCGGTAGAAGAAGCATTGAGCTGTGCCACGCAGAACGGAGCCAAAGCGTTGGAGAAAGAGAAACTCGGCTGCATCGCTCCGGGATTTCAGGCAGATGTCTTGCTCTTGGATACCAATAACTACAAAGACCTGGCTTATTTTTTCGGGGAGAATCACGTGCATACTGTTATCAAAAAGGGAGAAAAGGTTTGGGCATCACGAGATTAGAAAAAATTCTTAAACCGGTTTCAGATGAAATGAGGTCAGTACGATCTCATGACCCGAATGATCACTGGTTTGTGCAAGAGATGTATTTTGAAGAACGGGATTATGATCAGGCAACTCATGTATTAATTGGATGTCCACAACATGAAGGCGTGTACAGAAATAATGGGAGAATAGGAGCGGCAGAAGCACCGAATAAAATCCGTGAGCAACTCTATAAACTTCAGGTAAAAAGAGATAATGCGGTTAAACTATTCGATGCAGGAAATGTGATAACTGACTTATTTGATTCTTCAGAGATTACTGACTTCCCTGATTTGAATCAAAACCCCGATGCATTGGAAGAAATCCATAATCGACTATCTACGATTGTCTCCGAGTTTTTGAGAGATGATAAAAGGGTGATTGTATTAGGTGGGGGAAATGATATTTCTTATGCGGATGTCCGGGCTTTGGCTGAAAATGAACGAGAGATATCTGCCATCAATATCGATGCCCACTTAGATATGCGCATAGCTGAGGAGATGACAAGCGGAACGCCTTATCGAAAACTCATTGAAGATCATTATTTAAGCCCGCAGCAATTTTATGAATTTGGGATTAGGTCGGAATCAAACGGAGCCTATTATTTAGAAAATGCTAAAGAATTAGGCGTGAATGTACATTATTTGCAGGATGTGTTAGATGAGAGAGTCAGCCCGGCTTTTCAGCATATATTAGGACAGATTGGTACCCGTCCATTTTTTCTGGGATTAGATATGGATTCTATTCAGGCTTCCGATGCCCCGGGGGTAAGTGCGTCTTCGCCTGTTGGTTTTTCAGGAAGGGAAGTGATGGAATGTATTCATCACGCTAAACAAAAAGAGAACCTTAGAGTGTTCGAAATCACCGAAGTCAATCCCAAACACGACCTCGACAACCGGACAGTGAAATTAGCCGCTCAGTTTGTGTACGGTTTCCTTTTTGATTGAAACAACAAAGTCATCCTGAGGGTACTCCCGAAGGATCTTCAAGAGATTGGAAAACCTAAAATAGTCGCATTAAGCTTTGAAGATTCTTCGATTCCGCTCAGAATGACAATCTTAAAGGTGTTAAATCAATCCCAGGTAACCGTAGTCCCTTCGTCCTTACCATCCACCACAATTTTCTTCAGGTTGCCTTCTTTATTCATATTGAAGACAATGATCGGGGTTTTGTTTTCGCGGCACAGAGTGAAAGCGGTTAAGTCCATAACAGACAAGCGTCGTTTGAGGACATCATCCCCGGTGATTACATCAAACTTTTTAGCGTCAGGATTTTTCTCAGGGTCAGAATCATAGATTCCATCCACGCGGGTTCCTTTTAGGATTACATCACATTCAATTTCGATAGCGCGGAGAGAACCGGCTGTATCTGTAGTGAAATATGGGTTTCCGGTGCCAGCACCAAAGATAACCACGCGTCCTTTTTCGAGGTGACGGATTGCACGCCTTCTGATGTAAGGCTCTGCAATAGCTTCCATGCGGATAGCACTCATAAGGCGAGTCTGTACATTAATCTGTTCGAGGGAGTCCTGTAATGCCATGCTATTGATCATGGTGGCAAGCATTCCCATATAATCACCTTGCACACGATCCATGCCTTCAGTTGCTCCTTTAACACCGCGGAATATGTTACCTCCTCCAATTACAATAGAAACCTGAACGCCTGCTTCCTGAATGGATTTAATCTCTTTAGCGTAAGCGCTTAAAATATCCGCATCAATTCCGTGTCCTTGTTCACCTAAAAGTGCTTCACCGCTGAGTTTGAGAAGCACTCTATTGTATTTATTTCCCACGTTATCCTCGATTATTTTTTATAAGACAAAAAAAAGGCTGTCAATTTTGACAGCCTTAATGTAAAGAAAATTTATTAGTCGTTTTCGCCGAGTTGCAGCCTGTGGAAGGATTTAACAAGGGGAGCATTATTTTGCTCGAGATATTCCTTCACGGAAACACCATTGTCTTTCACAAACTTCTGCTCTAGAAGAACTCGCTCTTCGTAGAAACGACGCAGTTTACCTTTAGCGGCTTGCTCAGCAATATGCTCAGGTTTGCCTTCATTTAGTAACTGATCTTTAGCGATTTCAAGCTCTTTCTCAACAAGAGTGCTGTCCACGCCATCACGTGTTACAGATAGAGGCTTCATTGCAGCTACTTGCATAGCAACATCTTTGCCGATTTCAGCATCTGTAAGGTCGCCGTCAAATTCAGCAAGTACACCTAACTGGTTTCCTGGGTGAATGTAAGAAATCAGAGTTCCTTCGGTAGTAACAAGTACTACGTTATTAATCTCGATCTTCTCACCAATCTTACCCACCATCTCTTCCAGGTGCTTCTCGATAGTCAAACCATCAAGCTCAATTTTCAACAGATCATCTACATTGTCGATGTCGTTGTCGAAAGCAGCGTTTAGGAAAGACTCAGCGTCTTCCTGGAATTCTTCGTTACGTGCAACAAAGTCTGTCTCACAGTTAATCTCGAGGAGAGTAGCTTTTGTTTTTTCGTCATTGATGCGACTCAGAATCAATCCTTGGTTCGCTTCACGGTCAGATCTCTTTTCGGATACTTTCTGTCCTTTTTTACGAAGGATCTCAACGGCACGGTCAAAATCACCGTCGGCTTCAGAGAGGGCTTTCTTACAGTCCATCATGCCCGCTCCGGTCATATCACGAAGTTTTTTTACGTCACTAGCAGAAATGCTCATTATTCTGAATAGTATTTTAGGTGTTGAAAATTTTTATTCTTCTTCATCATTGCTGTCGTCAGCATCAGCTTTTGCTTCTGCCTTGTCAGCTTTTTTGTTGTCATCTTTCTTAGAAGACTTTTTCTTGCGACGAGAACGCAGCTTAGTTCCTTTAGCAGCGTCTTTAACATCAACATCGTCGTCTTTCTTCTCACTTTTAGCATCAGCAGCAGCTTGTTCCATCACGTCGTCTTCTTGCTGTGCTTCGCGTTCAGCTGAACCTTCAATAATAGCGTCAGCAACCTGAGTAGCTACCAATTGGATCGTGCGCGCTGAATCATCATTACAAGGAACAATAAAGTCAGGAACGTCTGGATCACTGTTGGTATCAACCATCGCAATAATAGGAATGTGAAGTTTGATAGCTTCCTTAACAGCGAGGTGCTCTTTAATAATATCAACAACAAAAATAGCACCGGGCAGGCGACCCATGTTTTTAATACCGCCAAGGGTATCATTAAGTTTGTCTTGCTCACGCTGAAGCATCAAACCTTCTTTCTTAGTCAATTCTTCGAACGTACCGTCTGTTTTCATGCGCTCAATTTCTTCCATACGAGAAATACTTTTGCGAACAGTACTGAAGTTAGTCAACATACCACCTAACCAGCGGTGCGTAATGTGTGGCATTCCACAGCGTAACGCTTCGGTTTTGATGATTTCTGTAGATTGCTTCTTAGTACCTACAAAAAGAATAGTTTTGCCAGCACGAGAAAGTTTTTGGATCTCATCGAGGGCTTCTTGTAAATATGATTGTGTTTTCTTCAGGTCAATGACGTGAATCCCGTTGCGTTGCATGAAGATGAAGTCCTTCATTTTTGGATTCCATCGTCGGGTAAGGTGACCGAAGTGAGCGCCTGACTTTAGCAGGTCTTGTATAGATGCAGCTTTTGGCATTGTATTAAGTATGTAAGTTTAGGTTAATCCTCTGTGCGGGTCATTCCCGAACGTCAATCTCAGGTCAAGCCTGAGACACCAAACGCAGGGTCGCCACACATGTGTGATTGTGTTTTGAAAAAATTGGTTGCGTAAATATTAACGCTTAGAGAACTGGAATTTCTTACGAGCTTTAGGCTGACCGTATTTTTTACGCTCTACCATTCTGTCATCTCGGGTAAGAAGTCCATGTCCTTTAAGAACATCATGCATGTCTTCATTCTCTCCATCCAAAGCACGAGCAAGTGCGTGAGATATGGCGCCGGCTTGTCCGGTACTTCCACCACCACGAACAGTGATTTTAATGTCGTACTTGCCTTCCGTTTCAGTAACACTCATTGCATGCAGAGCGATGTTACGTCGGGCTTTAACTGGAAAATATTCTTCGATAGGTTTGTGATTGACGATAATCTCGCCTTTACCCGGCTGGATGTATAATCTAGCCGTTGCTGTTTTTCGTCGTCCTATGTAATTCGCTTGTGCCATTATTGATTAAAGCTCAATGATTTCAGGTTCTTGTGCAGTATGCGGATGTACAGGTCCGGCATACACTCTCAAGTTAGTGGCAATCTTGTTGCCTAACTTTGTTTTGGGAAGCATGCCTTTAACAGCAGTAGTAACTAAAGATGTTGGATCTTTCTCCATCATCTCTTCAGCTGTTTCAAATCTTTCACCACCTGGGTAGAATGTGTGACGGAAGTACGTTTTGTCCGTCATTTTCTTACCAGTCAGTTTCACTTTTTCCGCATTGATAACGATTACGTTATCACCGGTATCCATGTGAGGAGTGAAAGTTGGCTTTGTTTTGCCTCTCAATATTTTTGCTACTTCGCTACTCAGGCGACCCAGAGGCTGATCTTCAGCATCAATGAGTACCCATTTTTTTTCAATGTCGCTGGGTTTAGCTGAGTATGTCTTAAAACTTAATGTGTCCACGATTAAACTCTTTTATTTCGTCAAATTGGAAAGTCGAATAAGATAGAAGTTATTCTGGTAGATATCAATAGCAGAAGGGTAGAAAGTTCCACTATTCTCAGATTGGCCAATGGATTTAATCAGCGTTAACTTTTGTATTAATATTAAATCCTATTAAATAGGCAGCTCCAATTCTATTTATAGTGACAAGATAAAGACAAAGCGCCAAAAGATTTGTACCTTTGGGCGTAGAAGAAGGAAAATCTAAATTGAGTATAAAATGAGCGACAAACTGAAAGAAACCAGAGTTGAATTTGAAACCGGTTCGGGAAAGGCCTATCTGCATAGTCTTCCAAAACTAAAAGAGCTGGGTTATGATAAAGTTGATAAACTACCATTCTCAGTAAAGATATTGTTGGAAGCGGTACTGCGAGAATTTGATGGATATGCAGTAACTGAAAAAGATATTGAGGCATTGGCTAACTATAATGCCAAAGACCCGCAGGGAGAAATTCCTTTTAAACCATCCCGTGTTGTCCTTCAGGATTTCACCGGAGTTCCTGCAGTGGTTGATTTAGCTGCACTCCGATCTGCGATGGAACGAATGGGTGGGGAAGCAACCGATATCAACCCCCAAGTTCCTGTAGATTTAGTAATTGATCACTCCGTTCAGGTTGATATGTTCGGTAACGATGCCGCACTCGAGTTCAACGTTGAGAAAGAGATGGAACGTAACAATGAACGTTACGAATTCCTGAAATGGGGTAAAGAAGCTTTTGATAATTTCCGTGTAGTACCTCCGGGTCGTGGAATTGTTCACCAGGTAAATCTTGAGTATTTAGGTCGCGGAGTTTTCACCCGTAAAGAAGAAGACGGTTCCACAACAGCTTATCCTGATACATTGGTGGGAACTGATTCCCACACCACGATGATTAACGGACTCGGCATTCTTGGCTGGGGTGTTGGTGGTATTGAAGCGGAAGCTGCCATGTTGGGGCAACCGATTTCAATGTTAGTTCCTGAAGTAACCGGAATGAAATTAACCGGGAAACTTCGTGAAGGTGTCACTGCAACTGACCTTACCCTTACTGTTACACAAATGCTACGTGAGCACGGCGTAGTAGGTAAGTTTGTTGAATTTTATGGAGACGGACTCAGTAACATGAGCCTTCCTGACAGAGCTACTATTGCAAACATGGCTCCCGAATATGGAGCAACAATGGGCTTCTTTCCTATTGATAAAGAATCTCTCCGGTATATGAGAAGAACCGGACGTTCAGAAGAACTTGTACAATTGGTTGAAAACTATACCAAAGCGCAGGGACTTTTCAGAACCGATGATACTCCGGATCCGGAATTTTCTTCAACGCTCGAATTAGATTTAAGCACGGTAGAAACATCGCTTGCCGGGCCAAAACTACCGCATGACCGTATTACACTCGGTAATATGAAGAAAGCATTTGAAAATTCATTGACCAGTGATAATCCTACTATGGGATTCAATCTGGCTCAGGAAAAACTAGCTAATAAAGGCCTGTACAAAAACGGGCAAGAGATTGAGATGAAGCACGGTGACGTTGTTATCGCTGCCATCACCTCTTGTACCAACACTTCCAACCCAAGCGTAATGCTGGGAGCCGGAATTGTAGCGAAGAAGGCCGTCGAAAGAGGACTCAAAGTTCCCGCTTATGTGAAAACATCACTTGCTCCGGGTTCTCGTGTAGTAACCGAATATCTTAAAGAAGCTGGTCTTACAGAATATATGGACAAGCTTGGCTTTAACCTGGTAGGGTACGGATGCACAACGTGTATCGGTAACTCCGGTCCATTGCCAGAGGCTGTTGAAAGGGCTATTAAAGAAGGAGACCTGATTGCTGCCGGTGTTTTATCCGGGAATCGTAACTTTGAAGGACGAATTCACCCTTGGGTGAAAGCGAACTATTTGGCTTCTCCTCCACTAATTGTTGCCTATGCACTGGCTGGTAGTGTAGACATTGATCTTGCTACGGAGCCTTTGGGTAAAGACAAAGATGGAAAAGATGTTTATCTAAAAGAAATCTGGCCTACAACAGCTGAAATTGCTGAGCACTTAGATGCTGCTATCCGTCCAGAGCTTTTTGATAAGATGTATGGTGATATTTTTGAATCGCCAACTTGGGAAGAAATTCCGGTTTCAGGTGGAGACCTGTTCGACTGGAGTGATGAATCAACATACATTCAGGAGCCGCCATTCTTTATGGGAATGTCAGAAGAGCCTGAGCCGATCAAACCAATTAAAGGAGCAAGAGCTCTTGTTAAGGTTGGGGATTCTATCACTACTGATCACATTTCTCCTGCAGGTAATATTGCAGAAGACTCACCGGCAGGTAAGTATCTGAAAGACCATGATGTGGAGAAGAAGGACTTCAACTCTTATGGTTCCCGACGTGGTAATGATCGCGTAATGACACGTGGTACTTTTGCCAACGTTCGCTTCAAAAACCAACTTGCCCCAGGCAAAGAAGGTGGCTATACCAAGTATTTCCCTGATGATGAAATCACGACTATTTATGATGCATCTCTGAAATACAAAGAATCCAATACACCATTAGTAGCCTTAGCCGGCAAGCAGTATGGAACGGGTTCATCTCGTGACTGGGCTGCCAAAGGTACCGCACTCTTAGGTATTGAAACGGTAATTGCGACTTCTTACGAGCGTATTCACCGTTCTAACCTTATCCAAATGGGTGTACTTCCACTTCAGTTTAAAGAAGGTGAAAGTGCAGATACACTTGGATTGGACGGATCAGAAACATTTGACATCCACGTGGATGATGATGTGGAAGCTCGTGGCGAAATAAAAGTCACAGCCACTAAAACCGGTGGTGAGGTAATTGAGTTTATGACTGATTGCCGAATCGATACCCCGGTTGAAGTTGATTACTACCGAAATGGTGGAATCTTGCACACAGTACTGCTCGATTACTTGAAAAAAAGTAAAGAACAGAATTGATTTAGCAACATACTTCAACTGAAAAAGGCTATTACCTTTTTCTACGGTTGGTAAAATGTAATTTCAAAAGCACAGATTTTTTAATCTGTGCTTTTTTATTGTGCACTACAATTACTACATTTTGCCAAATTGGAGGGGTCCAGAATTTTTTTAATAATTAAAAAAGGTACACGTTAGCACCATTTCGGGTAATCCTATCAAAGATCGAAATAAAAAAATGGCCGAGGAAAATGTAGAGACTTTCGGGTATGAAAGACTTCTGCTTCATGTTGTAGATGGTATAAATAGAACCTTACAACTCAAGGAAGTTTTGCGCAAGTGTATGGAGGCAGCCAAGGTTGTGATGAATTCTGAGGCTAGCTCACTAATGCTTCTCGATGAATCGACCGGAGATTTAAACGTCAGTATTCCTACCGGTCCGGTTAAAGATGAAATTATGGGTATGAGAGTGCCTAAAAGCAAAGGAATTGGCGGTTGGGTAATCTCTTATAATCAACCCTTCATTTCTAATGATGTAGTTGAAAGTGATATTTTTTGGAAGGATTTGTCAACCGGTTTTACCACACGAAATATTATTTGTGTTCCTTTGCAGGATAGCAAGGGTAATGCATTCGGTGTTCTTCAGGCTATCAACAAAAAAGGAGGGAAGTCGTTTGAAAATGAAGATGTCCCTGTGTTTGAGTCACTAGCTTTGCATGTTTCTTCCGCTATTGAACGTTCAAAAAGGTACGATGAGATTGAGGAAAAGCTGAAAGAAAGGGATATGCAAATGATGGAGATTCACCATCGGCTGAAAAATAACCTGTCGATGATATGTGGACTTCTCGAATTTGATCTTCGTGATGTAAAGGATGAAAAGTATCGCGACTTATTGAGTTCTACGAATTCAAGAATTCGGTCAGTAGCAGAAGCTCATTCACTGTTATATGATCAGCGCGATTCAGAAAAGTTAGAACTATCCCGATATCTGACAGCAATTGCCCAAAATGTGGAAAAGGTTTTTGACACATCTGAAAAAGACATCAGACTGAATATACAGTTGGAAGAGATTACTCTTGACCCAAACCGAAGCATGTTATGCGGACTTATACTAAACGAGCTTTTAATTAATGCTTATAAACATGCATTCACCAAGAAAAATACTGGTGAAATAGTAATCAGCTTAAAGAAAACGAGCAAAGACAAGATTGCACTTATCGTAACTGACGATGGAATTGGGTTTAGTGAAGAATCTGACGATAAAAATAATCGTCCACATGGAAAGCTTATTATTGAGTCTCTGGTTAGTAAGCTTGAGGGCACAATCAGGTATAACAAAAATGCAGAAATTGGTTCAACCTGTTTCTTATCGTTTCCAGTTTAAATCCACCAGCTGCTCAGGCCACGCATAGTAAAGAGTTCAGCTACCTTAGTTTTAAAAGGTGAATGCAGCATTCCCTTTATAAATACATTCCTCAAAAACGGAAAGTTAGACTTTCTTCCAAGAGCCATATTGATTTCAGCCCGTTTCGCTACTTTCGAAGCGATTTTTCGCTGTTTTTTTGAATAAGACAGTAGCTTTTGGAAAGCGTATTCCGAAGATTTTGCCCCCCTATAATTCGTGATATCTTCGAGGGAGGTTGCTAACTCTTTGCAGTCAAGCCAGCCAAGATTCATTCCTTGACCTCCTATGGGACTAACCACATGAGCAGCATCACCTGCAAGAACAACCCTGCCCTTGCAGAAATTTTCTGCCATAAAATGCTGAACACCAAAACTACTCAGCATCGTGCTTTTTATATTAGTGAGGTTATACCCAATTCTATTGCTGACTAATTCAGCTAATTGGAGTTGTGTTGGGTCAGAATGATAGTGGTCTGTTTTAACAACCCAGCGGCGCATGCCATTTGGAAGCGGGAAACATTCGATGAGTCCATTTTTTAATAGGAAGACTGCAGCATCAGGCCCAAAATCAGTGGTGTCTTCAAAATCACCCATAATATAGGTGTCATCATATCTTTTGCCGGAATAATGAATAGAAGCATGTTGGCGGACTGAGCTATTCTTACCGTCACAACCTATCAAAAAAGCACCTCTTAAACGTTGACTTGCTTGTTCATCTGTAGAATAAACCACCTCAATGTGGTCATCCATTTCATTCAAAAACTCGAATTCAGCCCCAAGAACAAGAGCCTGGTTATCAAGCTTATAAAGTTCTTTTCGTAGAATTTTTTCGGTGGTGAACTGGGGGCAAGCTAAGATGTAGTTGTGGGGTGGCGGGCAATCTTCAAAAGAAATTTCACCTAAGCTTTTATCTGCAGTTAAAGCGAGGCCTTTTTTAATTATTAAGCCTTCGCGTAAGAAAGGTTCGGTGATGCCAAGTTCATCAAAAAGCTCCAATGAAACAGGATGAATACCAAGTGAACGAGAATCAGGAACGGGCTCTTTACGCTTTTCCAAGACTCTGCATTTAATTCCCTTTTTCAGCAAACTTATGGCAAGAAATAGTCCAACCGGGCCTCCTCCTACAATGACAACCGGTATGTCAGTTTTAGCTTTTTTCATAGGTCAGAAGTAATCGAAATGGGAACATTTGCTTGACCTTCCAACCCTGAGGAGCACGTTTTAGTAGTTCACGGTAAGTGAAGCTTTTCTTAATTGAAGTGAGTCCATCTTCTGTAATAAACGAGCTTTTAAATATAAAAGGGGTAATCACTTTGAAAAGACCATATCCAATTGCGCTTCTCTCAATATCAGAGAAAATTATCTTTTTGGTAGCAAGCTTTCTGCTTTCTTTCAGAAGAGTGGGGATCTGGTTTTCAGAGAGGTGGTGCAGAACATGATTTGAAATCACAAAGTCATACTTCTCCTTATTCAACACCAGATCCGTGGAGGAACAGTGTTTCCAGTTAACAAGTCCTTCGGGATATATTTCCCGTACAAAATTAAAAGCTCTGATATCTGTATCAATCGCTGTGATATTTAGCTGAATGCCATCTTTTTTAGCCCACTGAGCAAGTTTAATGGGGATATCACCACCACCAAAACCAATATCTAACAGTGAATAGATCCTATTTTCTGACATCTCGGGCAGCAGCTCTTTCTTATAAACCTTCTTCCATTTAGAAAGTAATGTGTTGATGAGCGGAAACTGCTCATAGGTGTTTTTTAACAAGATTCGGTTACAATTCTCCCGATCCATTTGCTCCACTAAGTCGGGCTGTCTCTGTGAAAGAAAGGTTGCCATGACTACAAAGACTGGGGATGATGAACACTAAAAAGACCGCTTTCAATGGTTAGTCCGGGACCGAAAGCCATTGATAAAATGCGTTGTTCGGGCTGCAAATCAGACTGCATTAGTTTCTTTAGCACAAATAGTATAGTAGCGCTGCTCATATTTCCATATTCGGCAAGCACCTCGCGGGAAGCTGAAATTTGGTTTGGCTTCAACTCAAGATTGCTCTCAATTTTGTCAAGGATTGAGCGTCCGCCGGGGTGAAGGGCCCAATGGTTGATGTCATCATTCGTTATTCCGTATTCATGATAGAGCGGTTTGATAACGGTCTCCAGGTTTTCCTGTATGATATCTGGAACATAGGTCGATAATATCATGTCGAAGCCGGAATCACCGATGGTCCAGGCCATATCTTTTTCGCCTTTTGGGGCGAGAGAGGAAGCAAACTTGCTGATTTCAAACGCTTGCTTCTTGGGCTGTTTTGAAGAGACAATCATCCCCCCGGCACCATCAGCAAAAACAGATCCGGAAAGTAGATTATCGACATCATTCTTGAATTGAAAATGCAGGGTACATAGTTCAGCACTAACGACTAATACCACAGCATCTGGATCAGAAATACAAAATGATTTAGCCATTTTCATAGCCGGAAAAGCGGCATAACAGCCCATAAAACCGACGTGAAAGCGTTCTGTAGAAGGTTTTAGTTTCAGGGCTTTTACGATTTCATAATCCGGGCCGGGAGCATAAAAACCGGTACAGGAAACGGTAATTACATGGGTAATTTCATTCGAAGAAATGTGTGGGTTATCAGCGAGAAGCTTTCGAGCCACATCTACAAACAGCTTTTTTGATTCTTTCTCATAAACCTTGTTTCGGGCTGCTGTTCCGGGGTCACTTTTAACCTGTCCGTTGAAGAATAACTGCCCGTATTTGTTGGGTTCAAAATCTTGTACTACAGAATGGCGTTTCTCAATTCCGGATTGAGTATAAATGCGGTGGATTATAGCTTCAGATTTCCGATCCGTGCCGATATGCTTCTTCATGACCTCGCGAATATGCTGCTGATCACTGAAAAATGGGGGAACCGAAGTCGCTATGTCATGAATGAAAACGGGCATGCAGAAGGATAACAATTTGCGTGTGTTATCCAAACCTTTTGGGGGCAGGCTTCATTCAAATCTTAGGATCTGATTTTCGTGAGTTTATTGAATCGATAATTATGCAAGATAGCGGCGACAGAAAGCCCTCCAATCAACCCAATCCATAATCCTTCAGGACCAAAGCCAAGATAAATTCCAAGAATATATCCCGTTGGGAAGCCAACGAGCCAGTAGGAGATGAAATTCACAATCATGGGAACGCGCGTATCTTTTAATCCGCGAAGAGCACCGAATGCTCCTACCTGAAGTCCATCAGAGATTTGGAATATAGCGGCCATAAAAACCAGCGTAACAGCAACTCCCGCTACTTCGATGTCATCGGTGTAAATACTGATGATGAATTCCGGAGCGAGAAATAGAAGCATGGCCGTGAGGGTCATGACTCCGGCACAAATAGCAATCCCCACAAATCCCCGAAAACGAGCCTTTTCCATTGAACCTTGACCCAGAGAAAACCCTACTCTTTGGGAGATAGCCATGGAAAGTCCAAAGGGGATCATAAACATGGTAGCCGCAACATTTATAGCAATTTGGTGAGCAGCGGCAGCCTTCACGCTGAGTGTCCCCATCAATAAACTGACCGTAGCAAAAAGAAGTACCTCCATAGAAGAACTGATCCCATTAGGAACTCCTACCGTAATTAACTCTCGGATGTACTTCCACTCCGGGCCTTTAGTCCGGGCAAAAATATTGAATCGCTTAAAAGGTTTAAAAGAAGCCGTGAAAGCAATAAATACAATGGCCCCGAATAAGTTTATGATGGAAGTAGCATATCCTGTTCCAACAGCACCAAGCTGAGGGAAACCTAATTTCCCATACATAAGCACATAATTTGCACCCACATTTAAAACCAAGCTGGCCGCAGCAATGTACATAGCCGGTCTGGTGACTGATAATCCTTCACTGAAATACCGAACACCTGCATAGGCTAGTAATGGTAATATGCCCCAGGAGATCGCTTTGAGGTATCCATCAGCAATGGGGATAATTTCAGCAGTTACACCCATAAGCTGCATTACAATCTCAAGGTTTCGGATAAGGAAGAAACATGGAATAGCCAGCATCAAAACCAGCCAAAACATTTGGCGGGCACTTTTCCCAATCAGGTCAAATTCACGGGCTCCTAAAAACTGAGATACAATGGGGTTGATGGCAATGAGGGTAGCCATGCAGAAAATCCCGATAGGCATGTAGATAGCATTTCCAATAGCTACAGAGGCGAGGTCAAGGGCTGACAGGTTTCCAGCCATTACGGTGTCGGTGAAGTTAAGCCCCATGCGAAGTAGCTGAGTAGCAATAATAGGGCTGCCAATCGCTACAAGTTTGAGCCCTTCTTTTTTTATTTCTTTTTGGGAATTGTTCATCAGGGCAGCAAAGGTACGGACAAATATTCACCAATAGAGATTAAGTTTGAATAAAAATCCTAACGACCGGCTTTTAATCCTTGCGGTACTTGGATTCTTTGTGGTGAATTGGAAGGCTGATTTTAAAGGTGGTTTTTTCACCCGGGGTAGATTCAAAAGAAATCTTACCGTCATGTTCTTCAATAATCTTTTTGGAGATCGCTAATCCCAGACCTGTTCCGCTTGACTTGGTTGAGAAATTAGGCACAAAGATGTCCTCGCTGTTTTCTTTCGGAATTCCCTCCCCATTATCAATAACTTCGATCAAAACGAAAGACTTGTCATCATCTGTAAGAGAACAGAGCGTTATCTCTCCGCCGTTGGGCATTGCTTCAGTCGCATTTTTCACGAGGTTTACCAATACCCGTCTAAGTTCCTCTTTCACTCCCATTACATAAAGTTCCTCGGGATAGAGTTCAGATACTATCTTTAGTTGATCTTCAGACTTATACAGTTCAGCAATAGATTCCAATAAAGCATTGACTTCAATCTCGTTGAATTCCTGCTCGGTTGGCTGCGCAAACTTTGAGAAGTCGGAAGCTATTTTACTTAGCGATTCAATCTGATCAATCATGTTCGTGGCAACTTTCTCAATTTGCGGCTTCATTTTTATGAAGTCTTCTTCTGAAACGTTCAGTTGCCTTTGAAGATGTTGTAGGTTGAGCTTCATTGGGGTTAACGGATTCTTGATTTCATGAGCAACTTGCTGCGCCATTTCTTTCCATGCCGCTTCCCGTTCGGCTTTGGCTAAATCTTGTTGCAGATCTTTAAGACGGTAAACCATCACATTATAGGCATTGGTAAGAGAACCAATTTCGTCCTTACTCTTAACAGGTAAAGTCGTTTCTAAATCACCGCCGGAAATCTTTTTAAGTCCTTCCCGCAAAGCCTCAAGGGGAGAGGTTAGCTGAGTTGAGATAAGGGCAGCTCCAATAATGAAAAACCCAAATATCACTACATAGAAACCAAGAAGGTAGCTGGTAGTTGAAAGTAGCTGTTCATTAAACTTAGGGGCTTCTAGGAAGGTCGGAATCGCAACAATGCCAGCAATTTCACTATCCTCATTAAGCCAGGGCTGATATCCTATAAGTAACTGCTGACTCCCCAGGGTTACTTTCCGTGTTACCTGCTGGTTGCCACGGCTATATATAGACTCATACACATCCCAGGGCAGCATACGGGGCAATAAATTTTGATTATAAATTTGGCTTGTTGTAGAAATATCAACGGTATTATCACGGTATAGGGCAGCATCAGCATCCAGGGTAGAAGTCAATTCACTGAGGGGAATGCGGGACTCTTCGGGCGAGAGAGATTCCTGAAATGATATAGATTCCGTGAGGTTATCAAGCTTGCTCAGCAATTGATCCTGAACGCCTTTCTGGTTTTGACTTTTTATGGCATAGTAGGTTGTTCCAATTAATGCCATCAGGCAAATCAGCGAAGCAAAAATAAAGCGGTCAATCAGGCGATCTCGGAAGCGTCGATTATGCCCTAATATATTGAGATCCTTTTTCCAGAATAATGAACCTAAAACCAACAGCCCAATTATGAGTACGCAAAAGAAAAACCGGATCACTGAAAAAAGGTGATTATCAAAACCGGGATCGTTGGTTGCTGCTCGTATAATTTGATTAGCTGAAGATGCCACAAAGTACTCGCGGATATGTTGATTGCCCAACCCCGTTGTTCGATAAAAAGAGGAGTCAGATTTGGTCTCTGAGAGAATCTCTGAGGGTAAGCTTAGATATCCGGGAATGTCTAAAGGTGTTCCAACAATATTCCGGCGTGCAGCAAGGCCGTCGATATACTCGATAATGCTGATGGAGGCATTCCAGCTTTCACTCCCTTCAGAAGCAATAACAGCACGGAGGGGTTTCTCATATTGAGGACGCTCGCGATACACTGAGCACAATATCCAGCCGATGCGTTGTTCAGTATTTCCATCCTGATAAAGAGGAATCCACGCCCGGCGGAAGGAAGAGTAGTTTGAGTTGGCTTCATTAAGTGGACGCTCCCGGACAATAGGGCGAAGATTTTCAACACGGATTTGTTCCTCTTCAAAAGGAATGACCAGCGAGAGCATATTAAAGGCACGAGTCCAGGCCGGAGAATCCAGATCAGAGGAATATTCTCCAATAATTTCACCCTGATTATTTACAAGCTGAGTTGAAATCGAAAAACGCTCCCAGTCTTGTTGCAAAAGGTTCTGGGTTTGCTGAGTAAAATAATTTTCTACAAAAGCAGGCCGCTGAATAAAGTCATTCAAAGTGAGATTAGATACGGACTGCTCTAACTGAGTTAGCAAGTTTCGGGCAATTATTTCAGCCTGTGTTGCTTCTTCATCAACAAAAAGCTGAGCTGCTTTTTCCATTTGGCTGTTCAGGCGTATGGAGTAACCTTTGTAAACGGCGATATAGGAAATACAAACTGCGATGTAGCTAAAAAGGAGCAGAAGCCTGAGCCGGGATGCAAAAGTAAATAGGGCCGGGTTTCGGTGTGCCAGAAAAATGAAAACAAGTATAGTCGCAAAGAATAAAGTGGTAGTGAGTACCAGCCATCCCGCTTTTTCGGGATATAAACTCAAAACAAAAATGACAAAAAGCCCAATCAAATATCCACCCAGCATAATCAATAATGAAACAGACAGGGACTGAGGAGTGAGTTTCATCAGAAACCATCCTAAAATGGTGAGCAGTGTAATAGATGAAATGCAGAATACTCCGGAAATCACATAAAAAAGAAAGGTCTCCAAGTGTGGGAAAACTTCAAGATCTAAAACAGCAATGGATGTCTCTGTAAATAAGGAATAGGTTTCCAATAAATAAAAATGAAGCAGGGTAGCGCTGAGAAAACCAAAGAAAGCTATTAGAACGGTAGTGATTACACTTGAGGAATTCTTGACTTCAAGACTTGAACTTAACAATGGATTGAAGCAAACGATTGTCAAAAGCAGAATAAAGAACGAATGTACCCCATATTTGACAAGGGGTTTTATTGCTTCGAAGTCTTGTTGACCCAGAGCATAAAAGATTTCAATCCATCCCACTCCATAGTCGATGTTGGAGAAGAAAAGCCATGCCAGAGTAATAGCAAATAACTTCAACAATAAAGATTTCCAGGTAGTGAGTTCTCGAGAAATAGAGATAAGGAAAAGCGTGATCAGGCTTATCAGTACAACATAGAAAATGGCCCGGTACAAAAAGTATTGGTTTTGCTTAATGGAGCGATATTCAGAGTAGTCATCCTTTAGAGTATAAATAACGCCGGCTGAATCTACACTTTGAGTCGATATCCTTGTAATGAATTGCGGGTTTTGGGGTGGTTCTTCAAAAAAGCTGAAGTGGACCGGATAATCGGCCTCAGGCTGTAAAAAGTCAGAAGGCATTAGTTCGGAATCATCGCCAATGGGCAGAATGTTTTCCTGCTTCACCTTTTTACGGGTGATTACTGTGTATTGAATCAATGTGTCATTCAGTTGAGCTGTAATATGCGTGCTATAATTCAGAAAAGTCACATTATTGCTTTGCTCAATGCTTACATAGGCATTATTACCGGTAGGCTTTACTTCAGGTGAAACTTGTTGTGGAGAGAATCCCGTCCAAAGAATATTTTCATTCCCTTTAAATAAAGAAATACCCCAAAAATCATATTCCTTATCTGCTTCAGTTGTTATTGAACTAAGAGGTTCGTTATTCTGAAGCTGTTGCTTTGCAAACACTGAAAACTGGTTGCTTTGGTTTACAAACTCCTGCTCAAAATTGAGATAGTTTTGAAGTGCGGTATTAATCGCTTCATTGGCCAGGGTGGTTTGCTCCAGCTCGGTAAGGTCGCCTTGTTCTGTCCAAATCTCGAATATCCCATACATTAGAGCAACTAATGTAAGAAGGAAGGCAAGCGCCCAGGTATTGTTGTGAATGGGGGATTTCAAGATAGCTTTGCTCATAATTTATTCAACGAATATGAGCGTAAATTAGGGGCTAATCAAGTTTGGTATTTTATGATCAGCTTTGCCATCAAGAACGGAGGTGATTGCTTCTGCGGCCAGCATTCCGATATCCTCTCTCGTTCGGTGGGTAGCACTCGCAATATGGGGAAGCAAGACGGTGTTAGGTGCAGAAAGCAGATTAGGATGAACTTTTGGTTCTTCTTCAAAAACATCCAGAGCGGCACCGGCTATAGTTTTATTATGAAGTGCTTCTGCTAAAGCTGCCTCATCAATAACGGCCCCTCTTGAAATATTAACCAGCAAGGCATGACCGGGAAGTGTTTCCAAAAACTTTTTATCCACCAAATGATGAGTTTCTGGGGTGAGCGGGCAATTCAAACTAATCACATCAGACCGCCGTGCAAGCTCTTTGTGGTCTTTGATATATTCAGCCTTAAGTTCCTGTTCAGTTTCAGAGTCGATAGGAGTACGGTTGTGATAAATGATATTCATCCCAAAAGCTTTGGCGCGATGGGCAAAAGCCTGACCTATTCTCCCCATTCCAATGATCCCTAAAGTTCGGTCTCTCAACTCCATCCCAAGAAACCCAAGTGGTTCCCAGCCTTTGAACTTACCATCCCTTAAGTATTGCTCAGCCTCTTTGAACTTTCTTGAAAGGGCCAGAAGTAAACCCATGGCATAGTCGCCACAAGCTTCGGTAAGAACATCGGGCGTGTTGGCTACTTTAACGCCTCTCTTATGCGCAGCCTCAACATCGATATTATCATATCCGACGGCAAAGTTTGCCACTACCTGAAGTTTCTCACCTGCTTCTAAAACCTTTTCAGTAACCGGGCTAGAAAGCATGCACAAAAGAGCATCATAAGAAGGAATGTCTCGGATAAGGTCTTCTTCAGTCTGATAAGTGCCTTTCTCTGCTACGGTAACTGTACCGTGCTCCCTTAGAAATGAAATTACATTTTTAGGAATGGGTTCTGTAACAAGGATATGCGGTAACGAAGAACTCAAGAAAGTTTACTCCTCGTCCTCATCTTTTATATAAGTCACCTCTGCATCATTCCACATGCGCTCAAGACCGTAAAAGTCGCGCTTCTCTTTACTCATTACGTGGACTACAATGTTTACAAAGTCGAGGATAACCCATGAGCGACCCTGAAGTCCCTCTTTCTTCCAAGCTCTTTCACCCATCTTTTCTCTGATGTCTTCTTCAACAGCATCAGAAAGAGCCTTAACCTGTACATCAGAGTTACCGTGGCAGACTACAAAATAATCGGTAAGTGTGGTAAGCTTTGAAACATCCAGCACGGTAATTTCTTTACCTTTTCGGCTTAGTAAAGCTTCTGTGATAACTTCCACCATTTCTTGTGAATTTGGAGAGTCATCCGAATAGGAATTTTTAAATTGTTTCTTTGCCGGTTGTTTAATGTCTGTCATAAATTAATCAGTATTAAGTTTTTCAAAGTCATGTCCTATAATTACGCTTACATCGAGATAAAAGTCGGGAGAGGATTCTCTTATTACGTTAGCCTGTGATACTCCCAAGGCATTTGCTACCCGGTAGGCATTATCCATAACACCGCTCCTTGATATTATAATGGTTTCTTGGAGGTCAAACGTTTCAAAATTACCGGTTTCAACTACATCGAAACCATTTTTACGCAATAAACCGGTATATGAATTTGCTATTCCTGAAATCCCGCACCCATTCAGGACTTCAATTTGGATGATTTCGCTTATCAGCTCTGATTGTAGTTCAGCTCTTTCATTAAATATTCTGGGATAAATAATACGAGTGAAAAGTGCGGCGACCAGAACAATTAAGAGTACACTTAAAAACCCGATGGCAGCATTTAAAAAAAGTTCGTTTGTACCGGAAGAGCTTTTGCCGTTTGTATCTGCCATCAACTAATCATTTCTACTAGTACCAGGTATTGCCAAAACGATTATTACCATAAGGACTAAAGCCATAACCATAGGGATTGAAGTACCCGTAGTTGCTAGGTAACTGCTGGTAACGAAGCTGAATATGAGCGTTATCACTTATCTTGTAATTCAACTCAGCATTTCTGATGAGCACCTCTCCACCAATGTTATTATCTGTGTCAACAAAATTGGAGGCTCCGAAAGGAGAATGAAGAAAAGAAACATCCATGCGCCCGGTTAAATTTTCTGTAAAGAGAAAATTGAGCGTGTTTGTGTATGAATTCACATTCTGATAATTGCCGCCAACCGATCCAAAGTTCATGGAATAAGAGTGACTCATCGTTACGTTATTCTGAAAAAAATTACTAAGCCATGTCTGAACGGTAGCCTCTTGGTTATTGATAACAGGCCCTGAAAAGTCGTTATAGGCAGGTAAGTCCTCTCTGAGTTGGGCAGAAAGTTGAAAGCTCAAAAATAGAGCGAATACAAAAGTGAGTGTGAATAATTTTTTCATGGTGCTCGCAAAGGTTTACAGTTGAACGCAAGAGCAATTACATAAGTATAACGAATTGGCAAATAATAATAAACAAGAGAGAATGTAGGGGTGCATTGAAATCGCCAAAAAAAAAGGCTATTTTAATCAACTTTTCTAACTGTACTGAAAAACCTATAGAAAGCTAATGAAGCTCACCGATTTCAAATTTGAGACTGACGATTTAAACATTCCTGAAGAACCGCTGAAAAAAAGAGATTCAGCAAAGTTGATGGTTCTTAATCGTGCAGAAAGAACAATCGAACATACAACCTTCGATAAAATTCATGAGTATCTGAATAAAGATGACATCATGATTTATAATAATACGAAAGTATTCCCTGCACGCCTCAATGGTAAAAAGGAGAAAACCGAAGCGGATATTGAAGTTTTCTTACTCAGAGAGCTCATGCCTGAAAATATGCTTTGGGATGTACTGGTAGAACCGGCGCGTAAAATCAGAATCGGAAACAAGCTGTATTTCGGAGAAGAAGACGAAGAACTGATGGCTGAGGTAGTGGATAACACAACTTCCCGTGGCCGTACAATTCGTTTCCTATATGAAGGTCCAAATCAGGAGCTTTATAATCGATTAGATGAGCTCGGTAAGATGCCACTTCCTCCTTATGTGGAAAGAGAGCCTGTTGAAGAAGATAAAGAGCGTTATCAAACAATATTTGCTACTGAGCGAGGAGCAGTTGCTGCACCGGCAGCAGGCATGCATTTTACCCAAGAGCTGGTAGACAAAATCAAAAAGAAAGGTGTAGAGTTTTTACCTACAACTCTTCATATAGGTTGGGGTATTTTCAGAAATGTGGAAGTTGAAGATTTGACTAAGCACCGCATGGACTCAGATAACTTCTTTATCTCTAAAGATACTTCTGACAAGATCAACGAAACGCTCAAGAAAAAGAAAAACCGAGTTATTGCCATCGGCTCAAGTTCTTGTAGAACCATTGAAACCAGTGTAATGGCAAGCGGAATGTCAAAAGCCGGAACAGGTTGGACAGATAAGTTTATTTATCCTCCGTATAACTTCAAGATTACAGAAGGGTTGATTATCAATTTCCATCAGCCTGAGTCTACTCGCTTGATGCTTTCTGCTGCTTTTGCAGGATATGATTTCTTGATGGAAGCTTACGAAGAAGCCAAAAAGAATGATTACCGACTGTTTACATTCGGTGATGCAATGTTGATTCTTTAAGAATGTCAAAACTGTCGGTCATAATACCGGCGGCAGGATCGGGCGAGAGAATGGTTTCTGCAATTCCCAAGCCGTTTATAAAGGTGGGAGAGAAATCCATTCTTGAGCACACGATTGCCCGGTTTCTAGAATTCTCTGAAGTAAAACAGATAATTGTAGCAACCTCCAAAAGCTATATTAATGAGATAGAGAATATAGTTGGCCATTTCGTTACCGATGTGCATTTCGATATTGTGGAGGGAGGAAAAGAGCGGCAATTTTCTATATATAATGCCCTCAAGCATGTAGGTGAAGAAATAGACTTGGTTGCAGTGCACGATGCCGTTCGTCCTTTTGTGCGGGTTGAATTGATTGAAGAATGTTGCCGTGCAGCAGAGAAGGTTGGCGGTGCTGTGCTTGGGGTGCCTGCAAAAGACACTATAAAAAGAGTAGATGAGTCCTTAACTATTCAAGAAACACCTAACCGATCTTTTCTTTGGCAAGCGCAAACTCCTCAGGTTTTTCAGCGCCAACTGTTAATAGATGCATACGAGTCAGCCATCAGTGATGGGTATGTTGGTACGGACGACGCTTCATTGGTGGAGCGCATCAGCGGAAAGGTACAGATGGTGGAAGGTGACCGGGAAAATTTAAAAATTACCTATCCTGTAGATTTAAAAATTGCCGAACTAATTATAGGAAAAGGGTCATGAATAAAATCAGGATTGGGTACGGTTATGATGTTCACCGCTTTCAAGAAGGTCGAAGGCTGATTCTTGGAGGAGTTGAAATTCCATACGAAAAGGGTTTGCTTGGTCATTCCGATGCCGATGTTTTACTTCATGCCATAACCGATGCACTCTTGGGGGCGCTCGCTCTTGGAGATATTGGGTCTCACTTTCCGGACACTGATCCGGCATTCAAAAATGCAGACAGCCGTAAGTTGCTTCGCGAAAGTTATAATCTAATCCAGGACCGAGGCTATAAACTAGGTAACCTTGATGCGACAGTCGTAGCAGAGCAGCCTAAACTTCGTCCTTATATTGATGAAATCAGAAAAAGTATAGCGAGCGAACTAGACTGTTCGGCTGAGGACATATCAGTGAAGGCTACAACTTCTGAAAAAATGGGTTTTGCAGGAAGGGAAGAAGGGATAATTGCCCAGGCAGTTGCACTCATTGTTAAAGCAAGCTGATGGCAGATCAAATTGTACAGAGTATTGTTGATTGGATTAGTGTAGTACCTCCATTGGGAGTGTATCTTATCTTTTTTGGAATTGCTTATGTAGAGAATTTGGTCCCGCCGATGCCTGGCGACGTAATTGTTGCCTTTGGCGGGTATCTTGCGGCAGAAGGGTTGATTCAGATTTTCCCAATTTGGAGTCTTACTGTCATTTCTTCGGTTGCAGGATTCATGACGATGTATTGGCTTGGCCACAGATGGGGTGGGCAAATTGAAGAAAATCGAGATAGCCATTTTCTACTTAGATTTATTGACTATAAATATTTTGCACGAGGTAAGAAGTGGATGGAAAAGTGGGGCCAGGGCGTTGTTGTTCTAAATCGATTTTTGGCCGGTACCCGTTCTGTAATTTCGCTCACAGCTGGCATCTCACATCTCAAAGTGATACCCACAATTCTCAGTTCTTTGGTGAGTTCGATTCTGTGGAATAGTCTATTGCTGGGAATGGGGTGGGTAATACGTGACAATTGGCCGGTTATCGGCGAGTACTTATCTAACTATGGGAAGGTGATATTGGCCTTAATCGTGCTGTTCGTGGGGGGTAAGGCATACTTTTCTTATCGCAGAAAGAAAAGTAACGTAAAAGATGAGAAAGAGTGAAAGTTTTTCACAAAAGCTTATTGACAATCAAAGCTATCATACTTAATTTTGAAGTCTTTCGCGAAAAGCCAGTGTAGCTCAGTTGGTAGAGCAACGGTTTTGTAAACCGTCGGTCATCGGTTCGAATCCGGTCACTGGCTCAGCGGACTAAATTTTACTGTTATTCTGGGGAGATACCAAAGCGGCCAACTGGGGCAGACTGTAAATCTGTTGTCGTAAGACTTCGCAGGTTCGAATCCTGCTCTCCCCACGCGTAAGCGAGCGTAACTCAATTGGTAGAGTGTCACCCTTCCAAGGTGAATGTTGCCGGTTCGATCCCGGTCGCTCGCTCAACGATGCCGATATAGCTCAGAGGTAGAGCACTTCCATGGTAAGGAAGGGGTCCTCGGTTCAAATCCGAGTATCGGCTCAGGTCGAATATTTTTTTGATGAATTTATAAACAATACTTAACAAAACAGCTTAATCATGGCAAAAGAGACCTTTCAACGGAATAAGCCCCATGTGA